>Ga0208794_1000136_pt1 | contig 69988 bp, 59 predicted proteins | sample 32_taG_FD_184106 | JGI IMG/M metagenome (GOLD analysis project Ga0208794, IMG submission 184106) | Marine viral communities from the Gulf of Mexico - 32_GoM_OMZ_CsCl metaG (SPAdes) (version 2) | ecosystem: Environmental > Aquatic > Marine > Oceanic | place: Atlantic Ocean: Gulf of Mexico... | reverse complement strand
TGCGCGCTGAGCCGCGCCACGGGCCGGGTCGAGATCGCGGTCGACGAGGCCGAGGGCCTCGCGCTGCGCTGGCGCGAGAGCGGCGGCCCGGAGGTGGCGCCGCCGCAGCGGCGCAACGGCGCCGCGATCATCCGAAGCATGGTCGAGGCGGCGGGCGGGCGGCTCGAATTCGACTGGCGGCCCGAGGGGCTGGCGGCGCTGATCGCCTTTCCGCCTGAGACCGCGGAGCGCCTCCACGCCTGACCCGACGCCGCCTTTCCGCTACGGCAAGATGCGAAAGGTCATTCCCCTGTAACGCGAAGCCGTTACCCTGCCGGCATGACACGGGGGCGCACGACCCCCGACAGCAGGGAGACGATCATGACACTGATCCTGAACCGCCGCGGCTTTCTCGCCGGAAGCTCGGCCATGCTGGCGCTGCACCCTTTCTCGGTCAGGGCCCAGGGTGGACAGGCGCATCTGCGCATCATGGAGACGACGGACATCCACGTCCACGTCTACCCCTATGATTATTACGCCGACAAGGAGATCGACACGGTCGGCCTCGCCCGCACCGCGCGGCTGATCGAGGACATCCGCGCCGAGGCCACCAACTCGGTGCTGTTCGACAATGGAGATTTCCTGCAGGGCAACCCGATGGGCGACTACATCGCCTATGAGCGCGGCATGCCCGAAGGCGCGATGCATCCGGTGATCGAGGCGATGAACACGCTCGGCTTCGATGCGTCGACGCTCGGCAACCACGAGTTCAACTACGGGCTCGACTTCCTGATGAACTCGGTCGCCGGCGCCGCCTTCCCGATCGTCTCGGCCAACGTCGTGACGACCAAGGGCGAGAGCATCGTCGAGGACGAGACGCTGGTGCCGCCCTACGTGATCCTCGACCGCGAGATCACCACCGGCGACGGCGAGACCCATCCGATCCGGATCGGCGTGATCGGCTTCGTGCCGCCGCAGATCATGAACTGGGACCGCAAGCATCTCGAGGGCAAGGTCGAGCCGCGCGACATCGTCCGGGCCGCCGAGGCCTATGTCCCCAAGATCCGCGAGGAAGGTGCCGACATCGTCATCGCGCTGAGCCATAGCGGCATCGGTGCGGCCGAGCACGAGGAAGGCATGGAGAACGCCGCGATCCCGCTGGCGCGGGTCGAGGGGATCGACGTGATCCTGACCGGGCACAGCCACCTCGTCTTCCCCGGTCCCGATTACGAAGGGCATGAGGGGGTCGACGTCGCCGCCGGCACGATCGGCGGCAAGCCGGGCGTGATGGCGGGCTTCTGGGGCAGCCACATGGGTCTCGTCGACCTGATGATCGAGCGCGACGGCGAAGGATGGCGCGTGGCCGAGGCCGAGGTCGAGGCGCGCCCGATCTACGAGCGCGGCGAGGACCGGTCGATCACGCCGCTGGTGGAGAGCTTCGAGCCGGTGCTGGAATCGGTCGCGCAGGAGCACCAGGAGACGCTCGACTACGTGCGCCGCGCGGTAGGCAAGACCGACGCGCCGCTGCACAGCTACTTCGCGCTGGTGGCCGACGACCCGTCGGTTCAGATCGTCTCCAACGCGCAGCGCTGGTACATCGAGCAGATGCTGGCCGGAACCGAGCATGAGGGTCTGCCGATCCTCTCGGCGGCGGCGCCCTTCAAGGCGGGCGGTCGTGGCGGTCCGGAATACTACACCGACGTGCCGACCGGCGACGTGGCGATCAAGAACGTGGCCGATCTCTACCTCTACCCGAACACGGTGCGGGCGGTGCGGATCACCGGCGCGCAGGTCAAGGACTGGCTGGAGCGCTCGGCGGGCATGTTCAACCAGGTCGAGCCGGGACAGGAGGACCAGGTCCTGCTGAACCCCGAATTCCCGTCCTACAATTTCGACGTGATCGACGGGGTGACCTACGAGATCGATCTCTCCGAACCGTCGAAGTTCGACCGCGAGGGCAACGTGGTGAACCCCGACGCCAGCCGGATCAAGAACCTTCAGTTCGAGGGCCAGCCCATTGACCCCGAACAGGAGTTCATCGTCGCCACCAACAACTACCGCGCCACCGGCGGCGGCAGCTTCCCCGGCGCGGACGGCTCGACCATCGTGTTCGAGGCGCCCGACACCAACCGCGACGTGATCGTGCGCTACATCGTCGAACAGGGCACGATCAGCCCCTCGGCCGACGCCAACTGGCACTTCACGCCGCTCGACGGCACCTCGGTGCTGTTCGACACCGGCCCGCGCGCGGCCGAGTATCTCAACGACGTGAAGGGCGTGCAGATCGCGCCTGCGGGCGACGGGCCGGACGGCTTCGCCCGCTTCGTGATCCGGCTCTGAAGGTCAAGGGCGCGGGGGGAGACCCCCGTGCCTTCTCCAGGGAGTGTCCGCACACCGTGCGGGTGCCCCTGAAGGCTTCTACGCGACTTTCGAATAGACGAAGCAATCGCGCGGTTCATCCGAAACATTCGGATGAACGAGGTAGCGGCGCAGGGTTCCCTCGCGGATCATGCCCGCCTTCTCCAGCACTCGAGCCGATGCCGAATTGTCGACATCGCAATATGCTTCCGTTCTGAATATCTCCGGATGGGACAGCGCATGCGGAATGAGCGCGCGCATGACTTCCGAAGCGCATCCCTTACCCCAAGCAGTGGCCTTCAGGACGTATCCATAGTTCACCCGCGAACCGATCAGCCGGGCCTCGAACATGCCAAGCAGGTCCTCGGGTTGCTCACGATGGAACGCGACCATCGGAAAGCTTTCGCCCCGATCCCAGTTGCTTGACAGGATCTTGAGGACGGCAGCAGTTTCCGCCACGGTCTCGCTCGGCTTCCATGTCAGATACTTCGTGACCGCAGGATCGGACGCGTAGGCGTCAAAGATTGCTGGAGCATCTTCCACCCGAAGGCGTCTGAGGCGATAGCGCTCGGTCTCGAATGCCTCGGGCAGGCGATAGGCAGCTGTCATTTTCGGTTCTTGTCTTACATCTGTTGCGATTGATGCCGAGTGTCGACCTTGTCCGCTTGGTATCGCAACACGGTTTGCAGACACTCCCTGATCTAAGCGGCGAGCAGCGCGCGCGCTTCGTGCGCCCTGAGCGTCGGGCGGGCCGACCGGCCCCAGCCATCGGGCATCGCGCGCAGCTGCGGGCAGACCGTGAAGAGCCGCTCGCGCGAGGGCGCGTCGAGACCGATGATGCCGCGCAGGCCGGGCTGGAAGCTCTCGGTCGCGGCGCCCTCGGCCATGACGATCTCGTGGGCGTCGAACAGCAGGTGGACATAGTGCACCTCGCCGCCCCGCTCCACCGTCACGTCGTGGCCGTCGACGAGGTAGCGCGCGGCGATCAGCACCTCGTCGGCGCCGAACAGCAGCTGCGCGCGATAGCCTTCGAACAGCATCCTGTGCTGCGGCGACACCAGCAGGTCGCGCTCCAGCCCCGGCAGCACGCCGGGCCGGATCCGGATCGGCGCGCGCGGGCCAACTGCGGTGGTGCGGCGGCTGCCGACCCACCGCAGCGGCCGCGGGCCATTGTCGCGGGTCAGCACCAGGTCGCCCACCGCCAGATCGGCGGCGCGGCGCGGACCGAAGGGCGTGGCGATGCGGGTGTCGGCGGTGAAGCAGATCACCCGCTCCATCTGCGAGAAGCGCATGGTGGAGCCGTTGTCCATCTGCACCGAGCCGGAATAGCCGTCGGGCCCGCTCGTCATGCTGAGCGTCTCCATCCGCGCGGCCTTGCCGAGGTCGAGCGTGTCGAAGCCCTCGCCGCCATTGGCGGTGGTGTCGCCGGTCCCGGTCTCGCCCAGATCCTCGAACAGGAACAGGTCGTCGCCCGCCCCGCCCGAGGCGCCGTCGCCATGCGACATCCGCAGCGTGTCGTTGCCGTCGCCGCCATTCAGCCGGTCGGCGCCGCGGCCGCCGGTGAGATCGTCATTGCCGGTGCCCCCGGCGAGGTGGTCCTCGCCGCTGCCGCCGATCAGCGTGTCGTCGCCGCCGCCGCCCGAGAGCGAGATGCCCCCGGTGGTCGCGGAGGCGTCCATCCGGTCGGCCTGCCCGCTGCCCTGCACCGCCTCGATCTCCTTGAACTCGGCGCTGTCGGTGCCCGCTTCGAGGCGGCCCGCCTCGTCGCCGGTGAAGGTGACGTCCATGCCCTGCGACAGGTGGCTGCCGTCGATCTTGTCGACATCGTCGCCATTCGTGTCCTCGCCACCCGCGATCCGGTCGTGGCCGAAGCCGTTGAACAGCACGAAGCGGTCGCTGCCGGTGCCACCATAAAGCTCGTCGTCGCCGCTGCCGCCGACGATGGTGTCGTTGCCGGCCCCGGCCTCGACGGTGTCGTTGCCCGCCCCGGCGAGGATCAGGTCGTCGTCGCCGCTGTGGCGTTCGAGGATGGCGTCGTTCGAATCCACCCGGTCGCCATCGGCATCGGCCCAGCCCGGGGTGATCACGTCGTCGCCCGCGGTGCCGGTGATGGTGCCGTCCGAGGGTGGGATGCCCATCGCCGTCATCGCGCCGGGTGAGCTGACCTGGGCGGCGGTCACGCCGACGAGGCGGAGGCTCTCGCCACCCGGAAAGGTGATGATCGCGTCGCCATTGTCGGCCGAGGTCACGGTCGCGTCCCAGATGTTGACCGGCTGGCCGTTGGCATCGTGCAGGCCCGACACGTCGATCTGGTCGATCGCGGTCCAGCTGCCATTCGGGTTCTCGACCGGCGGCTCGAAGTTCAGCACCACGTCCTGGCCATCGCCATCCGAGAGCACGACGGTGTCGGCCTCGCCTGGCTGGGTGCCGAGATCGATCCGGTCATTGCCCGCCCCGCCGGCGATCCGGTCGGCGCCGGCGCCGCCCGACAGCGTGTCGTTGCCCGCCCCGCCGATGATCGTGTCGTTGCCGGCACCGCCGTCGATGGTGGCGGCGTCGCTGCGGGCTGAGGCGTCGATCCGGTCGCCATGGGCGGTGCCGTCGATGCGCTCGATCTCCTCGAAACGGGCGAGGCTGTCGCCCTGCCGGATGGTGCCGGATTCCTCGCCGGTATAGGTGATCTCGACGCCCGAGCTCAGCCCGCTCAGGTCGATCCGGTCGACATCGGTGCCGTTCGCGACGCCGCCGCCATAGATCCGGTCGGCGCCGAAGCCGTCCTCCAGCACGAAGAGGTCGTCATCCTCGCCGCCATAGAGCGTGTCGGCGCCCGCGCCGCCATTGAGGGTGTCCCTGCCATGGCCGCCATAGAGGCTGTCGGCCCCCTCCCCGCCATAGAGCTGGTCGTCGCCGGTGCCGCCCTCGACCACGTCGTTGCCCGCGCCGCCGTAGAGCGTGTCGTTGCCGGCTTCGCCGTTCAGGGTGTCGTTGCCGTCGCCGCCATAGATCTGGTCGGCGCCGTTGCCGCCGCTGATCTTGTCGTCGCCCGCGCCGCCATAGAGGGCGTTGTCGCCCGGCGTGCCGGCGATGGTGTCGTTGCCCGGCCCGCCATAGACCGTCCCGACCTCCCGGTCGTTCGCTTCGAAGCCGTCATTGCCCGAGAACTGGTTGTAGGAGACGTCGCCGGCGGTGGCGTCCTCGCGGCCGACGACCATGAGCTTGGTGCCCGGCGGCGGCGGCGGATCCTGGAAGACGTAGAAGTCCTCGCCGGTGCCCTCCACCTCCATCTCGTACATGGTGTAGCGGTTCCCGTCGGGGTCCTCGAGCGTGTAGACCTCGTCGAGATAGATCGTGCCGTCGACGACATTCGTGGCGCCCTTGCGGATGCTGACGCTCTGGGTGCGGTCGTCGCTCTGGCCCTCGGTGATGGTGTCGCCCGACATCCGGGCGTCGTCATCCTCGACGCGGTAGCTGTGGGTGGTCGCGCCGGGCACATCGATCGCGTCACCGACGGCGATGTGGTCCTTGGTCGTCAGGTCGGATTCGGTGAAGCCCGAAAAGAGATAGACAGCCATGACGCGCCCCCGCCGTTTATGGTCAGGCTCACATCACCACCCGATTGGGGGCTGAATGGGGCAAAGTCGGGCCGGTCTTCGGTCCTTTGTTTCGAGCGTCGCGGGGCTTTGCGGCCCGGGCACGGCCCAGACCGCCGGGCCCGGTGGGGTCCGGCGGTGCGATAATGACGCGCGCCCGCCTCAGGCGGTCAGCGCCGTCGGAACCTTCGACCCGGGCTGCGGCACCGCGCCGATGCCGTCGAGCAGCGCCTGCACCGCTTCGAGCCGGACCGCCGGGCTGTAATAGAAGCCCTGCACCTCGTCGCAGCCCTCCGAGCGCAGCCGGCTGAGCTGTTCGATGGTCTCGACCCCCTCGGCGGTGGTGGTCATGCCGAGGCTCGCCCCCAGACCGGTGATCGCCCGCACGATCGACAGCGCGTCGCCGCCCTTCTCGACGTCGCGGATGAAGGAGCGGTCGATCTTGATCTTGTCGAAGGGGAAGGAGCGCAGATAGCCCAGCGAGCTATAGCCGGTGCCGAAATCGTCCATCGAGACGCGCACGCCCATGGCGCGGAGCTGCTTGAGGATCGTCAGCACCAGATCGGTCTGCCGCAGCAGGATCGATTCGGTGATCTCCAGCTCGAGCCGGTGCGGCGCGAGACCGGTGCGCTCCAGCGCCCGCGCCACCTGGTCGACGAGGCTGTGGGCGCGGAACTGCGCCGGCGAGAGGTTGACCGCGATGCGGACATGCTCGGGCCAGCCGGAGGCGGCCTCGCAGGCGCGCTCCAGCACCCAGTGGCCGATCTCGCCGATCAGGCCGATCTCCTCGGCCAGCGGGATGAACTCGGCCGGGGAGACCGCGCCGCGCTCGGGATGGGTCCAGCGCAGCAGCGCCTCGAAGCAGCTGACCCGGCTAGTGCCGATATTGACGATCGGCTGGTAGAACACCTCCAGCTCGTCATTCTTGAGCGCAAGCCGCAGGTCGCGCTCGAGCAGGCGTCGCCGCTGCATCGAGCTGTCCATCTCCTGCTCGAAGAAGCGGAAGCCGTTGCGGCCATCGGCCTTGGCCCGGTAGAGCGCCATGTCGGCCGCCTTGACCAGCGTCTCGGCGTCGCCGCCATCGCCGGGATAAAGCGCGATGCCGATGCTGGTGCCGACCACGACCAGGTGATCGTCGATCTCGAAGGGCCGGGAGATTTCCTCGATGATCCGCTCGGCGAGCTTGCGCGCCTCCTCGCCCGAGGAGATGTCGCTCTCGACGATGGCGAACTCGTCGCCGCCGAAGCGAGCCACGACGCCGGTGGGGCGCAGGCAGCCCTGCAGCCGCGCGCCCACCTGGCGCAGCAGCTCGTCGCCGATCGGGTGGCCGTGCAGGTCGTTGACCGACTTGAAATGATCGAGATCGAGATAGAACACCGCGTGCTCGCGACCGCGCGCCGAGCTGGCGATGGTCTCTTCGATCCGGCGCGAGAACAGCAGGCGGTTGGGCAGGTCGGTGAGCGCGTCGTGATGCGCCATGTGCTCGATCCGGGCCTCGTCATGCTTGCGCTGGGTCACGTCCTCGAAGGTGGCGACCCAGCCGCCCGTGGGCATCGGCACGCAGGAGATCGACACCGAGCGGCCGTCGCCGGTGGTGGCGAGGTGGCTGCGCGTCACCCGGTTCCCGTCGCGCCGCGCCAGAACCGAGACGAAATCGAGGTCCTCGCCATCGGGGTCGTGGCCGGCGCCGCGGATCACGTCGAGCAGCTCGCCGATCGCCATGCCGGGCTGGAGCGCCTCGGCGGACAGGCCGTAGATCTCTTCGAAGCGGTGGTTGTGGACCACCAGCTTGCCGTCGGGGCCGAACATGCACAGGCCGAGCGACATGTTGTTGAGCGCGGCATCGAGCTGGATGGCGCGCTGGGCGATCTCGGCCTCGGACTGCTCGATCAGCCGCTGGCGGGCCTCCGCGAGCTGCGAGATCAGCCGCCGGAAGCTGCGCGCCAGCACGCCGATCTCGTCCTTGCGGGTGAGAATGGCGGGCGCGATCAGCCCGTCGACCTCGGGCACGCGGTCGTCGTCGCGGCTGTGCTGCGACAGCCGGTTCATCGCCGCGCTCATGGCGGTGATCGGGTTGGTCAGGCTGCGGGCGCCGAACCGGCCGAGGACCAGCATGACCAGCGCGATCAGGGCGGTGGTCAGGGCGAGGTTGCGCTTGAGCTGGTCGATGCTGCCGAACACCGCCTGCTCGGTGACGCCGGCGACCATCTGCAGGTCGAGGTGGTCGAAGGCGCTGCCGCGGGGCATGTCCGCCGCGGTCACGAGGTCGCCGCCACGGGCCACCGGCTGGGCCGCCCCTGCCTTGACCGCGGCGTCCATCAGCCGCCCGACGATGGCGTCGGCGGCCGGGTCCGGCGTGCGGTAGATCAGCCGCCCCTCGCCGTCGCACAAAAGCAGCGCCCGCTCGGCGCCCTGCGCCTCGTCGACGATCTGGATCCGGGCCAGCTGCGCCTGCAGCTGGGACATGTCGATCACGCCGGACAGCACGCCGATCACGGTCAGCGGGTCGTACTCGGCCCGGATCGGCACGCTGAACAGGAAGGAGTCGTCGGCAAGCTCGGGATGGGCGTCGAACTGGCCCACCATCGGCAGGCCCTCGAGGCTGCGCCTCAGCTGATCGAAGGTGAAGCTGTCGCCGGGCGCGGTGTCGGCGCCCTCGGCCGCGATCACCGTGCCGGTGTCGTCGGTCACCACGAAGGCCCCGAACTCGCGGTAGCGGGTCCGCACCATCCGCAGCGAGCGCGCGATCTCGCCGATGCCGTCGGCGATCAGCACGTCCTGCATCGCGGCGGTTTCGGAAAGGGTGGTCAGGTCGTACATCGCGCGGTCGAGCAGCCGCTCGAAATCATGCATGTCGGCCTGCAGCGCGCGGGTGACCTTGTCGGCCATCTCGGTCTGCAGGGCGCGCTCGCCGAACTGGGTGGCGACCACCGTGCCGATGCCGAGCGATGCCACCGCGCAGGCGAACAGCGTCGCCGAGACCTTGAGACGCAGCCCCGCCCGCGCCCAACCGAGATCGGGGATGCGCCTCGCCATGATCAGCTGTCCTGCCAGCCGATGAGCGTCCAGGGACCGATGACGCGGAAGGCGGCGTCGCGCGCCACGTCACCGGCCTCGATGCGGCCCTGACCGCTGGTCGCGTCCTGGCCGATCGCCGCGCGGAACCCCGCGAGGTCGAGACCGGCAAACTCGAACCGCTCGAAATAGTCGTCGCGCGCCTCGAGATCGCCGACCCGCGCGGTCGGGATCTCCTGACGGCTGTCATAGATCACGTGGCCGGTATCGGCGACGATCATCAACTCGCCCGGGCCGTTCGCGGCCAGCCGCTGCAGCACGTCGCCATAGGCGGTGAAGGCGTGCTCGTAATGCAGAATCGAACGCTTGTCGTCGCCGACCATCACCGGGGTGACATAGGCCACCACCCATTTGTCGGCATCCGGCGACAGGTAGATCGGCGAGGTATAGACCTGCCGATGCGCGGTGGCGAAGCCGGGTGCGAAGAACGAGGCATCGGCCTCGTCGGTGGCGAGGTCATGCGCGATCTGGTCGCCGACGATGCGCGAGATCTCGGCACCGTTGGGGTCGATCAGGCACATTTCCTCGACGTGGAACCGGTCCTGCGTGGCGAGCGACACCTGGTCGATGCGCGCCTTGTGGAGATGACGGTCGCCATTCTCATGGGTTTCGAAATAGGCAGTGAAGGCCTCGTCCTGGGCGACCGTCACCAGCGCCCGCTGCGCGTTGGCGTGCAGCCGCCCGATCGCGGCGGCACCGCGTTCGGCCAGCGCGTCCATCGCCGCCGGATCGGCCTTGGCACCGCCCGCCATGGCCAAAGCCAGCGCAAGCGAGACGCCGGCATTTTTCATGCCGCCCGTGAATTTCAGGTTGCGCATATCTCGTTCCCTCGTATCCCGTCATTTCGCCCCACCGCCGCGGCGGATCGAACCGTTCCCCTGTTAACTTTTCCTCATGAAGTCGGGCATTTCTGTGGCGTGGCCGGCGCGGTACCGTTTCGCACGCTGATCCAATGACATTTCTGCCACGGGAAAGGCGCCGACCGGCGGACAGCCCGTCCAGACGCGCTGCGGCATGTCGGTGACACCCGGCGCCAATTCGTACGGGGCGCGGCGGACCCAGAAACGAGAGGCGCAGTCAGGATCCCGTGCGCCCGCCGGATGCGGCGGAGCGGGTTCTGGGCTTCGGCCCCGAGGCCGACACCGACCCATTGCTCCATTGCCAGATCGTCGGCCGAAGCGCCGGGCAAGTACCGAAGGCGGGCTGCCGGCGCCCTGCCCGGCGCCTAGGCCCAGCCCACGGCCCCGATCACCATGCCCGCCGCCGCGCAGGCGGCCAGCACCGTGACCGGGCCGAGGCGGAGGCGAAACACGGCGATGGCGGCCAGCACCACCAGGGCTAGCGCCGCGAGATCGATCGAGGCGAGCACCGGCAGTTCCATGTCGACGCCCATGCCGGCGACGGGTCTGACCTCATCGAAGATCACGTGCATCCCGAACCAGATCGCGAGGTTCAGGATCACCCCCACCACGGCGGCGGTGATCGCGGTCAGGGCGGCGCCCAGCACCTTGTTGCCGCGCATCCGCTCGATGAAGGGAGCGCCGAGGAAGATCCACAGGTAGCAGGGCATGAAGGTCACCCATGTGGTCAGCAGCCCGCCCAGCGTGCCCGCCAGCAGCGGCGGCAGGGCCCCGGCGTCGCGATAGGCGCCCATGAAGCCCACGAACTGCGTCACCATGATCAGCGGCCCGGGCGTGGTCTCGGCCATGCCCAGCCCGTCGAGCATCTCGCCGGGCGCGAGCCAGCCGAAGTTCTGCACCGCCTCCTGCGCGACATAGGCCAGCACCGCATAGGCGCCGCCGAAGGTCACCACCGCCATGACGCTGAAGAACCCGGCGATCTGCGTGAAGACATCGGCCGGCCCCGCCAGGAGAAAGAGGAATGCGACCGGCGTCAACCAGAGCAGGAGCAGAACCGAGGAGACGCGCAGCGCCCAGGCGCGGTTGACGCGGGTATGCTCCGGCGTCTCCTCGCCCAGCAGCGTCTCGGCGTCATCGACCTGCACGGCACCCACCTTGCCGTGCCCGCCGCCATCCTGGAAGGCCGGCAGCCCCGCATGCGCGCCGAGAAAGCCGATCAGCCCGGCGGCGAGGACGATCAGCGGAAACGGCACGGCGAAGACGAAGATCGCCACGAAGGAGGCGGCAGCGACCGCCAGCATCGCGCCGTTCTTCAGCGCGCGGGACCCGATCCGGACCACCGCCTGCACGACGATGGCCAGAACCGCCGCCTTGAGCCCGAAGAACAGCGCCTCGACCGGCCCGACATTGCCGTAGAGCGCGTAGATCCAGCTCAGCGCCATGATCGCCGCGACGCCGGGCAGCACGAAGAGCAGCCCCGCGATCAGCCCGCCGATGGTGCGGTGCATCAGCCAGCCGATATAGACGGCGAGCTGCATCGCCTCGGGCCCCGGCAGCAGCATGCAGTAGTTGAGCGCGTGCAGGAAGCGCCGCTCGCCCAGCCATTTCTGCTCCTCGACGAGGATGCGGTGCATCAGCGCGATCTGGCCGGCCGGCCCGCCGAAACTCAGCAGGCCGATCCGGGCCCATATGCGGGTCGCCTCGGCGAGGCTGGGGTAAGGGCGATCCTGTCTCATTGCGGGCCGTGCGGTCCGGGCTTGTTGGTGGGCCAGTTATGGGTCTCGTCGGTGGCGTCCCGCGCCCAGCGGTAGAAGGCGTCGTAGATGAGCATCCCGGCGTCGAGCTGCTCCAGATCGTCGGCATGCATGCGCGACAGGCCGAGCGAGGCGGCCAGCAGGCCCGCCGCCTCGGGCGCGAGGTCGAGCCGCGCGGTGTCGGCGCCGCGCACGATCACGGCGAGCCGCTTGAGCGCGGGCAGCGACAGGCCGAATTCCGACAGCATGACGTCGAAGGTGCAAAGCGCGTCCCGATGGCTCCAGAACACGTTCTCCACGTCGAAGGGCGCCGCGCCGTAACGCTCGGCCACGCCCTCGACCTCGGCCGGGGCGACGAACAGGAACACCGCCCGGGGGTCGACGAAGCGGCGGATCAGCCAGGGACAGGCGATGCGGTCGATCTTGGGCCGGGCGCGCGTGACCCAGACGGTCCGGCCCTGCCCGTCGCGCGGCGGCAGATGCCTCGTGTCGAGCAGCGGCAGGCCGGCCTCGCGCCACGCCTCGAACCCGCCTTCGAGATATTCCGACGGACAGCCTTCGGCGCGCAGCCACGCGGCCGCCCCCTGGCTGCGCTTGTGGCCGGCCTGACAGATGGCGATCGAGGGCCTGCCTGCCAGCTCGGCTGCGAGCGCTGTCGGGGCGCGGTCGCCGACCGCGAGGGCGCCGGGAAGCAGGCGCGGATCGGCGGCACGGTCCTCGTCGGAGCGGATATCCAGCAACAGCGGCGTCTTCGGCGTGCCGATCAGGCGGGCGAGCTTTTCCGGTGATATCGCATTTGGCGCAGGCATCTGCGTTCCTCCGTTACACGGGTGGCATGGAACGCGATCTTCGGCTGGCGCCTCGTGGGGCGGTCGCGGGCCCCATGTCATCATGGTGCGCGCCGGATCGTGGAGCTGTCAAGATGACAGCGATGCCGCGAGCGACCCGCATGCGACGGCCGAACCGGCCCCGCGCCGTCACGCCTGCGCGGCAAGCCGATCCTTGAGGGCGGCGACACGGGTGGCGAGATCGCGCAGCTCGTCCTGGTCCAGCCCGGTCGCCGCGACGATGCAACCCGGCACATGGGCGGCGCGTGCCTCCATCTCCCTGCCCGCCTCGGTCAGCGAGACGATCACCTGCCGCTCGTCGCGGGCGCTGCGGGTTCGGCGCAGCAGCCCCGCCGCCTCCATGCGCTTGAGCAGCGGCGTCAGCGTGTTGGTCTCGAGCATCAGCCGCCGGCCGATCGCGCCCACCGGCTGGTCGTCCTCGGCCCAGAGCGACAGCAGCACCACGTATTGCGGATAGGTCAGGTCGAGCGCGTCGAGCAGCGGCTGGTAGACCCGGGTCATCGCCCGCGAGGCGGCATAAAGGCTGAGGCAGAGCAGTGCATTGTCGGACATGGCGGGCCTCCTTTGGGCGGTAAATATATCGCGCACGATCTTGTCGCAATCTCTTGCAGCACGGCGCGGCGCCGGCTATATAGATCGCACACGATACAATCGCGTCCGACTCATCAGGAGCATGTCATGTCGATCGAAGCGAAATACAGCGTTGCCGCCCTTGCCAGCGGGGGTGGCCGCGAGGGGCTGGTGAAGACCGAGGACGGGATGCTTGAATTCCGGCTCGCCCCGCCCAAGGCGCTTGGCGGCTCCGGTGACGGCAACAACCCCGAGCAGCTCTTCGCTGCCGGCTATGCCGCCTGCTATCTCGGTGCGATCCGCTTCGCGGCCGCGCAGGACAAGAGCCTCGCCCGCGTGCCCGCCGACGCCACCGTCCGGGCCACGGTCGGCATCGGCCCGCGCGCCGACAAGGGCTTCGGTCTCGTGGTGACGCTCGAGGTGAGCCTGCCCGGCGTCGAGCGCGCCGAGGCCGAGAAGGTCGCCGAGGCGGGCCACGGCATCTGCCCCTACTCGCACGCAACCAACGGCAACATCGAGGTGACGACCGTCGTGCTCTGACGCCGACGAACCGGAATTACCGACGGCCGCCCGAGGGCGGCCGTTTGCTTGAGGATGAATGGCCCCACGTTTCCAGGACGCCTTGGTGCCTCAGTTCCTGCTGCCGCCCGAAGCCGGCGGGCAACAGCCTCCCGTTCGGCGCGCGCTTTCGCTTGGGGTTGTAGAGCATCTCGACGCAGCCGAACACGTTCCGTCAGGCCTCTTTGCGTGTCAGGTAGCTGCGCCGCTTGATCCGCGAAACGGCTGGTTTCCCTTGCGCGGCTCGAGATAGCCGTGACGGGCTCGGATCGCCCCGTCGCCCCGAGCTGGCTCCCCCCATCCGGTCACGCCGGGAGGGGCCGGATTGCCCGGCACCTCGATCGGGCGGCGGCGTCTTCACGCGCCGCCCGCCCGACCGCGGCGTCAGATCTTCACCGTCACCGTCTTGAGGTGCGAGTAGTGATGGATCGCCTCGATCCCCTTCTCGCGCCCGTAGCCCGAGTTCTTGTGGCCGCCGAAGGGGGTCTGCACCGACATGGTGTTCCAGACATTGACGAAGATCTGCCCCGCCTCGATCCGGTCGGCGACCCTGAGCGCGCGGCTGACGTCACGGCTCCACAGCGTGCCGATCAGGCCGTAATCGGAATCGTTGGCGATCCGCACCGCCTCGTCCTCGTCCTCGAAGGCGATCGCCACGCCGACCGGGCCGAAGATCTCCTCGCGGGCGATGCGCATGGAGTTGGTCACGTCGGCATAGATCGTGGGCTTCACGTAGAAGCCGCCCTCCTGCCCCGCGACCTCGGCGATGCCGCCCCCGGCGAGCAGCCGCGCGCCGTCCTCTTCGGCGGTGGTGAAATAGCCCTTCACCCGCTCGAACTGCGCCGGGGTGATCAGCGGACCGAGGTTTTCGCCCGGCACGATCTTGGCGATCTCGGCGGCGAGCTTGTCCATGAACCGGTCATAGATCGAGCGCTGCACCAGAAGTCGCGTGCCGGCCGAGCAGACCTGGCCCGCATTGAGGGTGAAACCCTTGACCGCCTCGGCCGCCGCGAGGTCGAGATCGGCGTCCTCGAAGACGATGTTCGCCGATTTTCCGCCCAGCTCCAGCGTCAGCGGGATGATCCGTTCGGCAGCGATCCGACCGATCGCGCGCCCGACCCCGACCGAGCCGGTGAAGGCCACCTTGCGCACCGCTTCGGCCCGCACGATCGCCTCGCCCACCGCCTCGCCGGTGCCGAGCACGATGTTGATGACGCCCGCCGGAAAGCCGACCTCGCTGGCCATGCGCGCCATCTCGATCGTGGTGCGGGAGGTGATTTCGGAGGGCTTGGCGACGATGGTATTGCCGGCCACCAGCGCCGGGGCGATCGCCCGCGCGGCCTGGTTGAGCGGCAGGTTCCACGGAGTGATCACGCCGATCACGCCATAGGGCTCGCGTCGGGTGAAGACATGCTGATCGGGCGCCACGTCGAGCACGTCGCCCACGGGCAGGTAGACCAGCGAGCCGTAGAATTCGAAATACTGGGCCGAGCCCTCGATCTCGCCCAGCGCGCCGGCCATCGGCTTGCCGGTATCGGCGCGCTCCATCTCGGCGAGGCGCTCCTTTTCGGCGCGCATCTTCTGCGCCAGCGCCAGCATCAGCCGCCCGCGCTCGGCCGCGGGGAAGCGGCGCCAGCCGTCGCGCGCGGCCTCGGCGGCGGCGACCGCGCGGGCCACGTCGCCCGCGTCGCCCGCCGCGACCCGCAGATGGGCCGCGCCGGTCATCGGGCTCACCGTCTCGATGTAGTCGCCCGTGGCGGGCTGCGCCGACGCGCCCCCGATCCAGTGGTCGAGCCGCTCGAGCTCGGTGGCGCTCGCATTCGCGCGGGTGGCCTGATCGGACATGGTTGCCTCCTGACGTCGGGATGGCGCTCTGGGGCGCCCGGTAACTGCGGATCGCTCCCCGGGCGTGCCGGGGGGCGGGTTCGGATCGTCGGCCTATTTGACCTTCAGCGTGATGCCGCCATCCACCACCAGCTCGATCCCGGTGATGAACTTGGCCTCGTCGGAGGCGAGGAAGACCGAGGCCCAGGCCACGTCCCAGGCGTCGCCCATATGGCCGAGCGGCACCAGCGCGTCGCGCTGCTTCACCATCGCCTCGGTCGAGCCGTAGACCTCGGTGACGTTGCCCTTGTGGATCAGCGGCGTGTTCATCAGGCCCGGCAGGATCGTGTTGCAGCGGATGCCCTTGGGCCCGTAGTTCAGCGCGATGTCGCGCGAGAAGGCGTTCACCGCCCCCTTCGAGGCCGAATAGCTGATGCAGCTGTAGCCGAGGCTGTGGGTCGAGGCGATCGACGAGATGTTGACGATCGAACCGCCGCCCTGCCGCGTCATGATCGGCAAGATGTGGCGGCAGGTCAGGTAGATCGACTTGACGTTGATCGCCATCAGCCGGTCCCACTGCTCTTCCGAGAGCTGTTCGGGATTGCCGGGGTCGATAATGCCGACATTGTTGTGCAGCACGTCGATCCGCCCGAAGGCCTCCATCGCCTGCGCCACCGCCGCCTCGACCTGATCGGCCTTGGACACGTCGCAGACGGCGGTCTCGACCGTGCCGCCTTCCTCGCGGATGATGCCGGCGGTCTCCGCGACCGCCGCCTCGTTCAGGTCGAGCGCGAACACCTTCGCGCCCTCGCGGGCGAAGGCCACCGCCGCCGCCTTGCCGTTGCCCCAGCCCGGCCCGATCGAGCCTGCGCCGGTGACGAACACCACCCTGTCCTTCAGACGTTCACCCATCGCGCGGCCTCCACTCAACGCACTCGGTCGAGCGGCAGAAAGCCCCAAATCCCCCCCGGATGCAAAGATCGCTGCCATCTGGCGGGCATAGCTTGCGGCTATAGCCAGTGCGTCGAGCGCCCGATCTCCGGCGATGGTCACGCTCAGTACTGGACATGGGTCCAAGAGAACGACCGACCGACAAGCCTCTCACCATCGGTCTTCGCCTATGGTTCGGGTTGCGATCACTGGGCGCCATCCCGTTGCAGCGACGGGCCATCGGACGCCCCACGTCGAAGAGCTGGTCCACATGCCCCGAGCCCAATCGCCTCGGCGCTCCCCCGACCCATTCCGCTCTCCTATACCCGCCCTCATCAAACGCTCTTACCGGCCGGGCCCGAGGCCCTGCTATTGTCCCCTCTCAGGGAGCGGCCCCGGGAGGAGCGGCGGTCGCGGAGGAGACCCGAGACATGCCCGACATCATCCTGCACCATTACGACCTGTCGCCGTTTTGCGAAAAGATCCGCCTCGCTCTGGGCCTCAAGGGGCTGACCTGGCGCTCGGTCAAGGTCGAAGCGGTGCCGCCCCGGCCCCTGCTGGACGCGCTCACCGGCGGCTACCGGCGCCTGCCGGTGCTGCAGATCGGCGCCGACATCTACTGCGACAGCGAGATGGTCTATCGCGCGCTCGAGCGGATCGCGCCGGAACCGACGCTCTACCCGCGCGGCGAAGGCATCGCCAAGGCGCTGTCGCTGTGGTGGGACCGCGCCACCTGGAAGCCCGCGATCGGCGTGCTGGTCCATCACATCGGCGAGCACCTGCCCGAGGCCTTCCTCGTGGACCGGAAGATGAACTATCTCGGCTACGACATCTCGAAACCCGCCATGGCGCCGATGCTGCCCGCCTATGTCCAGCAGCTGACCGCCTTCGCGCAGTGGCTCGACTCGATGCTCGCGGAGCATGGCGACTATTTGACCGGCCCCGCTGTCAGCGCCGCCGACCTGACCTGCCACCACACGCTCTGGCTGCTGCGGGCCAATTGCGGCGCCGACACCATCGACGCCCAGCTCGGCCTCTCAAACCGCGTCACCGCATGGCTGGACCGGGTCGCGGCGATCGGCCATGGCACCTGCGTCGAAATCGCGCCCGAGGCGGCGATCGAGGCGGCCCGCGCCGCCGAACCTGCAGAGCCGGGCATCGGCTGCAACGACCCGTCGGGACTGGCGCAGGGCAGCCGGGTCACCGTGACGCCAGACGACAACGCCCGCGTGCCGGTGGAGGGGCTGCTCGTGGCCGCCGATGCGCAGGAGGTGGTGATCGCGCGCGAGGACCCGATGGTGGGCCGCGTGCATGTTCACTTCCCCCGCGCCGGCTTCGAGGTGCTGCCGGCGGCCGAAGCCGTCCGCAGCGTCGCCTGACATCCCATGCTCCAAGGATCGCACATCATGACCGACCGCACCGACATCGAGGCCAACCGCCAGCGCGCGAAGGACTACTTCAAGGCCTTCGCCACCAAGGATCGCGACTGGCTCGAGCAGAACGTCGCCGCGAGCTATGTCCGCCGCGACACCACCCTTCCCTTTCCGGTCGAAGGACCGGACGGAGTTCTGCAATTGGGCGAGCTGCTGCTCGGCGCTTTCTCGGAGATCGAGCTCGACATTCAGGACACCGTGGCCGAGGGCGACAAGGTTCTGGTGCGGCTGCAGTTCCGGGGCGTCCACTCCGGCCCGTTCGGCCCGCACGAGGCCACCGGCAAGCGGTTCGACGTCGCCGTGCTCGACCTGTTCCGGATGCAGGACGGCAAGATCGCCGAGCAGTGGCCGGCGATCGACAATCTCGGCCTGCAGCAACAGCTCGGCCTGCTGCCGGGCTGACAGCCGGCCGGCGCACGGACGCCGGCCCTGACCTTATGACGGCAGGCCGGCAGACGTCCGGCCTGCCGCGCCCATATCCGGCGCCCGTCATGGAGAGAGTGATGCAAGATCTGCCCGCCGCCCTTCCCGGCTACGGCCCGCTGCGCGCCACCAGGATCCGCGCCGCCCAGACCGATCGGCGTCGCGGCAAGTTGCTCGAAAGCATCAGGGCGGCGATCGAGGCCTGCGACCTGCGCGACGGCGCGACGGTCAGCTTCCATCACCACCTGCGCGACGGCGATGGCGTGCTCAACCTCGTGATGGCGGCGTTGGCGCAGCGCGGGCTGAAGGATCTGCATGTCGCGGCGACCTCGATCTTCCCGGTGCATGCACCGCTTCTGGAGCACATCGCCAGCGGCACGGTGAGCCGGATTTCGTCCAGCTTCATCTCCGGCCCGGTCGGTGCCGCCATCAGCCGCGGCGCCCTCGACCTGCCGGTGGTGCTGCGCACCCATGGCGGCCGGGCCCGGGCGATCGCGCATGACGAGCTGAAGATCGACGCGGCCTTCGTCGCAGCCCCCGCCGCGGACGCGCTGGGGAACCTGTCGGGACGCTCCGGGCGCACGGCCTGCGGCACGCTGGGCTATCCGCTGACCGACGTGATGGCGGCCGAGCACGTCGTCGCCGTCACCGACACGCTCGTGCCCTTTCCCGCTGCGGCGATCGACATCCCGCAGGACCGGGTCGACCAGGTGGTGCTGGTCGACAGCATCGGTGACCCCGCCGGCATCGCCTCGGGCACCACCCGCCCGGCCGAGGATCCGGGCAGCCGCGCCATCGGCGCGCAGGCGGCCGCGGTGATCGCCGCGAGCGGGCTTCTGAAGGACGGCTTCGCGTTCCAGACCGGCGCAGGGGGCATCTCGCTCGCCACCGCCGCCGAGGTCGGCCGGGCGATGGCCGCGCGCGGCGTCACCGGCAGCTTCTGCGCCGGGGGCATCACCGGCTTCCACGTGGAGATGCTGCGGGCCGGGCTGTTTCGCGGGCTGATGGACGTGCAGTGCTTCGACCTGGAGGCGGTGCGCTCCTACCAGAGCGATCCGCGCCACCAGGCGATGTCGGCCGCGGTCTATGCCGGGCCGCATGTCGGCGGCGCGGTGGTCGACCGGATCGACGCGGTCGTGCTGGGCGCGGCCGAGGTCGATCTCGGCTTCAACGTCAACGTCACGACGCGGGCGGGCGGCGAGATCATCGGCGGCTCGGGCGGACATGCCGACACCGCCGCCGGGTCGCGGCTGGCGATCATCACCACGCGGCTGACGGCGGCGGGCTATGCCAAGATCGTGCCGCGGGTCGGCACGCTGACCACGCCGGGCGAGACGGTGGACGTGATCGTCACCGATGGCGGGATCGCGGTGAACCCCCGCCGCGAGGAACTGGCCGGCCAGCTGCGGGCCGCGGGTCTGCCCGTGGTGGGAATCGAGGATCTGGCCGCGCGCGCCGCTGCTGCCGCCAGCCGTCCCGTTCCGCCGCGCGCCGAAGGGCGCGTCGTCGCCGTGTCGGAGTATCGGGACGGCAGCGTCACCGATGTCGTGCGGCAGGTCGGGGACCCTGCCCGCCCCTGAGTGCGGGTTGTCTGAAGGGTCCGGCGCCGCTACGCGCCGCACTGCCCGGCATCCGTCGCAAGTCCAGCTGTCTCGCGAGCCCCGCAGGGGAGCGCACAGGTCAGCTTCGACAGCATGGGGCCGATCCGCATCGGGCCCACGCCATCCGTCATTCCATATCGGTCTCAGCTCTCGGCCGCCGCGCGCGCCTCCGCGAATTCCGCGCGGATCGCACGGCCGTGCTGATCGAGCTCGGGCACCGGCCCGTAGTGGCGTGCGGCACCGTCGCGATCGATGGCGCCCGGTGCCAGCAGCCGCAGCGTGCCGTGCGGGGTCTCGACCTCGACGAAGCGGTTCTGCGGGTGTTCGACCACGTCCTGCAGATCCGACAGCCGGCCGACCGCGATCCGGGCCTCCTCGAGCAGCGCGATGTTCGCCTCGCGGTCGGCGCGTGCCAGCCAGGAGGCGACCAGCGCATCGGTCTCGGCCCGATTCGCGACGCGGTCGTTGTTGGTGCGGAAGCGATCGTCCGTCGCCGCCTCTGGCGCGCCAAAAGCAGCGCAGAGCTGCGCCCATTCGCGGTCATTCTGCACCGAGAGCAGCAGCGCCCGGCCGTCGGCGCACTCGAATGCGCCGTAGGGCGCGATGGTCGGATGCTTCAGCCCCTGCCGCCCCGGCGTCTTGCCGCCGTAATGGTGCTGGATGTAGGGCACGTTCATCCAGTCGGCCATGGCGTGGTAGAGCGACACCTCGATATGCCGCCCCTTGCCCGAGATGCCGCGCCCGATCAGCGCTTCGAGGATCGCCTGATAGGCGGTCATCCCGGCGGCGATGTCGCAGACCGAGACGCCGACGCGGGCCGGACCCTCGGGCGTGCCGTTGATCGCTGCCAGCCCCGATTCCGCCTGGATCAGCAGGTCGTAGGCCTTCTGGCGGGCGCGCGGCCCCTCGCTGCCATAGCCCGAGATCGAGCAGATGATGAGGCGCGGATCGCGGGCGCGCAGCCGCTCCGGCGCAAAGCCCAGCCGCTCGATCACGCCCGGCCCCATGTTCTGGACGAACACGTCCGCCTTGGCGATCATCGCGTCGAGCAGCGCCCGGTCGGTCTCGTCCTTGAGGTCGAGCGCCACGGATTCCTTGCCCCGGTTGAGCCAGACGAAATAGGCGCTGCCGCCCTTGGCCAAGTTGTCGTAGCCGCGGGCGAAATCGCCCTCGGGGCGTTCGACCTTGATCACCCGCGCGCCGGCATCGGCGAGCTTCATCGAGGCGTAGGGCGCGGCGACGGCGTGTTCGAGGCTGACGACGTTCAGCCCGGCGAGATCGGTCATGGCATGTCTCTCCCGTATGCCCCGATCGGGCAGTGCAGAGGTGAGTTGGGAACCGGCGCGGCCAAGGGGCCGCACCGCGGGTTTCAGATCAGCGGCGGGCGCGCTTGGCGATCTCTCCGACGATGCCGGAGCGGAAGCACAGCACGCAGAGGATGAAAAGCAGGCCGAGCACCACGTTCACCGGAAAGCCGGTGGTGGCGAAGTAGTTCTGGATCGTGACGATCAGGCCGGCACCGACCGAGGGGCCGGCCAGCGTGCCGACGCCGCCCAGGAGCGACATCAGGATCACCTCGCCCGACATCTGCCAGGCCACGTCGGTCAGCGTCGCGATCTGGAACACCAGCGCCTTGGTCGCGCCCGCCAGCCCAGCGATCGCCGCCGAGAAGACGAAGGCGCCGAGCTTGTAGCGGTCGGCCCGGTAGCCGAGCGAGACGGCGCGGGTCTCGTTCTCGCGCAGCGCCTTGAGCACCTGGCCGTAGGGCGAGTTGATCACCCGCCAGATCGCGAACATGCCGATCAGGAACACCGCCACGACGAGCCCGTACATGTTGAGCGTCTGGCTCAGGTCGATCAGGCCGAAGGCATGGCCGCGCGGCACGTTCTGGATGCCGTCCTCGGCATTGGTGAAGGGCGCGCGCAGGAACAGGAAGTAGATCATCTGCGACAGCGCCAGCGTGGTCATGGCGAAGTAGATGCCCTGCCTGCGGATCGCGATGGCGCCCATCGCGGCCCCCATCACGGCGGCGGCGAGGGTGCCCAGCAGGATGCCCGCCACCGGGTCGATCCCCCAGACCTTCACGCTGTGCGCGGTGACATAGGCCGCGCCCCCGAAGAAGGCCGCGTGGCCGAAGCTCAAGAGGCCGACATAGCCCAGGAGCAGGTTGAAGGCCGAGGCGAAGAGCGCGAAGCACAGCAGCTTCATCACGAAGACCGGGTAGAGCAGGAAGGGCGCGGCGGCGAGCGCCACCAGCCCGGCCGCCAGCAGCAGCGCCTGCAGCGGCAGGCGGCGCGTGCCCTGCCCCAGTTCGGGACGGATGTAGAGATCGGTGCTTTGCATGTCAGGCAGCCTTTCCGAACAGGCCCGAGGGGCGGAAGAAGAGAACCACGGCCATGATGGCGAAGACGACGATGTTGGCCGCCTCGGGATAGACCACCTTGGTCAGCCCCTCGCACAGCCCCAGCAGGAAGCCCGAGGCGATGGCGCCGCCGATCGAACCCATGCCGCCGATCACCACCACCGCGAAGACGATGATGATCAGGTTCGAGCCCATGAAGGCGCTCACCTGGAACACCGGCGCACCCATCACCCCGGCGAAACCGGCGAGCAGCGCGCTGAAGGCGTAGGTCGCGGTCAGCAGGACCGGCACATTGACGCCGAAGGCCTCGACCAGCGGGCGGTTCTCGGTCGCGGCCCGCAGGAACGCGCCGAGCCGGGTGCGCTCGATCAGCGCCCAGGTGCCGAGGCAGGTGATCAGCGCCACGACGATCACGAAGACCCGGTAATGCGGCAGGATCATCCCGCCGATCATGCTCACGCCCGACAGCGCCTGCGGCTGCGAGAACGGCTTTCCGGCGACACCGAACATGTATTGCGCCATGCCCTCGATCACCAGCGCGACGCCGAAGGTCAGCAGCAGCCCGTAGAGCGGGTCGAGCCCGTAGACATGGCGCAGCAGCAGCTTTTCCATCGCCACCGCGAAGACGCCGACGAGGATCGGCGCCACGACCAGCAGCGCCCAGAACGGCAGGCCGAGCCACTGGCCCAGCAGGAAGGCGATGAAGGCGCCCATCATGTAGAGCGCGCCATGCGCGAAGTTGATCACCCGCAGCAGGCCGAAGATCACCGCGAGGCCGAGGCTCAGCAGCGCGTAGAAGGCGCCGTTGAACAGCCCCAGCAGGATCTGGCCGGAGAGCACCGGCATCGGGATTCCGAACAGTTCGGTCATGTCACACCCCCACCACGTCGGCGACGCGATCCGCATGGGCCTCGAGCCCCGCGCGGTCGAAATGATCGGTGATGCGGCCGTTCTCGATCAGGTAGAACCGATCGGCGAGACGCCGCGCGAAATGGAAGTTCTGCTCGACCAGCAGCATGGTCATGCCGTCGGCCTTGAGCTGCGCGAGCAGGCTGCCGATGGCCTTGACGATGACCGGGGCGAGTCCCTCGGTCGGCTCGTCGAGCAGCAGCAGCTGCGGCCCGGTGCGCAGCACCCGCGCCATGGCGAGCATCTGCTGCTCACCGCCCGACAGCGTGCCGGCGGCGGCGCGGCGGCGCTCGCGCAGGTTCGGGAAGATCTCGTAGATCCGGGCCACGCTCATGCCGTTCTCGCCGATGCTCGGCAGCAGCATCAGGTTCTCCTGCACCGAGAGGGAGGCGAAGATGCCGCGCTCCTCCGGGACGTAGCCGAGACCGGTATAGGCGACCTTGTGGCGCGGCATGCCGATCGTCTCGCGCCCGTTCACGCGGATCGACCCCTCGCGGCGTCCGAGCAGGTTCATCGCCGCGCGCAGCGTCGAGGTCTTGCCCGCGCCGTTGCGGCCGATCAGCGCCACGGTCTCGCCGCGCCGCGCCTCGAGCGTGACGCCGTACAGCACGTGGCTCTCGTCGTACCAGCCGTGCAGGTTCTCGATCTGAAGGATCGGCTCAGTCATCGTCGGACGCTCCGATATAGGCCTCTTTCACCACCGGGTCGGCGCGAACCTCGTCGAAGCCGCCCTCGGCCAGCACCCGGCCGCGCGCCAGCACGGTGACCCGGTCGCACAGGTCCTCGACCACGCCGAGATTGTGCTCGACCATCAGCACGGTGCGGCCCTTGCGGACCTTGAGGATCAGCTCGGCCACGACCGCCACGTCGGCGGCAGCCATGCCCGCCATCGGCTCGTCGAGCAGCATCACCTTGGGATCGAGCGCCAGCGTGGTGGCGATCTCCAGCGCCCGCTTGCGGCCATAGGAGAGGTTGACCGCGACGTGGTCGCGCAGGTCCTGCAGCCCCACCGCCTCGAGCAACGACATCGCCTCGGCATCGAGCGCCCGCAGGCTGGCCACCGGCTTCCAGAACTGCCGGTCGAAACCGTGCCGGCGTTGCAGCGCGACGCGCACGTTCTCCAGCGCGGTCAGATGCGGGAAGATCGCCGAGATCTGGAAGCTGCGCACCATGCCGAGGCGGACCACCTCGGCCGGTTTCGTGTGGCTGATGTCGTGCCCGTCGAGCGTGATCTTGCCCGCGCTCAGCGTGTGAAAGCGGGTGAGCAGGCCGAACAGCGTCGATTTGCCGGCGCCGTTCGGTCCGATCAGCGCGTGGATCGAGCCGGGCGCGACGTCGAGATCGACGCCGTCGACCGCCTTGAAGCCGCCGAAGGACTTCACCAGGCCGCGCGCGCTCAGGATCGGCTGCGCGGCGGTGTCGATGGCCGGCGCGCTCATGACGGGATCGTCCGCTGCAGCGAGGGCCGCGCGATGACGCGCGCGACATAAGCATCCAGCGCCGGGATCTCGGGCCGCCAATCGGCGCCGGGAAAGCGGAAGTCGATATACTGGATCGCGTTGACCACGCCGATCTCGGCCAGCCCGATCTCGGACTCGCTCAGCCGGTCGGCCATGGCGTCGAGCCGGGTCAGCCCCTCGACCATGGCGCGGCGGCGGCGCGCGGCCACGGGATGGGCGTCGAAGGCGGGGTTGGCGAGGTCGTCGGAGGTGATCTTGCGCCCGGTCATGATGTAGACCGCGGCGTCGATCACGCCCTGCGCGAGGCCGGCGATCTCGTAGGCGCCGGGCGCGGGGGATTTCAGATGCGATCCCTCGGGCGCGATGTCGCGGGCATAGGCGGCGATCACGTAGGATTCGGTCAGCACCGTGCCGTCGTCGAGGATCAGGGTCGGCACCCGGCGGGCGGGGTTGATCTCGATCAGCTGCGCCGGATCGGCCCAAGGGTTGAGCAGGTCGATCTCGGGCTCGGCCCCGGCCTCGATCAGCGCCGCATGGGCGAGCCGGCCATAGGGCGATGTCGTGCTCTTCATCAGCTTCATGGGGTCATCCTCATCGAAGGCGCGCCGGGGCGCGGGAGACCCGCCCCGGACCACGAAGGCTGGGGCGGGTTCGGGATCAGTTGGTCTTTGCGGTCAGCGGGCAGCCGCTCTCCTCGGCGGTGAGGAACAGCTCCTCGCCGGGGATGCGGGCGACGATCTCGTAGAGATCGGCGGGGCCGGTGGACTCGTCGGGCGAATTCACCTCGACCAGCAGCATGTCGTAGACCACCCGGCCGTTATCGAGCATCTTGGCGTTCTCGAAGAATCCGCTGTCGATCGGCAGCTCCTTCATCTTCGCGTTGACTGCCTCGGCGTCGTCGGTGCCGGCGGCCGCGACGGCCTTGAGGTAGTGGGTCACCGAGGCATAGGCCGCGATGTGGCCCATGGTCGGCACGTCGCCGCCATTGCGCTCCATGAAGCGGGTGCCCCATTCGCGGGTGGTGTCGTTCATGTCCCAGTAGCTCGACGCCGCCATGCGGATCCCCTGCGTGGCCTCGAGGCCCAGCGACTGCACGTTGTTGGTGAAGACCAGCATCGCCACCAGCTTGTCGGACAGGCCGTAATCGCGGGCCTGCTTGATCGCGGTCTCGAGATCGGGGCCGGCATTGGCGAGGCCGATCACGTCGGCGCCCGAGCCTTGGGCGGAGAGCAGCGCCGAGGCGAGGTCGGTGGTGTTGAGCGGGTGCACGGTCTCGCCCAGCACCTTTCCGCCGGCCTCCTCCACCGCCGCCGCGGCATCGGCCGAAAGGCCGTGGCCGAAGACGTAGTCGGCGGTCAGCATGTACCAGCTTTCGCCGCCCTCGTTCACCACGGCACCGGCGACGCCGCGCGCCAGTTCGCGCGTGGTCGGCGCCCACTGGCTGCCGAAGGGCGCGCATTGGTCACCCGAGAAGTTCGGCGCGTAGCCGCCATTGACCAGCGTCACGATGCCCGCCTCGGCGGCGCGGCCCTGCGCGGCGAGGCCCACGGCCGAGGAGCCGCCCAGCGTCATCACGTCGATCTGCTGCTCGTCGATGAAGCGCTGCGCCAGCGAGGAGCCGATATCCGGCTTGCCCTGATGATCGGCGCTCAGCACCTCGATCGGCTGGCCCAGCACCTCGCCGCCGAAATCCTCGACCGCCATCTGCACCGCCAGCAGCGTGTTCGGACCGCCATTGCCGGAATAGGTGCCGGTCATGTCGTCGAGCACCAAGAGCTTGACCTGATCGTCCTGCGCCAGCGCCGGGGCGGCGAGGCTGCCGGCCGCGAAGGCGGCGCTGGCGAGATATGTCTTCAGTCCCATGTTGTCTCCTCCCAGAGATCGATGCCGTTTCGGGAATTGGTCCGCCCGGCCCGCGACGCGCGGGGCCCCGGGCGGTGTCGTTCAGCCGTGCCGGACCACGAGGGTGCGGGTGGTCGAAAAGTCGCGCAGCGCCGCGAACCCCTTTTCGCGGCCATGGCCGGATTTCTTCATGCCGCCGAAGGGCAGCTCCACGCCGCCGCCGACGCCGTAGCCGTTGACGAAGACCTGCCCCGCTCGGATACGGCGCGCGACGCGCAGGGCGCGTCCGCCATCCACGCTCCAGACCGCGGCCGCGAGGCCGTAATCGGTGCCGTTGGCGAGACGCAGCGCCTCCTCCTCGTCCGCGAAGAGCGTCACCGAAAGGACCGGGCCGAAGATCTCCTCCTGGTTCAGCCGGTTGTCATGCGGCACCGGGCCGTAGACACGCGGCTCGACGAAGAAGCCTGCCGGTTCGGCCCCCGCCGCGATCCGGCCCGCCGCCAGCAGCGGCAGCCCATCGGCTTCGGCCTGCGCGAAGAAGCGCTCTACCCGGCGCTTCTGGGTCAGGCTGATCAGCGGCCCGAGCTGGCTGTCGCTGCCCGGCGGCCCCGCCACCAGCTTGGAGAAGGCCTCGGCCAGCTTCGCGAGCAGCGCGGCGCGGATGCCCTCCTGCACAAGCACGCGGCTGCCGGCCGAGCAGGTCTGCCCGGCATTGGCGGCGATCCCGGCGACGATGGCCGGAACCGCGGCGTCGAGATCGGCGTCGTCGAAGACCAGATGCGGCGACTTGCCGCCCAACTCCAGCGTGCAGCCGATATGGTTGCGGGCGGCGGCGATCTGCACCAACTCGCCCACCTCGGGCGAGCCGGTAAAGGAGATGAAGTCGATGCCCGGATGGGCCGAGAGCGCCGCCCCCGCCGTCTCGCCGCGCCCCGGCACGCAGTTGAGCGCGCCCATGGGCAGCCCGGCCTCGGCCGCGATCATGCACAGCCGGATCGGTGTCAGGCAGGCATCCTCGGCGGGCTTCAGCACGCAGGCATTGCCCATCGCCAGCGCCGGCGCGATGGTGCGGCCGAACATCTGGGCCGGCAGGTTCCACGGGATGATATGGCCGGTGACGCCATGCGGCACCGTTTCGGTCAGCGCGAGATAGCCGGGCCGATAGGGGATGGTGTCGCCGTGCAGCTTGTCTGCGGCGGCGCCGTAATATTCGAAGTAGCGCGCGCAGGCCCGGATGTCGCCCAGCGCCTGAGCCATCGGCTTGCCGGTGTCGGCGGACTCAAGGCGCGCCAGATCCTCTTCCTGCGCGAGGATGGCGCGGCCCACATCCGCCAGCACCCTGCCCCGCTCCAACGCCGACCACGCGCCCCACTCGCCCGAAAGCGCCTGGCGGGCAGCGGCAACGGCGGCGTCGATATCGGCGGCGGTGCCGTCGGCGATGCGGGCGATCTCGCGCCCGGTGGCGGGGTCCAGCACGGCGAGGCTGCGGCCCGAGGCCGCGCCGTGGAAGGCGTTGTCGATGAAGATCCCGTCCGAGACGGCGGCGATGCGGAGCGTCGCCTCATCTGCCTGGATGTTCATGCCTGCCTCCCCAGTGCCGACCGCCCGCTCAGCGATGCGGCCTTCCTCTCCGGAAACAGGACTAGCAGCGGCGGAGGCCGACGCGGAAATACCGGCGTGACATGGACGCCATAGGCGAAAGCTATGGGGTGTGCAGTTCCTCGGCCCGCCAGATGCCGCGGCGCACGAGATCGGAGATCACCTCCATGGTGACCTCCTCGATCGCGCGGGCGGCGCGGGTCTGCGGCCGCGCCGGGTTGCGCACGAGATAGATCGACCGGCTGATCGCCGGATCGACGATCGGCGCCATCAGCAGCTCGCCGCGCTGCACCCGGTCGAAGGCGGCCGCCGGGGCGAGGACGGTATAGCCGCTGCCGCGCGCCACCAGCGCCTTGATCTGGCTGAGCGCATCCATCTCCAGCACCACGTTGAGATCGACCCGGTTGGCGCGGGCGGCGCGGTCGATCAGCGCCCGAAGCCCGTGCGAGCGCGAGGGCAGCACCAGCTCCACCTCGGCCAGATCGGCGAGCCGCACCGGCTGACCGGCGCGACTGCGGAACGGCCAAGCGTCGGGCGCCGAAAAGAAGCAAAGTTCCTCGGTCATCAGCGGCTTGTAGGCGAGATGGCGCACCGCCGAGACGTCGTAGAGCATCCCCATGTCGACCGATTGTTCGACCAGCCAATCCTGGATGAAGCCGGACATGGCCTCGACCGCCCGCAGCTTCACCTTGGGCAGCTGCATCCGCACCGTCTCGGCCAGCGGCACCGAGAGCACCATCGAGATCGAGGACGGAAGGCCGAAGCTCACTTCGCCCACCGGATCGGCCCCCATCTGTTTCAGATCGGTCTCGGTCTCGGCGACCCAGTCGAGGATCTGGCCGGCGCGCTGCAGCAGAAGCTGCCCCGCCTCGGTCACCGCCACCCCGCGCGAGGAGCGCAGGAACAGCTCGACGCCGAGGTCCTCCTCGAGCTTGCGGATCTGCTGCGACAGCGATGGCTGCGCCACGTTGAGCTTCTGCGAGGCCGAGGACAGCGATCCTTCGGCGGCGATCGCGACGAAGTACTTGAGTTGGCGCAGGTTCATGACGGTCCTCCCGAGGCCAGTGTGAACAGAAGGCCGCCGGATGAGAAGAGGCCGCAGGGCGCAGGGAGATGGAAAACCGGTTGCGGGAATAGCCCGGCGCTCTGGGGGCCATCGCTGAATCGAATGGCCGGAGGGGCCGTGCCGGGGGTATATAGCGGCCCAGATCATGGCGCGTTCGTCGCGCCCCCACCCGTCAAGGAGGCCCGCATGAGCACGCCCCGCCCCGCCCGAGGAACCGCCGCATGAGCGGTGTCGTCACCGAAGCGCATCTGGTCGACGGCATCGCCGAGGCGCTGCAATTCATCTCGCATTATCACCCCGCCGACTTCATAACCGCGCTCTCTGCCGCATACGAGAGCGAGGAGAGCGAGAGCGCGCGCCACGCGATGCGGCAGATCCTCGTCAATTCGCGCATGGCCGCGATCGGAAAGCGGCCGATCTGCCAGGACACCGGCAGCGTCAACGTCTTCATCGAGGTCGGCGTGCAGGCGCGCACCGACTGGACCCGCTCGCTCCAGGAGATGGTCGACGAGGCGGCGCGCCGCGCCTATGCCTTCGAGGCCAACCCGCTGCGCGCCTCGATCGTGGCCGATCCGCTGGGCGCGCGCCGCAACACCCGCGACAACACCCCGGCGATGATCCAGACCGAGCTGGTGGCCGGCGACACGGTGTCGGTCACCGTTTCGGCCAAGGGCGGCGGCTCGGAGAACAAGACCAAGTTCGCGGTGCTGAACCCCTCGGATTCGGTCGCCGACTGGGTGGTCGAGACGGTGTCGAAGCTCGGCGCCGGCTGGTGCCCGCCCGGGGTCATCGGACTGGGCGTCGGGGGCAGTGTCGACAAGGCGATGGCGATGGCCAAGAAGGTGCTGAACGAGCCGCTCGACATGTCCGAGTTGCGCGCGCGGGGGGCGGAGACTGCCGAGGAGAAGCTGCGGCTGGAGCTTTACGAGCGGATCAACGCGCTGGGCATCGGCGCGCAGGGCCTCGGCGGCCAGACCACCGTGCTCGACGTGAAGGTCGCGAGCTTCCCGACCCATGCCGCCTCGCTGCCGGTGGCGCTGATCCCGAACTGCGCCGCCACCCGGCACCTTCATTTCACCCTGTCGGGCGAGGCGCCGGTCTTCACGCCCCCCGACCTGTCGCTGTGGCCGGATCTGGGGCTGGGCGAGGCCGGCGGCCGTCGGGTCGATCTCGACACGCTCGATCAGGCGACGCTCGACGGGCTGGAGCCGGGCGAGACCCTGCTTTTGTCGGGGCGGCTCTACACCGGGCGCGACGCGGCGCATCGGCGGATGGTCGAGATGATCGACCGGGGCGAGGACCTGCCGGTCGATCTGAGGGGACGCGCGATCTACTATGTCGGCCCGGTGGACGCGGTGGGATCGGAGGTGATCGGCCCGGCCGGACCGACCACCTCGACCCGGATGGACAAGTTCACGCCGAAGCTGCTGGCCGCCAGCGGGCTCAAGCTGATGATCGGCAAGGCCGAGCGCGGCCCGCAGGCGATCGAGGCAATCCGCGAGCACGGCGCGGCCTACCTGATCGCGGTGGGCGGCGCGGCCTATCTGGTGTCGAAGGCGATCCGGTCGGCCCGGCCGGTGGCCTTCGAGGATCTCGGCATGGAGGCGATCTACGAGATCGAGGTGGAGGACATGCCGGTGACGGTGGCGGTCGACACGCAGGGCCGCTCGGTGCACCAGAGCGGCCCCGCCCGCTGGCGCCGCGACGTGCCGATCCTCGCCTGACATGACACGGGCCGCGGGATCATCCCGCGGCCCGTGTCCACCGATCGTCCAGTCGGCTCAGACGGTGCGGCCGCCATCCACCTCGAGGATCACCCCGGTGATGAACTCGGCCTCGTCAGAGCCGAGATAGAGCGCGGCATTGGCGATGTCGCGGGGCTCGGACAGCCGGCCCAGCGGGATCGTGGCGATGAACTTCTCGCGGTTTTCCGGCGTGTCGGGCACGCCCATGAACTGCTCCAAAAGTCCCGTGACGCCCATCACCGGCGCGATGCCGCAGACGCGGATCCGGTCGGGCGCCAGCTCCACCGCGAGCGACTTGGTCATCAGGTTCACCGCCCCCTTGGACGAGTTGTACCAGGTGAGGCCGGGACGCGGCCGGATGCCCGCCGTCGAGCCCACGTTGAGCATCACCCCGCCGCCCTGCTCGCGCCAGAGCGGCACGCAGGTCTTGGTCATGTGAAAGATCGAGACGACGTTGATGTCGTAGATCTTGCGGAAGGTCGCCTCGTCGGTCTCCATCAGGGGCCGGTTCGGGTTGGTCCAGCCGGCGTTGTTGACGACGATGTCGAGCCTGCCGAAGGCCTCCATGGTGGCGGCCACCGCCGCCTCGACATCTTCGGCCCGGCTGACGTCGCAGCGCAGGGCGATGGCGTTGTCGCCAAGTTCGTCCGCCACGTGCCGCGCGCCCTCCTCGTTCAGATCGACGATGGCGACCCGCGCCCCCTCGCGGATATAGGCCTCGGCGATGCCCCGGCCGAAGCCCGATGCGGCGCCCGTCACCAGCGCCGTCTTGCCCTCAAGTCTCATTCCCGTCCTCCCTGTTGCTCTTCGACCCTGTCACGCCGGGGTCGTTTCGGGCTCCAGCGCGCCCTCGGCCACCTCGCCGCGCTCGATGACGAGCGTGCGGTCGGCGAAGCCGCGCAGCAGCGCCGGGTTCGATTCCGTGATGATCAGCGTCACCGAGCGGTCGGCGTCGCGCAGCGCCCTGAGCGCCTCGGCGTAGCGCTGCGCCAGCGCCGGGGCGAGGCCCTGGAACGGCTCGTCGAGCATGACCAGCTTGGTGCCCAGCATCAGCGCGCGGGCCAGCGCCACCATCTTGCCCTGCCCGCCCGAGACGTTGCCGGCGGGACGCCCCGCCATCTCGCGCAGCTCCGGCAGGATCCTGTAGGCGCGATCCAGCCTTCGCTTGGTCTCCTCGGCCGAGAGCCGCGCCGCCTGGGCCGGCAGCAGGATGTTCTCTTCGACCGTGAAGGCCGAGAACAGCCGCCGGTCCTCGGGGGCGTAGCCGATGCCGAGGCCGGGCCGCGCCGGCGGCGGCATCGCCCCGATGGCGCGCCCGTCGAAGCGGATCTCGCCAGTGATCTTGGTGAAACCCATGATGGTGCGCAGCAGCGTCGTCTTGCCGGCGCCGTTGCGTCCGATCAGCGCCACGGTCTCGCCGGCGCAGATGGCGAAGTCGAGGTTTCGCAGGATGGGGATGATCCCGATCGAGGCGTTCACGTCCCGAAGTTCCAGCATCACGCCACCTCCCCGATCACGTCCCGGATCACGTCCGGATGCTCCAGTATTTCCGTCGGCGTGCCGCGCAGCTGCACGTTGCCAGCGTTCCAGACCGCCACCTCGTCGGCATAGTCGCCGACGATGCCCATATCGTGCTCGACGAAAACCGAGGTGACGCGCGCCTCGGCCAGCGCCCGGATCAGGATCTCCATGATCTTGTGCTTCTGCGACGAGGCCACGCCCGAGGTCGGCTCGTCCATCAGCAGCAGCCGCGGCCTGAGCGCCAGCGCCACCGCGATGTCGATCAGCTTGCGCTGGCCCTCTGACAGCTCGTCGACAGTGCGATGCGCGACATCGGCGCAGTTCACCATCTCGAGCAGGTGCATCATCTCCGCGCGCTCGGGCACCCGCGACAGGTCGCGCAGCGGGTGGCGCATCCCCTCGCGGGCGGCGGCCGAGATCAGCAGGTTTTCGAGCGCGGTGTGCTCGGTGAACAGCTGCGGGATCTGGAACGCCCGGGCGACGCCGCGACGCACGATCTTGCGCGGCGGCAGCGGGGTGATGTCCTCGCCCTCGAACAGCACCTGCCCGCTCTTGGGCTTGATCCAGCCGGTGCAGATGTTGAGGAAGGTGGTTTTGCCCGCCCCGTTGGGGCCGATGATGGCGAGGTTGCGCCCGGCCTCGATTTTGAGCGACACGTCGTTGGCGGCGATGACGCCGCCGAAGCGGATCATCAGGTTGCGGGTTTCCAGCAGCGGCGCGCTCATGCGGCCTCCTCCCCTTTGGCGGCCCCGCGGCGGGTGACGCGTTCGAACAGCCCCACCACGCCGCCCGGCGCGAACAGGATGATGACCAGCAGGAACCCACCCAGCAGCATCTGCCAGACATCGCCGGCGAAGGCCGAGGCGAAGACCCGCACGAATTCGTAGATCAGCGCGCCGATGAACGCGCCCGGCACCGAGCCCGCGCCGCCGAGAACGGCGATGAACACCATTTCGCCCGAGCGGATCCACCAGGCGTATTCCGGCGTCACCACGCCCTGCGCCACGCCCATGATCGCGCCGCCCACCCCGCAGAGCACCGCCGAGAGCAGGTAGCCCGAGAGCAGCGCCCGGCGCGGCGAGACGCCCAGGTATTCGAGCCGGGTCTCGTTGGTCTTCACGGTGCGGAACAGCTGCCCCACCGGCGAGGCGAGCCAGCGCAGCGTGAACCAACCCAGCCCGCCGACCAGGGCCAGCGTCAGCCAGAACAGCACCAATTCGAAATCATGCCGCCCCATCTCCATGCCCAGCACGGAGGGGCGCGGCAGGCGGATGCCGTCGGCACCGCCGGTGACGTGGTAGAACTTCTCGAGGATCGACCAGAAGATCATCGAGAAGGCGAGGTTGAGCATCCCGAAGAAGATGCCGCGGTAGCGGACCACGAAGAGCCCGACCAGCAGGCCGGAGACGGCGGCGCCCAGCGCGCCGGCGAGCAGGACCACGAAAAGGTCGGCGCCCGGCCACGCGGCCAACAGAAAGGCCCCGGCATAGGCGGCGACGGCGAAGTAGAGCGCGTGGCCGAAGGAGACCTGCCCCGCGCGCAGCAGCACGGTCACGCCGAGCACGGCGAGCCCCTTGGCCAGTGCGAGGTTGACCAGCAGCTGCAGGCTCGGCGCGAAGATCGGAACCGCGGCGAGCAGCACCAGCCCGGCGATCGCCAGCCATGTCCCGGCGGTCATGCGCGTCTCCTTTTCGGCGGGGCTTCGGGACATCGCCCCGGCATCGGAATGGATCGACATCGCGGCCTCCTCAGATCTTGCGGGCGGCGGGGCTGCCGAACAGCCCCTCGGGGCGAACCAGCAGCACCAGCACCATGATGAGATACGGCACCAGCACCGCCACCTCGGGCCAGACATAGACGGCGAAGGACCGCCCCAGCCCGATCATCAGCGCGGTCAGCGCCGCGCCCTCGATCTGGCCCAGACCGGCGGTGGCGACGACCGCGAAGGACAGCACGATCATGTCCGCACCCATGCCCGGCAGGATCGACGTGGTCGGCGAGGCCAGCGCGCCGCCCAAGCCCCCCAGCGCCGCGCCGACGATGAAGGTGAGCAGGAACACCTTGTCGGCGTCGATTCCAATCGACTGCGCCGCCTCGCGGTCCTCGGTGGTCGCGGTAATCAGCTTGCCGAGGATGGTGCGCCGCAGGAAGAAGCGCAGGCCGAGCAGCAGCACCAGCGCCACCGCCGGCAGCAGGATCAGCTGGTAGACGGTATAGGTGACGCCGAAGACGGTGACGTTGCCCAGCGCCTGCAGGGCCCGCGCCTCGAAATAGGGCTGCGTGCCCCAGACCAGGCGCTGCACGTCCTCGAGGATCATGAACACCGCGAAGGTGACCAGGAGCTGCAGCACCTCGGGCTTGTCGTAGATCCGGCGCAGCAGCAGCCATTCGATCGGGCCGCCGAGGAGAATGCCGACGAGGATCGCCGCGACCAGCATCAGCGGAAAGGACAGCGCGGGCGCGAGACCCAGCGACAGGAAGAAGCCGGTGAGCGCCACGGTGGCATAGGCGCCGATCGCGTAGAGCGAACCATGGGCGACGTTGAGAATGCGCATCACGCCGAAGATCAGCGTGAGGCCCAGCGCCACGATGAAGACGAGCGCCGCGTAGGCGATCCCGTCGAACAGGGCGAGGAGAAAGATCGTCAGGTTCATGGCGGCTCCCGCTATGGCTGGCGAAGGAATGCGGCGGGCGCATGGCCCGCCGCGGCAGGCTCAGTTCTCGAAGCTGTCGACAGCGACCGTGTCGATGAAGCTCGCATCGAGCCCGCTGACCCATTCGATCGACTCCTCGCCCACCGGGGTGGTGATGTCGTCACCGTCGAAGATCATGATGTTTTCCATCGTGGCGAAGGGATAGTCGCCGTTTTGCACGGTGGTCCCCATCATCTGGTCCTCGACGCCCTGGTGATCCTCGCGGATCTTCACCGGACGGCCGAGGCCCTGGAACTCGAGCCCCTCCATCGCGGCGAGCAGCTGCTCCTCGCTGGGCCAGTCGACGCCGTTCTCCTCGATCGCCTTGCTGTAGGCGGCCTGAAGCGCCGCGAAGGCCTGGCTGGTGTGGAAGACCGGATAGACCGAGACCTGGCCGGTGCGGGATTCATACTCCTCCATGAAGGCCTTGAAGTCCGCGTCCTCGCGGCGCTCGGGATGCAGGAAGTAGTGGTCGCCACGCGCGCCGACGATATGGCCCGCGGGCAGGCTCGCGCCGAGCCGTTCAAAGGAGGATTCCGCCAGCGGCAGCACGAAGGTCGAGCTGTTGGTCAGCCCGCGCTGCGAGGCCTGCTGCACGAAGGTGTCGAGATCGCCGCCCCAGGAGGTGCTCAGGATCACGTCCGGGCGCAGCGCCTGCAGACGCGAGATCTCGGTCGAGAAGTCGGGCGCGCCGAATTTCGGGAAGAACTCGCCCACCACCTCGACATCGGGCTTCATCGCCTTGAGCGCGGTCGAGAAGATGTTCCAGCTGTCGCGGCCCCAGGCGTAGTCCTGGTTGACCACGGCGATGGTCTTGAAGTCGGGCTTGGTCTTCAGAAGGTAGATCACGGCGGCCAGCATCTCGGGCGTGGCGTTGGCCTGGGTGCGGAAGACGTACTCGTAATCCTGCTCCTCGAAGATCTTCTGGGTGCCGCAATCCCACATGAAGTTCGGCACCTGCAGGTCCTCGGCCAGCGGCGCCAGCGTCTGGCAGTTGCCCGAGGAGATCGAGGCGAACATCACCTCGACGCCCTCGCTCTCCACCAGCCGGCGGTATTCCGAGGTCAGCGCCTCGGCGCCGGCGCCCTCGTCGATGAAGCTGACCTCGAGCGGCACGCCGTTGATGCCGCCCTCGGCGTTGATGTTCTCGACGATGATCTTCGCGGCTTCCTGCGCCGGCACCCCGAACACCGAGGCCGGGCCGGTCAGGAAGGTGGTCATCCCGATCTTCAGCGTCTCGGGCTTTTCGGCGGCCAGCGCCGTCATCGGCAGCGTGGCGCAAAGCGCGGTCGTCACGAACAGTGTCTTCATCGGCTTGGTCCTCCAGTTGTTGCCGGAACGGGGCTGGGCGCCTCCCCGGCGCCGCCCGTTCCGCGAGCGCGTGCCCTCCCGGCACGGCCCGTCCTCCCCTCGCTGCACGCTCCGGCGATCGATGCGCTGGCGTGCCGTCGGCCCACTCCCCGGACCGGCTGTTCCGGAACATTACGGGGGATGCCGCCCCTCGCCCCATATCAAGGTACGATTTCGGGCATAGGCTCAGCCTATTGCTCGGTCATGCGGCTTTCGATCCCGCGCGGCTCGGCTAGCATGGGGGCAGCATGCGAAGGGGAGGACGCGGGCCATGAAGATCACCGGCGCGGTATTGACCGAAGGCGGCATCGAAAGCGGGTTCGAGGCCAACCAGGCGCTGACGGTCCGCGAACTGGATCTCGCTCCGCCGGGACCGGGCGAGGTGCTGATCCGCATGGCCGCTGCAGGGATCTGCCATTCCGACCTGTCGGTGATCAACGGCACCCGCCCCCGGCCCCTGCCGATGGTTCTGGGTCACGAGGCGTCGGGTTTCGTCGAGGAAGTCGGGCCGGGCGTCGAGGATCTGGCGCCGGGCGATCACGTGCTGTGCATCTTCGCCCCCGGCTGCGGCCGGTGCCGGCCCTGCGCCGAGGGGCGCCCGGCGCTTTGCGTGACGGCGGCCGAGCATCACGGCGTCGGTGCGCTGATGACCGGCCAGCGGCGGCTGTCGATGGATGGCGCCCCGGTGCACCACCATGTCGGCGTCTCGGCCTTCGCGACCCATGCGGTGCTGGCCCGGCCCTCGCTGATCAAGGTCGAGCACGAGATCGCGCCGCATCTCTCGGCGCTGTTCTCCTGCGCCATGCTCACCGGCGCGGGCGCGGCCTTCAACACCGCGCGGGTGGCGCCGGGCAGCACGGTGGCGGTGGTGGGCCTCGGTGGTGTCGGCCTCTCGGCGATCCTGGGCGCTGCGGCGGCCGGTGCGGGCCGGATCGTCGCGATCGACCCGTTCGAGAGCAAGCTCGACGCCGCGCGCGCCATGGGCGCCACCGATTGCGTCAGGGCCGATGCCGACACGGTGGAAGCGGTTCGCGAGCTGACGGCGGGCGGCGTCGACGTGGCGCTGGAGATGGCGGGCTCGGCCCGCGCGCTCGAGACCGCCTTCGATGTGACCGCGCGCGGCGGCACCACCGTCACCGCCGGACTGCCGCATCCCAGCGAGCGCATGGCGCTCAGCCCGCTCAAGCTGGTGGCGGAGGAGCGCCAGCTCAAGGGCAGCTATATCGGCTCCTGCGTGCCGCAGCGCGACCTGCCGCGGATGTTGTCGCTGCATGCGGCGGGCAAGCTTCCGGTCGAGCGGATGCTGACGCATCGGCTGCGCCTCGATCAGGTCAACCTCGCCATGGACCAGCTCGCCGACGGCACCGCCATCCGGCAGGTGATCGAGTTCGACTGACCCAACCCATTATCGCCCCTGCCTATGACGCTCAGGCCGCATGCGTATTGGCCTTCTCGACCGTCGAGGCGCAGACAGGGCGAGAGCACGCTCCCCGGAGGATAGAATGTATCGCAACAGGACCGATGAATATCAGGACATCCGCGAGGCGGTGCGCGCGCTCTGCGCGGAGTTTCCGGCCGAATATCACCGCCGGATCGACCAGGAACGCGGCTATCCCGAAGAGTTCGTCGAGGCGCTGACCCGGGCGGGGTGGATGGCGGCGCTCATTCCCGAAGCCTATGGCGGCTCGGGCCTTGGGCTGATGGAAGCCAGCGTGATCATGGAGGAGATCAACCGCGCGGGCGGCAACTCCGGTGCCTGCCATGGCCAGATGTACAACATGAACACGCTGGTCCGGCACGGCTCCGAAGAACAGCGGCAGAAATACTTGCCCAAGATCGCCAGCGGCGAGCTGCGCCTGCAGTCGATGGGCGTGACGGAGCCCACCACCGGCACCGACACCACCAAGATCAAGACCACCGCCGTGAAGCGCGGCGACCGCTACGTGGTCAATGGCCAGAAGGTCTGGATCAGCCGCGTCCAGCATTCCGACCTGATGATCCTGCTGGCGCGCACCACGCCGCTATCGGAGGTGAAGAAGAAATCCGAGGGCCTGTCGATCTTTCTCGTCGACATCGCGCAGGCGATGAAGACCGGCATGACCGTCAAGCCGATCCTCAACATGGTCAACCACGAGACCAACGAGATCTTCTTCGACGAGCTCGAGATCCCCGAGGAAAACCTGATCGGCGAGGAGGGGATGGGCTTCAAATACATCCTCACCGGGCTCAACGCCGAGCGCACGCTGATCGCCGCCGAATGCATCGGCGACGGCTACTGGTTCACCGACCGGGTGGTGGACTACGTCTCTGGCCGCGAGGTGTTCGGCCGGCCGATCGGCCAGAACCAGGGTGTGCAGTTCCCCATCGCCGAGGCCTATATCGAGATCGAGGCCGCCAACCTGATGCGCGAGAAGGCCTGTCGGCTGTTCGATGCGGGCGAACCCTGCGGGGCCGAGGCCAACATGGCGAAATACCTCGCCGCCAAGGCGTCTTGGGAGGCCGCCAATGCCTGCCTGCAATTCCATGGCGGCTATGGCTTCGCGGCCGAATACGACGTCGAGCGCAAGTTCCGCGAGACCCGGCTCTACCAGGTGGCGCCGATCTCCACCAACCTGATCCTGTCCTATGTCGCCGAGCACGTGCTCGGCCTGCCGAGGTCGTTCTGATGAGGTCGCCGACAAGGGGAGAACCCGCATGAGCACCGAGATCGACATCGCGCAGCTGCGCGGCTGGATCGGCCGCGAGGAGCGGCAGGAAGAGCTTCTGACCCCGGCGCTGGCGCAGCGCTTCGACGCCACCTTCGACCGCGCCGGTTCGCTCGACGATGGGGCCGAGGCCGCGCCGATGATCCATCTCTGCCTGTGCCAGCCCGCCGCGCCCACCGCAGCGCTCGGCCCGGATGGTCATCCGGCGCGGGGCGGCTTCCTGCCGCCGGTGCCCCTGCCCCGCCGGATGTGGGCCGGTGGCGCGCTCCAGTTTCACGAACCGATCCGGATCGGCGAGGTCGTGCGCCGGCGCTCGGTGATCGAAGATGTCCGCCTCAAGCACGGCCGCACCGGCCCGCTCTGCTTCGTCACCGTGATGCATCATATCGAAAGCGGTGGCCGGCCTGCCGTGACCGAGCGCCACGACATCGTCTATCGCTCCGACAGCACGGCGGCCCCGCCGCCCGCGCCCGCCGCCGCGGCCGCCGCCGCCGCCGCCGAAGGCCGAATACGCCGCGTGGTGGCGGCCAGCCCGACCCTGCTGTTTCGGTATTCGGCGCTGACCTTCAACGGCCACCGCATCCATTACGACGCGCCCTATGCCCGCGAGGTCGAGGCCTATCCCGGGCTGATCGTGCATGGGCCAATGCAGGCGACGATGCTGGTGCATCTGGCAGCGGAGCTGCGCGGCGCGCCCCCGGCGCGGTTCTCCTTCCGCAGCCTGTTGCCGCTCTTCGATACCGATGATTTCGCGCTGCACGCCAGAGATGACGGCGCGGCGCTCGAACTGTGGACCGCCCGCGCGGGCGGCCCGGTCGCGATGGAGGCGCGCGCCGAATGGTAGATCTGTCGATGGTACGCGCCCCGCTCTTCGTGCCGGCCAACCGTCCCGAGCGCTTTGCCAAGGCCGCGGCCTCCGGCGCCGACGCGGTGATCCTCGATCTGGAGGATGCGGTGGCCCAGGAAGAGAAGCCCGCGGCGCGCGGCATGGTCGAGACCGGCTTCACCGATCTGCCGGTGATCCTGCGGGTCAACGCCATGGGCACCGAATCGCACGAGGACGACATTGCGGCGGCGCGCGCCCTACCCCTGGCCGCAATCCTGCTGCCGAAATCCGAAGAGCCGGACATGATCGCGGCGCTTGCCTCGAAGCTGGGCGGCATGCCGCTCTTGGCGCTGATCGAGAGCGCGCGTGGGCTGGCCAATGCTCGCGCCATCGCCGCGACCGAAGGCGTCGCGCGGCTCGTTTTCGGCTCGATCGACTATTGCGCCGATCTGGGCTGCGCGCATCTGCGCGAGGTGCTGCTGCCCGCCCGTGCCGAGCTGGTGCTGGCCTCGCGCCTCGCCGGGATCGCCGCGCCGATCGACGGCGTGACCGCCGATTTGTCGGACCCCGAGATCACCCGCGCCGATGCCCGCCATGCCCGTGATCTGGGCATGACCGGCAAGCTCTGCATCCACCCGCGCCAGATCGCCCCGGTGCGCGCGGCCTTCTTGCCCTCGGAGACGGAGATCGACTGGGCCCGCCGCGTCCTGGCCTCCGGCGATGGCGCAGTCGCCGTCGACGGCGCCATGGTCGACGAGCCGGTCCGCATCCGCGCCCGCGCCATCCTTCAGGCCGTGGAGCAAGCATGAGCATCGCCCGTCGCATCGCCGAATTCGCCACCGGGCCGATCGCCCCGGACGCCGAGATGGCCCGCTACGTGCGGATGTCGCTGCTCGACTGGGCCACGGTCGGCATCGCCGGGCGTGACGAGCCGGTTTCGCGCGCCGCCCGCGCCGTGGCGCTGGCCGAGGGGGGCGACGGCGCGACCCTGATCGGCGGCGGTCGCGCTGCGCCGCGCGCCGCGTCGCTGGCCAATGGCGCGATCAGCCACGCGCTCGATTATGACGACACGCATTTCGGCCATATCGGTCATCCCAGCGTCGCCGTCATCCCGGCCGCCCTCGCCGTGGCGGAGGCGCGGGAGATCGACGGCGCCGCCTTTCTCGACGCGCTCGCGGTCGGGCTGGAGACGGCCTGCCGCATTGGCGATTGGCTGGGACGGTCGCATTACGAGGCGGGGTTCCACCAGACCGGCACCTCGGGCGCCTTTGGCGCCTGCGTCGCGGCCGGGCGGCTCCTCGACCTCGACGCCGACGCCATGACCCATGCGCTGGGCCTGACCGCGACCCGGGCCTCCGGCCTCAAGAGCCAGTTCGGCACCATGGGCAAGCCGCTCAACGCGGGCCTCGCCGCCGAGGCGGGCGTGACCTGCGCGCTGCTGGCCGGAGCGGGCGCGCATTCCTCAGAGATGGCGATCGAGGGAGCGCAGGGCTTCGGCTCGACCCACGCCGCGGTGATGCAGGAGGCGGCCTGGGCAGGCCTCGGCGAGCGCTGGGTCTTCAAGGGGATTTCCTACAAGTTCCACGCCTGCTGTCACGGCCTCCACGCCATGCTGGAGGCGCTGCGCAGCTTGGGCCCCATTGATCCGGCCCAAGTCGAGGAGATCGAGATCACCACCCATCCCCGCTGGCTCGCGGTCTGCAACCAGCCCGCCCCCGAGACCGGGCTCGGCGCCAAGTTCAGCTACCGGGTCACGTCGGCCATGCAGCTCCTGGGGATCGATACCGCGGCGCTCGACAGCTACAGCGACGCGACTTGCGCCCGGCCCGACCTGATCGCGCTCCGGGACAAGGTCCGCGTCGTCACCGACGAGGGACTTACCGACACGGCCTCCCGCATCCGGCTGCGCGCGGCGGGCGAGGTTCACGAGGCGTCCCACGACATTCTCGACGCGGGCGATGTCGACGGCATCGCCGACCGGCTGCGGGAGAAGTCCGAATCCTTGCTTGGAGCCAGAGCAGCCCGGCAGCTCTCCGACGAGGTGAGTGGCATGGAAAGCGCGACCGGCGTGTCGGGTTTCACCGTGCTGCTCGCGCAGCCCTAGTAGGTAGCCGGCCGTCGATCTTGAGCACATGGCCGCAGGTGGTTGCGAGGCGCGGGAAGTGTATAGGGCCCACCCTTCCTGCCTCGGAGTGCGCCCGAACTCGGCTGCGCTACCACAATTCGACCCTTTGCATAGGGACCTGATCCAATGGACCAAGCGGTGGTTGACGTCGCCGCGATCTCTACCGGACATCCCGCAGATGACGGCCATCACCGGTGCCGAATTGCACCTTCAGCTCGCACAAAGCCGCGCAGCGACCGTCTCGTCCGTGATCAACACGGCCGGCGACAGCATGCGCAACGCGGCCCGGATGATGGTGAATTTCTGCCACCCGCCGGACGCCAGGACCATCCGCCTCGCGGAGCGAAGCTCGCGCGGATCAACCGCGAGCACGCGTCGGTTCACCGGATGGTCGACCACTTCGCCCTCCGCATCGACGAAGTGACACAGCACGTCGCCCACGGCGCCGGCCTGTTCGAGAGAGGCGATCTCCTCGGTGGTCAGCAGGCCATACTGTACGAAGATGGAGTGCGGCGTGAGGTCCCCCAGTGACAGGATCGCCAGGTCGAGCCTGCGGGCGCGCTCGAATATCTCGGCGATGCCGGAGTGGTCGAGCAGTGCATCGCGGATTTCAGGGGTCGGCGCGTAGACCGGGGCGGCCATCAGGTAGCACTCGGCCGCAAGCCGGTCGGCCACGCGCCAGGCGAATTCGGACGGGTTCACCTTCTCGACCCGGGTCAGCCCGCCCAGTAGCGAGATGATCTTGATCCCGCTCGCCTCGCGCGGCTCGATCGAGGGCACGCCATTGGTGAGCGTCTGTCCCCAGCCGAGGCCTATCGAACTGTCCGGGCGCACTTCCCGTGACAGCATCGCCCCGAGCTCTTGGCCGATCAGTTTGGGAATCTGCGACTGATCCTGCGGATCGGGGATCACGACGGCCCGCTCGAGCCCCCACTTCTCCTCCAGCCGCCGCTCCAGCTCGACACAATGCGACAGCTTGGTGGTCACGCGGATCTGCACCGTTCCGTCGGCCCTCGCATTGGCGAGGATCCGCAGCACCCGCGCCCGCGTCAGCCCGACCGCCTGGGCCACCTCATCCTGTGTCATGCCTTCGGCGTAGTAGAGCCACGCGACACGGGTGCGCAGGTCCTCCGTCGTGTCGTTCCCAGCCAAGCGTTCGCCCCTCTACTTGCTGCCAGCGCAGTTCTGGCGCTGGCGGCATTCCATTCGCAAGCAGGCGTCAGTCGCGCCGCCGCAGCAGGTCAACCAGCACCGCGACCAGCACCACGCAGCCGACGATGACACGCTGCCAGAACCCCGACACGTTCATCAATACGGTGCCGTTGGCCAGCACCGCCAGGAGCAGCGCGCCGAGAACGGTGCCCACGATCGAGCCCTGACCGCCGCGCAGCGAGGTGCCGCCCAGGATGGCGGCGGTGATCGCCCCCATCAGCCATCCCTCACCGACCGAGGGTTGGCCTGCATCCATCCGGCTGGCGAACAGGATGCCCGCCAGCGCCGAGAGGGTGCCGGCGAGGCCGAAGGCGAGGAACTCGATCCGGCGCACCCGGATACCGGCGAGCAGTGCGGCATCGCGGTTGCCACCCACTGCGAAGATGTTGCGGCCGAACCGTGTCTGGCTCAGCATCCACACCAGCAGGGCCGAGATCGCCAGGAAGATCACGACCGGCAGCGGCATGCCGAAGACTTCGCCCTGGCCGAACCAGGTGAAGCCCGGCCCGAGCGGACGGATCGAATAGCCCTTGGTGATCACCAGGGTGAGACCGGCAAAGATTTCCCAGGTCGCCAGCGTGACGATGAAGGGGTTGAGCCTGAGACCGGCCACGAAGACCCCATTCACTGACCCGAGCAGGAAGCCGAAGCCCATGGTGAACGGGATGATCAGCCATGGGTGGATGCCCCATTGCGTCAGCGCGATCGAGCCGACGATGGCCGACAGCCCGGCAGCCGCGCCGACCGAGAGATCGATGCCCCCCACCAGCAGCACCAGCGTCTGTCCCAGCGCCACGAGACCGACGAAGGCTGCCTGCCGCGCCACCACCGACATGTTGTAGGTCGACAGGAAATTGTCGGTCGCAAGCGACAGCGCCGCGACCAGCACGACGAGGGCCACGAGAATGCCGCTCGCCTCCCAGCGCCAGAAACGGACAAGAGCCTGTCTTGGCCCCGCGAAGCGCGCCTCGGCCGGCGCTCGAGTGGACATGTTCTGCATCATATCAAACTTTCCCTGTCTCAGCTCATCGCCAGTTCGAGAAGGCCCTCCTGGGTCGCCTCGTCGTGATCGAGCGCGCCCTTCACCCGACCCTCATGCATCACGAGGATCCGGTCGGCGACGTCGAGAAGCTCTTCCATTTCCGAGGAGATGAGCAGGATCGACAGCCCCCGCTCCTCGGTCAGCTGCCGCAGCACGGCCTGGATCTCGGCCTTGGCGTTCACATCGATGCCGCGGGTGGGCTCGTCCATGATGAGGACCTTGGCGTCCTGCATCAGCCAGCGCGCGATGATGAATTTCTGCTGGTTGCCCCCCGAGAGGCTGGTGATCGGGTCTCTCAGCGCACCGAACTTGGCCTTGAGCAGCTTGGCGAGCTGACCGACCTCGTCGAACATCTCGCGGTTGCGGATGGTCAGCCAGCCTCCGAAGCGGTCGAGCGTGGGCAGCGCCGTATTCTCGGCGATCGACAGGAGCGGGAATATCCCTTCCTGCTTGCGCTCCTCCGGCAGGTAGATGAGGCCGGCAGCGATCGCCTCGTAAGGCGCGCGGAAGGCGACCTCCCTGCCGTCGAGCCGAACCCGTCCCGCCTCCATGCCGGTCGCGCCGAACAGGCATTTGGCCATCTCGGTTCGACCCGAGCCGATCAGCCCGGACACGCCAAGGATCTCGCCACGCCGCAGCGCGAAGGAGACATCCTCGAACTCGCCGCGCCGGGTCAGCCCTTCGACCTCGAGCACATTCGGTGCATTGGCAAAGTCCCGGCGGCCGCGCGTCAGCGCCTTGGGCGGGCGGCCCGCCATCATCGAGACCATGCGCTCGCGGCTGGCCTCCTGCGGTCCGATGGTCCCGACATTGACGCCGTCGCGCAGCGCGGTGATGCGCTGCGACAGGTCGCGCACCTCGTCGAGCCGATGCGAGATATAGAAGGCCGAGCGCCCCTCGGCGGTGATCCGGCGGATATAGGCCATGAGCTTGTCGGTTTCGCGATAGGTCAGCGTCGCCGTCGGCTCATCGAAGATCAGGATGCGCGCCCGGGTGGCGGCAGCCCGAGCGATCTGCACCAGCTGCTGCTGGGCCTTGGAAAGCTGCGACACCCTCTGACGCGGATCGATATCGTCATCGACCTCGTGCAGGTAGCGCGCCGCCTCTTCGCGGGTGGCGGCCCAGTCGATCGCCGCGGCGCGGCCCTTCTGGGCGCCGAGCAGGATGTTCTCGGCCACCGTGAGATGCGGCACGAGATTGATTTCCTGCGGCGCGATGGCGATGCCGTGGCGCTGCGCCTCGAGCGGCGTGTTGAAGATCAAAGACTGGCCGTCGACATGCAGTTCGCCCTCGGTCGGGCGCAGCTTGCCGCAGAAGATGTTCATCAGCGTCGACTTGCCGGCGCCGTTCTCGCCGATGATCGAATGCACCTCGCCGGCGCGGATCGAGATCGACACGTCGCTGAGCGCGGTGATCGGGCCGAAACGCTTGGTGATGCCTCGCGCCTCGAAGACGGCGGGACTTTCAGGAGTCATGGCTTGGGCCCTCTGGATGGGGGTGTGACGGGGCCGCGATTGCGGCCCCGCCCCTCCTGCGCATCAGCCCGCGCAGTCGTCCTTGGTCAGGAAGCGCGAACCGGTGTTGTGGAACATCGGGATGGTGTGGTTCTCGTTCATGGCGACCATGTAGTTGATCGCCCAATAGCCCATGTCCCACTGGCGCTGCGCCTTGAGCGCGTTGATCGTGCCATCGCAGACGAACTCCACGGCCTCGGGCAGATCGTCCATGCCGACGATGGCGACCTCGCCCGCCTTGCCGGCGTTCTTGACCGCCCGCGCCGCCCCGATCGGGTTGGAGGCGTTCGACGCGAAGATGCCGTTGATGTCGGGATGCGCCTGCAGAAGGTTCTCGGTCAGCGAAACGGCCTTTTCCAGGATGTCGTCATCGGGCTGCTCGAACACGATCTCCATCTCGGGATGCTTCGACAGCGCGTCCTTGAAGCCGGTGATGCGCTCGACATGGTCGGAGGCGGTCAGGCTGCCCGAGAGAATGGCGACCTTGCCCTTGCCGCCAAGCTCCTCGGCCAGATACTCGCCCAGATCGTAGCCGTCCTGCACGCTCGACTTGGGACCGATGAACGGAAAGGCATCGTCGCAGAACGAGTTGAAGTTGATGACGTTCACGCCGGCCTCGACCGCTTCGTTCATCATCTGGACGTTGGTGGCGCGATCCAGACAGGCGACGGCCATGCCGTCGGGCTGGCGGCCAATATTGGCCTCGATGCGCTGGTTCTGGTCGGCCACGTCGGCCATCGGCGGCTGGTCCCAGATCATCTCGATCTCGACGCCGCGCTTGGCCTGTTCCTCGACCGCGAACTGGGCCCCTTCGCGCACCACGTCGTACCAGGGGTGGATCACCTTGGGGATGAAAACGAAGGTCAGCTTGTCGTCGACCGGCGTGATCAGTTCGGCCTGGTCCTGGGCCCGGGCGGGCGCGCTCAGCGCCGCGATCAGCGCGGCGGCCGCGGTGGCGGTCTTGATGGGGGTCATACTGGGGTCCTCCTCGGGGGTTGGGGTCGCGGCCCTCCTCCGGCCGCGATGTCAGCGAAGTCGCTTCGCGGCGTTTATTCCGCGGCAGCCAGGCGGTGCGTCGAGCGCACCGGGCAATCGTTCATGAAGGCGATGGCAGCGTCGAAATCGGTGATCCCGGCCTGACTGCCGAGCCCGGTGGCGTTCAGCGCCGAGCAGGCCTGGGCAAAGCGCACCGCGTCACGCGGCGCCATGTCGCGCAGCAGCCCGACCGCGAACCCCGCATTGAACACATCGCCGCAGCCACAGGTGCATTTCGGAGTGATTTCGAAGGCCGGCACGGTGAAGACGGTGCCGTCGCGGTGATGGTAGTAGGCGCCCTCGGCACCAAGCGTGAAGATGCAGCAGGCAGCGCCACGCTCGATGAAGAAGCGCGCCATGTCGCCCAGATCAGTCAGGCCGGTCAGCGCTTCGGCCTCCTCGACCGAAGGGATGAAGTAGTCGGTATAGGGCAGCACGGCCGCGACATCCGGCAAGTCGTCGGGCGAGCCCGCGAAGACATCGACCGTGGTGATGCAGCCGCGTGCCTTGGCATGGGCCATCAACTCGGCATTCGGGGCGCCATCCATGGCGTCCATGAGCCCGACCCCGCCGAGGTGGAAGATCTTCGCATCCGTCACCGCATCGAAGCGATGCCGCGGCACGGTGAAGGCTCCGGTGGCGCCCTTCATGTGCAACGCCGGACGCGAGCCGTCCTCGCGGGTGAGCACGATCGAGCTGGAGGTCGGCGCGTTGGAGCAGCGCACGAGGTCGACCGTGTCGATGCCGAAGCCCGCGACCCGCTCGAGTACCCAGTCGCCCATCATGTCCTGGCCGACACCGCCGATCGCGCTGGTGGTGACGCCGAGCTTGGCGGCGGCAATGGCGGCAGTTCCGGCAGCCCCGGAGACGGCGATGGTGAGATCGTCGATCAGGATCGTGCCACCGCCCGGCGGGATCGTCGAGACCGGCCATCCGAGGCAGTCGTAGGTGTAGAAGCCCATCGAGGCGTAATCCCACGGCATTCGATTCTCCCGCGTTCGGCGCACATTTGATGCAGCAGACTGCCCATACACCCGTCCCTGCGTCAATACATATGTTGCATCCATATTCCATAAGTATGGCCACTGACGGGTTCGCCTATAGCAGAGCCCCCTATATAATAGTCATACCACGCTGGCACCGGAAATTCTCCTTCCCGGAATCAATGCGACATGATACGCACAACTCAAACAAATGTTCAGCTAAGGATAAGATCGTGAAAGCCGCCATCCTCACAGCTCCGAACGCCATGAGCCTCGAAGAAGCCGCCGCCCCGGTGCCGATGGCAGGCGATGTCGTCCTGCGCGTCCGCGCGGCCACGATCTGCGGCACCGACATCCGTATCCTGCGCGGGCGCAAGACCGCCGGGGTACGCTACCCCTCCATTCTCGGGCACGAATTCGCGGGCGAAATCGTCGAGACCGGCGGCCATGCCGATCTTTCCCCCGGCGACCGGGTCGCGCTCTGTCCCGCCATCGCCTGCGGCCATTGCGACCGCTGCAAGCGCGGCCAGGAAAACCTCTGCACCGCGGGCGCCAATATCGGCTACGAGGTCGACGGCGCCTTTGCCGAGCTGATCCGCATCCCCGAGCGCGCGGCGCGCGCGGGCAATATCCGTCATCTGCCAGATCACATGAGCTTTGCCGAGGCGGCCCTAGTGGAGCCGCTGGCCTGCGTCCTCAACGGGCAGAACCGCGTGAGTCTCGGGCTCGGCGATACCGTGGTGGTGCTGGGAGCCGGACCGATCGGCCTGCTGCACGTGGCGATGGCGCGGCTGCGCGGCGCCACGCGGATTATCGCCACCGACCCCAACCACCACCGCCGGGCGATGGCGCAGGCGCTGGGCGCCGATCTCGCGCTCGATGCCACCCTGCCTGACCTCGTGGAGCGGGTGCGCACCGAAACCGGTGGACGCGGCGCCGATGTGGTGATCTGCGCGATCGGCCTGCCCGCCTTGGCCCGGCAGGCCACCGACTTTGCCGCCCATGGCGGTCGGGTCAGCCTCTTCGCCGGGTTCTCCAAGGGCGAGACCGCCGAAATGGACGTCAACGCGATCCATTACAACGAAATCACCGTCACAGGCGCCTTCGGCCTGTCGCGCAACGATTACGACCGGGCCTTCGAACTGATTGCCTCGGGTCGGCTGGACGTCCGGCCGCTCATCACCCACAGCTTCGCGCTGGACGACGCACTCACCGCCTTCGACACGGCCGAGAGCGGGACGGCGATCAAGGTGGCGATCATCAATGACTGAACCCGCACAGGTCGACGCGCTGATCCTCGGCGGCGGGATCAATGGCTGCGGCACTTTCCGCGATCTTTGCGCGCAGGGCGTGGACTGCCTCCTGCTCGAGAGGGACGACTTCTGCTCGGGCGCGTCGGCGGGCTCGTCGCGGCTGATGCATGGCGGGCTGAAATACTTGGAAACCGGCGAGTTCCGCCTGGTGCGCGAAAGCGCCGAGGAACGCGACCGGTTGCTCTGCAACGCTGCGCATTACGTCAGCCCCCTGCCCTCGATCCTGCCCCTGCGCAGCCGCTTCGGCGGCATCGTCCCCTCGATCCGTCGCTTCCTCGGCGCCAAGGCGTCGTTGACTGACCGCGGCTCCCTGATCACCCGCGCGGGGCTCACCCTCTACGACCTCTATGGCCGCAAGGTGAACGCGCTACCCGGTCACAAGATGCTCTCGCGGCGCGCGCTCGACACGCGGGTGGCCGGGCTCGAGCCGGGCGTGATCGGCGCGGGACTCTACTACGAGGGCCAACTCAGCCATGCCGAGCGGCTCGGGCTGGAGTTGATCCTGGATGGCGAGGCGCTGCATCCCGCCTCCCGCGCACTGAACCATGTCGAGATCCTGGGTTGGCAAGACGGCGTCGTGACCTATCGCCATGGCGGCGAGACCCACAGCGTCCGGCCACGGGTCATCATCAATGCCGGCGGCGCCTGGATCGACAAGGTCAACGCGGCGCTGGGGCTCGATACCCGGCTGATGGGCGGCTCCAAAGGGGCCCATATCGTGGTCGAAAACGAGGCGCTGCTCGCGGCGCTGAACGGCCACATGGTCTATTTCGGCAGCCGCGACGGGCGGGTGAACCTGCTCTACCCGTTCATGGGCAAGGTCCTCATCGGGGCGACCGACATCAAGATCGACGATCCCGATGCCGCCCGCTGCGAGGCGGAAGAGGCCGCCTATCTACGCCGCGTGGTCACAGAAATCTTTCCGGACATCCCGGTCGAGGAGTCACAGATCCGCTACCGGTTCAGCGGCGTGCGCCCATTGCCGCGAGCCGATGGCGAGGTGGGTTCGGTGACCCGTGACCATTCGATCGCGGAGCTGGGCCTGCCCGGCGGCCCGGATGTGCTCTGCCTGATCGGCGGCAAGTGGACCACATTCCGCAAGTTCTCGGAGGAGGCTGCCGACGCGGTGCTGGCGCGGATCGGCCGCTCCCGCCACCGGAGCACCGAGACCATGGCCATCGGCGGCGGACGGGACTTCCCTGACACCAAGGAGGCCCGCGCGGTCTGGGCGGCCGAGCGCGCGCGGCGTTTCGGCCTTCCCCAGCGGCGGGTCGAGACGCTTTTGGCGCGGTACGGCACCCGGGCGGAGGCGATGCTGGAAGTGCTGACCAAAAGCGACACGCCGCTGTCCAGCCTGCCGGATCACGGCCGCGAGGAGTTGCTCCATCTGGCGCGCACCGAGCGGGTCGGGACCCTGTCGGATCTGCTTCTGCGGCGCAGCGCGATCGCGATGTCGGGCCGCCTCACCCCCGAGGTTGCTGCCGAGATCGCCGGTCTGCTGGCGGAGGAGCTGGGCTGGGACGAGAGCGAAACGCGCGATGCGCTCGACCGGCTTCCGCTCAGCCGAGCGGCCTGACCGGGATCGGCCCCTCAAGCTCGCCCTTCGGCCAGCGGAAGATGTCGGGAAAGTCCCAATTCGGTTCGACCCCGGCGAAGAGCTTGAAAAAGGCGATGGCGTAGGCGGAGTCGTGATGGGCGTTCTCGCGGAACGACCACCACGTCCGCAAATCACCGAACGCGTCGCCCAGCGCGGCGGAATTCCCGAACTCTTGGCGCACGGCCAATGCGTAGACGTTGAGGCAGAACACCGTGCAGCAGTAGCCCTCGGGCCAGAAATACTCGGGCCGCTCCTTGTCGGCCATGCCGGGCTTGCCGGTCACGGTGAGCGGAGACTGGCGCAGGAGTTCGCGCAGCATCATCCCCGCGGCATGGTCGAAAAAGGCGTGGCGTGCGCCCCGATTATGCGGATTGGCGCGCTCGACGGCACGCAGCCAGCGCACGAAACCGGCCGCGAGCTTGCCCTCGTCGATCTCGAAGCGCAGACCGGTCTCCGCCGAGACCCGATCCACGGCGGAACGGAAGGCCGCCCGGAACCAGCGCAGCCGTCGCGCCGCAACCCGCACGGGCTCCTGCGTCGCAGGCATCTCGAGGTCGCGAAAAGCCAGGTCAGACATGGTGCCGAAACTCCTGCAACAATTTCGCGACGGCGGTTTCATCATGGCCCGCCTCGGCGAGCTCGGTCCGCAGCGCCAGACCGATCATCTGCGCCGCGTCGAGCGCCTCGCTCGCGTCGCCCACGTCGCGGTCGCTCAGCATCCAGAGCAGGAGCGTGAACAGAGCCAGGCGCACCGCCTCGTCGGCCGACAGATCGGCGGCCGGCTCCATCCGCACGTCGGCGATGACCTCTGCCTCGCGCAGCGCCACGAAAAGCCTGGCTGGTCGCGTCGACGCGTTCTCGCCGCCGACCCGCAGAAACGCCGCGCGCAGCCGCAGCTCGGACACCAAGGCATGACGCGCCCCGAGGCCGCGCAGCACATGGCCCAGCGCCGTGTAGGCGGCAGCGGCGAAGCAGGCCGCACTGGCTTCGTCGGTGGGCATCTCGGAGAGCGACAGGTCCAGCGGCGCGGCCCCGGAGCCGATCAACAGCCCGACGACGTCTTCGGCCACCCCGGCCATCCGCTCGGCCCCGCTGATCGCGAAATTGGCCACCTGTGCCACCGGCACCCCGCCATGGCTCGCGGCTTCGGCGACGACGTCGCGCCCCTCGCGCGCTACATGGCGAATGCTCCGCAATGCCTCGCGCAGTACCACGGCACCCGGAAGCTCCGGCCCCTGGCGTCGGCGTGACATTGGCGTCATGGTCTCCTCCCCATCGGCCGGGCGGCACGGCGCGCCGGCCAACTCCATGATATCAATCCGCAAGCGCCGCGAAAAGCGCCGAGGCCGGGCGGCGAGGCGTCGTTTCGATGAAATGTCGCGTCGTGGCGAGATCGCGATTTCCGGCCTGACTGCCCAGCCCGGTCGCGTTCTGCGCCGAAGCCGCCTGGCCGTAGGTCACGCAGTCCTCGATCGACAGGCCGAGATGCAGCCCCGTCGCGAAGCCAGCGTTGAACGCGTCGCCGCATCCGCAAGTGCATTTGACGTCGATCTGAAACGCCGGGGTGTAGTGACGCCGGCCCCTTGCGTCGCGGTAGAGTGCGCCGTCGGCCCCGAGCGTCAGGACCACGGCGCCCGCCCCCTCATCCAGGAGAGCTGCGGTGACATCCCCCAGGTCCTCTCGCCCGGTGACTGCCATCGCCTCCTCCTCGGAGGGCAGGAAATAGTCGGCATGGGGCAGCAGGCGACGGAGTGCCGGCATGTCGTCCGCGCTCGAGGCGAACACATCGAGCGTGGTGACCACCCCGCGTGCGCGCGCCTCCTGCAGGATCTCCGCGGTGCGCCCCTGATCCATCCGATCCATCAACCCGACCCCGCCGACATGCAGGATCTTCGTGTCGAGCACCGCGTCTATATCGCGGTCCTCGACGTAGAAGGCTCCGGTCGCACCCTTCTTGTGCAGCGCCGGCCGGGCCCCGTCCGGGCGGGTGGTCACGATCGAGGACGAGGTCGTGACGCCGGGGCAGCGCTGCATCAGCTCCGTATCGACGCCGTACTTCGCGAGCTTCATCATCACCCAGTCGCCCATGTCGTCCTCGCCGACGCCGCCCACAGCCCGGACCTTCAGACCGTTCTTGGCGGCGACGATGGCCGGGCTGCCGGCAGCACCCGAGACCGCGAGGGCGAACTCCTCGACGAAGTAGGTGCCGCCCTTGGGCGGCAGCGCCTCGACGGGGCGGCACAGGGCATCGAAGGTGATGAAACCCATCGAGGTATAGTCGAAGCTGCTCATGCCGCGCTCCTTTGCGGCTGGGCGCGCAGACGCACGCCCGTCTCGGTATCGAAGAAATAGATCCGCTCGGGATCGAAGCCAATCTTCACCGGGGCGCCGAGATCGAAACGTGCGTCACGCGCGGCCTTGACCTCGAACAGCGTCTCTCCGGTGCGCAGGGTCAGATAGGTCGTCTCGCCGGTCGGCTCGACCCCGTAGACCGCACCCGCGAGTTCGGCCGGACCATCGGTCACAACGCGGCAATCCTCGGGGCGTACGCCAAGCGTGATCCGGCCCGAGATATCCGGCGGGCAGACCGCGACCAGACCCGGCGCGGTGAAGCGGCCATTCTCGGCGCGACCCTCGACGAGGTTCATCGGCGGTGCGCCGATGAAGCCCGCGACGAAGGTGTCGGCAGGATCCGAATAGATCTCGTCAGGGGTGCCGATCTGGCGGATCACGCCCTTTTCCATGATCACGATGCGGTCGGCGAGGGTCATCGCTTCGATCTGGTCATGGGTGACGTAGACGGTGGTGATCCTGAGTTGGCGCTGCAGGTGCTTGATCTGCACCCGCATCGAGCTGCGCAACTTGGCGTCGAGGTTCGACAGCGGCTCGTCCATCAGGAAGACCTGCGGCTGGCGTACCACGGCCCGGGCGAGCGCCGCGCGTTGGCGCTGGCCGCCCGAGAGCGCGCCGGGCTTGCGATCAAGGAAATCGCCGAGTTCTACCATCTCGGCCGCCCGCCGGATGAGCGCGTCCTGATCGGCCTTCCCGATCCCACGCATCCGGAGCGGAAAGCGGATGTTCTCGTAGATCGACATGTTCGGATAGAGCGCATAGCCTTGGAACACCATCGCCACGTCGCGGTCGCGGGCATCGACCTCGTTCACAACCTCTCCACCGATCACCACCTCGCCTTCGCTCGGCTCCTCGAGCCCCGCGATCATGCGCATGGTCGTCGTCTTGCCGCAGCCCGAGGGGCCGAGCAGCACGAGGAACTCCTCGTCCGCGATGTCCAGATCCATCCGCCGGACCCCGGTGAAGCTGCCATAGCGCTTCACCACGTTTCTCAATTCGATGCGTGCCATTGGATTATCCTTTTACCGCGCCCATGGTCAGGCCCCGCGACAGGTGCTTCTGGATCAGGACGATCAGAACCAGGATCGGCAGGAAGGCCAGGAAGGAGACCAGTGCGATTGCGTTGTAGATGACGCCGTCCGAGCCGCCGGTGAAGTTCGCCAGCGCCACCGACATGGTATAGGCGCTCTTCGTCGAGGCGATCAGCAGCGTGAACAGGAACTCGTTGATCGCGAAGATCGCGGCGATCACCGAGGCGGTGATGATGCCCGGCAGGCAGGCGGGGATGATGACCTCCCACAGGATACGCAGATCCCCTGCCCCGTCGGTGCGCGCCGCGTCCTCGAGCTCCTTGGGAATGTCGAGCATGTAGGACCGGATGATCCACACCACGATCGACAGGTTGACCGCCGCGTAGATCAGCATCAACGCCCAGACGCTGTCGAGCAGACCCATGTTACGAAACAGAAAGAAGATCGGGATCGCCACGATCGCCGGCGCCATCATCCGAGTCGACAGGATGTAGAAGCCGATATCGTCGCGGCCGCGATATTCGTAGCGGGTCAGGGAGTAGGCCGCCGGGATGCCGAGTATCAGATCGATCACCACCGAGCCCGCGACCGCGACGACCGAGTTGCGCAGGTAGTCGAAGATCGGCCAGTCGGCCAGAAGCAGCCTCCAGGCGTCGAGCGAAAAGGTCGGCCAGTAGATCGGCTCGGGCGTGATGATCTCGGTACGGGGCCGGAAGCCGATCGACAGGAACCACAGGATCGGCACGAGGCAGAACAGCGCCCAGGAGCCGAGCACGAGGTAGCGCAGCACGAGGTTGTCGCCCTTGGACTTGCGTCGCTTTTCCATCACGCTTTCCCCGATCTGAAGGCCCGCTTCACGACCAGCTGGGCCGCGAGAATGGTGACGACGAGCATCACCACGGCAGCTGCCGAGGCGTAGCCGAAGTTGAAGGTCTGGAAGCCCTGCCGATAGATGAAATAGCTGATCGTCTCGGTGGTCCCGCCGGGCGTGCCCTTGGTCAGGATGAAGACGTTGGTGAACATCGTCGTGATGTCGATGCCGCGCAGCACCACCGCCACCGCGATGACCGGCCGGATCATCGGCAGAGACACGTTCCAGAAGATCGCGGGCCAGCTCGCCCCATCGAGCCGCGCCGCTTCCTCGACCTCCTGGTCCTGGCTTTGCAGCGCCGCCACGAAGATGATGAACAGGAACGGTGTCCACTGCCAGACATCGGCGACAATCAGCGTGGAGCGTGCGAGCCAGACATTGCCGAGGAAGTCGAGATTGCCGTCGATCAGGCCGATCTTGCGTAGCAGATCGGAGATCACGCGGCCATCGTTGAAGGCAAGCTTCCAGATGAAGGCCACCGCCGAGGGCATGAACAGCATCGGCATCAGGAACACGATCCGCCAGCCACGGATCAGCGCGTCGCGATAGGCAAAGAAGGCCAGCGCCATGGCGATCACGCATTCGAGCGTCAAGGCGATGCCGCCGATGATCAGCGTGTTCAGCAGCGCCTGCCAGAATTCGCTGTCGCTCCAGAGCTCGACATAGTTGTCGAAGCCGACCGGGATCCATTCGGTGAAGCGCACCAGATAGAAGGACTGATAGATCGCGTAGGCGCCGGGATAAAGAGTGATGCCCAGCAGGTAGATCACCGCCGGGGCGACGAGCAGGTAGGGAAAGGCGCGTCGAAGCGCCGGGCTGCGCCGACGCAGCGCCTTCTCCCGCGGGCGGGCCCGGTCGGGGGCGGCACGCGCCACCCCCCCGGTCTGGTCGAGGACCGCCATCGGATCAGGAGAAGGGCAGCGGCTTGCCCGCACCCATCCAGACACCGTCCTTGACCGCCGCGTAGTCGAAAATTTGACGGTTCGAGAAGAAGCCGTTCTTTTCCATGATCTTGCGCCAGGCGGCATTGCCGTTCTCGAGCGCTTCGCGGCCCGAGATCTGGCCCACCAGCGCCTTGTTGATCTCGTTGCCCAGCGCCTGCTCCATTTCGAACATGCCGGGGATGCGCGGTGCGCACCAGGCATGGTCGAGGCTGTTGGCCCAGACCTCGGCGGGCTGGGAGACCTCGCGCAGCCGCGGGTTGGTGAGCACCGAGCGGTAGCCCGGCGCCACGCCGTTGGCGTTGGCCTCGTTCATCGCCATGATCGAGGAGGTGGTCAGGAAGGCCAGCATCAGGAAGGCGCCCTCGGGGTTCTTCGAGGTCGCGGCGACGCAGGAGGTCGAACCGGCGATGTTCGGCGGCGCGAAACGGCCGCCCTCGATGCGGGGCTCGTAGATGGTGATGAAGTCGTCGACGATCTGGCTCTGGTCGGGGCGCATGGCCTGGGTACCGCTGTCCTGCCACGAGATGTTGGCCGCCACCTGTCCGCCGAGCCAGGCCGCGCGGTTCTCGCCCCAGCCCGCGCCCGAGAAGCCCTCGATCGCGTTTTTCGACAGCGCGAGCAGCGTCTCCATGCCCTTGATGCCGGCTTCGGAGTTGAGGATCGGCTCGAAGTTCTCGTCGAACAGCTCCATGCCCGCCTGCGCAGCGATGTGCTCCCAGGAGTATGTCGACCAGAAGCCGCGCGCGCCCAAAAGGCCCAGCGGGGCGACGTTGCCGCCGACCTTGGCCAGCTCGCCGGTGATCCGGATCAGCTCGTCATAGGTGGGCACGGTGCTGGCCACGTCGATCGGACCACCGGTGACCTGCTCGACCAGCGACTTGCGCAGATGCACCATCTGGATGTCGCAATCGAACGGGATGCCGTAGAGACCCTGATCGCCGAAATAGCCGTAGTTGAGCCGATAGGTGTCGTAGAAGTCGTCGAGCGGCAGCTTCCACTTCTCGGCGTAGTCGTCGAGCTTGGCGAGGAAGCCCGGCGCCGCGAAGTCGCCCAGCCAGGGCGAGAAGAACTGCAGCGCATCGAAGGAGGCATTGCCCGAGATGAACTCGGCGATGGCCTTGTCGTAGAAGCTGTCATCGGGGATCGGCACCAGCTCGACCTTGATCCCCGAGAGCTGCTCGAAGGGCACCAGCGCCTCTGCGGCCGATTCCTGATCGGCGGCACCGACGGCGAAGCGCACGGTCTTGCCAGCCTGCTCCTTGCGCACTGCCTCCCAATCGACGTTCCGGATCCAGTCGGTTGCCGGATCCCACAGCGGCTCGCCGCTCATGTTGTAGAGCGATTGGTAATCCTTGCGGACGTATTGCGGCACCGAGATGCGGTCCAGCACGCTCTGCGGATCCGGCAGATCGCTCTGCGCGAAAAGCGGCCGCGCCGAGAATCCGGTGCCCGCGGCGGCGGTCAGGCCAGCTGCAGCCGAAGCGCCCAGGAAGCGGCGACGCGAGAAGTCGGTCCTGTTCAATGTCATGGTAATCCTCCCAATTCGACGGCCAGTCCTGCCCGGCTCCCCACCGGCCTGCCGCCCGCGCCACCACGGCGCCGGGCGGATCGGAAATGACTGTGATCCGCAGCTTGAGTATTGCCGCATTTTTGGATCAGTCAAGACACATATGTTCTCATCACCAGAGACGCCGCAGCACAGCATGAGCGAAAACCATGTGAGGATTATGTGGATGCGTTCCTAAGGAGTGAACTTTCGTGCCCCGTACCGAACCTATGTATTGACACCGTGACCAAAGTTCAGGATGTTGACGGTGCACCCCAGGAGGAACCGCTATGCCCACAAACGTGGCCCTTACCGGCCTTGCCCGAGATCTCGAACTGCGCGCCCAGACCGGTAAGCCGATCCGGATCGGCCTCGTTGGCGCCGGCGAAATGGGAACCGACATCGTCACCCGCGTCGCCCACATGCCGGGCATCGAGATCGGCGCCATCGCCGAGCTGAACCTGCCCAACGCAGCCAAGGCCGTGGACATCGCCTACCGGGAAGAGGGTCACGCCCAGCAGGTCTCCACCGGCGACGCCATGGCGCATGCCATCGAGCAGGGCCGCGTGGCCACCACCGACAAGGTCGAGCTGCTGCTCGAGTCGGGCCAGATCGACGTCGTGGTCGATGCCACCGGCGTGCCGGCGGTCGGCGCCCAGATCGGGCTGCAGGCCATGGAGCGCGGCAAGCACCTGGTGATGATGAACGTCGAGGCCGACGTGACGATCGGCGCCTATCTGCGCGCCCAAGCCGAGAAGCTCGGCGTGGTCTACACGCTCGGCGCCGGAGACGAGCCCTCCTCCTGCATGGAGCTGATCGAGTTCGTCACTGCCATGGGCCACCGCATCGTGTCGGCCGGCAAGGGCAAGAACAACCCGCTCAACATCGACGCCACCCCCGCCGAGTACGAGGAGGAGGCGCATCGCCGTCACATGAACCCGCGCATGCTGGTGGAGTTCGTCGACGGCTCCAAGACCATGGTGGAGATGGCCGCGATCGCGAACGCGACCGGGCTCATCCCCGACAGGCCGGGCATGCACGGCCCCGCCGCCACTCGCGAGGAACTGTCGAAGGTGCTGATCCCCGCCAAGGATGGCGGTGTGCTGTCGTCGGGCGAAGGCCGGGTCGACTACACCATCGGAAAGGGCGTGGCGCCGGGCGTCTTCGTGGTGGCCGAAATGGATCACCCCCGCATCCGCGAGCGGATGGAAGACCTGAAGATGGGTGAGGGCCCCTACTTCACCTTCTTCCGCCCCTATCACCTCACCTCGCTCGAGGTGCCGCTGAGCTGCGCGCGCGCCGTGCTTTACGGCAAGGCCGACATGGTGCCGCTGGCCCGCCCCGTGGCCGAGGTCTGCGCCGTCGCCAAGCGCGACCATCAACCCGGCGACAAGCTCGACCAGATCGGCGAGTACAGCTACCGCGCATGGATCATGACCGCGCCCGAGGCCGCCGAGCAGCGCGCCATCCCCTGCGGGCTCCTCGCCGGCGGCACCGCCACCGCGCCGATCCGCAAGGGCGATCTGATCACCTATGCCAACGCCACCCCGCCGGAGGGCAGCCGCATCGCGGCGCTGCGCGCCCGGCAGGACGACATGCTCGCCACCCTGTGAGGACAGCCATGGCCAAGGACGACAACACCCCCTTCGCGATCCGTCGCTACGACGCCGAGACGCTGCGCGAGGCGCTCCGCAAGATGTATCTGATCCGCTTCTTCGAGGAAGGCGCGGAGGACAGCTACACCCGCGGCCTGATTCACGGCACGATGCATCTGTCGATCGGTCAGGAAGCCTCGGCCGTGGCCTCCTGCCTGCCGCTCACCGATGACGACAAGATCACCTCGACTCATCGCGGCCACGGACACTGCATCGGCAAGGGCGCCGAGGTCGGCCGGATGTTCGCCGAGTTCTTCGGCAAGGAAGAAGGCTATTGCCACGGCCGCGGCGGCTCGATGCACATCGCCGACGTGACCAAGGGCAATCTCGGGGCAAACGGCATCGTCGGCGGCGGCATCCCGATCGCCGTCGGCGCGGCGCTGACCGCCAAGCAGCTCGGCACCGGCGCGGTCACGATCTGCTTCTTCGGCGACGGCGCCAACAACGAGGGCGCTTTCCACGAAGCGCTCAACATCGCGGCCGTCTGGAAGCTGCCGGTCGTCTTCGTCTGCGAAAACAACAAGTACGGCATGTCGACCTCGACCGAGCGCTCGACCGCGGTCAAGGATATCGCCCAGCGCGCCGCAGCCTATTCCATGCCCGGCGTGACCGTGGACGGGAACGACTTCTCTGCGGTGGCTGAAGCGGTGCAGGAGGCCGTCGATCGCGCCCGGCGCGGCGAAGGCCCGAGCCTGGTCGAGAACCTGACCTATCGCTGGCGCGGCCACTCGAAGTCGGACCGCAACCGCTATCGCACCAAGGACGAGATCGACAGCTGGATCGCGCGCGATCCGATCCTGCGGTTCCGCGAGGAACTGGCCGCCCATGGCGTGCTCGACGCGAGCGGCGCCGACGCCATCGAGGCGGAGGCGCGCCGGGAGGTCGAAGACGGGATCGCCTTTGCCAAGGGCGGCACCGACCCGACGATCGCCGATGTCACGAAATACGTCTACGCGGAGGCCCGGTCATGAACGCCCCGACACGCAACCCCGAAATCCAGACCCGTGAGCTGAGCTATGCCGAGGCGATCCGCGAGGCGATGGGCATGGCTTTGGCGCGCGACGAGCGGGTCATCCTCATGGGCGAGGACATCGGCGTCTATGGCGGCGCGTTTCAGGTCACCGGCGACCTGGTCGAGCGCTTCGGCCCCGACCGGGTCCGCGACACGCCGATCTCCGAGCTGGGCGGCGCCGGCGTCGCCGTCGGTGCGGCGCTGACCGGGCTGCGGCCGATCTTCGAGTTCCAGTTCTCGGATTTTGCGACGCTGGCCATGGAGCAGATCGTCAACCAGGCCGCCAAGATGCGCTACATGCTGGGCGGCGAGGCCTCGGTGCCGCTGGTGTTCCGCATGCCCGCAGGTTCCGGCACCGGCGCCGCCGCGCAGCACAGCCAGAGCTTCGAAGCCTGGTTCGGCCATGTCCCCGGCCTCAAGGTGCTGCAGCCCTCGACTCCCGAAGACGCCAAGGGCCTGCTGCTCGCGGCGCTGGAGGATCCGGATCCCGTCGTCGTGTTCGAGCACAAGCTGCTGTACAAGATGAAGGGCCACGTGCCCGACGGCTGGTACACCACGCCGATCGGCAAGGCCGCGGTGCGGCGCGAGGGCCGAGACCTGACCATCGTCGCCTCGGCGATCATGGTGCACCGGGCATTGGCCGCAGCCGAAAAGCTCGCGGAAGAGGGTATCGACGTCGAGGTGATCGACCTGCGCTCGGTCCGCCCGATCGACTACGAAACGATCATCGCAAGCGTCCGCAAGACCGGCCGGCTGATCTGTGTCTATGAAGGCGTCCGCACGCTGGGCATCGGCGCCGAGATCTCGGCGATGATCGCCGAGAGCGAGGCTTTCGACTATCTCGATGCACCGATCCTCCGGCTCGGCGGCGTCGAGGCACCGATCCCCTACAACCCGGAGCTTGAGAAGGCCGCCGTGCCCCAAGCCCCCGACATCGAGGCCGCGGCCCGCAAGCTGGCACGCAAGGAGGTCTGACATGGCAACCGAGGTCATCCTGCCCAAGGTCGACATGGACATGGAGTCGGGGCTTGTTTCCGCCTGGCACATCGCCGCCGGTAGTCCGGTTTCCAAGGGAGACGCGCTGTTCGACATCGAGACCGACAAGGCCGCGATGGAGATCGAGGCGCCGGCCAGCGGGATCCTCGCCCATATCATCGCGCCGGAGGGCACCAAGGTGCCGGTCGGCAATGCCGTGGCCTGGATCTACGCGGAGGGTGAGGCGATCCCAGAGGCGGCACCGGGCGGCGGCGCAACTGAGGCACCCGAGGCCGAACCAACCCCTGCCCCTGCCACATCGCAAGCGCCGGGCAAATGCGGAACTGTCGCGTCGCAACCCGTCCCGACGGAGGCGGCATCGCGAGCTGAGGCGCCTGAAGCCCTGGACGAGCCGCGCCCCCGCGCCACCCCAGCCGCCCGCGCCGCCGCGCGCCAGGCCGGGCTCGATCTCGCGCGTCTCGTCGGCAGTGGTCCGCAGGGCCGGATCCAGTCCGAGGACGTGGCACGGGAGATCGAGGCGAGGCAACGCCCTGCCCCCGCCGCACCGGCCGCGCCAGAGCCTGCGGCACGCCGATCCGACCCCGAACCCCTCGCCGCGCCTGCCGGCTGGAGCGAACGGCCCGGCGATCTCGCCGTCACCCGCCGCAAGGGTCAGGGCAGCGGCACCCCGATCGTACTGGTGCATGGCTTTGCCGCCGACGCCACCGGCTGGGCCCCCCTCGAGAAGGCGCTGGGCAACGCGCGCGAGATCATTCGCGTCGACCTCGCCTGTCACGGCCGCTCTCCGCTGAAGAAGATCGAGAACTTCGCGGGCCTTGCGCGCCTTGCGGTGCAGGCCTTCGACGGTCTGAACCTCGAGGCCGCGCATCTGGTCGGCCATTCCCTCGGCGGCGCCATCGCCACCACCATCGCCGACATTCGGCCGCGCTCGATCCGCAGCCTCGGGCTGATCGCCCCTGCCGGTCTCGGCCCCGAGATCGACGGCGACACGCTGATGGGCATCGCGCGGGCCAGCCGCGCCGAGAGCCTCGCGCCTTGGCTCAAACGGCTCGCGGCCGACCCGGATGCGATCAGCTGGGACTTCGCGCAGGCGGCGATGCTGTCGCGCATGGATGAAGAAATGCGCGCGGCCCAGCGCGATCTGGCCGAAAGGCTGTTCCCGGATGGAACGCAGGGCTTCGACCTCACCGGGGCGCTGGGCCGCGTCGAAGCACCGCTGCGCGTCATCTGGGGACGTCAGGATGCGATCCTGCCTTGGCGCCACGCGCTACGCGCACCAGATCACGCGGGGCTGCACCTTCTGGACAAGGCTGGACACATTCCGCATATTGAGCGGCCAGAAGCCTGTGCCAAGGTGCTTCGTGACCTATTCGGGGTCGCCGAAGCGGCATCCCGGGGGTGACATGAACCAGCATCCAGCCGCGCCCGCCGTAAGGGCGCGGACCAGCGACAATGATCGACTGCGCTCGCGCGCGGTGTGGCTGTATTACGCCGAGGGCCTCAAGCAGTCGGAAATCGCCAAGATCCTCGATGTGACCCGGGTGACGGTGGTGCGGCTGCTGGCCGATGCCCGGCGTCGCAACGAGGTGCGCATCACCATCCGCTCGCCGCTGACCGAACTGGCGGGAACCGAATTCGAGCTGCGCGAGCGCTACGGGATCGACGAGGTCATCCTCGCCCCGGTCAGCGCGCCCGACGCGGACCCCACGCCTGCGATCGCCGCAGCCGCAGGCGCCTGGATCTCCTCGGCCATCACCGCGAACATGACCGTGGGCGTCGGCTGGGGCCGCACGCTGCACAGCAGCCTGCCCTTCATCACCGGCCGCTCGCTCGAGGATCTGAAGGTCATCTCGCTGCTGGGCGGCATCGCCGCGGCGCGGCGCTTCAACCCGGCCGAATTTGCCTGGCAGTTCGCCGAGATGTTTCAGGGTGAGGGCTATCTCATTTCCGCCCCCGCGCTGGTGGACAGCCCGGAGACCAAGCACGCGCTCCTGGAGCGCTGCGGCCTCGCTTCGATCTTCGAGATGGCCGACAAGCTCGATCTCGCGATCTTCTCGACCGGTGGCATCACGCAGCTCACCACCTCCTACCGCACCGGCCATCTCAGCGAGGCGGAGCGGGAAAGCCTGATCGAGGCGGGCGCGGTGGGCGACATCCTGTACAACTTCATCGACGCCGATGGGCAGCTGGTCGATCACCCGATCAACCAGCGCGCCATCTCGGCCGATCTCAAGCGACTGCGTGCGGCCCGCACCCGGCTTCTGGTCTCCGGCGGCGCGGACAAGCACGAAGTGATGCGGGCGGCCATCGCGGCGACCACCCCCAACGTGCTGATCACCGACGAGGAAACGGGCCGCGCGCTCTGCGCCTGACAGGTCCGCTCTCGCCCGCACTACCGAACGCCCCGTCGAAGACCGGCGGGGCGCTTTTCGTTTGGCAGTGGCCCGGCGCATACGTTGCATCGTGAGAGGGCCGCGCCTTTCCGGCTGACGCAAGAAGGGGCCCCGATCGCTCGGGGCCCCTGAGGTGCGCTGCGGGAGAGTCAGCGCGCCGGTTTCTTGCCGAAGGCCACCGCGAGGATGATGATCGCGCCGGCCACCATGTTCTGCTCCGACACGTCGAGACCCATGATGATCAGCCCGTTGTTGATCGTGCCGATCAGCAGCGCGCCGACGAAGGTGCCGATGATCGTGCCGCGCCCCCCGAACAGGCTGGTGCCGCCAAGGATCACCGCGGCGATCGCGGCGAGCTCGATGCCGGTGCCGTAGTTGTAGCGCGCGGTCGACATCATCCCGGTGAATAGGAGGCCCGCCAACGCGGCCGCGGCGCCCGACAGCAGAAAGCAGTAGAGCTTGGTGCGGTTGACCCGGATGCCCGAATAGGCCGCCGCGACGCGGTTGCCGCCAGTGGCCAGCACCTGCCGGCCGAACGGCGTGTAGCGCAGCACCACGTGGCCGAGCGCCACCGCCGCCACGGACCACACCAGAAGCGAGGGGATGCCGAACAGGTACCCTTTGCCGAAGATGCCGTTGAAGGTGTTGTCGGCAACCGGCACCGGGTTGGTGTAGGTCAGCCGCATGTCGAGGCCGCGCACGAACTGCATCATCCCGAGCGTCACCAGGAAGGACGGGATCGCGAGTCCGGTCACGAACAGCCCGTTCACCAGACCCACCAGAAGCCCCGCCCCAAGCGCGGCGGCGACACCCGCTACCATGCCGAAGCCCGCCTGCATGACGAGGGCTGCGACCAGCGCCGAAAGTGCAGCGGTGGAGCCGACCGAGAGGTCGAGCTCGCCAGCCGAAATTACGAAGGTCATGGCCACCGCGATCACCGCGATCATCGCGGTGTTGCGCGCGATGTTGAACAGGTTGGGCACGGTGAGAAAGCCCTTGTCGCCGATCGTCACGGCGAAGAACAGCAGCACGGCGGTGAAGAACAGGTAGACGATGTAGCCGCGCCAGTCGAAGCCGGTCAGCCGGGGCGCGCGGACCGGCAGACCGCCGATGGTTTCAGCCTTGGATTGCATGATGCAGCACCTCCTCCGTCGCGATCTCCTCGCGCTCCAATTCCTTGATCAGCCGGCCGTCATGCAGGACCAGCACCCGGTCACTCATCGCCAGCAACTCCTCGAACTCCGACGAGATCACTAGGACCGCCGTGCCCGCTTCGGCGATCTCGCGAATGATCTCGACCAGATCCGACTTGGCGCCGATATCGACGCCGATCGTCGGCTCATCCAGGATCAGCAGTCGCGGTCGCCGCTCCAGCCATTTCGCCAGCACGATCTTTTGCTGGTTGCCGCCCGAGAGCAGCCCGACGACCTTGTCGGGCCCGTCGGTGCGGATCTTCAGCCGGGCGATGGCGTCATTGGCGGCGCGGCGGCCTGCGCCGTCGCGCACGAATAGGCCGCGGGTAAATCGCGCGAGGTTCGGCAGGACCATGTTGTCGTGCATCGAATGCTCCAGCACGAGGCCCTGGGTGCGTCGGTTCTCCGGCACCAGCGCCACCCCGGCCGCGATCGCCTGATCGGTGCCCCGGACAGGCTTGCCATCGATCCGGACCTCGCCGCTGCGGATGCGCCTGAGACCGAAGATCGCCTCGGCGATCTCGGTGCGCCCCGAGGCCGTCAGCCCGGCGAGGCCGACGATCTCGCCCGCGCGGATCGTGAAGCTCGCATCAACGACTTTCTCCTCCAGCGTCAGGTTATCGACCTCGAGCACGGTGGCCGCCGAGGCGGGGATGGAGCGCGCTTGATACTGCATCGAGGCTTCCACCCCCTCGCCCAGCATGGCCTCGATGACCTGCTGCATCGTCACTTCGCCGGTGGAGCGCGTCAGAGCGTCATGGCCGTCGCGCATCACCGTGATGCGGTCGCAGATCTCGAAGATCTCGGCCATGCGATGCGAAATGTAGACGATCGAGATTCCCTCGGACTTCAGCTTGCGCACGAGGCTGAACAACGTCCGGGCCTCGGCCTCCGAGAGCGACGAGGTCGGCTCGTCCATGATCAGCACACGGGCGTTCTTCGAGAGCGCCTTCGCGATCTCGACCATTTGGCAGGCGCCGACGCTCAGGGTTTCGACCAAGGCACGCGGATCGATGTCCTCGCCCAGATCGCTGAGGATCCCGGCTGCGCGCCGCTCGGCCTCGGCATCGTTGAGAAAGCCGCCCGCACGGGGCTCGTGGTGCAGGAAGATGTTCTGGGCGACGGTGAGCGTCGGGATCAGGCTGAATTCCTGGAAGATCATCGCGATACCGAGGCGCTCGGCGTCACGCGGACCCGATAGCTCCACCTCGCGACCGTCGAAGACGAGGCTGCCGCCGTCCTTGGTATAGACCCCGGTAAGGATCTTCATCAGCGTCGACTTGCCCGCCCCGTTGCCACCCATCAGGGCGTGAACCTCGCCGGAGCGCAGCTCGAAGCTGGCGCGCCGCAGCACCGGGATCGTGGCGAAGGATTTCTCGATGTCGCGCAGTTCGAGCAGATTGGTCATGGGACCTCCTCCGGATCAAACAGGTCGGGCATCGGGCGGGCCGGTCGCGGCCCGCCCGATGCCTGGACGTTACTGGCCGAGGTTCGCGGCCATCTGCTCGGGCAGCGGCAGACGGTAGATCGTCTCGTAGGAGGCCGGCAGGTTGTCGCGGCTGACCTTGAGCGGCGGCACCACCACGTAGTCGGGCACATCCTCACCGATCAGCGCCAGCGCGCCGATGGTCGCTTCGGCCACGCCCTGATCGTAGGGACGCTGCGAGGAAATGCCCGCGATGAAGCCGTCATTGGCCATGTCGGCCGCGACGATCTGATCGAAGTTCTCGTTGACGATCGGCAGGTCCTGCGGCGTCCGGCCGTAGCTTTGCGCGGCGGCGACTGCGCCCATGGCCGGGATCGACCACGAGGCGTAGAGCCCCTGCATCGCCGGGTAGCGGGCGATCATCGCCTGCGCCACCTGCTGGCCCTTGTTGGGATCGTCATGACCGGCGGCGGCGATCAGCTTCATGTCGGGATATTTGGCCGTCAGCCGCGCGACGAAACCGATATAGCGCAGGTTGGTGACGTAGAAGTCGTTGGCGAAGTACATCGCCCCGACTTCGCCCGTGCCGCCGTTACGCTCGGCCAGCAGGTCGGCGAGATACATGCCGAGCGCGAGGTTGTCCGACGAGACCACGCCTGCGTAATCCCCGGGGGCATCCATACCATCGGCGGCCTGGTCGATGAACACGATCTCCGAGCCGGCCTCGGCCAGCGACTGGAACGCGCTCGCGGTGGTCTGGGTGTTGAGGGGGATCGACACCACAAGGTCGGGCTTGAGCACCGCGATCGCGTCGAGATCGGCGAGCTGCTTGGCATCGTCCCAGTTGGCGTTGGTCTCGGCGACCACCTCGATGCCTAGCTTTTCGAAGGTCTCGTTGAGGCCGATCAGCTGCTGGGTCGCCCAGTCATCCCCGAGCCAGCCCATTGAGATGGCGGCGGTGAACTTCCCGTCGCGGATCTTCTGCGCCTGCTCCTCGGTGATGTTGAGGGTCGAGGCCAGCACGCCCTCCTCGCCGCGCGGGCCGCCGCTGACCACGGTGTCGGACAGATCGTCGATCTTGGCCAGCTCGAGCGTCTCGGCGCTCGGCGGCTGGTACCACAACGGGTGATCGACATCCCCGATGTTGGATCCGTCCTGGGCGAACAGCGGCAGGGCGGTGGCGGTCAGCATCGTGGCCGACCAAAGGGCGAGGCGGGTGGTGGACATAAGCGTGCTCCTCCGTTGCTTATGCGGGATGGGGGCTACTCGGCGGCGCGGGCGACGCCCGACCGGCCGAGCATGTGGTCCTTGAGCATTCCGGCGAGCCGCTCTGGTGCTTCGAGCGCGAGGCTGTGGCCGCACTCCTCGAACACCTCGGCGCGCTCGACACCGGTCGACATCTTCTGCATCTGTTCCTCGACCAGCGGGCCGAAGAACTCGGGCGCGCCCACGGTCATGATCGGCAGCGTCAGCTTCTCCTGCTTGAGCCGCGCGTTGATCTCGGCGTTCTTCAGCCCGGCGCGATAGGTCTCAAGCACCCCGCGCAACCCGCCCGGCGCCATCAGCCGCGCGATCCATTCGTCGATCGCCTCGTCGGTGATGGCATTGGGGTTGTAGGTTTCGGCCTTGATCCAGAACTCCCAGAACTCGCGCTCATGGCCTTGGATCAGCATCTCGGGGATATGCGGGATCCAGAAGAATGGGATGTGCCAGACCCACACGCCTTTCTGGCGGAACTGGGCGGAGATGTTGTCGGTGGTGAAGTTCGACCATTCCTCGAGCCCCTGCCCCGAGAGCAGCATCTCGCAGAACGACAGGGTGCGGACCCGCTCGCGGAAGCTGGCGGCCAGCACATAGGCGAACTCCGCGCCGCGGTCTTCGCCATGGACATGGTAGGTTTCGTGACCGAGCTGCGCCATCAGTTCGGCGGCATCGGTCGCATTGGTCAGCGAGTCGTAGCCTTCGGAAGCCGGTGGCCGGTCGGTGTAGCCGAAGCCGCGCAGGTCGGGCGCCACCACGGTGAAGTGCTGCGTCAGCAGCGGGAACAGCCGGTACCAGTAATGGCTGGTCTTCGGCGTGCCGTGCAGCAGCAGCAGCGGCTCACCCTGGCCGGCGGTCACATAGTGCATGCGGATCCCGTTCACACGGGCCCTGCCGTGGCGGACTGGATCGCCCTTGTGGTCATAGATCTCGGCCATGTCGCCTCCCCTGATTGGCTCTCAACCAAGTCCCAGGCAGCTACGGGCCTGCGCCCAGCGCCTCGGTGGACCTTCACGGTCATTAACATATGATATACAGCTTGCACAACTGTTCATCATGGCGCGATCGAAGATTCCGATTGGATCCCTCAAGATTCCCAATGGGCGCTGGCAACCAGCCTAGACAAGGAGATCCCGCAGCACATCCCATGAACACATGTTCACTCCGGCTTCTGTTGGATGGCTGATCGGAAGCTGACTTCAGCAACTCCGCTTCACGGAGACGGCGGGTGGCATAGGAGCATCGCGCCGAGCGCTGGGACGCGCTGAGACACTCGAGCCAATAGGCATGCGGAAAGGAAGGCGGATGTCGCAGCCGGACTATCCCGGACCCGATGCTCTGAAAGCTTGCCCTAGACGGTCCCCGTCAAGGCATCGACTGCGCTTGATGACCAAGAAGCACAAGGCGCTCAGCTTGCGGCCCTGTTGCAGGAGGTCGCCTCAACACCATGAGAACCTGTAGTTCTTTCGCCTGCAGGCCCGTCAGCTCGTTTCCGCGCCATTCTCCGGGCGATCGAGCATCTGCATGTGGTCGCCGCCCTGCGTGGCGACCTCATGGACGGCTGCCTTGGCCAGGAACGTGCCCGCCTTCTGGATGTCCTCGACCAGCGTCAGGATCTGCGGGCGGAACAGCTTCAGGAACGGAATGGTCTCTTTCGAGAAGACGTCGAAATCCTTGCCGATGACGCGTCCCGTCGCCTCGATCGCGGCCGTCGCGACCATGGTGCCGTTCGGGTTGGAGGATATGAGGGCATCCAGATCGGGATGCGCCTCGAGACTGCGGGCGAGGCCGCGTCGGATCTCCGCCTCGCTGCTGTCGCTGGTCATCTCTTGCGCCAGCGTCAGCGAGAGGCCGAGCTCCCCCGCCGCTTCGACCGCGCCGTCGATCATGTCCCGCGCATAGTTCTGGTCCTGCGGCGGTGCCAGCAGGAGCAGGTTGCTGCGCCCATGGCGGGCCAGGGTCTCGACGGCGACCCGGCCGAACGCCCTGTTGTCGTAGTCGAAATAGGCATGGTCCTCCGCCCAGACGGTCCGACCATGGGTGACGAAGGGAAAATTCTGCCTGCGCAGATACTCGACGCGCGGATCCTCGGGCTGGATCTTGTTGATGATCACGGCATCGGCCGACCGGGTCTCGACGATGTAGCGCACCGCGTCCAGCGGCGTCCGGTTCGGCATCTCGGGCGTCATCACCAGGTGATAGGGCGTGCCCGCGAGCGCCTGTGCGATCGAGGCGATCATGCGCGGTGACATGTTCAGCCCGTCCGGCTCGGGCTCCAGAACGAGGGCGATCACGTTGGTCCGGCCGGTGCGCAGCCGGACCCCCGCCCGGTTCGGCGTGTAACCCACCGAATCGGCGATCTCGCGCACCTTCTTCTTGGTTTCCGCGCTGATATCGGGAGCGTCGCCCAGCGCGCGGGACACCGTCGTCACCGCGAGACCGCTCAGCTCGGCGATGGTCCTGAGGGTCGGCCGGGCGCGCCGGTCACGCGGTTGGCCATTGATATCATTCATGACGGCCCCCTCCTCGATCCTGCGTTGCTATCCGAAAGCCAACCCCGCCTCAATAGCGCTTGATTGGATGTACTGTAACGTTATAGAACCGACT
>Ga0208794_1000135_pt1 | contig 70257 bp, 65 predicted proteins | sample 32_taG_FD_184106 | JGI IMG/M metagenome (GOLD analysis project Ga0208794, IMG submission 184106) | Marine viral communities from the Gulf of Mexico - 32_GoM_OMZ_CsCl metaG (SPAdes) (version 2) | ecosystem: Environmental > Aquatic > Marine > Oceanic | place: Atlantic Ocean: Gulf of Mexico... | reverse complement strand
CTTTGCCTCATGCTCGAGAGTCTCTATCCGCGCCTGCTGTTCGCGCAGCGCGGCCTCCTGCACAATGATGGTTTGAGCCATGTAATAGGCGGCGGCGGGGTATTCTCGCAGCCGCTGGTGGATCAGCGCTTCCGCATCCACATCGCGCGGCCCGCTATTGCGCTCCACCCGGCGCAGCCGCTCAAACAAATCCTCAATGGCGCGTTTGTCGTCGTCTCGCAACATGGCACTCTCCCTGTCTGTCCCGCTCAGAGATGGGAAGTCTGCCTAGCTCTCACAAGGTCAACGTCTGGTCTGGCGCAAGACGTACCCAATGACTACGGCCATGGCGTCATAAAGCTCGATGGGTATGCTCTCGTCCAATTCGACCCCGCTCAGGGCCTCTGCCAGAACCGGATTGGCCTCGATCACAACGCCATTTTCTTCTGCCAGTGCTACGATCCTGTCAGCCAGCACGCCTCGCCCTTTGGCCACCACCCGTGGTGCTTGTTTGGAACCCTCCTCAAAGTGCAACGCCACTGCCAGCGACCGCGCCTTGGCATCCTCATCCTCACTCATCGCGTCGCGTCCAGATTCTGCCCGTAAGGTTGAGCCTGTAACATCTTGGGTGCCGGCATGGGCGCTCCGGTCCGTATCACCACCGCGCCCGGCGTCAGCCCGACCCCGCTCAGGGCTTCTTTTAACCCTTCGGCGTCCTCTGCCAGCATCGCCGCCGTCTCGGCGCGGTCGGCCCAGAGCAGCACGCCCGCGGTGTTGGCACGCAAGGAAATCTGCGCGCCAATTTCGCCCGCATCCGATAAATTGATGGCGAAGCGAATTTGCCAGCCGCGACCCTCAGGGCGATCCCCTTCGCTTTCGGGATCCTTGTGTATCTGCATCTGCAGTAAATGCTGCTGCCCCGCCACGACCACGGGCAAGTCGAGACTCCATTGGGCATCCTGCCGGGATACATGCGGTTCCGGGATCGATGCGCTTTGGTGCAGGCGCAAGCGCGATAACGCGGCGTCGGTCCGCTCCAGCAGGATTTTGCCAGCCTCCAGGACATCGTCAGGCAATGAAGGTGTCCCGCCATCGCCGGCCTTGGCACGCGGCAACAGCCCGCGCAAGGGCGGTGCAACGCTTGCAACCTGGGCAACCGGCGCCTGCTGCCCGAGCCATGCGCCGAGGCTCTGTCGCAATCCCAGCAGGGCCGATTTGGCATCCCCAGCGGCCTGAGCACCTTGTCCGGCAGCCAGCATCGCTTCCTGAAAAATTCCGGACTTTTGCACGGCCAATTTGAGGGCTGCGCCAGTGACCTGCTGACCGTCCAGGGCTAGACGCCCAGCAAGCACCTGCTGTGCTGCTTTGGCCACAGGTTCGGGCAACACGAAAGTGCTGACCGCGGCGGTAAGTGCGGTCGTGAGCCCAACCATGCTATCCTGCCGTGGCAAGGCCTGCTGAACCATCTGCGCCAGCGCGGCCTGGGGGCTGCTAGCCGCCGGCACCTGCGCCACAACCTGCTGTACCGGCCCATTGGTCGTTGTCGAGGCGCCCCCTGGATTGGGCGATGGCGCATGCTGGCCAACAACGCTGGCCGGCACGGTCTCTGCAACGGGCGGGAGAGCTGTGCTAGCCGATCCAACCACGCTGACAACAGGCACAGGCCGCCCGACAGCCGGGGCCGCAACCGCATAGTGAATGTCGACCCTTGGCATGGCGATCGTTGGTGGACTGGCCGACACCTGCGCCGCCGGCGCGGAAACCCCGATCTGTCCCAGCGGTGCGGGCGCCTGGCGCACATTGACCGACGCCGCAGATGCCGTTGTGACAGCACTGCTGACGGCCGGAGCTTCCGCCGCCGCGGCCATTGCCGGCGGAGGAGCGGATTGAGCCCCGGTAGCAACTGTAGGACGCACGATTGGCGAGCCGCTGGCCGGCGACGCAGAGGTGCCCGCGCTGGGAGGCAAAGAGGCGGCAGCAACGACCCGGGAGCCGGCCGGCGCCGTGGCAGATCCAACCACAGGTGCTGGCACCGCTCCACCGCTTTGCGACTGAGGGTTGCCTAACCCATATGGACCCGGCGATGGAGCCGACTGTACAGGGCGTGAAACTGGAGCAGATGCCGCTGTGGACACACCTCCTGCTTGCGAAAACTGCGTCTGTTTGGATGACTGAACAGCAGGGCCCGCCGCAGAGTTCAGGACTGGTGTGCCCCCGGACAACGCCGCTGGCGACAGCTGCACCTGCGTTGCTGGCGTATGCTGGGTCGGGCCGGACACGAGTACCTGTCCGCTCGCGGGCAATCGCACAGCCTCCAGCGTCAGGCGCAATTGACCATCAGCCTGCTGCACTGACAACGTGAGCGTCGCGCCCACCGGCTGACTTTGCGGCAGATTGAGCGACACGACCTGCCGCCCGATCTGCACATGCGTGGCGCCGTTACTGGCCTGGGCCAGAACGCGGGCTTCCACGGTCTGTCCGGCCGCTTGGGCGAGCGCGCGGAGACTGGCGCTGGCCAGCGCCAAAGGGATCGGTGGAAGCTGGGACGATATGCTCATCGGCCGGGCGACTCCGGCCACGACATGTGGCTGGCCGGAGTTTAGCGCATTGTCCGCGCAACGCTACCCACAGCCGCCGGCATTGGTGAGCAAGCTATTGCGGCCGGATGTCGGTATAGTTTTTGGTCTTGGGCTTGCCCCGAAAAGTCACCCAGAAGAAGTTCAGGGTATACGTACCGGCTGTGCGGAACACGCCTTCCTTCTCCAGACGCCGGCCTGAGGTCTTCATTTTGAGCGCATAGGTCCATTTGACCCCGCCCACCCGCGAAAGCCGCACGGCAACGTCCGTGTCCTCGCCGAAAAACTCGATGCTCCGGTCATATCCACCGACATCGGCCCATGCCTGGCGCTTGAAGACAAAATTGCCCCCCTGCACCACCGAGCCCACGCGCAGCACGAAGCGGTTGAGCACATAGATGAGATAGGTCAGGCCATAGAACAGGCTGATCAGGAAGCGATTGAAGGGAGCCATGTCGTAATAGACGTAGGGACCACTGAGGCAGACCAGCTTGTTGTCCTGGCCGAATTCGCGCATCACCACATCGAGCCAGCCCTCAGGCACGATCGTGTCGCTGTCGATATTGGCAACCAGTTCATAGCCCTCACTGGCCGCAAAGCCGGCGTCGCGCGCATTGACGAGGCCCTTCTTGGGCTCATCCACCACGCGCACACCGGCAAAGCTCCGAGCGATTTCCCCCGTCCTGTCGGTCGAGGCATTATTGACGACGATTATGTCCGCATCGGCGCCAGAGCGCTTGATTTCCGCCATCACCGATTCCAGGCATTTGCCGATCAGCGCTTCTTCATTGTAGGCGGGAATGACGAAGGCCAGCTTCATGGGGTCCCCTTGTCCGGCCTCGCGCCGGTTGTTGTTTGTGCTGCACATAGCGCGCCACGGTCCAGGCGGCAACCGGTCGCTCTAACCTATGTATGGGTCAGCGGGCGGCGAACACCCCGTTACGCGCAAGCCCGAATACTGCTAGTATAGCGAAGGATCTGGACGGTTCATGTCCCGTTCAGCGGCAGTGTTGAATGGATATCGCCATGAACAGACTTGCAGCCTTCTTCGCCATTTCTATGCTCAGCCTACCCGGCCTGGCCCTTGCTGCCGCAGAGGGCACAGCAGTCGGCGTACGCCCCGACGCGCTTGCACGGGCTGGTTCGGCAGAGCGAACACTCGTCGTGGGAACAGATGTTTCGGTCGGTGAAACTATTGTCACGGGCCCATCCGGCACTGTTCAACTGCTATTCGACGATCAGACCCGGCTCGTGGTCGGTCCGCGCAGCTCACTTCAGATCGAAACCTACCTGCTGGCTGGCACTGGCGCGGACAAATTCGCAGTCAACGCCCTGGCTGGCACGTTCCGATTCATCTCTGGCAACAGCCCGAAACCCGTCTATTCCATTGACACGCCGACGGCCTCCATCGCCGTGCGCGGCACACGCTTTGACCTGACGGTCGGTGGTGGACAGAGTTTGGTCATGCTCTTCGACGGCGCCTTGCGCCTCTGTCAGGGCGCATCCTGTGTCGATCTCACGGATCGCTGCGACATAGGTGCGGGGGTGGGCGGAAATGCCAACCTCTTCACCTGGTCTGACCCGGAGCGGAGCGGCGCAGCGGCCAATTTTCCACTGCCCAACATCCAGTCCAGCTTTCTCCCGCAATTCCGCGTCTCCGGTGCCCAGGCCTGCCTTGTGGCACCCAATCAGTCGCCTGCTGGTTCCCTGGTTTCGGGACCGGGATCAGGTACACGGCAAAACCAGAACCAGAACCAGCCTTGCACAAATCCGCAACTCTGTTGAGCCAAGGCTCATCCAAGCGCGCTGGGTGGGCCTTGAACTAAACCGCAAATCGTCCTCTGTTGAGCGCCCAGCCTGCGCCGAACAAAGCGAGCCACAGTGGCCTCCCCAGATACGTCAACCTCAAAAGACGACAGCGAAGACTCTGCACTGAACCGCCTCCGCTCCAGGCTGCGGTTGCTCTATCACGGGCAATCGGCCAAGGCCCTGCGATTTCAGACCGTCATTTTGCTGGTCGATTTGGCGATCATCGCGTTCTTTATCGCGACCCCATTGTTGCGGGAGAGCGAGACTTTCCTCTGGATCGACTACTCAATTGCCGCCATCCTGGCCATTGATCTGATCGCCCGCGGCCTTGCCGCAACCCACCCCATGCGCTGGCTCCGGCAATTGCCAGTCATCATCGACATCTTCATCCTGATAACCCTGCTGGCGCCCACATGGCTATTCAACCTGGGCTTCCTGCGCATTCTGCGCCTCTGGACCCTGTCGCGCAGCAGCATGGTATGGCGTCCGCTGGAAAAGCGTGGCCTGGGCGAATATCGGGAGACGATCCAGGCGGTCATCAACCTGCTTGTCTTCATCTTCGTGGTGACCGGCTTTGTCTATACTGCCTTTGCCCGGCGGGATTCGGGCATCGCGGGCTATATCGATGCCCTCTATTTTACTGTAACAACCATGACCACAACGGGCTTTGGCGACATCGTCCTGCCTGGCACCTTCGGCAAGCTCGTTTCGATTGTGGTGATGATCATAGGCATTTCCCTGTTCGTCAGGCTTGCCCAATTGATCTTTCGGCCGGCCAAGGTGAACTTCTCGTGTCCGCAATGCGGATTGCACCGGCACGAGCCCGACGCAGTGCACTGCAAGGCCTGCGGTCATCTGCTCAATATCCCGGACGAAGGCCAGGGATGATAGCCGCTATTTGACCACGGGCAGCCGGACGCGAAAGCAGGCGCCCGGCAGAGAACCCGGCACCAGTTCCAGAGTGCCGTTCATCCGTGCAATGATCTGACGGCTGATGGCCAGGCCCAGCCCCGCCCCGCCCTGATCACCGCCCCCTTCGACCCCGCGCCAGAACTTTTCGAAAATCAGCTTTCGGTCGGACTTCGAAATGCCCGGCCCATTGTCGGCCACATCAACCAAAAACTGCCCACCGCGTACGCTCGAGCTTATTCGAACTATGGGATGGTTGGCATCGTTGTATTTGACCGCGTTGGAAATCAGGTTGATGAACACTTGGCACAGACGGTCGCTGTCGCCGTCCACTATGGTGGTATGCGCCCGCTCACCAAACTCCACCCTCATGCCCTTCTGCCGCAACAGAGCGTCGCAGACAGCGATGGCGCGATCGAGTGCTTCCTCTGCATCCACGGGCATGTTCTGCCAGTTCCGCTCGCCCCTTTCGAGCGCGCTGAGATCGAGAATCTCGTCCAGCAGGCGGGTCAGGCGCAGGCTTTCATGGTGAATGGTCGAGATGAAGCGCTGCCGCTGCCCCTCATTGAGTTCTCCCGGCTCCATAAGAATTTCCGAGAATGACCGGATGGAGGTCATTGGCGTCCTGACTTCATGGCTCACCTGGCTGAGGAATTCGTCTTTCTGGCTGTCCAGCTCCCGCAATTGCGCATTGGCGTCTTCCAGCTTTCGGGCTGTTAGCCGCAGTTCGGCGGAAGTCTTCTCCAGCTCCTGGGAATACTCGATGACCTGCTGAGTCTCGTCGGCCATCTGCATCATCTCTTCCAGCGACACGTCGCCGCCGGCCACCACCTTCGCCAGCATGACATGTGCAGAGGCTGACCCGATCGAACCAGCCAGTTCCCGTTCCAGACGCGAAATGAACTCGGGCGTTGGCTCCAGCATGGCCGGTTCAACCCCCCGCTCTTCAGCTGCAGCCTCAAACAGCGATGCCGCGCGTCTTTCGCCCAGAACGCGCTCTGCCACGAAATAGAGATCGTTGGCTGTCGCCGAGCCAGGTATGAATCCGCGGTGTGCGAATGGCCGCCTGCGGAAAACATCGACAAATGCTGCGGCCTGAATACGCTCCAACGCCGACTGGCTGGAAAAGAGCGACCCAAGCACAAGGAAGACACAGTTGAGCAGCAGGCTCCAGAAGACCGAGTGCACCAGCGGGTCGAGCCCGTCTAAGCCAAACAGGTTCTCGGGACGCAGGAACCCGATGCCCCAGGGTCCGAACAACATGACGTCCGACACCCAAGGCAGCACGGTTTCAAAGCTGGGGAGGAACATGGTCCATGCCCAGACCACAAACCCCACGAAGATCCCACTCGCCGCGCCACGCTGCGCTGCCTCGCGCCAGTAAAGGCCTGCCAGGATCGCAGGGAGAAACTGCGCCACGCCAGCAAAAGAGATCAGTCCGATGGGCGCCAGCGCATCGTCCCCGGTCAACGAGAAGTAGAGAAATCCGAGCGTGAGAATAACGCCGATCGACACCCGCCGGCTCAGCAGGAGCAATCGGCGCACGCCCTGCCCATCACCCTGCCCCACATTGGACGAGCGCAGGATGATCGGCATGATAATGTGGTTCGACACCATGATCGACAACGCGATTGATGCCACGATAATCATTGAAGTTGCAGATGAGAAACCGCCGATAAATGCCAACAGGGCAATGCCTGACTGGCCCTCGGACAGGGGCAATGTCAGCACGAACATGTCAGGATTGGCCCCGGCCGGCATCACGGTCATGCCATAAAGCGCGATCGGCAGGGTGAAGACGCTCATCAGCAGCAGATAGGCCGGAAAAGCCCAGCCTGCGACGCGCAGGTGATCCTCGTTTGCATTTTCCACTACCGTGATCTGGAACTGCCGCGGCAGGCAGATGATCGCGGCTGCAGACAGTACCGTCATGGCCACCCAGCGCGGCCCAAATGGGTCATCCTCGTAAATGGCGATCCCGGCCGCCTCCGCGCCGCGATAGACGCCCTCGAAGCCACCGCCCAGACCGAAGGTCACAAAAATCCCGACTGCCAACAGGGCGGCCAGCTTCACCACCGCTTCAAAGGCAATAGCAGCCACCACCCCGTGATGCTGTTCCTTGGCATCGACGTTGCGGGTGCCGAAGAGAATGGTGAACAGCGCCATGCCGGCTGCTATCCCAAAGGCCAAAGCCCCGTCGTCGACGCCGACAAGGCTGCCGCGCGCCCCTTCCGCCGATTCAGCAACAACCTGAATGGACGCCGTAATCGCCTTGAGCTGCAGCGCGATATAGGGGGTGATGCCGATCACCGCGATCACTGTCACGAGCACGGCCAGCCGGCTCGACTTGCCATAGCGCGACGACAGCAGGTCAGCGATCGAGGTGATGGCCTGCATGCGTCCGATCCGCACAAGTTTGCGCAACACGAACCACCAGCCGACAAAGACGATGGTTGGGCCTAGATAAATGGTCAGGAATTCCAGCCCGCCGCGGGCCGCATTGCCTACCGCTCCATAGAAGGTCCAGCTCGTGCAGTAGACCGAGATGGAGAGCGTGTAGACCGCTGGCGAACGCAGGAAGGAGGACTTGTTGGCCCGGGTATGCCGGTCCCCGAAATAGGCCAGCACGAAGAGCAGGCCGACATAGACTATGGCCGTGATGATGACGAAATCGGCCGAAAGCATCACTCCTCCCCTTCGTGGATGTCCTCGTCCGAGGCGCGGGGGAGGTAATGCGTCAGCATGGCGGCACCGAGAACCAGGAGGGCCCAAACCCCGAACAGATAGAGGACGATCTGGGGTACGCCGAAAAACAGGATCGGGTGATTGAAGATATAGACCAGCGGCGGAATGATCAGCAGGGCACCAAACACCGCGAAAACGAAAACGCCGCTTTCGAGCTTACGCCGCGCCGTCATCGTCACCCAGCAACTGACGCACCGCCCCGACAACTTCGGCGTTGGAATAGGGCTTGGTTACAAAACCATCGGCGCCGAGTTCCTCGGCGATGCGGCGATCCTGCTGCTGGCCCTTGGCCGTCAGGATCAGGACGGGCAGGATCCGGGTTGCCGCCTCGGAACGCAATTGCTTGAGGACGTCAAAGCCACTGCGCTTGGGCAGCATGACGTCAAGCACCAAAATGCGCGGCAGCTCACGACGCACCCGTTCCAGAACAGCCTCGCCATCGGTCACTGATTCTACGCTCCAGCCAGCGCGGCGAAGGATAAAATCCAGCGACTCCAAAATGCTAGGCTCATCTTCGGCGATCAAGATATCGACGGCCAATAGTCCCCCCAAATGCCTACGGTCTCCCCTCCGCAGGCCATGCTAATTAATCCCAATCATGCGCCTTCGCCAAGGGTAATCCCGTTTGGCACGAGCGACGTCCGCAAATTTTCCCGTCCCGGCGAGGGCGCCAGCGGCTCTTCCTGCCGGCTGGCACAGTTGGATCGCGTACAAAGTCGGCAGGTCGGGCCAACCTCCACATCCGCTTCCGTGTCTGCCAAATCCAGTCCCTGCGCATAGACGGTCTTGTCCGCATGCAACACATTGCACGCCAGCATCACCGAAGCCATGACCGGCGGCTCATGGAAGGCCGCCGCTCGTCTCTGCACTGTGCGAGCAACAAACAGGTAGCGCGACCCATCTGAGAAGCGGACTACCTGGCGCACGGGCATGTCAGGTGTTCGAAATGCGCCGTAGATCGCCCAGAGCGGACAAGCATGCCCTGAATAGGGCAATAGCAGCCCAGGCAAAGGATAGTGCTTGGTCAGGCGCCCCGCCGGGTCGGAGCGCAGAAAGCCGAACGGCACCCCCTCCTCCCCACCCCGCCTTAGCGAAACCAACCGGTGTGCAACCTGCTCGTAGCTCGCGTAAAAAGTTTGCCGCAGTTGGTCGATGTCGTAGGTCATTGCTTCGGCCTGCTCGAGAAAGCGGGAGTAAGGAAAGACCATGGCCCCGGCCAGATATGATCCTAGGGCGCGCCGCGCCAGGCGCAACGCCGCCTGGGACGCCAGCGCGGCCTTTCCCAGCTCCGCTTCGATGACCGAACCCGCTGCCAACTCCCCATAGAGCCGGGCCAGTTGAAATTGTCGCGTGGCAAGCGTGGTCGCGCCCTGCAGCCACATGGTCGAAAGTTCAGGAAAGTAGCGATATTGACCGGGAAAGTCCTCAGGTCCCCCCGGCGGCAATCCCCCAACGACTATTCGGACGCCAAACTGTTTCTCAAGCGCCGTCATCAGGCTCTGCACTCCGAAGACCCCATGAGTTTCCACAGCGCCACGCAAGCTGCCGGCCGCGTCTTCCAACGCTGGGAAATAGTTTGTTTTCTCGATGAGTAGATCGTCGATCTCGCGTGCCGCCGAGACACTGCGCCGCCCGGCGCTGGCATTTTCGAAGTGACCAATCAGATTGCGGGCCACCGCGCCCAGATTCCGCGTCTCGCGTCCAATGGCGGCAACAAAGCGATCCCGCTCACCCTCCTGCAAGTCCGGCACCTCCTCCAGGATTTCAGCACTGGAACGTACCGCCGTTACGCCGGAAAGTACCTGATGCAACAATTGACCGAGCAGCGGATCGGACCGTAGCCGGTCCGCGAAAGCGTCCGCGCTGGCCACAGCTTCGGTATAGGCACGGTGCAGCCGAGTCATTGCGAGCGCACTCGCGGGATATTGAGCCACCATCTGCCGCCGCTCGTCAGGCTGAAACGGCAGCGACTCAACCATCGGATCGGCATAGGCCTCTTCCAGATCTTGCAGCAGCTTCTGCTCTGACTGGCCCGTCAGATCGTCGATGTCGATATTCAGATGGAGCGCCACACGCTGCAAAAGCGCTCCGCCCACGTCCCGCTTGTTGTTCTCGATCAGGTTGAGATAACTCGGCGAGATTCCCACGAGGCGCGCCAGCGCCGCCTGGGAAATCCTGAGCGATTTCCGCCTGTTGCTGATCCGAAATCCAATCGGCGCACGCATGGCATTCCTCCCAAGAACCGCCGCCCTGTCAACGAATTGACAGGAACTGTCACCAAGCAGAACAACTATTTACACTTTTTGATAGGAATTACAATGGTGTATTGCCTGCGTTTTCAAATGTGTCGAATAGTAGGCAGGCGGTGAGTGGCTGGCAAAGTATCGGTCGCCCCGCGCCAAAAGGAGGAGATCGATGACATTTTTGAAGAGCGGGATGTCCCGCCGCAGGGTTCTGCAGACAGGCATGGCCGGCATAATCGGTTCCGGCGTTGCTCCCATGATGTTCACCAAGGGGGCGTGGGCGCAGGAGTTCTGCAACAACCCCACGGGCGACACGGTCACTCTTGGCCTCAACCTGCCCTTGACCGGCGCCTATGCTGAAGAAGGCGCTGACGAACAGAAAGCCTACGAGTTGGCCATTGCCCACCTCAATGGCGAAGGCGACGGTGGTCTGATCAATGTGCTGACCCCTTCTGCCCTGAAAGGCAACGGCATCCTTGGCAAGAAAGTCGGCTTTGTCACATCTGACAGCCAGACCAAGTCCGATGTCGCCCGCGCCGGCGCAACCCGCATGATCGAGCGTGATGGTGCCATCATGATCACCGGCGGTTCGTCCTCAGGCGAGGCCATTGCCGTGCAGGGTCTCTGCCAGGAAATGGGCGTCATTTTCATGGCCGGCCTGACCCACTCCAACGACACCACTGGCAAGGACAAGCGTCGTTATGGCTTCCGCCATTTCTTCAACGCCTACCAGTCCGGTACGGCACTGGGTCCGGTGCTGAGTGAAGCCTATGGCAAAGATCGCCGCGCTTACCACCTGACCGCCGACTATACCTGGGGCTGGACCCAGGAGGAATCGATCAAGAACACCACTGAAGGTCTCGGTTGGGAGACGGTAGAGGCCGTGCGCACCCCACTTGGTGCCGGCGACTTCTCGCAGTTCCTCACCCCGGTTCTCAACTCCGGTGCCGACGTTCTGATCCTCAACCACTACGGCAACGACATGGTGAACTCGCTGACCCAGGCGGTTCAGTTCGGCATGCGTGACCGCCAAGCGAACGGCAAGGACTTCCAGATCGTGGTTCCGCTGTTCTCCGAACTGATGGCCAAGGGTGCCGGTGAGAATATCAAGGGCATCTACGGCACCTCGAACTGGCACTGGAACCTGCAGGATCCAGGCTCCATCGCCTTCACCAAGTCGTTCGGGGCTGCCTATGGTTCGCCGCCGTCGCAGGCCGCGCACACCTGCTACGTGCAGACCCTGCTATACGCTGATGCAGTTGAACGCGCTGGCACCTTCTATCCGCCTGAAGTCATTAAGGCGCTGGAAGGCCACGAGTTCGACGGCATGGGCAATGGCCGCACGCTCTACCGTGCCGAAGACCACCAGTGCATGAAGTCTGTGCTCGTCGTGCAGGGCAACGATGCCCCCACCAGCGAATACGACGTTCTCAACGTGGTCCAGGAAGTCCAACGCGATACGGTCGACTACGACGCCTCGATCTTTGGCGGTGAGCTCGGTCCCGCAGAACCGGCACCCGTCTGCGCCTAAACCAGTAGAGGGGCAAGGAGCGATCCTTGCCCCTTCAGGTCCGCCAGCGCCCGGTCCGCCGGGTGTTCCCGCCTGCGCATCTGCAGACCGGGGTCTTCGGAGCATCCGATGACGGCACTGCGCGGGTATCGAGAGAGCCTCGCCATAGCGGAGCATCAAATGTTCGAAGTCATCTTTCTGCAGTTTCTCAACGGGCTTGATAAGGGCGCTGCTTACGCGCTGATCGCCCTTGGCCTCACCCTGGTATTCGGCACACTCGGGGTCGTGAATTTTGCGCATGGCGCCCTGTTCATGCTTGGTGCCTTCTGTGCCGTCATGTTCCGTCAATTCCTGACCCTTGAAACGGTCACCATTGATCCCACCCAGACATCGCCCTGGGGCGCACCACTCGAAATCAGGACCCCGCTGGTGCAGGCCTGGTTTGGAGACTTTGGGGCGGTTCTCGTCAACTATTCGGTACCCTTTTCCATCCTGATCACTATCCCGATCATGCTGCTTGTTGGTATTGCGCTGGAACGCGGCATCATCAAGCACTTCTACAAGCGCCCCCATGCCGAACAGATCCTGGTGACCTTCGGTTTGGCCATCGTGGCGCAGGAAGTCATCAAATCCGTCTTCGGACCCAATCCCATTCCCCAGCCCATGCCGACCGATCTGCGCGGTGCCGCCGATATCGGAACCTGGATTGGCTTCCAAGCCAACGTCATCACCTATCCACTCTGGCGCCTCATCTACTTCCTGTTCTCGGTTGTCATCATCGGTGGCGTCTTCGCCTTCCTGCAATTCACCACGTTTGGCATGGTGGTACGTGCCGGTATGGCCGATCGCGAAACCGTTGGCCTTCTGGGCATCAATATCGACCGCCGCTTCACCATCATGTTCGGCCTGGCCGCCGTGGTCGCCGGCATGGCAGGCGTTATGTACACACCCTTGCTCCCGCCCAACTATCATCTGGGCATGGACTTCCTGGTGCTCAGCTTCGTCGTGGTGGTCGTGGGCGGCATGGGCTCCCTGCCCGGCGCGGTCGCCGCAGGCTTCCTTCTGGGCATCCTGCAGTCCTTTGCCTCGATGACCCAGATCAAAGCCATAGTTCCCGGCATCGACCAGATCATCATCTATCTCGTTGCCGTTATCATTCTGCTGGTTCGCCCGCGTGGCCTGATGGGCCGCCGCGGTGTGATGGAGAACTGACATGACCAATTTCATGTCCCGCAACGATTTACTGCTGCTGTTGGGCTTCGCCATCGTGGTGCTGACCATGCCGATCTGGCTCACGCCCTTCGGTGCCGGCTATCCAGACCTGCTGCAGCGCTTCATGATCTTCGGCATCTTCGCCGTTGGATTCAACATCCTGTTCGGCCTCACCGGCTATCTCAGCTTCGGCCACGCCGCCTTCTTCGGTGTGGGCTCCTATGCAGCTGTCTGGTCGTTCAAGCTGCTGACGCTCGACGCCATTCCCGCCATGATCTTTGCCGTTCTCGTCTCGGGCCTCTTCGCTCTGGTCATCGGCTTTCTTTCGCTGCGGCGCTCGGGCATCTACTTCTCGATCCTGACCTTGGCCTTCGCACAGATGAGCTACAATCTGGCCTATTCAGTGCTCACCCCGATCACCAATGGCGAAACCGGCCTTCAACTCACCCTGAGCGATCCTCGTGTCCTGGACGCGGCTATGGGCCAGACTTTTGTCGGACAACCCGTCCCCACCCTTCTGGGTCAGCAACTGGGCGGCTATGCCGGCTTCTACTTCTGCGCCGGCTTCCTGATCCTCTCGTTCTTCTTTGCCCAGCGCGTTGCAGGCTCGCCCTTCGGCATGATGCTCAAGTCCATCAAGTCGAACCAAACCCGCATGCAATTCACAGGCTTCAATACGCGGCCTTATGCCCTCTCGGCCTTTGTGATTTCGGGCATGTATGCGGGCCTTGCCGGCGCCTTGCTCGCCGTCACCGACCCGTTGGCCGGCGCCGAACGCATGCAATGGACCGCCTCGGGCGAAGTCGTGCTGATGACCATTCTGGGCGGCGTGGGCACGCTGGTCGGCCCGGTGATCGGTGCCTGGATCATCAAGTACTTCGAGAACATTCTCTCGGCCCTCAACGATAACATCCTTGCCCAATTCTGGAGCTTCCTCCCTGAGGGAGTGGATGACGTGGTCGTCAAAGTGACCAGCAAATTCGTCGGCGACGGCTGGCACCTCACTCTGGGCCTGGTCTTCGTGGTGATCGTGATCTTCCTGCCCGGCGGTATCATGGAAGGCGTGCGGCGCATCATTGCAGCCGCCCGCCGATCAGGCCCGCCCAGTGCCAAGTCCCACCAGCCCCAACCCGCAGAATAAGGACAGACAGAAATGGCCAATTCCAATGTTGTCCTGCACGTTGCGGACGTTCACAAGCGCTTTGGGGGCCTGCACGCTCTCGCCGACATCGACCTCCAGGTCGAGGAGGGCAAAACCCACGCGATCATCGGACCCAACGGCGCCGGCAAATCGACGCTGCTCAATGTCATTATCGGCAAATTGGCGCCAACCAGCGGGCAGGTAGTTTTCGACGGCGCTATCCTGACGGGCCGCAAGCCGTTTCAGATCAACCAGCTTGGCATTGCCCGGGTGTTCCAGACCCCGGAAATCTTTGCTGACCTCACCGTTCTGCAAAACGTGATGATCCCTGCCTTCGCCAAGCGCGACGGTACATTCACCCTCAACATGCTGCGCTCGCTCGACAGCGAAACCACCATACGCCAGGAAGCCGAGCATATGCTCGAGGATGTGGGTATGCTCAATCGCAAGGACATGCATGCCGGCAGCCTCTCCAGAGGCGACAAGCGCCGCATGGAACTGGCCATGTGCCTGATCCAGCACCCGCGCCTGCTGCTGCTCGACGAACCGACTGCGGGCATGAGCCGCCACGACACCAATACCACCATCGAGCTTCTCAAGAAGATCAAGAGCCGTGGCATGACAAAGGTGATCATCGAGCACGACATGCATGTGGTGTTTTCACTTGCCGACAAGATTTCCGTGCTCGCCCAGGGCCGCATCATCGCAGACGGCAATCCCGACGAAGTGCGCGGCAATCCCAAGGTGCAGGAAGCCTATCTCGGAGGAGCTCACTGATGAGTTCAGTCGCCATGCAATCTGAAACTGCCATCGGCAGCAATGCCGCGGAACTGGAAACCACCCGCCCCTTCTTCTCGGTGCGCGACATGCACGCCTATTATGGCGAGAGCTATATCGTGCAGGGCGTTTCACTCGATGTCCGAAAGGGCGAAATTCTAGCCTTGCTCGGTCGCAACGGAGCGGGCAAGACGTCCACATTGCGCACAATCGCCCGCACCGACAACCCGCAGATGCGGCAGGGCGAAATCTGGCTGGACGACCAACCCATTCACAAGATGTCGAGTTTTGAAGCGGCCCGGGCCGGCATTCAACTTGTGCCGGAAGACCGCCGGATCATCCAGGGTTTGACGGTCGAGGAGAATATCACTCTGGCCAAGGTCGCGCCCGGCAATGGCTGGAGCCTGGAGCAGATTTACGAGAGTTTTCCGCGTCTCGCCGAGCGCCGCACCCAGGAAGGCGTAACGCTTTCCGGTGGTGAACAGCAAATGCTCGCCATTGCCCGGGCCCTCGCGCGTGACCTCAAGCTCTTGCTGCTTGACGAGCCCTATGAGGGTCTGGCGCCGGTGATCGTTCAGGAAATCGAACGCATCTTGCATTCGATCAAGCCCATGGGCATCACGACTGTGATCGTGGAACAAAACGCCGTCGCGGCTCTCAAGCTCGCCGACCGCGCCGTCATTCTCGACACGGGCGAAGTCGCCTTTGCCGGCTCTGCCAAAGAAGTGCTCGACAACCCCGACCTGCGCCACGAATACCTAGCCATTTAGGCAATCCTATTGGCCTCAAGGCCATACCAGCAACTCTGGGTCCTGTGAGAACCAAGGCATGTTGCCGATCTCACCCTCTCCCCCTCGCAGGACCCAGGGTACTTCGAATTGCCCTTGAAGGGCGAAACGCTCCGGTGGCGCGTTCCGAGGTAGGTTATGAGAGCTGTGCTCGGATGGCTAACCGGCCAATCCGGGCAAGTCGCACTGGTGGAGCGATATTTGCCACCAAACTCATGGCAGCCCCCTTATATCTCCACCCCGCGCTCCACTTCGGGTACCGCTGGGGCTACGGTAATCCCCTCATCTTCCAACGCATGCCGTACCTGACGGGCCAGGTTCACGGCGCCGGGCGTATCACCGTGCAGGCAGATCGAGCGTGCACCCGATTTCAGCACCGTCCCATCAACGGCCACAATCTCACCATCCCTGGCCAACCTCAGACAACGCGCAATCACCGCTTCCTCATCGTGAATGACAGCTCCATCCTTTGCCCGCGGCACCAGCAAGCCGTCCGCCGTATAGGCCCGGTCGGCATAAGCCTCTCGGATCAGCGGCAGACCCACTGCCTTGGCTGCGCGCACCTGCTGGCTATTGTCCAGCGCCAGCACGGCCATGTCCGGGTCCATCGCCTGGATGCTGCCGAATATGCCCACGGCGAAAGCCAACTCTTCGGCCGTTTGGTTGGCGAGGGCGCCGTGCAGCTTCACATAGGACAGCGCCACCCCGACTTCGTCCGCGATGTGGCGGACTAAAAGGAGTTGCCCCCTGATCTGTCCAAGCAACTGTTCAAGCGGCATGACCAGACGAAAACGGCCAAACCGTTTGGGGTCGACATAGCCCGGATGCGCACCCGCGCGCACCCCGCTGGCTTTGCAAACTTCCAGTATCCTGCGAATTGTGGCCGCGTCGCCGGCATGCCCGCCGCAGGCGATGGAGGCACTCGAGACGATCTGCAACAAATCGTCATCAGTCCCCATGCCCTCGCCGAGATCGGCATTGAGGTCGATGATGGTCATACTTGGCGGCTCCGCAACAGGCGGTGCGCATGGTCCACGCTGACGGGCGCAAAGGCAACAGAATCCCCGGGCCTGATCTGCGCAAATCGATCAAGATCGGCGGAAATGATCGTACCGATCCTTGGATAGCCGCCAGTTGGCTGATGATCGCGCATCAGCACGATCGGTGTTCCGTCTCCTAGGATCTGAATATCACCGGGCATGATCGGATCCGACACCAGTGATAGGATGCTCGCCCCTGCAAATACGGCCTTCTCATCGGCAAGCCGCACACCCATCCGGTCCATAGCAGCAGTGACGCGGAAAGGCATTTCGACGAAGGTGCGGCGCACAGCTGGGTCAAATCTCTCGGCATGAATGCCCCAGATGAAACGAATCGGCCCCATCCCGTTTACATTGGAAGCAGCAGGACCCTCAGCGGCCGGTCTGCCAGAGCCACTCAGAAAATCGAGAACATCACCCGCTTGAAGCGCCCGCCCAGAGAGCCCACCAATGCGTGCCCGCGTGCTGGTGGCCTTGCTGCCCAACACGTCCGGCACGTCCAAGACCCCGTCAAAACGCAAATATCCATAATTGCCCGCTGGTCCCGGGGTGATGCTCAATTGGTCACCGGCAACCAACACACATCTTCCAGGCCAAGACAATGGTTGCCCATTCAGTCTCACGCCAAAGGCGCCTCCGGCCCAGCCAACCGGCACTTCGCCAGCCTCTGCAAGGACATCAACCCCGGCCTGAGTGAATTCTACGCTGGCATCATCAGCAGTGCCGACCTGCGCGCCGGCCAGATCATGTGCCGAGCGATCCATTGGGCCGGACGCGCTGATCCCATGCGCCAGCAGACCCGGACGACCAAGATCCTGTATCGTGCAAAGCGGCCCGGCTCTCTCGATCCGTATCCTGGCACTCACGAGACGACCTCAAAAATCAGCTGGTCCCCAGCACGCAGTCGTGTCGGTGGATTCTGGTCTACATCGAAGTTGCGGAAATCGGTGTGCCCGATGACATGCCAGCCGGTCGGAACCTCGGTGGCAGTAATGGCCGTTTGCCCAGCAGCAAACAACACGCTGCCTGCAGGCACGCGGGGCTTAACCAATTCGCGGCGCGGCACATTCAGGGCACTGTCATGAAATCCACAATAGACGAAACCAGGCGCAAAACCTGTCGTCAACACGCGTAGTCCGCTCCGGTTATGCGCCGCGACAAACGCTTCCCGCGAAAGGCCGAGCAAGGCTGCGACCTCGTCTAGATCCGGACCATCGAACCGTACCGCGACATGCTGCACCCGCGCTGTTTCCGGCGCGTTGCCCGATGTCAGCCGCAGCCCAAGCTCACCGGCAAGGCGCACCGGCCCGATGATCATCGGATCATAGCGCACAAGCACCGAAACCAGGCTCGGCACGACCTCACTCACGCCATCGATCGAATCGGATTGCATCCGCGTAGCAAAGGCCAGCGCAGCCCTATTGGCAGCTTCATCGAGACTCTGGCCGAACCGAACCAATAGGGCGCAATCGCCCAGAGGCAAGATTTGTGGCAGGTCCGGCCAGTGGTGATCGTCTCCACGCAGGGGCTGTTCTGAAAACTTTTCCATCGGGCATGCAGTCGTTCAGATTGCACCGCATGCCGTCAAGCCGTCGGTCGCCAGATATGCCCCTGCGCAAGTTGAAGAACACAGGGCCGTGATGCGAGCTTAGGATGGTTCGATCGGTCAGTTGGGGTCGCGACCCTCCTGCTCAACAACCGCCTCGAACAGGGTGCGGGCCTGCCCTGCCCCGATAGCCTCAATGGCCACGGCGGCGATGGCTGCAAACAGCTCCGCAATTTCCTGGGGATCGGTGATTTCGGCGTCGTCTTCGTCGGCGTCGGCGTTGATCAGGGTAAACATGAGGAACGCGCCTCCACACAGGGGCGGGATGCGGAAGTAGGGAGACGGTTTCCGCAGAAGCCCGCGACCACAATAGTCTGGAACCAGACTGGCTCCAGACGAGCCTACGAGATTGATTGTGCGTCGATTCCGTTACCGCTTAAATAACGGAAAGCCCTGTCATGGTGCAGAACCGGGCTTGCCGATCAGGTCAGCCTCGCTTACGCTTCGCCCGCTTTCACAAATTTGTCGCACTCGCGGGAAAGATCATTCCGCCCAGTAGCTTGAGGCCGTACAGCGGCTTCAGCATATCAGCTCGATTCTTCGTCAAGCCTTTCGAGCCAGGCCTCGATATCATCCAGCGAGGCCGAATACGGCTTGGGCTGATCGCCAAAGACGATCTTGAAGCTGTCATCGTCACGCACCGCATGACCGCCGGGCTGTCCCAGCACCTTGATCTTTTCGGAGGTGAGAATGGTCAGCCCGTGCCGAGCCGCCACCCGTTTCATGCGCCGCATGCGCGAAGCATCAAATTCCTTGCGGCTCATTTTTCGGGCCCCGGTGAAGTGGCGGGTAGGGAGGGATTCGAACCCCCGGAAGGCTTGCACCTTCGCCGGTTTTCAAGACCGGAGCATTCAACCACTCTGCCACCTACCCGTGGACGTGCGTTTAGCGGCGGCGGCGCAACCTGTCTAGAGGCTAGCGCCGCCTAATCCTGACTTAGGGCATCAACACCACTGATCCGGTGGTTTCCCGTGCCTCGAGCGCCCGATGCGCTTCTGCAACCTCTTCCAGCGGATAGGTCCGGCCGATCTCGACCTTGATATCACCGGCCTGGATCGCCTCGAAGAGCGCCTTGGCGCCTTCGAGCAGGTTTTCGCGCTTGGGGAAGTAGTGGGTGCCGGTCGGACGCGTTACGAACAACGACCCCTTGCGCGCCAGCACGCCTAGGTCGGGCACGCTGACCACGCCCGACGCGTTGCCAAAGCTGGCTAGCAAACCGCGCGGCCGCAGACAATCGAGCGAACCTTCAAAAGTTGCCTTGCCAACGCCGTCATAGACGACATCGACCCCTTTGCCCCCGGTGAATTCCTTCACCAGCCTCGGGAAATCCTCGATGTTGTAGTCGATGACGTGGTGGCATCCATGATCGAGCGCCTTCTGCACCTTCTCGGGGCCGCCAGCCGTGCCGATCACCGTCGCGCCCAGCGCCCGCGCCCATTGTGTTGCGATCAGGCCAGTACCGCCGGCCGCCGCATGCCAGAGAATACTTTCGCCCGCCTGCACCGGCCAGGTCTTGAACAGCAGGTAAAAAGCTGTCAGCCCTTTGAGCAGCACTGCCGCAGCAGTCCGGTCATCCACACCATCAGGAATGGGCACCAGCTTGTCCACCGGCATCAACCTTTCCTGAGCATAGGCGCCGGGCGAGCCCTGATAGCAGACACGATCCCCAACCTTGACCTCGGTTACGCCCTCACCCACCGCTATGACTTCGCCGGCCCCTTCATTGCCCGCTACAAAGGGCAGCGGCAGGGGATATAGGCCTGAACGCTGATAGGTATCGATGAAATTGAGCCCAATGGCCGTCTGCCGGAGGCGAGCCTGGCCTGGTCCCGGCACACCGATATCCCAGTCTTCGATTGAGAGAACTTCCGGTCCGCCGACGGCGTTGACGGCGACTACTCTGGTCATTTGGGTGTCCTTGGCTTGCGCGGCGCCGATTTGGGCCGTGATTGTGAGCGGCTGGCATTGCTCGATCGCGTCCGTGGACGAGACGGCGCAGCTTCGACCCTGGGCGTTACAGCCACGGGCGCGCCGCCGTCAATTGCCGCGATTGCGACACTGGCCGAAACCGACCCAGTATCGCCCGTGAAGGGTGTGAACTCTACCGCTCCCGCCTTGTGTCCACGTCCTCCCAACTTGCGGTTCTTGGCGAAGATATTGATCGCCTCCACCAGCACCGAGAAGGCCATGGCCGAGTAGATATAGCCCTTGGGGATATGGAAGCCGAGCCCATCGGCCACCAGGGTCACCCCGATCAGCAGCAGGAAAGCCAGTGCCAGCATCTTGGTGGTCGGATGATCAGCCACAAATTTTGCGATCGGACCCGAAGCGAAGAACATGACGGCTACGGCCACGAGTACAGCAGCAATCATCACAATGACCTGATCGGCCGGCACCATCCCCACGGCGGTAATGATCGAGTCGATGGAAAACACCATGTCGATGATCACGATTTGCACCAGGATGGCCTGCAAGCTTGCCTTGGCAGCATCGGCCAGCCCCACCTCATGCGGCTCCTCAATTGCCGCGTGCATTTCGTGGGTTGCCTTGTAGATCAGGAACCCCCCGCCAGTGATCAGAATGATGTCCTTCCACGAGAAACCGTGACCGAAGGCCTCGAAGACAGGGTCCTGCAATTGCACGATCACGCTGATCAACAGCAGCAATATGATGCGGAACACTAGCGCCAGCCCTATACCGAGCTTACGGGCAAATTCGGCCTGCTCGCGCGGCAGCCGTGACACAAGAACGGAGATGAACACGATGTTGTCGATCCCCAGCACGATCTCCATCACGGTGAGCGTGGCAAAGGCAATCCAGACATTGGGGTCGGCAAGCAATTCAAGCATGATGGGCTCCGCAATGCGAACGGTTGCAAAGCCCCAATCTAAGCAAGCCTCCTTTGGCGGTGAAGGCATATTCGGAAATTTTGCCCCTGCGGCATCAAGCCCGGTCAACGCGCCGCGCCGCCGCTGGCATGGGCTTGATCGCCAGTGCTAGGCTACCACTTCAAACTGAGCGAGACGAAACATGGACAGCTTCACTCCACTCACCGCCACCCTGGGAGGACTCCTCATCGGTCTGGCCTCTGCAGTGCTGTGGTTGGGCAATGGCCGCATTGCCGGCATATCGGGCATATTCGGGCAATTGTTACCCCCTGCCCAAACGGTCGTTTGGCGCGTCGTCTTTCTGGTGGCCCTGGTCGGCGCCACAGCATTATCGGCATGGGTTTTTCCGCAGATTGGCGTCGGCGGCAGCGAGCCAGCATTGCTGGCGACGCCACCGGCGGCCTGGGGTGTACCCACACCCATCTGGCTGATCGTCGCCGGTCTATTGACCGGCTTTGGGACCAAAATCGGCAATGGCTGCACGTCGGGCCATGGCGTCTGCGGCCTCGCGCGACTTTCCATGCGATCGCTGGTTGCCGTGCTGGTCTTCTTCGCCGTCGCCATTCTGACCGTCACTATCACGGGTATCGTCTGATGACCGCTTTGCGTTTGCCCTATCTCGCTACTGCGGCCGTGAGCGGCGCCCTGTTCGGCGCGGGGCTCTATGTGTCCCAGATGGTCGACCCGCTAAAGGTACTGCGGTTCCTCGACTTCTCCGCAATTCCCACCGGCGGGTGGGACCCGAGCCTGGCCTTCGTCATTGTCCCGGCCATTCTCGTCATGTTCACTGCCATACGCTTTGGTCGCCGTCGGCCCGCGCCCTTGTTCGACACTGAGTTTCACGAACCTGAATACAACAAGATCGACCGTCGGCTCGTTGGGGGCGCCATTCTGTTCGGTATCGGCTGGGGCATGTCAGGGATTTGCCCGGGACCTGCGATCTCGCTGATTGCATTTCAGCCCGATGGCCTGTGGCTATTTCTGGCGGCAATGCTGGCCGGCTCGCTAGCAGGTGGCTTGATACTGCCCAGCGGACACCGCCGCCGACTCGCGGATGCGACGCGATGACCCAAGCCGCCGACATCATCGTCGTGGGCGGTGGCCTGGCTGGCTCAGCCGCCGCAATTGCCCTGGCGCGGCGGGGCCTCCACATCATCCATCTGGCCCCGACGGCCCCACCGGACCGGCGGACATCCGCCCTCATGATGCCCAGCGTGGAGTTCTTGTGCGAAACAGGGCTGATCAATGATCCAGACGTCATTGGCCACCCCTTGACCGCTATCCGCATCATTGACGCAACACCGCGGCTGATCCGGGCCCCGGAGACGCTGTTTGAGGCCAAAGAGGCCGGTTCGTCGGCCTTTGGCTGGAACTTCGCCAATTCTGCTTTGCTGTCGCAATTCCAGATCGCCACCCCCGCTGAAGGCCTCACAATCCGAAACGACACCGCTACCGGTTACCGCCGAGAAGGCGATCTTGGGGTCTTGACCTTGTCCGATGGTCAGGACCTTGCAGCGCCGCTCATTGTTGGGGCGGACGGCAAGAAGTCCCTGATCCGCACGGCCGCGGGGATCAAGGCGCACGAACACCAGTTTAGCGAAGCCGCCCTTGTCTGCGACCTGGAACTGCAACGCTCGATTGGTGAAACATCCGTCGAGTTCCACTACCCCCATGGCCCATTCACCTTGGTGCCTGCGGGCGGAAACCGAGCCAATCTCGTGTGGATCGATGAAGAGCCCAGGCTTAAACAGTTGCAGGCAGCCGGCCCGGAAGCCCTGTTATCAGCTGTCTCAGACCGCTCGCAGCGCCTGTTCGGGGCTGTCACATTGGCCTCGCCCAGCTTCGTTTTTCCGTTGTCGACCCTCACAGTCGAAGCTGCGGGGAAATGCGGCGTCGCTCTGGTCGGCGAGTCAGCCCACGCTTTCCCTCCCATTGGGGCACAGGGGCTCAATCTGGGCCTGCGCGATGTCGCCGACCTCCTCACCAGCGTCGAGGCGGCCGACCGCAGCCAGCCAGATTGGGGGCAAAAGGTTAGCGAGGCCTACGCGCGCAATCGAGCTCCCGACCTCGCACGCACAGGCACGATGGTCGACGCGCTGTTCCGCTCGCTATTGGCAGAAATGCTGCCCGGTCAGGCCTTGCGTGCAGGCGGCCTTTGGGCGCTCAAGCTCTTGCCGCCCCTGCGGCGCCAGGCCTTTGGCCTCGGCATGGGGCGACGCTGAGACACGAAAAAGGCGCGGTCACCCGCGCCTTCTCAATCCGTTCGAACTGCCAAGCTTACTGCGCTGGGGTCTCTCCGGCGGCGGCGCCTTCCCCGGCAGGGGCGTTAGCGCCCTCGCCCGACAACTGCTGGCGCAGCTGTTCAGCGCGGTCCTGCAGCACCTGCTCCAGTGCATTCTGGCCCGATTCCTGTTGCTGCAGCTGTTCGAATGTCAGCGCGGCATCACCGTCATAGGTTGCCGTGAACCCAGCAAGATTGATCTCGACGGACAGGTCCTGATTCTGCCGGTTCTTCGCCGTCAGCGTCAGCTTGGCCCCACGCTTGAGGGAGTTGACATACTGCTCGTTGATCACGAGCTGGGTCGAACAGGACTGAACGTCACACAGCATGTAGGGCACACGGACAGGCTTGGCGTTGTCGATCTGCCAGGTCAGGCCAAACGGCAGCAGCACGCCGAGCGGCACTGCTGCCACGGCGAGCAGCCGGCTTTCCTGGCCCGGATCGTCGCGCAACAGGAACGAACCAAGGAACTGTCCATTGGCCAGCACCACCTGGCGCATCAAGCACGCCTTCTGGCCATCAGGCAGCGGATCGCAGACCTTGAGCCAGTTCTGCGAAGCCAGATTGTCTACCGCAGCTCCGACCTCATCGGTTGCAGCACCATCGGCCGGCGCCGGATCGGCGGCAGCCGGTGTCTCAGCGGCTGGCTGATCAGTGGACGCGTCCTGGGCGATAGTCGCGAGCGGGGACAGCATCAGTGCGGCCACCGCAACACTGGCGACGAGGGGTTTCCTGAAAATCATAGAATGTCCTTGCCTTCCTTGGCGGTCCCGGCGGCGCAAAGCCGCCTAGTAATTCGAACTGCCCTTCAAGGGCGCAAATCGGGCAATAACATGACCGATGCTCCTTGCCAAAACATTATGCGGGCAAGTTGCGGCCGAGGCACGCTCAGGCCCCGCTTTCCGCTAGTTTTGCGAGCTTTGACAGGATTGCGGCCGCCCCTTTCAGCCGCTGCTCGGCGCTGGGCCAGTTGCGCGCGAACACAAGTTTCTGATCGGGCTTGATCCGAACCTGATTGCCCGGATCGCTCACCAGCTTCACCAAACCCGCTGGGTTGGGGAATTCATTGTTGCGCAGCGAGATGACCGCTCCCTTGGGGCCGGCATCCACTTTTTCTACATTGGCCTGCCGGCACAGCGACTTGACAAGGATGACCTTCAGCAGCGCTTCGACTTCTTCGGGCAGCGGTCCGAACCGGTCGATCAGTTCTGCGCCGGCCGCGTCGATTTCGCGCATATCGGTGAGATCGCCCAGCTTGCGGTAAAGCTGCATGCGCAGCTGGAGATCGGGCACATAGTGCTCCGGAATCATGACTGGCATGCCCAGCGAGATCTGCGGGCTCCACTCGTTACGGTCCTCATATTCCTCTTCGCCGGACTTGAGAGCGGCGACAGCCTCCTCAAGCATGGCCTGATAGAGTTCATAACCCACTTCGCGGATATGCCCGGACTGTTCGTCGCCCAAGAGATTACCGGCGCCGCGAATATCCAGGTCATGGCTGGCCAGCTGGAACCCGGCCCCCAGGCTTTCAAGCGACTGCAGCACACCCAGGCGCCGCTCCGCAGTGTCGGTGAGTTTCTTGTCCGGCGGCACGGTGAACAGCGCATAGGCGCGCGCCTTGCTCCGGCCGATACGGCCCCGGATCTGATAAAGCTGGGCGAGACCAAACTGGTCGGCCCGATGCACGATCAGCGTATTGGCATTGGGAATATCGAGCCCCGATTCTACGATCGTGGTCGCCAGCAACACGTCAAACTTGTTGTCGTAGAAGGCATTCATGATGTCATCGAGTTCGCCTGGCGGCATCTGCCCATTGGCGACCACGAACGAGACTTCCGGCACTTGACTGCGCAGAAACTCGGCAATGTCCGGCTGGTCCTTGATCCGCGGGACGACATAGAAACTCTGCCCGCCCCTATATTTCTCGCGCAACAGCGCCTCCCGGATCGAGAGCGGATCGAAGGGCGAAATAAAGGTGCGGATCGTCAGGCGGTCCACCGGCGGTGTCGCCAAGAGGCTAAGGTCGCGCACGCCGGTCAGCGCCAATTGCAGCGTCCGCGGTATAGGCGTCGCCGTAAGCGTCAGCACATGCACATTGGCCTTGAGTTCCTTGAGCCGTTCCTTGTGCCCCACGCCAAAATGCTGCTCCTCATCGACGATCAGCAGGCCCAGATCCTTGAACTTGATCGATTTGCTCAGCAGCGCATGGGTGCCCACAACGATGTCGACCTGACCATCGGCTAGACCATCCTTGGTCGCCTTCAACTCGGCCGCGGTCACCATGCGCGAGGCGTGGCGCACCCGAACGGGCAAACCATTGAATCGCTCCGCAAAAGTCTTGAAATGTTGCCGCGCCAAAAGCGTGGTCGGCACCACGACGGCCACCTGCTTGCCGGACAGCGCCACAGCAAAAGCCGCGCGCAAGGCGACTTCCGTCTTTCCAAAGCCAACATCGCCACAGACCAGCCGATCCATCACCTTGCCCGAGGTAATGTCGTCAAACACGGCCTCGATGGCGCCGAGTTGATCCTCAGTCTCTTCATAGGGGAAGCGCGCCGCGAACTCGTCATAGGCGCCGCTATTGATGTCCACCACGTCCGCCTTGGTCAGCAGGCGTTGGGCAGCGAGCTTGATGAGCTGTTCCGCCATCTCGCGGATGCGCTTCTTGAGCTTGCCCTTCTTGGCCTGCCAGGCCACACCGCCCAGCTTGTCCAGCGCAACCGTGGCGTCATCCGAACCATAGCGCGTCAGAAGTTCGATATTCTCGACCGGCAGATAGAGCTTGGTATCGCCGGCATATTGCAGCTCGACGCATTCATGCGGCGCTCCGCCTGCCTCAATGACCTTGAGGCCAAGGAACCGACCGATACCGTGGTCGACATGCACCACCAGATCGCCGGCCGATAGGCTCGCTGCCTCTGTCAGCGCATCCGACGCCTTCCTGCGCCGCTGCGGCCGCAGGATGCGTTCGCCGAGGATATCCTGCTCGGAAAGCACCAGTAGGTCCATGGTCTCGAAGCCGGTTTCGAGCGGCAGCACGACCAGCGAAGTTGTTGCTGCGCTGGTGGTCTCGGCATCGCGCCAGTTTTCCGCCAGGCGCGGATTGGTCAGGCCATGGTCCTTGAGCACCTGCACCATGCGGTCGCGCGTGCCCGCGCTCCAGCAAGCAATGACCGCCCGGCGCCCATTTCGCCGTTCAGCTAGCAGCCGATCTACTACCGCCTGAAACAGATTAACGTCCGACGCTGCGCGCTCAGCCGCAAAACTGGGTGCAATATGCCCGCCCGCGTCATCGCCACGTGCCGTGTCGGGCGACAGAAACGGAGAGAGCCGCACCACCGACGCCCCTGCCAGCGCCGTCGGCGACGCATCCAGATCGTAGAGAAGGTCTGGCTTGATCGGCTTGTAGGGCGCTCCCGCCCCAGCCACCTTAGGCTCCTGCCTGGCGGCTTCGCGCGCCTCATAATAGTCGCGGATTTGCTCGGCGCGCTCGGCAAAAGCCTCGGCCACCTGATCGTCGAACACGAAAGGCGCGTCTCCGGCATAGTCGGCCAGCCGGTCCATATGATCGTAAAAAAACGGCAGCCAATGCTCGGTACCCGAATAGCGGGAACCGCCGCTCACCGTGGCGTAAAGCGTGTCATCGACAGTATTACCGCCAAACGCGGCGGTGTAGTTCTGCCGGAAGCGCCTGATGGTCTCCTCGTTGAGCACCACTTCGCTCATGGGCGTCAGATCAATGCGCTTGAGCGTTCCGGTAGTGCGCTGGCTATCGGGGTCGAATGTGCGGATCGATTCAAGCTGGCTGCCGAAGAAATCAAAGCGCAATGGCGCGTCCGACCCGGCGGGGAAAAGATCGACCAGCCCACCGCGCACAGCAAACTCCCCGCTCTCCCGTACCGTGGGCACGCGCAGATAGCCATTGTTGGCTGCCCAGGCGATCAACTTGTCGCTATCCACCATGCGCCCGACCGCTGCGGAAAAGCTCATGGTTTCGACAAGGTCGCGCGGTGGCAGTTTCTGAATCAGCGCGTTAACGGCAGTCAGCACAATCGCGCCGCTATTACCGCTGGTCAGCGCTGCCAGCGTATTCATCCGTGCCGCAATAGTGACCGTGTTGGGCGAGACGCGATCATATGGCAGGCAGTCCCAGGCCGGCAGCGTCAAGATCGTATGCCCCGGCAGCATAGCGCCAAGCACCTCGGCCATGCGCTGCATCCGCCGCCCGTCACGGGCGACAAACACCAGGCTCGCAGGATCTTGCGGCGCATCCTTGAGACGCTGCTCGACCAGTTGCGCCAGCACCATTGGCTGCATGCCGTCCGGCACGTTTGAGATCGTCCGCACCTGCGGCGCGACTCCGCTCATTTCGTTCATTTTTCGATCCGGGACTGGTGGTCTGCAATCACCAGATTGAGGAAGTCCAGGTCGACATGAGCCGGCGGCTCTTCCTGCCGCATCACCCATTTGAGCAGCGGAGGATCTTCCTCGTTCATCAACGCTTCCAGGCGATCCAGCGCCGATGCATCGAAGCCGTCGACATTCGCGTCCGCGAAGGGCCCCAAAATCAGGTCCATCTCCTTGGTGCCTCGATGCCAAGCCCTGTAGCGCAGGCGCTTGCGCCGAATGGCAATATCCTCACCGGCCGTCATCTGACACCCATGATCCCAATCTGTTCGCGATTTGGACGCTTACTACGCGCAAACGAACGCGCTGTCACGGCCTGATGGCCGTGCCAGTGGCGCGCTCATTGACGTCGCCTCAGATGATATTCAGCAGTCTCAGTACGCCAAATAAGGCCACCCAAAGCAGGATGTTCAGGCCGACGATGATTGTGACCCGATTGACAAACCGGAACTTGCGACCACGAACCTCGGCTGACGGGGCTCCAACCAGGCCATTTGCCCTTCGCAACTGTCTACTCCTCGAGGGATTTAGTTCCCTTCTGGAACAAAACCTGCGCCTCTCGCGTCCACTTGGCAAGACACCGTCCATCACCAATTCGTACATGCACCAAGCCTGGCCGCGATTCCCCGGCTTTGCCGCATTGGGCATGTGCGTTTCCTGGCGCCGCCGGCCCGTGCACAATGCCATGAAAAGAGAATCACCCGTTCACCAATGCGGTCCCTATCCGGATGACCCGTCCACAAAACCTTCTGCCGCTGTTTCGTTCCCTGCACACCATAAAGGGTGTAGGCGACAAGCTGGCTGCGCTGCTGACCAGATACTTTGGCGCACATGATGGTCAGGAGGCCATCGTGCTGGACGTGCTCATGCATATGCCTTCGGGTGTGGTCGACCGCCGGCGTCAGGTCGGGGTCGCTGAGGCCTATCTCAACCAGGTCGTCACGCTTCGTCTGCACATCGACCGCCACCAGCCCCCACCGAGGGGCAAGCCGCATGTGCCGCACCGCGTTTTTGCCCACGACGAAACCGGAGACATGCAGCTTGTCTTTTTCCGTGCCCAAGGTGGCTGGGTCGAACGCAGTCTGCCGGTCGGTGAAGAACGCTTTGTTTCGGGCCAGATTGGGTTCTTCAATGGCGAAAAGCAGATCACGCACCCAGACTACGTGGTGGAGCCCGACAAGTTCGGGACGCTGCCCCTAGTCGAGCCGGTCTATCCCCTGACCAATGGGCTCAGTTCCAAGGCACTGGCCAAGCTGGTGCGTCAAGCCGTGGAGTCAGTGCCTGAACTGCCCGAATGGATCGCCAAAGACACGCTGAGCGCGCGCAGATGGCCCAGCTTCGCGAGCGCCGTGCGGATGGTGCATCTTCCAGAGGACCCACAACAGGCCGAACTCTGGTCACCTGCGCGGCAGCGGCTGGCCTATGACGAATATCTGGCGGGGCAGATCACGCTACAGCTTGTGCGCTCTAGCATGGTTGCTGCGCGCGGAGTGGCCCGACGCTTTACGGGCGAGATCGCGCAGCGGGTCGCGGCTGCCTTGCCCTTTTCGCTCACTGACGGCCAAGACCAGGCATTGAAGGAAATTCAGACAGATCTGGCTGCACCTGACCGAATGTCGCGGCTTCTGCAAGGCGATGTCGGCTCCGGCAAGACGGTCGTTGCGCTCATGGCGATGGCCACAGTGGCGGAAAGCGGCGCTCAATCGGCCCTTATGGCGCCCACCGAACTCCTCGCCAGCCAGCATTTCCGCACCATCCAGCCTCTTTGCGAAGCTGCGGGCCTGACCTGCGCCCTGCTCACCGGCAAGATGCCGGCCCCCGAGCGCCGGAGCATACTGGCCCGCCTGGCCGATGGCACCATTTCCATCGCGGTCGGCACTCACGCCCTGTTCCAGTCCGACATCGCCTTTCATGACCTGGGTCTGACAGTGGTCGATGAACAGCATCGCTTCGGCGTGCACCAGCGCCTGGCACTCTCAGACAAGGGCCGCCACACGGACTTACTGGTGATGACGGCAACGCCAATACCACGCACCCTCGTGCTGACCCATTTCGGAGACATGGCCGTCAGCGTTCTCCGCGAGAAACCCCGAGGCCGGCAACCCATCGACACGGCCGTAATGTCCATTGGCGACTATGCCCGCGTCCTTTCCCGTCTACAGTCCCGCCTCGCCGAAGGCGCACAAGCCTATTGGGTGTGTCCTCTGGTCGAGGAGAGTGAGACACTGGAAGTCGTCTCCGCCGAGGACCGGTTTGCCGAACTCAAGAAGGCCTTCAACGATCAGGTGGCGCTGGTCCATGGCCGCATGTCCGCGGCTGCCAAGCAAGACGTCATGCAGCGGTTCAAGGCCAATGAAATCAAGCTTCTGGTGGCCACGACGGTCATAGAGGTCGGTGTCGACGTCCCCAATGCGACAATCATGATCATCGAGCATGCCGAGCGCTTTGGACTCGCTCAACTGCATCAACTGCGCGGCCGCGTTGGCCGCGGCTCGCAGCGCTCAGCCTGTCTTCTGCTCTACAAGGACCCGCTTTCGGAAACTGCCAAGGCGCGGCTCGAAACCATCAAGTCCACCGAGGACGGCTTCCTGATCGCCGAAAGGGACCTCGAGCTGCGCGGCCAGGGAGACGTTCTGGGCACCCGTCAGTCCGGCATGCCCGGGTATCGTCTCGCCGTACCCGATGTACACCGCCACCTGCTCGAATTCGCGCATGACGAGGCCAAGGAACTGATGCGCCGAAATCCGGGCCTCACCGGCCCCGAGGGCGAAGCGGCCCGCACACTGCTCTATCTGTTCCGCAAGGACCTAGCGATCCCGCTGATCAGGGCCGGTTAACACCTATTCGACCGTCACGGACTTGGCCAGATTACGCGGCTGGTCCACGTCGGTCCCCATGAACACCGCGGTATGATAAGCCAGCAGCTGCACTGGAATGGTCGCGAGGATCGGCGCCACAAATGAGTGCACATGCGGGATTTCGATAATGTCAGCGACGCCATGCCCCACGGTCTTTGCGCCCTGGGCATCAGTGATCAGGATGATGTTCCCGCCACGCGCCGCAACTTCCTGCATGTTGGACAAGGTCTTGTCGACCAGCTCGTCCGATGGTGCGACCACGATCACTGGCATGGCTTCGTCCACAAGCGCGATCGGCCCATGCTTTAGCTCACCAGCCGCATAACCTTCCGCATGGATGTAGCTGATTTCCTTGAGCTTCAGCGCCCCTTCCATCGCTACGGGGAACATCGCACCGCGCCCCAGATAGAGCACATCTTTGGCCTTGGAGAGGCGCTTGGAAATGTCCATGATCTGTTCTTCGGCGCCGAGTGCCGCCGAGACGGCTGAGGGCAGAGCAATCATGGCGCGCACCAACTCGGCTTCCTGTTCAGCCGAAATCACCCCACGGGCCCGCCCTGCCGCAATGGTGAGGCTTGCAAGGGCGGTAAGTTGGGCTGTCAGCGCCTTGGTCGAGGCCACCCCGATTTCCGGCCCGCACAGGATTGGGAAGACCACACCCGATTCCCGGGCAATGGTCGATTCCACCGTATTGACCAGGCTCGCCACGTGCTGTCCCTGGCCCGCGCAATAGCGCAGTGCCGCCAGCGTGTCCGCAGTTTCACCCGATTGCGAAATGAACAGCGACAGCCCACCCTTTTCCAGCGGCGGCTCGCGATAGCGGAATTCGCTGGCCACGTCGATATCCACCGGCAGCCGTGCATAGCGCTCGAACCAGTATTTGGCGATGGCACCGGCATAATAGGCCGTGCCGCAGGCACTCATCGTCAAGCGCGAGAGATCGGCGAAGTCAAAGGGCAACGTCTCCCGGATCGCCACCTTTTCTGCCCCCATATCCACATAGTGGCTCAGAGTGTGCGAGATAGTCTCGGGCTGCTCGTAGATTTCCTTGGCCATGAAATGGCGATGATTGCCCTTGTCGACCAACAACGCTGAGGCCTGCGACACCATCTGCTCACGTTCGACAAGCGCGTCCTTGCCATCGCGGATCGTCACACCGTTCGGCGTAATCACCGCCCAGTCACCATCCTCAAGATAGGTCAGGCGCGAGGTGAACGGCGCCAGCGCCATGGCGTCCGACCCCAGATACATTTCGGTAGTGCCATAGCCCACCGCCAACGGGGCACCGTGGCGGGCGGCAATCAGCAGCCCATTCTCGCCCTTGAACATGAAGGCCAGGGCAAAGGCCCCTTTCAGCTTCTTAAGCGTCCGCGCCACAGCCAGCTCAGGCTCGGCACCGTTGTCCAGTTCGCGCGTGACCCAGAGAGCCACCGATTCCGTGTCCGTCTGGGTCTGCGGGCGGTAACCGTCCTTTGCTAGATCTTCGAGCAGTTCGCGGAAATTTTCGATGATACCGTTGTGCACGATGGCGACGCGCTCGGTCGCATGAGGGTGAGCATTGGTTTCGGTCGGGGCGCCATGCGTGGCCCAGCGTGTATGACCAATGCCGATATGACCGCCGAGCGGCTCCATGCCCAGCTTGCTGGCAAGATTGCCAAGCTTGCCTTCCGCACGGCGACGCGCGATAGCGCCATCTTCCAGTGTTGCTACACCGGCGCTGTCATAGCCGCGATATTCGAGGCGCTTGAGCGCATCCACGAGCCGGCCAGCCACCGGCGCATCGCCGACAATCCCAACGATTCCGCACATGCTAGTTTCCTTTCGCCGCCTTCTTGACCAGGGCGCGCTCCTTGAGCTTGGGCGCATAACCGGGCTTGTTTTCTTGCCGGGCTCGGCCCAGCGCCAGCGCATCAGCCGGAACATCTTCAGTTATTACACTGCCCGACGCCGTATAGGCGCCATCTCCGATTGTCACGGGAGCCACCAGCGACGCATTCGAGCCAATGAACACATTGTCCCCGATAATGGTCTTATCCTTGTTCACCCCATCATAGTTGCAGGTAATCGTACCTGCACCGATATTGGTCTTGGCTCCGATTTCGGCGTCACCCAGATAGCTCAGGTGCCCTGCCTTGGTGCCGGCGCCGATCCTGCTTTTCTTGACCTCGACGAAATTGCCCAAGTGTACGTCCGGGCCCAGTTCCGCGCCGCCACGAATGCGCGCGAAAGGCCCGATGCTGGCGCCCTCGCCAATCACAGCATCCTCGATGTCGCAAAAGGCCCGGATTTCCACGTTGTCGGCGATTTTGACGCCCGGCCCGAACACCACATTGGGAAAGATTGTCACATCCCGGCCGATCTCAGTGTCCCAGGAGAACCAGACGCTCTGCGGATCACGCAATGTCACGCCGGCCGCCATGATTTCCTTGCGCTTGAACTGTTGAAACGTTGCCTCGGCTTCCGCCAGCTTTTCGCGATTATCAACGCCAACCAGTTCCGCGGCATCCGCTTCGATAAAGTCGATACGCTTGCCGTCGCCTGCCGCGAGTTCGACCGCATCGGTCAGATAGTACTCGCCCTTGGCATTTTGATTGCCGATGCGGTCGACAACGCCGCGTAGCGTATCGCCCCGGAACCCTATAATCCCGGAATTGCACAGGCCGATCAGTCTCTCGTCGTCGCTGGCATCCTTGTGCTCGCGGATGGCCCGCACGCGTCCGCCTTCTGTAATCAGACGCCCATACCCCGTGGGGTTCTCCGGCCGGAACCCGACGACCACCATGTCGGCGCCTTCGTCCAGCTTGCCCACGATCTGTCCGATCGTAGCGGAAGTCACCAGGGGCGTGTCTGCATAGAGCACCAGCACATGGCCGGCGGCCTTTTCATAGGCGCCGCGCGCCTGCTGCACTGCATGGGCCGTACCGAGCCGGTCAATCTGCTTGGATATCTGCGCCCCAGCATCAAAGCGGGTCACAGCGGCTTCAACAGCTTCGTGGCCCGGGCCAACGACAACCGCCACCTTCGAACCAAATCCCTGCACCGTGCGCAACACATGACTGACGACCGGCAAGCCTCCGACCGGATGCAACACCTTGGGCAAGGCGGACTTCATCCGCGTACCCTCTCCCGCTGCAAGAATGATCGAAAGCAATTCCGCCATTGCGCTCTCTCCGACCTGTCGCTGTTCTTCCGGCATTTACACAAATTTATGGCAGCCAACAGTTGGCGAACCGATAACATTGAGACCACTCTAGCCACGACACTCCCGGCGATTCGGGCGTTTCAGAGGGTCCTCGCTTGGCTAAAGCATCCGAACAGTTCCGGCAATCCGATGTGACGGTCTGGGGTGTCGTCACCTTGGTCTGTGTCGCCCTGGCAGTCTTTGGCTCCAACATTGCCCTGCTGGTGCCGCAAAGCATCATCGGTGGCTTGCATCAGCCGCGCGTGGCCGGCTCCTCGATCGAGACCCTGCGTCGCGAGGTCTTAGACCTGCGGGAGGAAACTATCCGCCTGAAGCGTGAGAACGAGCTTTTGGTGACCCGCTTCTCCATGCAGGAGCGCTCCGGCAACGACATCACCCGCCGCGTCGGCGCACTTGAAACCACCGTCCCGCGCATACTTGAAAGCCTGCCGACCGGCGCGGCGGTTGATCGCTCCAACCTGACGGCCTCTATCGGTACAGGCCAGACCCTGACCTTCGAAACCGAGGGCGGATCGGTGGCCGTCAGGCAATCTGCGATGCCCCAGGCCACCGCGGCTGAGGCGGTCGGCCAACCGCTCCCGGCTCCGGTTTCCAGCCGGGAAGCCGCGGCCATGGCCATGCCGAACGAGAACGCCTATGGCATCGCGGTCGGTGCTGCAGTGCCCTTCGAGCAGACTCCTGCGCTTTGGAGCGACCTCACTCTGAAGCTGGGACCTCTGCTGTTCGGGCTGTCGCCGCTGGTGGTTGACCAAGCCAATGGCGACGACAAGCGCATCGTTGTCGGCCCGATAGCCGAATTGGCGGAAGCGCGCGCTCTTTGTCAGCGGTTTGAACGCGTTTCCATTGCCTGCATTCCCATGCCCTATTCAGGGACTCCTCTGGACATGTCGCAATAACGGCCAAATTCGGTTGACAGGCGGACAAGTCCGGCTATGTTCCGCCGCGACGCCACAGGGCGTCCTTGGCAGCCTTCCGGTCCGGTGTGTTTTCGGTCTGGAGTGCGGCTTTCTAAATCGTATGCGCCGGTAGCTCAGTGGTAGAGCATTCGACTTTTAATCGAATGGTCGAGGGTTCGACCCCCTCCCGGCGTACCACTTTCTCTTCTTTTCGAGCTCCGTTGTCGCGACATCGCCTCGCTTCAGGGCGATACTAATGTGGTCACTCCTGAATTCCCGGCCATGACCCAGACCTGCACAGATCCTGACCCCTATGCCGAGCTCGACAACCGGGCGGACGCGTTCGAACTGTCCGAAGAGTTCCGCAAGCCGATCCGTATTCAGCGCGGCCGCGTCGCCGCGCCGCGTATGACCAGCACACAACTGTCTGGCGCCAGACGCCGCATTCCAGTTTGAGAATCACCGCCATGCCGTACTATCGGCTTTGGGCGCGGGCATTGGGGATTGAACATGTCTCAGGAGACGACGGACCTGCTCAAGGTCCTGGCGATCACGTTGCTGGTCTTCGCCACCAGCACACTTGTCATGCTCTATGCCATTTTGCTCTTGGCCCAATACGGCGCCAACTTGCCCATGGTCGGATCCGTTCCGCTCAACGCTCCGCCCGAATTGGTCCCGGTTCTCACCGGCAGCGGTGTCTTTGCCACGCTCGCCGCAGTTCACGTCACCGGTTCGGGCATCGCCCTGCTGCTCACTAGCAGCACCATCGACATGGCCCTCCTGATCACCTCCAAGGCCGTCACCGTGGTCGTTATGGCCCTGCTCGGCTTCGCTGGCGGCCATATGGTCTATCTGCAACTGAACGAGAACACTGCCCTCAACCTCAATCCGCTACTGCCCGCACTTGTAGGCCTCGTCGGATTCCTTGTGCTCTCGACGGTCCTGAGCGTCCCGGCACTGCGGCGCCTCGGCAATTTGCGCTATGCCGTGGGGATCGGGCTGATCATTCTCGGCCCCCTGCTGTTGGTCTGGCTGTAGGAGGCCTCTACCCCGCAAGCGTCACGATCACCGCACCGCGGGGCGTTGCCACCAGTGTGTGTTCATACTGGACCGTCGGTGCCAGAGGCTCTGCGGTCAGCGTCCACTCGTCATCCTCATACATCTGCTCAGCCGTTTGTCCGCCCAGCGACAGGAACGGCTCAATGGTCAACACCAGCCCATCCTGAATGCGGCGCCGTTCGGACTTGTCCGGCCAGGTTGGCACTTCGCCCGGCTCGTCATGCAGGCTGTCACCGACGCCGTGGCTGGCAAGGTTCCGGATCAACGTGTAGCCGCCCTTCTTGGCAACCTTACCGATGGCTGCACCGATATCGGCGAGCAGCGCGCCGGCTTTGACCGCGTTGATCCCTGCCCACATGGCCTTCTTGCCGTCCCGGCACAGCTTCTCCAGCCTTGGATCGCCCTTCCCAAGAATGTAGGACGCTCCACAATCGGCAAACACCCCGTCCTTCATGGCCGAGACGTCGATATTGACCAGATCCCCCTCTTCGAGCACCCGATCACCCGGAATGCCGTGGGCAATTTCCTCATTGATCGAAATGCAGGTCGCGCCCGGAAATTCATAGGTGATGATGGGCGCAGAAACCGCGCCGTGGTCCGCGAGGAATTTCGCACCGATCTCATCGAGTTCGAGCGTTGTCATACCTGGACGCATCGCGGTGGCCATGGCCTCGCGGGCCATGGCGCAGATGCGGCCGATTTCCTTGAGCTTGTCGAGTTGCTCGCTCGTCGAGATGATCAAAAGTCAGGCCTTGTTGGCGAGATAATAGTCCAGCAAGCCCTGCGTCGAAGCATCGTGCCCTTCCCCACTCTCGTCGCCCTTGACCTTGGGCAACAGCGCCTTGGCCAGTTGCTTGCCCAGTTCCACGCCCCACTGGTCGTAGGAATTAACGTTCCAGATCACGCCCTGCACGAACACCTTGTGCTCATAGAGCGCAATCAGCGAACCCAGCACTTCGGGCGTTAATTGCTTGTAGAACAACGTGTTGGACGGACGATTGCCCGGGAACACCTTGTGTGGCGCCAGCGCCTTGATCTGGTCCTTGTCGAGGCCCTGGGCCTTCAACTCAGCCACGACCTCGTCCTTGGTCTTGCCCAGCATCAGCGCTTCGGACTGTGCCAGCACATTGGCCACCAGCTTGTCATGATGCGGCGGCAAGCTTTCGTGCGGCTGCGCGGCGATCAGGAAATCGCAAGGAATGACGTCGGTGCCCTGATGGATCAACTGGTAGAAGGCATGCTGTCCATTGGTGCCGGGTTCGCCCCAGACGATAGGACCGGTCGGCCAGCCGACCTTCTTGCCCTTGAGCGTTACCGACTTGCCGTTGGATTCCATGTCTTGCTGCTGCAGGTAGGCGGCAAAGCGGCTCAAGCGCTGGTCATAAGGCAAAACGGCATGGGTCGAAAAGCCCCACGCATTGCGATACCAGATGCCCATAAGCGCCATGATGACGGGCAGGTTGTTCTCAAGCGGCGTTTCGAGAAAGTGGCGGTCCATGGCATCGGCGCCTGCCAGGAGTTTTGCGAAATTGTCGTAGCCGACGGCCATCGCAATGGGCAGGCCGATGGCCGACCACACCGAATAGCGCCCACCGACCCAGTCCCAGAACCCGAAGATACGGTCCTCGCGAATGCCGAACTTGGCGCAGGCCTCAATATTCGTCGAAACCGCTGCGAAATGGTTGGGCACTGCCTCTTCGCCCAGCGCGTCGGCAATCCACTTCCGCGCCGAATTGGCATTGGTCATGGTTTCGTCGGTGGTGAAGGTCTTCGAGGCCACAATGAACAGCGTCTTCTTGGGGTCGAGGCGCTTCAGCACATCATGGATATGCGCACCATCGACATTGGAGACGTAGTGGGCGCGCAGGTCAGCGCGCGTATAGGGCTCCAGCGCCAGGGTCACCATCGCCGGGCCAAGATCAGACCCGCCAATGCCGATATTGACCACGTCTGTGAACTGTTCGCCGCCATGACCGCGGATGTCGCCCGAGCGCACCGCGTCGGTGTAGGCCTCGATGGCCTTGAGGACACCGCGCACATCCGGCATCACGTCCTTGCCGTCCACCTCAACCGGCTTGTCGCCCTGGTAGCGCAGCGCCATGTGCATCACGGCGCGGTCCTCGGTGATGTTGATGTGCTCACCTTCACACATCTGGCTGCGGCGTTCTTCCACGCCCGAAGCACGCGCCAACTCGAACAGGGCCGCCATGGCGTCTTCGTCTATCCGGTTCTTGGAATAGTCCAGCAGGATGTCCGCCCCGGTCGCCGAGAATCTCTTGAAGCGATTGGGATCGAGCGCGAACATTTCGCGCATTGTCACTTCGCTCAAGCGTTTACGCTGCTTCATCAGCGGGTTGAGCACGTCGCCACGTTCGCCCTTGGCCATAGTCTTGTCCCTCTGGAGAATTCTTAGAGCACCGGCAGATCGCCAGCGGCCCATGCCGCCCGCGTCTCTGCCGCAAAATCGTTCATCCGGCCATCCTGGATAGCCGCCCGGCAGCCCGCCGTCAGTTCCTGATAGTAGGCCAAGTTGATCTGGGAAAGCACCATGGCGCCCAAAATCTCTTCGGTACGAACCAGATGGTGCAGATAGGCGCGGCTCCAGCGCCGGCAATTGGGGTTCGGCGACGCCTCGTCCAGCGGTCGATGGTCATCCTTATGCCGCGCGTTTTTCAGGTTGATGACGCCAAAGCGCGTATAGGCATGGCCATGCCGCCCGGCGCGGGTGGGATGAACACAGTCGAACATGTCAATTCCGCGCTCGATCCCGCCCAGAATGTCGTCCGGCTTGCCAACTCCCATTAGGTAGCGTGGCCGGTCCGTCGGCAACTCCGGTGTGATCTCGGACAGCACCCGGAACATCACCTCCTGCGGCTCGCCCACGGCCAGGCCACCGACTGCATAACCGTCAAAGCCGATATCTTTGAGCCCCGCCGCGGAGCGCCCGCGCAACTCGGCGTCGTCGCCGCCCTGCACAATGCCGAATAGCGCCCGGTTCAACTGGTTGTTGAACGCCGTCTTGGAGCGATCCGCCCAGCGGATCGAGAGCTCCATTGCCCGTTCCATTTCCTTGCGTTCGGCAGGCAAGGCAATGCACTCGTCGAGCTGCATGATGATGTCACTGTCCAGCAGCGTCTGGATTTCGATCGACCGTTCCGGCGTCAGCTCATGGCTTGACCCATCGATATGCGACTTGAAGGTCACGCCCTGCTCGGTGAGCTTCCTCAACTTGGCAAGCGACATGACCTGGAACCCGCCGCTGTCGGTCAGGATCGGCCGCTGCCAATCCATGAAGTAATGGAGCCCTCCAAGGGAGGCAACGCGCTCTGCACCGGGCCGCAGCATGAGATGATAGGTATTGCCCAGCAGGATATCGGCGCCGGTCTCACGGACCTGCTCGGGATACATGGCCTTGACCGTGCCTGCGGTCCCCACGGGCATGAAAGCTGGCGTGTTGATTTCGCCGCGCGGCGTATCGATGCGGCCGCGACGGGCTATGCCGTCGGTGGCGAGAAGGGAGAAGGTGACTTGTTTGGTCGGTGCGTTCATGGCGCGGGTTCTAGCCTGTCCATGCCACTTGGGAAAGTGGCCCTATCACGACATTGAATCCAGGGCCGCCAGGCCCAGGTGGAACGCCCCAACAAATATCGCCAGCGCCACGGCCAGCCCTATCGCTGTGGCGATCAGCCCCACAATCACCCCAGCGCCGTCCCGGTTCAACATGGAGAAGGCGATGATGCAAAGTCCCACATTGGGTATGGCATTGATGAACGGGATTGGCAGCGACATCACCACGCTGACACAGATGACCAGGATGGCATAGGGGAGGTTGGCTTGTGCGCCGGTTATCCAGCGCAGCCGCGGCCGCGAGAACCGCGCCAGGACACCGGCAACCTTGACCACCTGGGCGCTGGCCTTGACCATCAGGTCGAGCGGCAATTCACGTTTGCCGATAATGCCTGGCAGACGGATCGGCCGGCCCGTCAGCATGCCCACGGCAATCGCACAGGTGGTCCAGGCAATTGTGCCGCCATAGCCCGGCGGGCCGGGGATCATGTTGAACAGCGAGACGACCAGCAGGAGCAGGCGGTGAGCGCGCGGCCCGAGGATTTCCACCAGACGCGACAAGGTCATGTGCGACTGATCGCTATTGGCCGCACGCTCAAGGGCAGAGGCGATGCGCCGCGTATAACGGGTTATCGGCGCAACGCGCTGCGTCACGCATCATCCTCGGCGTGCCGGGCCCGATGCAGGAGCGAGGAGTCTCCATAGGAATAGAAGCGGTAGCCACGCTCGATGGCGTGAGCATAAGCCGCCTTCATGGTCTCAAGCCCGGAAAACGCACTGACCAGCATAAACAGGGTCGACTTGGGCAGATGAAAATTGGTCATCAGCACATCGACCGTCCGGAACCGGAAGCCCGGTGTAATGAAAATGTCCGTATCGCCGATAAAAGGCTTCAACTCCCCCGTGGCGCGCGATGCCGTTTCGAGCAGCCTGAGGCTGGTGGTACCCACTGCCACCACCCTGCCCCCGGCAGCGCGGCGCGCATTGATCCGCTCCACGGTTGCCTGGTCGATCTCGCCCCATTCCGAATGCATGACGTGGTCGTCCGTATCCTCCGCCTTCATCGGCAGGAAGGTGCCCGCGCCGACATGCAGCGTCACGCGTTCCATGGCCACGTCCATGTCGCTGAGGTCTTGCAGCAACTTTTCGGTAAAGTGCAGTCCGGCAGTCGGTGCCGCCACCGCGCCGTCCTCGGCGGCGTAGACGGTCTGGTAGTCGACCTTGTCGCGCTCCTCCACGGCCCGCTTGGCCCCGATGTATGGCGGCAGAGGCATGGCGCCGTGCGATTTGATCGCCTCGTCCAGTTGCGCCCCGCCCAGTTCGAACTCAAGCGTTACTTCCCCGGTGTCGCCTTTGCCTGCGACGCGGGCAACCAGCGGTTCTGCATCGCCATTGCCCAGTTCCAGCCGGTCGAGCAGGTGGAGTTTCTTGGCCGGTCGGGCGAAGGCGCGCCAAGTCTTGGCGTCGACCCGCTTGTGCAGGTTGAACGAGACATTGGCCCGCGCATCGCCGCGTACTCTGGTGCCCTTAAGTTCGGCTGGCAAGACGCGCGTATCGTTGACCACCAGAACGTCACCCGGCCGCAGCAGCGTCTTTAGGTCTGGAATATGCTGGTCGGAAAGTGGCTGGTCGGGACGCACCACGAGCAGACGCGCGCTGTCGCGCGGCTCTGCCGGGTGCAGGGCGATCAGGTTTTCGGGCAGATCGAAGTCGAATTCGGTTACACGCATGACGGCTCGTTAGCATGGGAGAGGCAGTGACGGAACGGGGTTCGACGCAAAGGCCTTGCGCGATCTACTGCCCCAAGTCGCTTGACTGGCACGTGACGGTCCAAAGTCCGCCAGCGGCAACGGCAACCACACCACCCACCAGCGCTTGCCGAGCCTCAAAGACCCGGCCGATGCGAAAGCTCATTGCCGTGTGTTCGCGGCCATCCTCGTCCTTCCATGACACATTGGCGCCTTCCACGTCATTTTCCGCAAAGCCGTACGAAACATATTCGCCATCATGGTTGGGGTGCTCAGGGTCGGTCGAAAGGCCGTAGTCCCCGGTCAACTGCATCTCGACCCTCAGCACCGGCTGCACCAGCGCCTCCCCCAAGGTATAGGTGAAGGCGACCTCGCCCGCCTCATCGGCGCAGGAGACCGTGTCGACTGCCATAGCGACAGGCGCCGCAAGGAGAGTAGCCGCAATGGCGGCCAAGAGGGAGCAGAGCTTAACCTTCACGGCAGGAGACCGCCCAGACACCGAGCCCGATAATCCTGAGTGTTCCGGCAAAGACATGCTCGCCAGCCTCTTGGGCATGGGACAGCCTCAGCTCCGCGACCGGCAGATTGACGATCTCATCATAGAAATCGACCTTCATGCTCTGGTCGTCGGCGAAGCCTTGCCCGATGGTGAAAATGGCACCGTCACCATAGGCAAGATCGGTCGTCCAGTGCCGGGTGCCATGACGCATATTGGCGGCAATGCCGCCGAACCCACCAGCGGTGCCCAGTAACAGTCCGACCTCGGTATTGGCCTCGACATCGGTGCAATACATCCATTGCGTCGCCGAGGCCGGAACGGCCGAAAGGCTGGCGGCCAGAACCGCCAGCACCAGCTTATTCGGCAATGTCAGCCGCGACCTTGACCGAAACCATCTTGTCCGGATCGACGACCGGCTCGCCGCGCTTGATCTGGTCGACATTCTCCATGCCCTCAATCACCTCACCCCACACAGTATACTGGCGGTTGAGGAAGGGAGCATCTGCAAAGCAGATGAAGAACTGCGAATTGGCGCTGTTCGGGTCCTGCGCGCGCGCCATCGAGGCGGTGCCGCGCTTGTGCGGAGTCTCGTTGAACTCCTGCTTGAGGTTCGGATAGTCCGAGCCACCCATGCCGGCGCGCGACGGGTTGAAGCTGGCTGAGGTGGAATTGCCAAACTTGACGTCGCCGGTCTGGGCCATGAAGCCCTCGATCACGCGGTGAAACACCACGCCGTCATAGGCGCCTTCGCGGGCCAGCTTCTTGATGTGCTCGACATGGCCGGGCGCCACTTCAGGCTTCATGGCAATGACGACCTTGCCCTTGCTGGTTTCGATGACGAGGGTGTTTTCCGGATCTGCATAGGCCATGGATGGTCTCTTTCGTTTCAGGATGTGGCCGGGGTTTAGGGCGAATGCACGAAGGGCGCAAGCCTCAGGGCCGCGCCCCTCGGGATTGGAGCGCCTTACCGATATTCAATCGCGGCTGAAACGATCTTGTCCGGATTGGCCACCGCGCCATTCCTCTCCTGCGGGCCTTTTTCCAGGGCGTCGACTGCTTCCATGCCGGAGACGACCTTGCCGAACACGGTGTACTGCCCATCGAGGAAGCTGGCATCGGCAGTGGTGATGAAGAACTGCGAGTTAAACGAATTGGGGTCCTGCGAGCGGGCGGCGCCGACAATGCCGCGCTGGAAGCTCTCGGAATTGAATTCTGCTTCGACATCCGGCAGGTCTGACCCACCCGTGCCCGCCATCTGCAGATTATAGGACGCATCGGTCGAATCGCCATTGGCGACGTCGCCGGTCTGCGCCATGAAGCCATCGATCACGCGGTGGAACACCACGCCATCATATTCGCCGGCTTCGGCCAGCGTTACCACGCGCTCCACATGCTTGGGGGCGATTTCGGGCAAGAGCTCGATATCAACCACGCCGTTTTCCAGGGTCAGGATCAAGTGCGGCGTGCCCGACTGGGCCAGAGCCGGTGCGGCAGCAAGGGACGCGCCCAGAACGAGGGCTGCGAAGGTACGGCGGGTCAATTTGATCATTTGGACTTGAGAGCCTTGAGCACGATTTGCGGTACAAAAGCGGAGATATCCCCGCCCATTTCAGCGATCTGCCGCACCAATGTGGCCGAGATATGCCGCACCGGCGGGCTGGAGGGCAGGAAGACGGTCTGCAGATCGGGCGCCATCTGGGCGTTCATCCCCACCATCTGCATCTCGTAATTGTAGTCGGTGGTGTCGCGCAGGCCGCGGATGATCAGCTTGGCGCCGTTTGCCCGCGCCGCATTGACCATCAGGCCAGAAAAATCGACGATCCGGAAATCGGTGTTCGTCCGCGTTCCCACGGCCGGCAAGACCTGCTTGAGGATTTCGATCCGGTCCTCATGGGTGAACAGAGGGTTTTTCTTGGTAGCGCTGATGCCAACCGCTACCACCAGTGTGTCCACCAGCTTGCAGGCGCGCTCGATGACATCGAGGTGCCCGTTGGTCAAGGGATCGAACGACCCTGGATAAAATCCAACCAATTGCGTCATGGCATCCCCCTTCCCCTTGTAGTTGCGAAGGTTTTGTCACGCGCACCGCCCTGACGCAAGGCCGGGCCATGAGACCGGCCATTCGAGTTTGGTTCTTGGCCTTCTCACCCAAAATCTTCTCAAGTCAGGACTTTGCCCTATGGGCAGGCGTGACTTCAAGCCGGTCAGCCTTGCGGCTTCCGGTTGTGGTGGACGTGTTCCGAGGCACGTGCGTCTCGGTAAATCTAAGTAATAGAGACGTCGACGCCTCGGAACGCCGGGTTTCTCCTGCATTCCGGGTCCCTATTGATCGCTCGTCGCAAGGCGGCCCAAATTGCAGGCGAGCCCTGGAGCGACCCAGTCTCACCGGCCCCTCCCGCGAAAGTTCGCTGCAGTCCGTCCGCTGCGGGAGTGATGGCAAGATTATGGGGGAGGTTTTGCAGGCGTGGATAACTTTGACTTCCGCTGCCAAACTCTAGCTGCACAGTTGAGAACAGTCGGGATCAATCGTCAGGTTCGGCCCCGCGCAGCAAGAGTGACGACGCCGAGGCCGACCAGCGCAACACCACCTACCACGAAGGCTACCGGCGTTCCCCACTGGCTGGCAATAGCGCTGCCGATCAGCGGCGCCGACAGCATCGAGCCAACAATCACCGCCTCACCAGCCGCAAACACACGTGCGATGCGGTCTGGCGGTGCCTCTTGCTGGACAATCGTACGGTAGGGCACAAGCATGAAAGCGGTTGCACCGCCCATGAAGCACAGAACCAGCAAGAAGGCCGCCACCTGCACCGGCCAGCCGAGTATGGCGGTCGTGGCCAGCAAGGTCGTTGTCGCGCCCGACAGCATCGCCGCCAGTGACATGGACAGAATGGGGTGTTGCGCCGCTGCCCGGCCGGCGACAAGTGCCCCGATCAGGCCACCAAAGCCAGAAGCGGCAATGGAAAAGCCAAAGATCGTCGCGTCAAAGCCAAATCCCTCCGCGAGAAGGGCAATCAACGCATCATAGAGGAAGAAGGCGAAATAGGCGCATGACGAGAAGATCAGTGCGATCAGCAACCGCTTGCTTCGCCTGAACTCGGCAATACCCTTGAGGGACTCGGTGAAAAACGACGCACGCGGCTCATCGGCAGGAACGCGGGGCGGGAGATTCAGGGTCAGCACGAGGAGCGTTGCAACGACGGAAAGGCCCGCATTGAACAAGAATACCTGCTGTGGCTGCCAAATGGCGAGCAGCAAGCCCCCAATTGCTGGCCCGGCGATCTTGGATGTCTGGTTGATTGCCTGATGGAGGCCATTCGCATGGCCGCGCAGATCAACCGGCGTTGTGGCCTGGATCGCCGCTTGCCGTGCCGGGGTGAATGCTGAGTCGATACTGCCGCGAACAAAGACCAATGCCAGCAGCACATAGGTCTGCTCAGTGAAGGCAAAGGCAAGCGTCGCCAGCCCGCGGCCCAAATTGCTGACAACGAGGACGGTCCGGATTGGCACACGATCAACCACCACAGCGATGAACGGACCGACGATGACGTATGGAAGGCTCAGGGCCAGCGCCAGCAAAGCCAACGCGAGGGGCCCCTCGCCCCAAGCAAAAACCACCAGCGCTATGACGGCTGCATAGTCCAGCCAATCGGAGAAATCCGCTGGCACGCTGGCCAGCGCCAATCGCCGCGGCAAGGGCAGGCGCAACAGCGCGCGATAGCTGGGAGGCTCGACCTTCTGGTCCATCAGGCGCGCTTCTGCAGCGCCAGCCAGACACCACCCGCCATCAGAATGACGCCGGAAAGTCGAGACACCACACGCACACGCGCCTCGCTCAGCAGGAGCCGTGCGCGCCCCGCCACCAGTGCATAGACAGCATCCGTCGCCCCGGCGACGAACATGAAGACAAGTCCCAACACCATCACCTGCGGAAATGTCGGCTGGGTCACATCGACGAAATGAGGCAGAAATGCCCCGAGGAAAATCAGCATTTTCGGGTTCGAGAGAACGACGAAAAATCCCTCAAGCGCAATGCGCCGGTTGGACTTGCCGCGTTCCGCCCGCACAGTCCCGAGGTCCCCATCGCTGCGCAGCATCTTGTAGCCCAGCCAGATGAGGTAGGCGGCCCCGACCAGCTTGATCCAGTCAAAGGCCGCGCCCATGAAGGCCACCAGCGCCTGCATGCCCAGCGCGACAATCACCGTCATGACCAGCACACCCGCCTGGGTCCCAGCCACAATGGCCAGCCCTGCCCCAGTGCCCCGCGCCAATGAATTGGCGACGATCACCGTCACCGTCGGTCCCGGCACCACGGCCAGAATGAAACAGGCGCCTAAATACGGGATAAGCAGGGCGGGATCGATCATGGCGGTCTCCTACATGTCAGGAGCAAGCCACCGCCTGCGGGAAAAAACAAGGGGCGCCGCAGCGCCCCTTTAATATCATTCGCCGTTCGGCTCGCTCGGGCTTTCACCCTCGCCATCACTGGACGGCGTCTCTGGCGTCCCATCCGCTGAAGCTTCAGGCGGCTCCTCACCCTCTTCCGCTTCCGGCTCGCTGATGCGTTCTACCGAAACGACCTTCTCGTCCTCGGCGGTATCGAACACGATGACCCCCTGGCTGGACCGGCCCACGATGCGGATCGGCTTGTCGCCACCCACCGGCAGGCGAATGGTCTGCCCGCCATCGCTAATCAGCATGATCTGGTCTTCGTCTTCCACGGGGAAGGAGGCGACCAGCTTGCCGTTGCGCTTGTTGACCGCCATGGCGACAATGCCCTTACCGCCGCGACCGGTGATCCGGTATTCGTGGCTCGAGGTGCGCTTGCCATAGCCATTCTCGGAGATGGTCAGGATGAACTGCTCGCTGGCGCTCATTTGGGCGTAGAGCTCGGGACTCAATTCGCCAGCCACCACATCGGCTTCGTCCGAACCAGCATCCTCGCCCTCGGCTTCGCCACGCACCGCGCGGCTCATCTTAAGATAGGCGGCACGCTGTTCTGAAGTTGCATCGGAGTGATTGATGATGGCCATGGAGATGACCGTGTCGCCCTCGGCAAGCTGGATGCCCCGCACGCCCATGGAGTCGCGGCCCTTGAACAGGCGCACATCATCGGCCCGGAAGCGGATGGCCTGGCCCAGCGCCGTGGTCATCAGCACGTCCGTGTTCACCGTGCAGGTGTCCACGCCCACGATCGCATCGCCCTCATCGAGCTTCATGGCGATCTTGCCGTTTTGGCGCACCTCAACGAAGTCGGCCAGCGAATTGCGGCGCACTGTGCCGCGCGTCGTGGCGAACATGATGTCGAGATTGCCCCAGGAGGTTTCGTCCTCCGGCAATGGCATGATCGAGGTGATGCGTTCGCCCTGCTCGAGCGGCAGGATATTGATCAGCGCCTTGCCCCGGGCATTGGCGGCCGCCAGCGGCAGGCGCCAGACCTTAAGCTTGTAGGCGATGCCGCGGCTGGTGAAGAACAGCACCGGCGTATGTGTATTGGCCACAAACAGCCGCGCCACGAAATCCTCGTCGCGCGTCGCCATGCCGGAACGGCCCTTGCCGCCGCGGTTCTGTGCCCGATAAGTGGAGAGCGGCACGCGCTTGATGTAGCCGCCATGGCTGACGGTCACCACCATGTCCTCGCGGGCAATGAGGTCTTCATCGTCAAAGTCTGCGGCCTGATCGGAGATCTCGGTGCGCCGGGGCGAGCCAAACTGCTCGCGGATCGCTTCGAGTTCCTCGCGGATGATCGTGCGCACACGTTCGCGGCTGCGCAGGATATCGAGATAGTCTTCGATCTCGGCACCAAGGCCATTGAGCTCTTCGCCGATTTCATCCCGGCCCAGCGCCGTCAGGCGGGCAAGGCGCAATTCGAGAATGGCGCGGGCCTGCTCTTCGGAGAGGTTGAAAGTGCCATCTTCGTTGATGCGGTGGCGCGGATCGTCGATCAGCTTGATCAGCGGCGCCACATCGTCTGCCGGCCAGCGGCGGGTCATCAACTGCTCGCGCGCTGTCGCCGGATCGGGCGCCGTGCGGATCAGCGCAATGACTTCGTCGATATTGGCCACGGCAACGGCCAGACCGACCAGCACATGGGCGCGATCGCGCGCCTTGTTGAGCAGGAACCGCGCGCGACGCGTAACGACTTCCTCACGGAAGGCAATGAAGGCATCCAGAATCTGCTTGAGATTCATCAACTCCGGCTTGCCGCCATTGAGCGCCACGAAATTGCAGCCAAACGAGGACTGCAGCGGCGTGAATCGATAGAGCTGGTTCAGCACCACATCGGGCAGCGCATCACGCTTGACCTCGATGACGACGCGCATGCCTTCGCGGCTGGATTCGTCGCGGAGATCGGCAATGCCTTCAATCCGCTTGTCACGCACCAGCTCGGCGATCTTCTCAACCATCGACGCCTTGTTCACCTGATACGGGATCTCGGTGATGACGATGGCTTCGCGTTCCTTGCGCACTTCCTCAATCGTGGAGCGCCCGCGCACCACGATTGAGCCGCGGCCCGTCTCATAGGCCTGGCGGATGCCGGAGCGCCCCAGAATGATGCCGCCCGTCGGAAAGTCGGGACCCGGCAGGTGCTCGAGCAGTTCCTCGGTCGTTGCGAACGGGTTGTCCAGCACCGCCAATGCGGCGTTGATGGTCTCGGTCAGATTATGGGTCGGAATATTGGTGGCCATGCCCACGGCGATGCCGCCACCACCATTGACCAGCATGTTGGGGAACCGCGCCGGCAAGACTGTCGGCTCATGTTCGGAGCCGTCATAGTTGTCGCGAAAATCGACTGTATCCTTGTCGAGGTCATCCAGCAGCGAATTGGTAATCCGCTGCATCCTGACTTCGGTGTAACGCATGGCGGCCGGCATATCGCCGTCCACCGAGCCGAAATTGCCCTGGCCCTCGACCAGCATCTCGCCCATGGAGAATTGCTGGGCCATGCGCACCAACGCCATATAAACGGCGCTGTCACCATGCGGATGGTATTTACCGATAACGTCGCCGACCACACGCGCCGATTTGCGATAGGGCTTGTTGTATTCGTAGCCATTCTCGCTCATCGAGAACAGGATGCGCCGGTGCACCGGCTTCAACCCGTCCCGCACGTCAGGCAGCGCACGGCTCACGATCACGCTCATGGCGTAATCGAGGTAGCTCTTGCGCATTTCGTCGGTAATGAAGATCGGGGCGATGTCGGAAGACGAAGGTCCACCGCTCACATCATCAGGCGTATCTGTCACGGGGTGATTCTACGTTGGTTCTTGTTGCCTGATAGATAGGCGATTCCGGCGCCGATTGCCAATTTTCGCCCGCTTTGAGCTGTGGAGAGATCAGCGCTCGATTCTGGATCAAGCGCGCCGCGGTGCAATCGCGTTCGACACGATAACCAAGCCGCCGCCCCCAGGGCCGGTTCGGTGTCGCCAGGCCGGGCTTCTCAGGCCGCCTGAAACAGCGCCGGGTCCGATGCGCTCCTGACCCGGCATTTACCGCCCAATCAGTTTGCATCCGGCCCAAGCTGGACGCACTAGACACAAACCCGTAGAAATTTACGAACAATTGCCGCCCATGGGGGAGTCGGGTTCTGGTGTCATCGGGTTCTGTCGCGTCTCGTCTTGTCGACTGGTTCACCACCAGGCGGTCCATCGGTTTTGGTTTCGAGTATCTGGGCGTCGCGACCCTGCGCTATCCGCGCATCATGTCGGTGGTCGTGCTGCTGTTCTCGGTTCTCTGCTTCTGGCAGATCCCGCGCGCCAATGTCGATGGCGACCTGCTGCGCGTCTATGCCCATTCCGGGCACTACTACGACGCCTACGACAATCTCTCCAAGACCTTCGGCACCTTCGAGAACGATATCTACGTTCTGGTCAACGCGCCCAATCTGGTTGATCCCGAAGTACTCGAGGAGGTCCGCAACCTCGCCTTCGATCTCGAGCTCAATGAATATGCCGTGGGCACCATGTCGCCCTTTACGCTGCGCAAGCCCAACGGGACCGGCGGGTCGGTCCCGGCCGTGCCCGAAGGCATGCTCAATGCCGACGAAGTCGCCATGGCGCTCATGGACCTGCAGCAGAACGATCCCATGATGCGCAATCTGATCACGCCGGATCTGACCGGCGTAGTCCTCATCATGTTCCCCAACCAGGAGCTGGTGCGTGAAAACGGCACCAAGGCCATGATCGCCAGCCTGCGCGAAACCCTTGCCTGGTATGACGATAGCGGCCTCGACATCGAGCTGACTGGCCCACCGGTCTGGACCTCGGAAATGCTCAATGCGGCGGTCGACGATCAGATCAAGTTCACCGTCTATGGCTTTGGCCTGGGTGCCTTCATCGCGCTATTTGCCCTGCGCTCGTTCTGGGGCGCCATCATCGTCGCCGCCACGCCGTTCGTTGCGGTCATGTGGTCGATCGGCACGGTACTGCTGCTGTTCGGCTCCTTCTCCTTCCTCACCATCATCGTCACCACGCTGGTGCTGGTCATGGCCTTTGCCGAGTCGATGTTCTTCATCTTCAACTGGCTGGCCTATTGGCGCGACGGCATGGAGCCCAACAAGGCCGTCGATACGACGCTCAAGCTGGTCGGTCCGGCGACGGCGCTGACGACCCTGACCACGCTGGTAGCTTTTGCCTCGCTCTATTTCTCGCCGGGCCAGGGCGTGAAGGAATTCGCACTGGCTGGCGCCGCCGGTAGCGCCATCATGTTTGTCTGCCTGATGACGGTCATGCCCCTGCTGCTCAAGCTGGCGCTGCGGCTTGGATTCAAGCTGCCCAAGGCACCCAATTTCGCGCTCAACGCACCGATTCCCGCCGCACTCGGCCTCGCAATCAAGTTTGGCCGCCCTGTCAGCGTTCTGGCTGTCATCGCGACCATCCTGCTGATCATCCCGTTCTTCCTGATCCAGCCGCGTTTTTCGTTCGAGGATTTCATGGCCAAGGACTCGACGGCCCTCAGCACAGCCGAGAGCATCGATGAAGGCGTGGGCGGCGTCGCCCCGCTCTATGTGCGCGTACCGCTGGTCGAGATGAACCCCAATGTGGGACCGGAAGACTTCGAAACCATCCGCATCGTCCACGAGATCGTCGAATCCGAGCTCGGCGAGAACAAGGTCATCTCGGCGGCAAGCCTGACCAACTACACCGATAGCGGTTTCACCCGCGAAGAGGTGTTCGACGCCGTGGGGCCCTTCATGCGCAAGCGCTTCATTACCGAAGACGGCAGCCAGGCGCTGGTCACCGGCTTCATGCCGACCATCCTGGAGAGCCAGGCGCTCAAGGACATGGTGGCCCGCATCGAAACGCGCATTGCCGAGGCTGGCATCCCCCAGGCCGAACTTGGCGGCTTCCGTATCCTCACCACCTTTGCCACCGACGATATCGTTCGTTCGCTGCAGATATCACTGGCGGCGAGCGTGCTGCTCAATCTGGTGCTGATCGGCGTCGCCTTCGGGTCAGTGCGCATGGCGCTGGTTTCCGCGGTACCCAACATGTTCCCCATTCTGGGCACGCAGGCCTGGCTCTGGGCTACAGGCGCGGGCCTGCAATTGACCACTGTTATGGCGCTGACCATTGCGTTTGGCATAGCCGTCAATGACACGATCCATGTGCTTTCGCACTATATGCACGGGCGCCGTGAGGAACAGCGCAGCCACCTCGACTCCGTGCGCCGTACGCTGCAGCGCATTGGCGGCGCCATTGTGGCCACCACGGTCATCCTGTGTGCCGGCACCATCATCGTTGCCTTCTCCGAGCTGCCGCAGGTTGCGCTGTTCGGGACACTGTTCGTGCTGTCCCTTTCGCTTGCGCTGGTCGGCGACCTGTTCATGCTACCTTCTCTGCTGGTGGCCGCATCGCACTGGCTGGAAAACCTCACCTCGATCCGGGTGCAGACTGCGGACCACGTCGCGACGCCCGATGATCCCGCCGGCAACACCGATACCCGCGTCGGTGCGGGCCGCAGCTCATGAACCGGCCGCTTGCTGCAAACCGGCCGCCAAAGCTAGTATTGGCGGGGTGATTCCGGCCGGACCGCGTGGAGGCAGATCACTTTCGCGAGAACCGGCCTCACCAATGGCCGACAATCGGTATCCTTGGCCCGTAAAGACATGCCGGGGGCTTGTTCTGCTTGTTGGAGGCATAACGACATGACCAGTTTCGGAACCCTGACCCGTGCAGCTGCACTGGCGGGACTCCTGTTTTCTGCGGCCCCTGGGATGGCACCCGCCCTGGCAGCTCCCGCCGATATTGCCCTGCTCAAGTCCTATATTGGCGAATGGCGCGGGCGCGGCACGCTGTACGGCGCCAGCGAAGAATCCGTGGTCTGCCGTCTGTCGCTGAGCGAAGGCAATCAGGACAAGGTGAACTATAGTGGCCGCTGTGCGCTGGCCGGAACCAATCTGTCGGTCGCCGGCACCATGGCCTATATCGATGCCAGCCGGCGCTTCGAAGCTGCCATGACTTCCAACGCGACATTCACCGGCATTGCCGTGGGCCAGAAGCGCGGCTCCGGCCTCATTTTCAATCTACGCGAGCGGGATCAGGACGAAGAGGGCAAGGAGCTCAATATCTCTGCCCAGATTCAACTCAATGGCGAAGCCATCCAGGTCGTTTTTGAAGTGGTCTATGTCGAATCCGGCGACAGCCTGCGCGCCGAAGTGCCCTTTTCACGCTAGTTCAATCGATAACATTGCTCCAGGGCAATCGCCGCCGCACACCCCTGCCCGGCAAGCCAAATCGTTGCAGAAAAACAATGTTTTAAGGAGGGGCTGCTAGGGTTTCGCCCATGTTAGTGCAGCCCCTTTCAGACAATTGGCCCAGCGCGGAGCAACTGACCGCTCCGCTTGGCACGCTGTCTTCTGGCCAAGGGTTTCTGCCGCGCCTGCGCCAACTAACCGGCATGGCGGGCGCGGGTTTTGTCACGGCCGGAATGCGCTGGCTCGAAGTTGATGGCGCAGCCCCGCCCACCGGAATTGCCGACGGCCTGCTCGGTACCGCGGGGCGCACAGCTCTCAATGACGATCCTATAGCCTGTTTCGTGCTCGCCGTGCCCGTGCCAGGCATCGACCCGGCCAAATTGTCGTGGCTGCTGCTCTGGGATCGGCAGGCAAGACCGGACGCCCAGGCCAATCTCTTGCTGGCACGCGTTACCGAACTCGTCAGTCACGCCGCGATGGACCGCCGCCGCGCCGCCGAATTGCATCGCCGATATCTCATCGAACGCGCTTCCGCCACTGCCCGTATCGGCATCTGGTCCTGTTCACTGCCCGATGAGGAGCTGTCCTGGTCCGACGGCGTTTATGATCTCTTCGAGTTGCCGCGCGGATCCGCGGTCAGCCGCCTGCAGGCCTTGCAGATGTATGCCCCACATTCCAGGCGCCGCATGCAGGCATTGCGCGCCCACGCCATCAGAACACTGGGTGATTTCAATTTCGATGCCGAAATCATCACGGCAAAGGGCAAGCATCGCTGGATGCGCATTACCGCCACCGTTGACGGAGTGGCTGGCCGGGCCCATCGCATATTCGGCATGAAGCAGGACGTCACCGAGGAAAGGCTGCTCGCGGACCAGACCAGGCGCATGGCCGAAACCGACTCCCTGACCGGCCTCGCCAATCGCAGCCTGTTCCAGGCCCGGCTCGACGATCTGAGGAACGACAATCAGGCTGCATCGGTCGGCGCGCTGATCCTGGTCGATCTGGATCGCTTCAAATGGATCAATGACACTCTGGGTCATGCGCAGGGCGATGCCTGCCTGATCGAGGCCGGCCGCAGGCTGGTGGCCTGCTGCCCGCAGGGCAGTTTGGTCGCACGCATTGGCGGTGACGAGTTCGCCATCATCACGAGCCGCAGAGCCGAGCCGGAGAGCATCTGCGCCAGCATCGTCGATGCCTTCTGCGAGCCCTTCACGCTTGGCGGCCAGCCCCATCGCATTGGGGCTTCGATTGGCATGGCGCGCCATACCGGTCAGGACGCCGAGGCAATCTATAGGAATGCCGACACCGCCCTGTACCAGGCCAAATCCGCCGGCCGCGGCACCTGGCGCCTCTATCAGGCGGCATAGCGCCAACGAAAAGGGCGGCCTGTGGCCGCCCCGTAATCCCGATCAGAACGGGATATCATCATCCATGCCGCCGGGCTCGAAAGCCGGCGCATTGGCCGAGGGACGGCGACCGCCGCCACCACCGCCGGAACTATCGCGCACCCCACGGAAGCCGCCATCGCCACCACCATAGCCGCCGCTATCGCCCGAGCCCTCGCCGCGACCGTCGAGCAGCACCATGGACGAATTGAAGTTCTGCAGCACCACCTCGGTGGAATACTTGTCCTGGCCGGACTGATCCTGCCACTTGCGGGTCTGCAACTGCCCCTCGAGATAAACCTTGGAGCCCTTCTTGAGATACTGCTCGGCGACGCGCGCCAGGCCCTCCGAGAAGATCACCACGCGGTGCCACTCAGTTTTCTCGCGCTGCTCGCCGCTGGTGCGATCCCGCCAGCGCTCTGACGTCGCCACGCTCAGATTGACCACCTTGCCGCCACTCGGCAGATTCCGCACTTCCGGGTCATTGCCCAGATTGCCTACCAGAATGACCTTGTTCACACTGCCAGCCATGGCGCATATCCTTCCAATTCAGTCCCGGTCTGCCCGGTTACGGGACGCTTTCTCTCATGGGTCCTGCCGCCGCCCGGCGCGCGGCCTTCAACCCGTTTCGCCGCACCATAGACCTTTCTGGGCGCCATTCACCTGACAATTGCGGTTCTGCACAGAACGCTCAGGGCCTGCTCGCGGCTATTTGTTCCTCTTATGTTCTATTTTGCGGAACGGAAGTCAAGCCCCCATCCCCTGCTGACAGCTTATGTCAGCAGGCTGCCCTATCCCACGCTTGACCGAATCCACCTTGTTCTGGTTACGTTCACAAAATCTTGAGCGGCCGAGTTGACTTGCGGGCAGCATCACGAAGGCCTATTTCTTGGCCTTCGCCGCCTCCCCCCGCCGCCGGCGCGACTTGCTATGGACCCGAAATGACCGAAAAGCCCAGCCTCAACCGCGAAATCATCGTGCGCGGCGCCCGCGAGCACAATCTGAAGGGTATCGACGTCAAGCTGCCGCGCGACAGCCTGATCGTGATGACCGGGCTCAGCGGCTCGGGCAAATCGTCCCTGGCCTTCGACACTATCTATGCCGAGGGTCAGCGCCGCTATGTGGAGAGCCTCTCGGCATACGCGCGCCAGTTCCTGGAAATGATGCAGAAGCCCGATGTCGAGCACATCGAGGGGCTTTCGCCCGCCATTTCCATCGAACAGAAGACCACCAGCCGCAACCCGCGCTCCACGGTCGGTACTGTCACCGAGATTTACGACTATCTGCGCCTGCTCTATGCGCGCGTCGGCGTGCCCTATTCGCCCGCCACTGGCCTCCCCATCGAAAGTCAGACCGTCTCCCAGATGGTCGATCGCACGCTGGAACTGCCCGAAGGCACCCGCCTTTACCTGCTGGCCCCCATCGCGCGCGGCCGCAAGGGCGAGTTCAAGAAGGAGCTGGCCGATCTGATGCGCAAGGGCTTCCAGCGCGTCAAGATCGATGGCGAATATCACGAGATCGAGGACGCACCAGCGCTCGACAAGAAGTTCAAGCACGACATTGAAGTCGTCGTCGATCGCCTTGTTGTATCAAAGGATATCATGGGCCGCCTGGCCGAGAGTTTCGAGACCGCGCTGAAGCTGGCCGACGGCATTGCCCTGGTCGAATTCGCCGACGAGAAAGACGACAATGGCGAACCGCGCCGTATTACCTTCTCGGAAAAATTCGCCTGTCCCGTATCCGGCTTCACCATCGCCGAAATCGAGCCGCGCCTGTTCTCGTTCAACAATCCCTTCGGCGCTTGCCCGGTCTGCGATGGCCTGGGGACCGAACAGAAGATCGATCCCGACCAGATCGTCCCCGATCCCACCCTGTCGCTGCGCGACGGCGCCATCCTGCCTTGGTCCAAGACCAGTGCGCCCTATTACCAGCAGACGCTTCAAGCCGTAGTGAAGCACTATGGTGCCTCAACAGGCACCGCCTGGAACGAGCTACCTTTCGACGTCCAGCACGCCGTCCTCTATGGCACGGACAAGACCGCGATCAATTTCGTCTATGATGATGGCCTGCGGCAGTACAAGACCACCAAGCCCTTCGAGGGCGTCATCGGCAACCTTGAGCGCCGCTACAAGGAAACCGAGAGCGCCGGCATGCGCGAAGAGATCGAAAAATACATGTCGGCCAAGCCCTGCGTGGCTTGCGATGGCTATCGTCTCAAGCCTGAGGCTCTGGCGGTCAAGATCGACGGCCTGCATGTCGGCAAGGTCAGCGAGATGTCCATTCGCAATGCCAGCCAGTGGTTCAACGACCTCTCCGCCAAGCTGTCCCCCACGCAGAGCCAAATCGGCGAACGCATTCTCAAGGAAATCCGCGAGCGCCTGAAGTTCCTCAACGATGTGGGTCTGGAATATCTCTCCATGTCGCGCAATTCCGGCACCCTGTCGGGCGGCGAGAGCCAGCGCATTCGCCTCGCCAGCCAGATCGGCTCGGGCCTGACCGGCGTGCTCTATGTGCTCGACGAGCCCTCCATCGGCCTGCATCAGCGCGACAATTCCCGCCTGCTCGAAACGCTGCAGCGCCTGCGCGACCTAGGCAACACGGTCATCGTGGTCGAACATGACGAGGACGCGATCCTCACCGCCGACTATGTGCTTGATATCGGCCCCGGCGCCGGCGTCAATGGGGGCCGCATCGTGGCCGAAGGCAGCCCGCAGGACATTCTCAACCACCCGGACTCCCTGACTGGCAAATATCTCTCGGGCCGCATGGGCATACCCCTGCCTGCCGAGCGCCGCGAAGGCCGCAAGGGCAAGGCGCTGTCCATCAAGGGCGCCACTGGCAACAACCTCAAGAACGTCTCTGTCGACGTGCCGCTCGGCATGTTCGTGGCCATCACCGGAGTCTCTGGCGGCGGCAAGTCGACCTTGATGATCGACACCATGTATCAGGCGATTGCCCGGCGCCTGAATGGCGCCCGCGTCGTGCCGGCGCCGCATGAAAGCCTGACCGGCCTCGAATTCCTCGACAAGGTCATCGACATCGATCAATCGCCTATCGGCCGGACGCCGCGCTCCAATCCGGCCACCTATACCGGCGCCTTCACGCCTTTGCGCGAATGGTTCGCCGGCCTGCCCGAAGCCAAGACCCGCGGCTATGGCCCAGGTCGCTTCAGCTTCAATGTGAAGGGTGGCCGGTGCGAAAAATGCCAGGGCGATGGTGTGCTCAAGATCGAGATGCACTTCCTGCCCGACGTCTACGTCACCTGCGATGTCTGCAAGGGCAAGCGCTATAATCGCGAAACGCTGGAAGTCCAGTTCAAGGGCAAGTCGATCTCCGACATTCTCGACATGACAATCGATGAGGGCGTCGAGTTCTTCTCGGCGGTCCCCACCATTCGCGACAAGTTCGCCACGCTGCAGCGCGTCGGCCTGGGCTATGTCAAGATCGGCCAGCCTGCGACGACCCTCTCCGGTGGCGAAGCCCAGCGCGTGAAGCTGAGCAAGGAGCTAAGCAAGCGTGCCACCGGCCGTACGCTCTATATGCTGGATGAGCCGACCACGGGCCTGCATTTCCACGACGTGGCCAAGCTGCTCGAAGTGCTGCATGAGCTGGTCGAGGGCGGCAATACGGTCGTCGTCATCGAGCACAATCTCGAAGTCATCAAGACTGCGGACTGGATCATCGACCTTGGCCCGGAAGGCGGCGATGGCGGCGGCGAGATCGTTGCTGTCGGCACGCCGGAAGCCGTGGCAGAAAATCCGCGCTCGCATACCGGGGTGTATCTCAAGGAAGTCATGGAACGCCGCCCGCACTATGTCACCAAGGCGGCGGAGTGAGGCCTTCGCAAGGGTAACCCTCCCCTCAACGGGAGGGATCTGCGGGTAGGGTGACACCCGCCCGACCCTAAATCAAACCCATCCGCGCTAGCTCAGCGGCTATCTCGGCCGAGTTCTCGTTCGCCCCCGCCTCCAGGTCCGGCGGCGCGTCTTCGACGCGCAGATAGCGCCAGCCCTGAAACGGGCGTTTGGGATAAGGCACAGTGCGGATGATGTCCGGCGACATGATGATATCGCAGTAATCCTTACCCTCGGCATCGGTGTATTGTGCCAACCGCTGGATTTGTTGCCGGCAGCAGATCGAGCCAGACATCACCCAATAGATCGAGCCCTGCCCCTCCATCTCGGCGCCGCGCTTGGGCATCATGCGGGTGCGATGGACATGCACGTCCTCGCCATAGTCCGCGCCCCACCAATGGGCCCGCTGGTCCCGGTAGCTCTCCAATTCCTCCACGCTGGACACGCCAACGCAGAGCTTGACCATATGGATCATGCCAGCGTCCCCGGTGCCACCCGGCCCTGGATCACGTCGATTTCGTCATCATCGACGATCCAGGGCTCCTGCAGCGCCAGCGCCCGCCACTCCTGGAACGCCGGCAACGCGTAGATGGCCTCGACATAGCATTGGGCCACATCGGACACGGGCAGTTCATAGGTCCGCAATCGCGTCGCCAGCGGCGCAAACATGGCGTCAGCCGCCGAGAACTCCCCGAACAGATAGGGCCCGGAAGAACGCTCCAGCAGGTCACCCCACAGCGTTTCCACGCGATGAAGATCCCTGCGCACGGTATCAAGATCAATTTTGCCGGGATGGCTGGCGCGCAAATTCATCGGTGCGTGAGTGCGCAAGGCGCTAAAGCCAGCATGCATTTCAGCCGCTGCGGCGCGGGCCAGCGCGCGTTCGGCGCGGTCGCGCGGCCAGATCGCCTTGTCCGGATAACTGTCGGCCAGGTATTCAATGATGGCGATGGTCTCGGGCACCACCAGATCCCCGTCGAGCAACACAGGCACCTTCGCTGTCGGAGACCGCGCGGCCAGGTTCTCCCGCCAGCCTGGCCCGGACAATTGCAGCACTTCATCCTCGAACGGGATTTCGAAATGCCGCAACACCAGCCAGGGCCGCAACGACCAGGTGGAGTAATTGCGATTCCCGATCAAGAGCTTCATCGAATGTCCTCACATATAGGAGCGAGTCGTTTTGCGGTCCGCGAGTGCGACAGTCAAGCGACTGCGGCACCCCTTGGTGCTCCAAAGAAGAAGGGCGCCCAGTGGCCGGGCGCCCTCCCCTAAACTCTTTGCCAGTGAATAACTCCAACGCCTCTTCTAGACGCTAGCAACCACGGAGAAAACCAGCCCCACAGAGACGAGGCATACCAACGCCCAGCTCATCGTCTGCCAGGCTGAGGTCTTGGTTTGACTGCGCATAGATCGCTCCTTGTCAGTCGTCCACACCGACCGGGTTGGGTCGGTAATGAATCGTTAGCCGTGTCGCAGATGGGAAGCAAGCGACCAAACTGCAACACTCCGGCTCTGTGGAAAATGACACTTCGGTGTCAGAACAGACCGAACCAGAGCCCCGCGATTCCCAAAAACGCAAAGAAACCAATGACATCGGTGATCGTCGTGACGAATACGGCCGAGGCAATGGCCGGGTCTGCCTTGAGCTTGTCCAGGGCCAGCGGAATAAGAATTCCGAAGGTTCCGGCCACGATCATGTTGATCACCATGGCGAGGCCAATGACAACTCCCAATTGCACATTGCCATAGCGCAGCGCCGTCACGATGCCGATCAGGATGGCGAAGATAACACCATTGACCACACCGACGACCATTTCGCGGCGGATCAGGCGCCGCAGGCGCCCTCCATCCAGTTCGCGCATCGCAAGAGCACGCACAGTCACCGTCATGGTCTGCGCTCCGGCATTGCCGCCCATTGAGGCAACGATCGGCATCAGCACCGCCAGCGCTACCATCTGTTCGATGGTCGCGTTGAACAGCCCGATGACAAGCGACACCAGCACCGCCGTGACCAGGTTGACGACAAGCCAGGGCACGCGGCTTTTCACCGTATCGAACGTGGTGTCCGACACATCTTCGTCGCCCACGCCGGCCATCAGGCGTATATCTTCTTCCGCCTCTTCCTGAATCACGTCGACAATATCGTCGATGGTCAGAACGCCGACCAAACGACCGCTTTCGTCGACCACGCCGACTTCGACCAGATCGTAGCGCTCAAAGCTGCGCGCCGCTTCCTCCTGGTCTTCTTCAGCATTCACCAGCACGAAATTGGTGTTCATGATGCTGTCGATCTTGGTGGCGCGCGGCGTGCGCAGGAACTTGTCCAGCGGCAGCGTGCCCAGCACGGTATAGGACGCGTCAACGACATAGAGCTGGTAGAACTCGTCCGGCAGGTCCTTTTCGCTGCGCAGATAGTCGATCACTTGTCCGACCGTCCAAAACGGCGGAATGGCGATGAAATCGGTCTGCATCCGCCGCCCGGCCGATTCCTCGGGGAAATCCAGGCTGCGCTTGAGGGACAGTCGCTCAAAAGTCGGCAGAGCGGAGAGAATTTCGTCCCGGTCCACCTCCTCCAGATCTTCGAGCAGATAGACCGCGTCGTCATTGTCCAGCTCGGCCACGCCGCGGGCGATCGCGGCGTTGGGCAGGGCCTCCATGATCTCGAGGCGAATGCTTTCGTCGACCTCGGTGAGCGCGGAAAAGTCGAACTTGTCGCCCAGGGCATACACCAGGGCCAGCCGCTCCTCGGCGTCGAGCTGCTCGAGCACGTCGCCGACCTCGGAATGATGCAGCGGCTCCATGACCAGCGCGACATCGTCATTTCTGCCCGCCTCCAGGAAAGCGCGCAGCCGCTCGAGCCAGAGCGCACTGATCCGGCCGTCCGCATCGCGGAACACATTGCTATCATTCCCGGTATCGAAACCGGGCGCCGGATCAAATTCTTCGCTCATCGGGAGCCCTTTGTGTTTCTGGGGGTTTCAGGGGCAAGTAAAGCTGTAGCCAATCACCCTGTGATGCGCCAGAGTGCAAGCGAGGCTTTTTCATCAATTGCGGAGACGATGCGCGAATGACCGAAGCCAAGGACCTCGAACGCGCCTTTGCCCGAATTGTCCAGCTTGTCGATCAACGCGGCCTGCCCGGCGTGTCCCGATCAAGCGGCGCCTCCCCGGCCCTGCTGGTTGCGGAGTCGACCCTGGCCGAGCTGCACGACGAAACCGTGCTCGCGCTGGCCTGCCCCCGGCACCAGAAAGTGCTGCTCATGGACATCTCGCCAAAAGTCTATTTCGAGACCGAACAGCAGGTCGGACAGAACGTGGTTCTGGTCCATCTCGACAAGATCGATGACGAGGAACTCTCCTTGCGCCTGCATGATGCCTGGGAATATGTCGCGCCGGACAATCTGCGCAAATATGTCGATTAGCGCAGCGCCAAAAAGACGAAACCGCCCCTGGCTGCTACCAGGGGCGGCTTGAGAAACGTCCCGAGCTGGACGCCAGTGGTCAGTCGACCCGCAGACCGCTTTCCTTGTTGAATCCATGCAGCGCTGCCAGCGGCAGCACGAAGTCGACCTTGTCGGCTTCGCCCACGCTTGCCCGGCCCTGTTGCACCAGGATCAGCGTCTGATCGATACCCTCGACCCGGACATAGAGATGGCTTTCGCCACCCACCGGTTCGATCAGCTCGACCGTGCCGGACAGCGCAACGCCCTCGCCGGACCCGACAACCACCTGGTCGGGACGAATGCCGACAATATCCGTGCCCGTCGGCAGGCTGGGCATGGTCCCGCCTGCAATCGCCTGCAGCGCCGCAATGGGCAGCAGGTTCATCGGCGGCGAGCCGATGAAACCGGCCACGAACAGGCTGGCTGGCTTGTCATAGAGTTCGATCGGCTTGCCGACCTGCTCGATGCGCCCGCCATTCATTACCACCAGCCGGTCAGCCAGGGTCATGGCTTCGAGCTGGTCATGGGTCACGTAAACGCTGGTGGTCTTGAGCGAGCGCTGCAGGCGACGGATTTCGATGCGCATCTGCCCGCGCAGCTTGGCATCGAGATTGGATAGCGGCTCGTCGAACAGGAACGCCTTGGGCTGGCGCACAATCGCCCGGCCCATGGCCACGCGCTGGCGCTGGCCACCCGAAAGCTGGCGCGGCTTGCGATCCAGGAATGGCGTGATTTCCAGGATCCGGGCCGCCTCATTGACGCGGCGATCGATCTCATCGCGCGGCGTGCCCCGGTTTTTCAGGCCATATTCGAGGTTTTGGCGAACGCTCATATGCGGATAGAGCGCATAGTTCTGGAACACCATGGCGATGTCCCGCTCGGCGGGCTCTTTCTTGTTCACCACATCATCGCCAATGGAAATTGTGCCATCGGTAATCGTTTCGAGCCCGGCAATCATTCGCAGCAGCGTGGACTTGCCGCAGCCCGACGGCCCCACCAGCACCACCAGTTCCCCATCGGCGATGGAGAGATCCAGCGCGTGGATGGCGGTGACATTGCCCTGATAGACCTTGCGGACGCCTTTGAGATCGATGCTTGCCATTGTTCTTATTTCTCCGTTTCCACCAGGCCTTTGACGAACAGACGCTGCATGAAGATGACGACGAGGATGGGAGGCAACATGGCCAGGATCACTGATGCCATGATCAAGTTCCATTGCGGATTAGCTTCCTGCGCGGCAGCCAGACGTTTCACACCCATCATCAGGGTGTAGTACTTTGGATCGGACGTCACTAGCAGCGGCCATAGATACTGGATCCACCCGTAGATGAAGAGAATCACGCAGAGCGCGGCGATATTTGTGCGGCTCAGGGGCAGAAGGATATCGCGGAAGAACTTGATTGGTCCGGCGCCATCGACGCGCGCCGCCTCCATCAACTCATCCGGAATGGTCATGAAGAACTGGCGAAACAGGAACGTCGCCGTGGCCGAAGCAATGAGGGGAATTGTCAATCCGGCGTAGGTATTGAGCAGTCCCAGGTTTGCCACGACCGCGAAGGTTGGAATGATGCGAACCTCGACCGGCAACATCAGCGTGATAAATATCAACCAGAAGGCCAGCACCCGTCCGGGAAACCGGAAATACACGATGGCAAAGGCCGAAATGATGGAGATGGCGACTTTGCCGATAGTAATGGTAACCGCCATCAGCAGCGAATTGAACGACATCAGCCAGAACGGTGCCGCGCCGCGCTGCTCCTTGGTCAGCACCTCGAAGACATTGTTCCAAAGCTCACCACCGGGAAGCAGCGGCATTCGGCCCGACGAGAGCGCCGTCGGCACATGCGTCGATGCGATGAACGCGATGTAGACTGGGAACGCAACAATCACGACGCCGCAGATCAGTACGAAGTGGGCCAGGAAAGTCAGCCAGGGACGATTTTCGACCATTGACCCGGCCTCCTAATACTGGACCCGGCGTTCCACGTAGCGGAACTGGATCACGGTGAGCACGATGACAAAGAGCATGAGGATGACGGACTGGGCCGAGCTGGATCCAAGGTTCAGCCCGATATAGCCGTCGGTATAGACCTTATAGACCAGCGTATTGGTGGCCTGGTTCGGCCCACCGGCGGTCGTGGCGTCGATCACGCCGAAGGTATCGAACATGGTGTAGTTGAGATTGACGATCATCAGGAAGAAGGTGGTCGGCGAAATCAGAGGAAAGACGATGGTCCAGAACCGCTTGAACGGCCCAGCTCCATCGATGGCCGCCGCCTCGTTGAGCGATTGCGGCACCGATTGCAGCCCGGCGAGAAAGAACAGGAAATTGTAGGAAATCTGCTTCCAGCTGGCCGCGATGATGATCAGGATCATCGCTTGCCCGCCGTTAAGCTGGTGGTTCCAGTCCACGCCGAAAAATTCGAGCATATAGGGCAGGATGCCGGTGGAGGAATTGAAAATGAACCACCACAGAATGCCCGCCACCACCGGCGACACCGCATAGGGCCACAGCAGCAGCGTGGAATAGGTCGTGCCCGAGCGGATCAGCCGGTTGACCGCCGTGGCCAGCAGCAGTGCCAGCCCCATGGAAATGACCGTCACCGCCAGCGCGAATAGCGCTGTACGCCCTACCGATGCCAGATAGGCCGGGTCCTCGAACAGCCGCCCATAATGCATCAGGCCCACAAAGCTGGTCGACAGCCCGAAGGGGTCTTCCCGCTCAAAGGAGGATTTGACGGCCTGTCCGGCCGGCCAGATGAAGAAGATGATCGTGATGATCAATTGCGGCGCCACCAGGAGGTAGGGCAGGCCTTGCGAGGGAAAGACTGTGCGTTTGGTATCCATCGACCCGATCCGCGGAAGCAGCGCATAAGGCTGCCTCGAAAAGACGAATGGGCGGGGCAGACCAGCCGCCACCGCCCGATGGTGTCAGTCCGCCTTACTGATTGGCAGCCTGGAAGTCGCGGAGCATCTGGTTGCCACGGCTGACCAGATCATCGAGCGCCTGCTGGGCGGTCTTGTCGCCAGTCAGGAGAGCCTGGAATTCCTGGTCGATGATGTCACGGATCTGGACATAATTACCGAAGCGCAGGCCCTTGGAGTTTTCGGTCGGGCCATTGAGGGTCATCTGCTTGATGGCCACGTCCGAACCCGGATTGGCTTCGTAATAGCCCTGTTCCTGGCTAAGCTCGTAGGCAGCCTGGGTGATCGGCAGATAGCCCGAGAACTGGTGCCAATCGGCTTGCACTTCAGCCGACGAGAGATAGGAGAAGAAGTCGGCAACGCCCTTGTACTGGGCTTCATCGGCACCCTGCAGGACCCACAGGGTCGCGCCGCCGATGATCGAGTTCTGCGGCTCGACTTCTTCATAATGCGGCAGCATGCCGAAGCCGACTTCAAAGCCATCGGCATTGGCCAGAACGCCAGCACGCGAGGCAGAGGAGTTCATGTAGATGGCGCATTCGCCGGTGTAGAACTTTGCCGGAGCGTCGGCAGCGCCACCGGGGCCACCATAGGAGAACACACCCTCATCCTGCCAGGTCTTGAGGTTGTCCCAGTGCTTGACCTGCAGCGGGCCATTGACGACGAATTCGCTATCCAGGCCACCAAAGCCGTTCTCGAGCGTGCCGATCGGCTGGTTGTGCCATGCCGAAAAGTTCTCCAGCTGTGCCCAGGAGATCCAGCCCGAGGTGAAGCCGCACTCGGCAGCGCCCGCTTCCATGATCTGGCGCGAGAAGGCTTCGAGTTCTTCCCAGGTCTTGGGCGGCGTTTCAGGGTCGAGGCCAGCGGCTTCGAACACGTCCTTGTTGTAGTACATGATCGGGGTGGAGGAGTTGAACGGCATCGAAAGCATGTTGCCTTCGGTGTCGGTGTAGTAACCCACGACGGTCGGCAGGAAAGCGCTCGGGTCGAAGTCAGCGCCCATATCGGCCATAAGCTGATAGACGGGGTAAACGGCGCCCTGGGCGGCCATCATGGTGCCGGTGCCCACTTCAAAGACCTGCACGATTTCGGGCTGCTCGCCGGCGCGGAAGGCAGCGATGGCAGCAGTCATGGTCTCGGCATAGGTGCCCTTGTAGACCGGGGTCACGACATAGTCGGACTGGCTGGCATTGTAGCCGGCCACGATTTCTTCGAGCTTCTCACCCAGTTCGCCACCCATGGCGTGCCACCAGGTCACCTCGGTCTGCGCAAAGGCAACGGAGGTGGAAAGCATCAGCGAAAGAGCCGCAAGGCCCACGCGGTTGAAAGTCTTCATGGTTGTCTCCCAATGGGCCGGCACAGCCCCTCAAAGGCCGCCCGGCTCCAGCCAGACCTGTAATGTGTGTGAGCACCGGCCTGGACGTTCGAAACCATACGAAACAATCCGAAAAGCCCGGCGCACAGGCCTGCCGCCCTCGGGCGTCGACCTGCCCGCCCCGTCTATTGAGCTTGCTTGACGTTCACTTGAAGCTTTGATGACGCTTAAATGACGGTTCAGTTCGCTAGATCGAAAGTTCGTTTGAACGTGCGGTCGCCTTCTGGCGCGCAGAGCATTTTCACCGCGTCACCGTGTCGAAACGGCAGGCGCCCTATCGTCGTCACTGGAGCAACACGCGAAAATTCGTACACGAAAGTTCTGCACAATGTTGCGACAACCCCGGTTGGGGACCGATGGTCTGGTTCAATAGGAGCGCATTGGGTCCGGACCGAGCAAGACGCAAAGGAAAAACTTGGAATGCCTAGAACGACCACAACGCTGAGCTGCGCCTGCGGCCAGTTTCACCTCGAAGTGCTTGGAGAACCGTTCAGCGCATCGGAATGTCATTGCAAGTCTTGCCGCACCGCCACGCAGCGATTGTCAATTCTACCCCCCGCCTTCCCCATCGCGGCTGACAATGGGGGCATACCCTATGCTCTCTATCGCAAGGACCGTATCCGGCTCCCCGACGGCACCGCCGGGCTCGCTGAATTTCGCCTTAGCGATACGGCACCCACGCGGCGCGTGCTCACCACTTGCTGCAACACGCCGATCTTTCTTGAGTTCGAAGGCGGTCACTGGGTAAGCCTTTTTACCGGCCTATGGCCGGAAAACCAGCGCCCTGAACCCCGTATTCGCACGCAAACCGGCGATGTCCCGGACGGCGTGACGCTCGATGATTCCCTACCCGCCGGAACCATGACAACGGCAGGCTACTACGCCAAACTACTTGGGGAATGGATCGCCATGGGCTTCAAGACACCCAAATTTGAGATCAGGGAGCGGATCAATGCCTGACGCGGACGACAAGATCACCATCGGCAACGTCAATCACCCCGACCACAGCGAACGCGTGGACCGCGCCAAATATATGGCCATGCACGAGGCATTGATGGCCATCCTGCCCACCGAACCGCCGGGCCTGACCGTGGCCGAGGCCAAAGAAGCGTTGCTGCCACACCTTTCCCAGGAGCTCTTCCCCGGTGGAGACAAAGCCGGCTGGTGGCTCAAGGCCGTACATCTCGATCTGGAATCAAAGAAGGTCATCGCCCGCGCCAAGGGCAGCCCGGTGAGGCTACATAAGCTTTGAGGGCATGAAACGCTTAGGGCCAGTTTATCGTTCTCAAAAACGATAAACTGGCCCTAAGTGACTGGTGCGGTCGAGAAGACTCGAACTTCCACGCCTTGCGGCACAGCGACCTCAACGCTGCGCGTCTACCAATTCCGCCACGACCGCACAGTGTGGTAGAAGCTTTGGCGCCTGCGGCCCCGAAGCGAGTGGGGGTGTAGCAAAGCTGTTGCATTCCCACAAGCGGATAATCGGAGATTTTCGCGTCCCTGTGCAAAGGCGATCAACGCCCCGCTCGGATGCTCAGACCTCAACCGAAGCGCAACACCTTTTCAGTGACGAACACTCTGAGGTGCCCCTCCTCCACATTCACCTCGCCCTTGGCGATCAAGGTGCTATTGGCATAGATGCGCAGAGGGTCGTGCTCGGTCGCGTCCAGTTCGATCACCGCACCGCGGCCCATGCGCAGCATATGGTGGATCGGCATGGTGGTCGCGCCCAGCTCGACCGTGATATCGACTTCAATATTGTCCAGGGTGTTCATAGATAAGGTGCAGTCCCGGGTCCGGCGCAGCGCGCCACGGATTCGTTTGTCCCCGAGGGTCGGCCAGAGCTGGTTATGGAAGTCTTAACAAAAGTGAATGAAGCGTGCCAATTCGGCCCAAAATTGCAGCGCAACGACGCAAACCCCGTCGATTGGCGCATCTTCGACCAGCCCGTGGACTATCCCGCAGCTCTTGCCATGATGGATGAACGGGTGGCGGCGATTGCCGCCGGCGAAGAGCGCGAAGCGGTCTGGCTGCTCGAGCACCCCCCTCTATACACCTCTGGCACCTCGGCCCGGCCCGAGGATCTGCTCAACCCGCGCTTCCCCGTCCATCCGGCTGGGCGCGGCGGACAATTCACCTATCACGGCCCTGGCCAGCGCGTGGCCTATGTCATGCTGGACCTGACGCGGCGCGGACGAGATATACGCTGTCTCGTACAGGGCCTGGAGCAATGGGTCATCGACACGCTGGCGGCGCACAATATCGCCGGCGAGAGGCGCGAGGGCCGCGTCGGAGTCTGGGTCCCGCGCCCGGAAAAGGGCCATGCGCGCGAGGACAAGATCGCTGCCATCGGGGTGCGAGTCCGCAAATGGGTCACCTTCCACGGCATTTCGCTCAATATCGCGCCCGATCTGTCCCACTATGACGGCATTGTGCCTTGTGGCATCACCGATCAGGGCGTGACCTCATTCGAGGATCTGGGGCTGCTGGTGTCCATGGCCGAGGTCGATTCGGTGCTGCGCGCTCGCTTTGAAGCGATTTTTGGCCCCACCAGCCTTGCCATCGACGCGCCGTCCGACCAATTTGCCAATCAGACGTAGGATTCGAGGAGCCCGATATGACGCTGGACGACCTGAAACGCCTCCTGACGCGCCAAACCCTGTTCCGGCTCGATGCCATCCTCTCACCCCGCCTGGTGCCCATCTTCTATGCGCTGGGTCTCGCGGCCATACTGCTCTGGGCCATCAGCCACTTCTTCTTCCGCTTCGGCACTAGTTTTGGTGACGGCCTCTGGGGCCTGCTTGAGATTGCCGTGTTCGGCCTGCTCTCGCTGGTCGGGCTGCGCATTGGCTGCGAGGCACTGCTGGTCTGGTTCAAAAGCCAGGAGGCCACTGGTGATACCGTGCAGCGTTCGCGCTTCTCAGCCTCCCTGCTCGATGAGGTGCGCGACGCCATACGTGACCTGGCCGAGGAGGGTGACGAGCGCGACGTCTCCGAGGCCGACGAATTCATCACGCCAGCCACCGAAACGGTGCCCCAGACCCAGCCAGTTGATGAGGCCACCCGTGAGCCCGCCACCAAGCCCGGCGAGACCCACAAGCCCCGCCGCACCGCCAGGCGTACCCCGCCCAAATCGGTGACCTGAATTGAAAAAGGCCGCTCACTGGAGCGGCCTTTGTGTTTCTCGCAGTCAGTACGCTGGCCCGCGGCAGGGTCTTACTTCTCGTTGACCGCCCAGCGGCCCGGGCCGGCAAACACCAGGAACAGGAACACAAAGCAGAACAGAATGGCCGCATCGCCACCGTTATTGGTGGGGAAGAAATTGGCCGGCGCATGCGCCATCCAATAGGCAACGGCCATGGTGCCCGAGGCGATGAAGGCCGCCGGACGGGTAAACAGGCCGACACCGATCAGAATGCCGGTGATGATTTCGATCACGCCGGCAAACCAGAAGATCGAGAACACGGGCGGCGCAAATTCGGCGGCCGGGAAGCCCATCAGCTTCTGGGTGCCATGGGCGAGGAACAGCAGTGCGGCAACGATGCGCAGCACGGACAGGGCCTGCGGCGCGTATGCGGAGAGACGGTCGGTCATAAGAGAATTCCTTCTTGCTGCGCCAAAGGGCGCTGGACAGACCTTTGACCTAGCCCGTGGCCGGATCAGGCAGAACCCGGCAATCAGCGCACGCGCTGTTCACCCAACCTAAACAGTAACGTTCGCGTGTTCGCCGTTTCCCGCAACGCAGACAAGCCCGTGTTGCCGGTCAGTCACATTGCGTAACCGCCCAACATTCTGTATGACGCGCCATCCTATCCAGCACCGGACAATGTGACGCGCATGACTCAGGCGCCCAAAATCGGGCTCGTCAGCCTCGGCTGCCCCAAGGCTCTCGTGGACAGCGAGCGCATAATGACCACCCTGCGCGCGCAGGGCTACTCCTTCAGCCGCGACTATGCCGGGGCCGATGTCGTGCTGGTCAACACCTGTGGCTTTCTCGACAGCGCCAAGCAGGAGAGCCTTGAGGCCATTGGCGAAGCGCTCAATGAAAACGGCAAGGTCATCGTTACCGGTTGCCTGGGCGTCGAGGAGAACCTGATCCGCGAGACGCATCCTTCGGTCCTCGCCATCACGGGCCCGCATCAATATGAAAGCGTGGTTTCGGCGGTGCATGATCACCTGCCGCCCGTGCCTAACAAATTCGTGGACCTGGTTCCCGAGAGCGGGCTGAAGCTCACTCCGCGGCACTACGCCTATCTCAAGATTTCCGAAGGCTGCAACAACCGTTGCTCCTTCTGCATCATTCCCCAGATTCGCGGTGATCTGGCGTCGCGCCCGGCAGCCGGTATCCTCTCGGAAGCCGAGGGGCTCATTCGTTCAGGCGTCAAGGAGTTACTGGTCATCTCGCAGGACACCAGCGCCTACGGCCTCGACATCAAATATGCGACGTCGAAATATCGGGGCCGCGAGGTCAAGGCCAAGTTCTACGACCTGGCCAAGGAACTGGGCGAACTGGGCGCCTGGGTGCGCCTGCACTATGTCTATCCCTACCCCCATGTCGATCCGGTCATGGAACTGATGGCGGAAGGCCTCGTCCTGCCCTATCTCGACATTCCCTTCCAGCACGCTTCCCCGAACGTCTTGAAGGCCATGCGCCGTCCCGCGCATCAGGAAAAGACGCTCAACCGCATCCTCGACTGGAAGCGCCAGGTTCCCGACCTCACCGTGCGCTCCAACTTCATCGTCGGTTTCCCCGGCGAGACCGAGGAAGATTTCGAAATGCTGCTCGATTTCATCGAGGAGGCCGAAATCGACCGGGCCGGCTGCTTCAAATATGAGCCCG
>Ga0208794_1000134_pt1 | contig 70258 bp, 62 predicted proteins | sample 32_taG_FD_184106 | JGI IMG/M metagenome (GOLD analysis project Ga0208794, IMG submission 184106) | Marine viral communities from the Gulf of Mexico - 32_GoM_OMZ_CsCl metaG (SPAdes) (version 2) | ecosystem: Environmental > Aquatic > Marine > Oceanic | place: Atlantic Ocean: Gulf of Mexico... | reverse complement strand
CGGGCGCGTCCGGCGCCTCGGCCAGAACCTCGCCACCGACCGGCGCTTCGGGCGCCTCGGCGCTGACCGGCGGCGGCGGCCCTTCGGCCAGCTCGGCGGCAGGCGCGTCTTCGGCTTCGTCCTGTGTGGGTGTCACGGGAACGACCTCGACCTCGCCGGAGACGATGATCGTGTCGTCGGGCTGTCCGCCCGGCCCTTCTGCGGCGGCGCGGGCCGCCTCGTCGGTCGTCTCAACTTCGCTTTCGTCAGCCGCCTCGCCGAAAGGACGCGCGATCTCGCGCGCCGGCGGGTCGCCGATGAGCGAGGCCACGGCCAGCGCCCCCGCCGATACCAACAGACCCCAGATTCCGCCGATGATGAATCCAGATCCCACGTTTCCCGCCCCGCTGCGCCGCTGCTTCCGGCGTCGCCTAGTCCCGGACCTTGACGTTTCCCGCCTCTCGGCCCCATTTATGGCGCGACCTTACCAAGGGACCACCGCCGAACGGTAGCCCCGAATTTCAACGGCGGCGCGAGCGGCCCGGAGGGACAATGCTTCTCCTGATCGACAATTACGACAGCTTCACCTGGAACCTCGTGCATTATCTGGGCGAGCTGGGCGCGGATGTCGTGGTCAAGCGCAATGACGAGATCAGCGTCGATCAGGCGATGGCGCTGCGGCCGGAGGGCATCGTGCTCTCGCCCGGCCCCTGCGATCCCGATCAGGCCGGGATCTGCCTCGACCTCACCCGCGCAGCCGCCGACAGCGCGACGCCGCTCCTGGGCGTCTGCCTCGGGCATCAGACCATCGGTCAGGCCTTCGGCGGCCAGGTCGTGCGCTGCCACGAGATCGTGCACGGCAAGACCGCCGACATGCTGCACGAGGGCAAGGGCGTCTTCGCCGGGCTGCCCTCGCCCTTCAAGGCGACGCGTTACCATTCGCTGGTGGTCGACCGTGACAGCCTGCCCGACAGCCTCGAGATCACCGCGACCATCGCAGATGGCACGATCATGGGGCTGCGGCATCGCGAATTGCCGATCGAGGGGGTGCAGTTCCACCCCGAGAGCATCGCTTCCGAGCATGGCCACCAGATGCTCAGGAATTTCCTGGAGCGGCTGCCCGGCCACGCTCCCGGCGCCCCGGTGGCGGCATGAGCGACCGGCTCAAGCCGCTGATCGCTGCCGCGCTCGAGGGCCCGCTCTCCACGGAGCAGGCCGAGGCCGCCTTCGGCATCCTGTTCGACGGTGACGCCACGCCGGCGCAGATGGCCGCCTTTCTCGTCACGCTCAGGATGCGCGGGGAGACCGTGCCAGAGATTGCCGCCGCCGCCCGCGTGATGCGCGCGCGCTGCCTCAAGGTCGCCGCCCCCGAGGGCGCGATCGACATCGTCGGCACCGGTGGCGACGGCAAGAACACGCTCAACATCTCGACCGCGACCGCCTTCGTCGTCGCCGGCGCGGGCGTGCCGGTGGCCAAGCATGGCAACCGCAACCTCTCGTCGAAATCCGGCACCGCCGATGCGCTGGGCCAGATGGGCGTGCAGGTGATGGTCGGCGCCGAGGTGGTCGAGCGCGCCCTGGCCGAGGCCGGGATCGGCTTCATGATGGCGCCGATGCACCACCCGGCGATGAAGCATGTCGGCCCGATCCGCGCCGAAATCGGCATCCGCACCCTGTTCAACATCCTCGGGCCGCTCACCAACCCCGCCGGGGTGAAGCGCCAGCTCACCGGCGCCTATGATCCGCGCCTGATCCGGCCGATGGCCGAGGTGCTCGGCCGTCTCGGCTCCGAGCAGGCCTGGCTCGTGCATGGCGGTGACGGCACCGACGAGCTGTCGATCTGCGGGCCCTCCCGGGTCGCGGCACTCGAAGATGGACAGGTCGAGGAGTTCGAGATCAGCCCCTCGGATGCGGGGCTGCCGGAACACCCGTTCGAGGCGATCATCGGCGGCACGCCCGAGGAGAATGGCCGCGCGCTGGCCGCGCTGCTCGACGGGGCGCCGGGCGCCTATCGCGACGCGGTCCGGCTCAACGCCGCCGCCGCGCTGGTGGTGGCGGGCCGCGCCTCCGATCTGCGCAGCGGCGCCGATCTCGCCGCCGAAAGCATCGATTCGGGCGCCGCGCGCCGCGCCATCGACCGGCTCGCCGCGATCACCTCCGGGCAGGCGTGAGCGCGCCGCCCGAGGGCTGGGCAGACCTGCCGTTCTTTTCGGCGCAATGGCCCGCCCTGCGCGATCGTCTCGATGCCCTGCCCGCCGTGCTGCCCGCCCCTGAGGCGCGGTTCCGCGCGCTGGAGCTGACGCCGCCCGACGCCGTGCGCGTGGTGATCCTGGGTCAGGACCCTTACCCGACGCCGGGCCATGCGACCGGCCTTGCCTTTTCGGTCCCCGCCGAGCTGGCCAAATTGCCGCCTTCCCTGCGCAACATCTTCAAGGAGATGCGCGAGGATCTGGGCTGCGCGCCCGCCACCGGCGACCTGACGCACTGGGCGCGCCAGGGCGTGCTGCTCTTGAACACCGCCCTCTCGGTCGAACCGGGTGGCGCCGGTGGCCATGCGCGGTGGGGCTGGGACGTGCTGGTGGCACAGGTCCTCGAACGCGCCGCCGCGACACCTTGCGCCTTTCTCTTGTGGGGCGCACATGCCCAGAAGGTGGCCGCGCCCTTCATCGGTCCGGATCACCTGATGATTGAAACCGCCCATCCTTCGCCGCTGGCCGCGCGGCGCGGCTTCTTCGGCTCGCGCCCCTTCGGCCGGGTCAACGATTGGCTCGCCACGCGCGGTGAGCCCCCGATCGACTGGTGCGGCCCCGCCTGAACGCTTTCCAAGCCCCTTTTTGCCCGGTAGAACGACGACATGGACATTCTCGACAAGATCAAGGCCTACAAGCTCGAGGAGGTGGCGCAGCGCAAGGCCGCGCTGCCGCTCGCCGATATCGAGGCACGCGCCGCGCAGGCGCCGGCGCCGCGCGGTTTCGCCGACCGGCTGGCCGAGGCCGCGCGCGAGGGCTACGGCCTGATCGCCGAAGTGAAGAAGGCCAGCCCCTCCAAGGGGCTGATCCGCGCCGATTTCGACCCGCCCGCGCTCGCCGCCGCCTATGAGGCGGGCGGTGCGGCCTGCCTCTCGGTACTGACCGACGGGCCCTCCTTCCAGGGCGCGGACGAGTTCCTCGTGCAGGCGCGCGAGGCGACCTCGCTGCCGGTGCTGCGCAAGGATTTCCTCTATGATCCGTGGCAGGTGGCCGAGAGCCGCTCGCTGGGCGCCGACTGCATCCTGATCATCATGGCGAGCGTGTCGGACGCGCAGGCGCGCGAGCTCGAGGACGCGGCGACGCGCTGGGGCATGGATGCGCTGATCGAGGTGCATGACCGCGCCGAGCTCGACCGCGCGGCCGAGCTGTCGTCGCGGATGATCGGCATCAACAACCGCAACCTGCAGACCTTCGAGACCTCGCTCGACGTGACCCGCAAGCTGGCCAAGCACGTGCCGGTCGACCGGATGATCGTCGGCGAGAGCGGGCTGTCGACGCCGGCCGATCTCGCCGAGATGGCGCGCTACGGCGTGCGCAGCTTCCTGATCGGCGAAAGCCTGATGCGGCAGGACGACGTGACCGCGGCGACGCGCAGCCTTTTGGCGAGCCCGCTGACCGCGCCGGGGGCCTGATGCCGCTCACGCATTTCGACGCCGCCGGCCGCGCCCACATGGTCGATGTCACCGACAAGTCGGTCACCGACCGCATGGCGGTGGCCGAGGGTCACGTGACCATGACCGCCGAGACGCTCGCCCTCGTGCAGGCGGGCCGCGCCGGCAAGGGCGACGTGCTGGGCACCGCCCGGCTGGCCGGGATCATGGCTGCCAAGCGGACGGCCGACCTGATTCCGCTGTGCCACCCGCTGCCGCTGTCGAAGGTGACGCTCGACCTCGAGGCCGACGAGGCCCTGCCGGGCGTGCGGATCACCGCCACGGTGCGCACCACCGGCCGCACCGGCGTCGAGATGGAGGCACTGACGGCGGTCTCGGTGGCCGGTCTGACGATCTACGACATGCTCAAGGCCGCGCAGAAGGACATGGTCATCGGCGGCGTCCGCCTGACCCTCAAGGAGGGCGGCAAGTCGGGACGCTGGCAAGCGTGATCCCCGTCTCCGAGGCCCTCGACCGGCTCTTTGCCCTCGTAACGCCGCTCGACACGCAGGAGGTCGGTCTGACCGCCGCCACGGGCCGCGTGCTGCGCACCCCGGCGATCGCGACGCGCGACCAGCCGCCCTTCGCGGCCTCGGCGATGGACGGCTACGCGATCCGTGACGCCGACTGCGCGCCCGGCGCGCGGCTGACGGTGATCGGCGAGGCGGCGGCCGGGCATGGCTATGCCGGCCGCGTCGGGCCGGGCGAGGCGGTGCGCATCTTTACTGGCGCTCCGGTGCCCGCGGGCGCGGACCGCGTCGTGATCCAGGAGGACACGACGCGCGACGGCGACGAGGTGACGCTGTCGCCCGGCATTTCCGAGAACCGCAACATCCGCGCCGCCGGTGTCGATTTCCGCGCCGGCGACGCCCTGTCGGCACCGCGCCTGCTGCGGCCCGCCGACATCGCGCTGGCCGCTTCGATGAACGCCGACAGGCTCACCGTCTCGCGTCGGCCCGAGGTGGCGATCATCGCCACGGGCGACGAGCTGGTGGCGCCGGGCGGCGCACCGCGCGCCGACCAGATCATCGCGTCGAATGCCTACGGGCTGCACGGCATCGTGGCACAGGCCGGCGGCGCGCCGCGGCTGCTGCCGATCGCCGGCGACAGCATGGCCGCCCTGGCGCAGGCGTTCGAGCTGGCGCGCGGCGCCGATATCGTGGTGACGATCGGCGGCGCTTCGGTGGGCGACCACGACCTCGTCGGCGAGGCCGCCTCGGAGGCCGGGATGGAGCGGGCTTTCTGGAAAGTGGCGATCCGCCCGGGCAAGCCGCTGATGGCCGGGCGTTTCGGCGATGCGCTGCTTCTCGGGCTGCCGGGCAACCCGGTTTCCTCAATGGTCTGCGCGCATGTCTTCCTCGTGCCGCTGATCCGGGCGCTTTCGGGCCTACCCCCTGCCCCGGCGCCGCGCCACCGTGCCCGGCTGGCCGCGCCGCTGGCGGCGAACGGCCCGCGCGAGCACTACCTGCGCGCCGCGACCGGGCCGGACGGCGTAACCGCCTTCTCCAAACAGGACAGCTCGCTTCTGTCGGTACTGTCGGATGCCGACTGCCTGATCGTGCAGCCGCCGCACGACCCTGCCCGCGATACGGGTGACGTAGTGGAAGTGATCGCGCTGTGAGGGCTTGACACAAAACGGGAACGTGCATAGAACGGAGCCCCAACCGTCCGCGCGCAAAAAGGGGCAACCATGCTGACCCGCAAACAGTCCGACCTGCTGGAATTCATCCACCGGCGGATCAAGGCCGACGGCGTTCCGCCCTCCTTCGACGAGATGAAGGACGCGCTCGACCTGCGCTCCAAATCGGGCATCCACCGGCTGATCACCGCGCTCGAGGAGCGCGGCTTCATCCGCCGGCTCGCCCACCGCGCCCGCGCGCTGGAAATCATCAAGCTGCCCGAGGCGATGGAGAACCGCTTCGCCGCCGAGGGGCTCTCGACCGAGGCCGATCCCAAGCCATCGGACATGCCGCCCGAAATCGCGGCGATGGCGATGAACCTTCCGGTGATGGGCCGGATTGCCGCCGGTGTGCCGATCTCCGCGATCAGCGAAATCAGCCACGAGGTCGCGGTTCCGGGCTCGATGCTGGGTCAGGGCAACCATTACGCGCTCGAGGTGCACGGCGATTCGATGATCCAGGCCGGCATCAACGATGGCGACCTCGTGGTGATCCGCGAGACCGCCTCGGCCGACAATGGCGACATCGTCGTCGCGCTGATCGAGGATCAAGAGGCGACGCTCAAGCGGTTCCGCCGCAATGGTCGGCGCATCGCGCTCGAAGCCGCCAACCCGGCCTATGAAACCCGCATCTACAGCGACGATCAGGTGCGCGTGCAGGGCCGCCTCGTCGGACTGATCCGCAACTACTGAGTCCAGAGCCTGCGCCCGGCCCGTTCGGCCACGGTCTCGATCCGGGGGCCGTTCGGGCCTCGCCACAGGGCGATCGCACCGGTGTCGCGCAGCCGCGTGGCATCGAAGCGCAGGCAGGGGCGCGGGGCCGGATCGGGCTGGTTGGTGATCAGGATGTCGGCGCCGCCGCAGCCTTTGAGCTTTGCCAAGGCCGTCTTCCCGGTGACCTGCACGATCTCGGTCCCTTGAAAGCTTATCCGCAATAGCCGGTCATGGCGGGGCAACACACGCGGGTCATGCGCCTCGGACTGGCTACGCCCGTCGCCGTCGTTTTCCAGCCAGACCCCGGCCGCGAAACCGTCGCCCGTCGGCTTCGACAGCGCCCGCCCCTCCGGCGTCATCAGCCCGAGCAGCGCGCCGCTGTCGCTGATCAGCAGGTCGGGCCGCTCCGCCCGCGCCCACAGCCCGGCGGCCAGTGCCAGCGGCAGCAGCGCCGCCACCCGTCCCCGCCCCTGCCACAGCGTGCCCCATAGCCCACCGAACGCCACCAGCGCCACGACGGCCCCCGGCGGGGCGATCACCGCCGAGCTGGCGCCGTCGAGTTCGGCGATCCGCGCGCTCACCCACAAGATCCAGCGCGAGCCCCAATCGATCATCCAGACCGCCGGCTGGTCGAGCCCCAGCGGCCCCGTCACGGCGAGGATCACCGCCCCCGGCATCACCAGCCCGCCCATCGCCGGCACGGCGAGGAGGTTGGCCAGCAGGCCGTAATGCGCCACGCGGTTGAAATGCGCGGCGGCGAAGGGCGCGGTGGCGCTCCCCGCCACCAGCGAGGTCAGCGACAACAACGCCACCGGCATCCATAGCCGCGCCAGCCCGCGTGGCCGGTGCCAGGCGGATGGCAGCCGCCCCATCGCGACGACCAGCGCCAGAACGGCGGCAAATGACATCTGGAAGCCGGGGTTCAGCAGGGTCTCGGGCCGCAGCCCCAGCACGATCAGCGCGGCGATCGCCAGCCCCCTCAGGCTCAGGGCCCGGCGGTCCGCCAGCACCGAACCCAGGCTGACCGCGACCATGATGAAGGCCCGCTCGGTCGCCACGTCGCGGCCCGCGAGGGCGAGGTAGAAGGCCGCGGCGGGCAGCGCCATGGCAGCGGCCACCTTGCGCCCATTGAGCCGCAGCGCGAGCGGCGGCAGCGCGGCGACCCCGGCCCGCACCAGCCAGAACACGAAGCCCGCCAGCATTGCCATGTGCATCCCCGAGATCGAGACGAGGTGATAGAGATTGGCCTCGCGCATCGCGTCATTGGCGGCGCGGCCCAGCCCGGACCTGTCACCGGTGGTCACCGCCGCCGCGAAGCCCCCCGCCTCGCCCCCGATCCGCGACCGGATCGCCGCGCTGAGCCGGACCCTGAGCCGGGCGAGCCATGCCCCCTTGGCCGGCGCATCGGAGGCCAGCAGCAGCGGCACCCGCGAGTATCCCACCGCGCCCAGCCCGAGAAACCAGGCGTGGCGGCGGAAATCGAAGCCGCCCGGCTCGGCCGGCCCCGGCGGCGGCGACAGATGCCCGGTGGTCATCACCCGCGTGCCCGGGGCAAGCGGGGCAAGGTGGTCGCCATGCAGCGACAGCCGGGCGCGCTGCGGGACCCCGCGCACATCCTCGAGCCGGAGCCGGTCTAGGGTGATCCGGAGCCGGTCGCTCTGCGAGCGGTCGACATCGACGATCCGCCCCTCGATCGACCCGTAATAGCGGAACCCCAGCACCGGCGCGGAAAGGCTGTGCGCCCGCGCACCAGCGAGCAGGAAGCCCACGCAGATGAGGAGCAGCGCCATGGCGAGCACCCGCCCTGCCAGTCCGCGTGAGAGCATCAGCAGGGCAAGGCAGAGCGCCGCCAGTCCGGCCATACCACCATAGATGGCGGCACCCGGCTCGCGCGTAAGGGCGAACCAGATCCCGATGCCTGCGCCGAGGCAAACCGGGGTCCAGCAGGCCAGATAGGCCCTCTGCCGCGCCAGCGCCACCTCGATCCGGGGACGGGGCGCCGGGGCCGCGCCCATGGCCCACGCTTGTTTCCGAGCCCCGACCTGAGTATCCCCCATGCCAACAAGGCTGCGCGCCGCATGGTTAGCGAAAGGTAAATACCCCCCGCATGTCCCAGACCCCGGTCGTCACCCGCTTCGCCCCTTCGCCCACCGGCGCGCTGCATATCGGCGGCGCCCGCACCGCGCTGTTCAACTGGCTCTATGCACGCGGCCGCGGCGGCAAGTTCCTTCTCCGGATCGAGGATACCGACCGTGCCCGGTCGACCGACGAGAACACCCGCGCGATCCTCGACGGGCTTAGCTGGCTCGGCCTCGACTGGGACGGTGAGCCGATCAGCCAGGCTGCCCGGGCCGAGCGCCACGCCGAGGTGGCCCGCCAGATGCTGGCTGATGGCACCGCCTACAAATGCTTTGCGACGCAGGCCGAGATCGAGGCCTTCCGCGAGGAAGCGCGCGCGCTGGGCGGCTCGACGCTCTACCGCTCGCCCTGGCGCGACGCGAGCGAGGCCGACTACCCCGACGACGCGCCCTTCGTCATCCGCCTCAAGGCCCCGCGCGAAGGCGCGAGCACGATCCGCGACGAGGTGCAGGGCGAGATCACCATCGGCAACGACCAGCTCGACGACATGGTGCTGCTGCGTTCGGACGGCTCGCCGGTCTACATGCTGGCCGTCGTGGTCGACGATCACGACATGGGCGTGACCCACGTGATCCGCGGCGACGACCACATGACCAACGCCCATCGTCAGGCGCTCATCTATCGCGCCATGGGCTGGGAGCTTCCGGTCTTCGCGCATGTGCCGCTGATCTTCGGACCCGATGGCAAGAAGCTGTCGAAGCGCCATGGCGCGACCGGGGCGGCGGAGTACCAGCAGATGGGCTATCCCTCGGCCGGCATGCGCAACTACCTCACCCGGCTGGGCTGGAGCCATGGTGACGCGGAATTCTTCACCGATGCCGAGGCGCGCGAGTGGTTCGACCTGAAGGGCATCGGCAAGTCGCCTGCCCGCTTCGACACCAAGAAGCTGGAGAATCTTTGCCGGCAGCACATCGCCGTCTCCGACGATGCCGCGCTGCTGCATGAACTTGAGGCATTTCTCGCCGCGACCGGGCAGCTGCCCCTGACCGAAGGTCAGCGCGAGGGGCTGCTCAAGGCCATGCCCCACCTCAAGGATCGCGCGAAGATCTTTCCGGAACTCGTTGAAAAGGCGCACTTTGTCCTGACGGAGCGCCCGATCGTACCGGACGAGAAATCGGCCAAGAGCTTGGACGATGTATCCCGTGGTATACTGGCAGAATTGACGCCGCAGCTGCAAACTGCTAGCTGGGAGCGGGACGCGCTGGAGGGGGTCGTGACCGCTCTGGCCGAGACGCATGGTCTTGGCTTGGGCAAATTGGCAGGGCCGCTGCGCGCGGCTCTGGCGGGGCGCATGGTCAGCCCCAGCGTATTCGACATGATGCTGGTGCTCGGCCGCGACGAAAGCGTGGCGCGGATCGAGGACGCGGCCGCCTGATACTGGCCGGTCAGACACCATCCGCTATGTTGCACCGCGGCATCGAGAGATCAGAGTCGCGCGTCGCCTAGGGCGGCGGCGGGAACATGAAGGGGACCTGTATGGCCGAGACGACCAAGACCGCAAAGCTGACCATCGACGGCGAAAGCTACGATCTGGCGATGTACGCCCCGACCGGCGGACCCGAGGTGATCGACATCCGCAAGCTCTATGCGCAGGCGGGTGTCTTCACCTATGACCCGGGCTTCACCTCGACCGCGGCCTGCGACTCCACGATCACCTATATCGACGGCGAAGCCGGCGTGCTGCTGCACCGCGGCTACCCGATCGACCAGCTCGCCAAGGATTCGCATTACCTCGAGGTCTGCTACCTGCTGCTCTACGGCGAGCTGCCCTCGGCCGCGCAGCTCGAGGAGTTCGAGACGCTGGTGACGCGTCACACCATGATCCACGAGCAGATGCACAACTTCTTCCGCGGCTTCCGCCGCGACGCGCATCCGATGGCCACCATGGTCGGCGTCGTCGGCGCGATGTCGGCCTTCTACCACGACAGCACCGACATCAATGACGAGCACCAGCGCGAGGTCGCCTCGATCCGCCTGATCGCCAAGATGCCGACCATCGCGGCGATGGCCTACAAATACTCGATCGGCCAGCCCTTCGTGTATCCGCGCAACGATCTCGACTACGCGTCGAACTTCCTGCGCATGTGCTTCTCGGTCCCGGCCGAGGAATACGAGGTGAACCCGATCCTCGCCCGCGCGATGGACCGGATCTTCACCCTGCACGCCGATCACGAGCAGAACGCCTCGACCTCGACCGTGCGTCTCGCCTCGTCGTCGGGCGCCAACCCCTTCGCCTGCATCGCCGCCGGCATCGCCTGCCTCTGGGGCCCCGCCCATGGCGGCGCCAACCAGGCCTGCCTCGAGATGCTGCGCGAGATCGGCACCCCGGACCGGATCCCCGAGTTCATCGCCCGCGCGAAGGACAAGAACGATCCGTTCCGCCTGATGGGCTTCGGCCACCGGGTCTACAAGAACTTCGACCCGCGCGCGAAGGTGATGAAGGAGAGCGCCGACGAGGTGCTCGAACTGCTGGGCATCGAGAACAACCCGACCCTGCAGGTCGCCAAGGAGCTGGAGCGCGTCGCACTCGAAGATCCCTACTTCGCCGAGAAGAAGCTCTACCCGAACGTCGACTTCTATTCGGGCATCATCCTCGACGCGATGGGCTTCCCGACCTCGATGTTCACGCCGATCTTTGCGCTCGCGCGCACCGTCGGCTGGGTGTCGCAGTGGAAGGAGCAGCTCGCCGATCCGCAGCTCAAGATCGGCCGTCCGCGCCAGCTCTATCTGGGCGCTACGCAGCGCGATTATGTCGATATCGAGAACCGCTGATCTCAGCGCGTCTCGGCCCCCTCTGGGGCGCGAAGGGCCCGGCAGCGATGCCGGGCCCTTTTTTCGTGGGCGAGGGCCGCGAGTCGGCGCCATTTGATCGCGCCGACCGCCCAGATTTCGCCGCATTCGACGCGCAATCGTGCCGCGCCTCGGCCCGAGGAACCAATCCCCTCAGTAGCCCCGCATTGTCCAAAGGCGCGCCTAACCGATCGGATAGGTAAGGGAAAATTCCTGTCTCAAAAGAGAGCGGCATTTATTCAGTAAATCTAATGCTTCAGTTCTTTCGTATAGGTCACCTCGACCAAAGAGACCTATCCGTTAGGCTAAGTCATTGAAGAAATAGGCTATTTCCCCGGAAGTCGGACCGCCTGCCACCCCGGCGCCCCATTCTGCTGCAATACAGGATGCAGTCAGATCGACGAGTGCGGTTCTCAGGTTCGAGCGAAAGGATGTCTGTCATGTCGGCTCATATCGAAGTGCGGTTCACCCCCAGCCCCGAAAGCGCCGAAGCAAGCTTCGGTCGGGATGTCCCGGTGCGTCTGGCGCTGCACGAGACCGCGGATGGCGCCATCACCATCGATATCCGGATCGACGACGCGGCGGGCCACGGCCTCGGCCTCGGGGCGCTGGTCTTCGATTTCGCCGATCACGAGATCCTGGGTGGCCTGCACATGGATGGCCCCCGGCTGCGCGGTCGCAACGTCTCCTCCGGCCGGGTGCGAGCGGCAGGCGACGATGCGCGCGGCTATGACTGCGGCGTGCGCTTCGAGCGTGACACGCGGCACGGCATGCCCGCGCCCCGCGCCACGGCGCTGCAGCTCGCGCATGACAGCCTGTGCCTGACGATCGACGATCTCGCCGGCCGCGATTTCGCGCTGCATCTGGTGCCGACGGCGGCGAACCGGGCCTCCGGCCACGGCCTCGTCATCGAGGGCCGCCTGCCCGGCCGTCCGGCCCGCCAGACGCGCGATGCCGGCGCCACGGACGGCTCGATCTTCGGTGGGGTGTTCGAGCAGATCCTGCCGCTGATGGGCCGGCGCGCCGCCCAGATGGGCGACGCGGCCTGAGGGCCTAGCGCCCCTCGAAACGCGGGGCGCGCTTTTCCACGAAGGCCACGACCCCTTCCTTGAAATCGCGGCTGCGGCCGCAGATGCCCTGCAGCTGCGCTTCGCGCGCCAGCTGCGCTTCGAAACCGCTCTCGGCGCTGTCGCGCATCGCTGCGCGTAGCTGCCGGTAGGCCAGCGTCGGCCCTTGCGCCAGCTGCGCCGCGCGGGCGCGCCAGCGCTCCTCGAAATCGGCCTCCGGCGCGGCTTCGTAGATCATTCCCCAATCGGCCGCCTGACGGGCCGGGATACGGTCGGCGAAGAGCATCGCCCCCATCGCCTGCGCGCTGCCGATCTGGCGCGGCAGGGTCCAGGTACCGCCGGCATCGGGGATCAGGCCGATCCGGGTGAAGGCCTGTGTGAAATGCGCCTCCTCCGAGGCGATCACCACGTCGCAGGCCAGCGCCAGATTGGCACCCGCGCCCGCTGCCGCGCCACCGACGGCGGCGATGCTGGGCACCTCAAGGTCGCGCAGGGCCAGCAGCATCGGCACGTACTCGTCGCGCAGCACCCGCTCGAGATCGGTGGCATTGGCGCTGCCCGCATCGCCGAGATCCTGGCCCGAGCAGAAGGCCCGTCCGGCCCCGGTGATCACCAGCACCCGCGCGGCGGCGTCGAGATTGCGCAGCGCGTGGGTGATCTCGGCCCGCATCTGGGTGTTGAGCGCGTTCATCACCGATGGCCGGTCGAGCGTCAGCACCGCCACGCCCTCCTCCACCGTCAAGCCGATCGTCTGGTAGTCCATGCAAGCTCTCCCCCCAAGGTTGCGGCCGAGCCTACAGCGCGCGGCGCATCGCGAAAGGGGGAACCAAGCGTCAGCGGTCGAGCAGGTCCCGCAGCCGCGCCTCTTCCTCCTCCGACAGCCGGTCCTCGGGTCCGGAGGCCCGGCGCCGGATCGAGATGAAGGCGACGCCCCCGGCGAGAACCAGCAGCGCGGGCGCGGCCAGCCACAGGATCAGGTTGGCGCCCGAGGTATCGGGCTTGAGCAGCACGTATTCGCCGTAGCGGTCGACCACGGCGCGCACCACTTCCGTGTCGCTGTCGCCTGCCAGCAGCCGCTCGCGGACATAGAGCCGCAGGTCGCGGCTGACGCCGGCATTGCTCTCGTCGATGCTCTCGTTGCGGCAGACCGGGCAACGCAGCCCGGCGCTGATCTCGCGCGCCCGGGCCTCGAGCGCCGGATCGTCGAGCACTTCGTCCGGCTCGACCGCGAAGGCAGGTGCCGCGATCAGCGCGAGGATGAGCGCCAGCCGTTTCATTCCGCCGCCACCGGCGCCGGGGCCCGGCGCGCGCCGGCCGCCACCCGCATCCTGCGGTCGGTGAGCGAGACCACCCCGCCCAGCGCCATCAGGATGCCGCCGAGCCAGATCCAGGCCGCCATCGGCTTGAGATGGCTGCGCACGGCCCAGCCGCCGCCGTCCTGCGGATCGCCGATCACCAGATAGACGTCGCGCCACAGCCCGCCATCGATGCCCGCCTCGGTGGTCGGCATCCCGGCCACCGGGTAGAACCGCTTCTCGGGGTAGAGCGTCGCGACCTCGCGGCCATTCGCCTGCACACTCATCTCGGCCATGGTGGTGAGGTAGTTCGGCCCCTCGGTCTCGCGCACCGCCTGCAGCGTGATCTCGTAGCGGCCGAGCGTCCAGCTGTCGCCGATCTCGGCCACTCGGATGTCCTCGCGCTGCCAGGCCAGCAGGCCGCTGATCCCGATGATGGTGACGCCGAGACCGCCATGCGCCAGCGCCCGGCCCCAATCGGCCCGCGGCAGCCGGCGCATCCGACCGAGCCGCGCCGCGACGGCGCCGCGCCCCGCGCGGGCCCAGAGATCGACCATGGCCCCGCCCAGCACCCAGCCGCCCAGCGCCAGCCCGAGCGGGCCGAAGGCAGAACGACCCGATCCCAGCGCGTAGCCCAGCAGCAGCAGCGCCGCCGCCAGCGCCAGTGCCGGCATCAGCTGGCGCATCAGCCGGCCACCCTGGGACCGCTTCCACGCCATCAGCGTGCCCAGCGGCAGCAGCAGCGCCAGCGCCACGAAGAACGGCGTGAAGGCGGCGTCGAAGAAGGGCGGGCCGACCGAAAGCACGCGGCCGAAGGCCATCTCGGCCACCAGTGGCCAAACGGTGCCGACGAAGACCACCAGCGCCGAGACCGCGAGCAGCACGTTGTTGGCCACCAGCGCGCTCTCGCGGCTGACCAGCCCGAACACGCCCTTGGCCTGCATCGCATGGGCGCGCGCCGCGTAGAGCGTCAGCGCGCCGCCGGTGAAGACGGCAAGAATGGCGAGGATGAAGACCCCGCGCTCGGGGTCGTTGGCGAAGGCATGGACGCTGGTCAGCACGCCCGAGCGGACGATGAACGTGCCCAGGAGCGAGAAGCTGAAGGCGAGGATGGCGAGCAGCACGGTCCAGCTCTTCAGCGCCTCGCGCTTCTCGGTGACGATCGCCGAGTGCAGCAGCGCGGCGGCAAAGAGCCACGGCATGAAGCTCGCATTCTCGACCGGGTCCCAGAACCAGAAGCCGCCCCAGCCCAGCTCGTAATAGGCCCACCAGGAGCCCAGCGCGATGCCGATGGTCAGGAACAGCCAGGCCGCCAGCGTCCAGGGCCGGACCCAGCGCGCCCAGGCGGCGTCGACTCGCCCCTCGATCAGCGCCGCCACCGCGAAGGAGAAGGACATCGAGAGCCCGACATAGCCGAGGTAGAGAAACGGCGGGTGGAAGGCGAGGCCCGGATCCTGCAGCAGCGGGTTCAGATCCTGCCCGTCGAAGGGCGGCACCGCGACCCGCAGGAACGGGTTCGAGGTGAAGAGCAGAAAGGCATAGAAGGCTACGCCGATCGAGGCCTGCACCGCCAGCACGCGAGCGCGCAGCTTCTCTGGCAGGTCGCCGCCGAACCAGGCCGCGCAGGCGCCGAAGCCCGCGAGGATCAGGAGCCACAGGAGCAACGACCCCTCGTGGTTCCCCCAGACGCCGCTGACCTTGTAGAGCATCGGCTTCAGGGAATGCGAGTTCGCCACCACCAGCGCCACCGAGAAGTCCGAGGTGACGAAGGCCGCCGTCAGCGCCGCGAAGGCGAAGCCGGTGAGCAGGAACTGCGCGGTGGCGGCGGGCTCGGCCACGGCCATCCAGCCGCGCCAGTTCTTCTGCGCTCCGATCAGCGGCACCACCATCTGCACGATGGCGGTGACGAAGGCCAGAATCAGCGCGAAATGTCCAAGTTCGATCAGCATGGCCCAAGTTCTAACCGATCCGCGCGCAGCGGGCCATGGCGCAGCGCGCTGGCAGATCGTCGCGGCCCCTCCCAGGCGATCACCCTCGCGTGCGCTGCCAGTCCTCGAGCGCGGCGTTGGGCCAGACCGGCCCACTCCTGCTCGGGCCGGGAGCAGCGCTTTCCGGAATCGCGGGGTCCGGCTCGGGCAGGCGCGCCCGCATCCGGGCCAGCGCCACCAGCATCTCGCGCTCGAAGCCCTGCCCATGCGCCTGCATCCGCGCGCCGAAATAGAAGCTGACGATCGCCCCCATCAGCCACCACAGCGGCTCGGGCACCAGCGCCAACCCCTCCATGCGCGCCGCGAACCATGCCGGGTCGGTCATCGCCGCCACGATCAGGCCCAGCGTGCCGAAGGCCATCAGCGGACGTGGCAGCCGGTTGAGCCCGTCGATGAAGCGGTCCCAGCCGCCGCGCCGCTCGCGCGCCATCTCGGCGGCGAACTGCGCCAGCACGTCGGCCCGGTGATCGGCATCGCGCGCCGCGCGTCCCTCGACATTCTCGCGGAAGGCCCCGACCGTTTCGACCACCATGTTGCGCCGCGCGCCGAACAGGGTCGAGGCGACCCCGCCGATCAGACCGGTGTTCATCCCCATGCCGAGACCCTCGCCCGATGCTGCGCCGCGCTCAGGTGATAGCGCGGTGATATGAATTCCTCGGCCCGCCTGATCCAGCCGCCCTTGCCGCCGTCGCGGCGCCGCGCGAACTTGCGGCTCGCCGGACGGCGGTCGGCCAGGGCGTAGTAGTAGTTGCGCCGGGCGATGCCGTAGGCATCGGCCAGATGCTCGGGCGCGGCGGCATGGGCCTGCTGCGCGGCGGCGATGGTCCGGGGGCCGATGATGCCGTCGATCGCCACCGGGATGCGCATCGCCACCAGCAGGCGCTGCAGGATCTTCACCGCGTTGGCGCCGGAATTGACATACATGTCGAAGACCGATGGCTGCAGGCTCGCGGGCAGCGCGTCGATGCGCGGGCGGCGATAGTAATGCTCGATGAAGATCCCGGCGGCCTGACCGGGCGAGAGGAGTTTCAGGTCGGCCTTGGTGACGACGCCGTCGCCGTCGAGATCCATGCCGAGACGCCGCAGCGTGCCGATGGTCACGCCATGTTTCGTGGCGCCGCCCGGATCATCCGGATCGTCGATATAGCCGCCTTCGCGCGCGACGATCTCCGCCGCGATCTCTTCCACGCTCTTCATTCCGCCCCCTTCCGTGACCCCGGACGGGAGAATGCCGCGGCAAGGTTAATTCGACGGTGCGGCTGCGTCCGGTGCCTTGTAGACGCCCTGCTCCTCCAGCGCGTCGATCACTTCCTTGGGCATGTAGCTCTCGTCATGCTTGGCGAGGATCTCGATCGCCTCGAAGCGCTCGCCGGTCCAGCGACCCTGGCCGACCATGCCCTGCCCCTCCTCGAAGAGGTCGGGCAGGATGCCGGTATAGGCGACTGGCACCGAGGCCGCGCCATCGGTGACAGAGAAGGTCACCGTCTCGCCCTGCCCGCGCTTGAGCGTGCCCTCCTCGACCAGCCCGCCGAGGCGGAACACCTCCTCGGGGCCCGGCGGCTCGGCCAGGAGCTGCGCCGGCGAGCGGAAGAAGTTGATCCCGTCGCGCATCGCGAAGCCGATGATCCCGGTGGCCAACACCAGCGCCACCGCTGCCAGCGCCAGCACCTGGATGCGGCGGGTCTTCTTGAGGCCGCGCATCAGGGAAAGACCGGGGCGAGCATCAGCCCCTCGGTCTCGGGCAGGCCCAGCATCAGGTTGGCATTCTGCAATGCCTGCCCCGAAGAGCCCTTGCACAGGTTGTCGAGGGTCGAGACCACCAGCGTGCGGCCCGACACCCGGTCGCCCGCCACGCCCAGATGGCAGAAATTCGAGCCCTGCACATGGCTCATCCCCGGCAGCTTGCCGAAGGGCAGCACCCGCAGGAACGGCTCGCTGGCATAGCGCGTCTGCAGCGCCTCGTGCACGGCCTGCGGGTCGCCCTTCACGTAGCAGGAGGCGAGGATCCCGCGGTTAACCGGCACCAGATGCGGGGTGAAGAGGATGCGCACGTCGCGCCCGGCGATCTGGCTGAACTCCTGGTCGAACTCGCCCAGATGCCGATGCGTGCCGCCGGCCGAATAGGCCAGCACGTCCTCGGAGCGTTCCGCGAAGAGCATGTTCTCCTTGAGCGAGCGACCCGCCCCCGAGACGCCGTTCTTGAGGTCGCAGACGATGTCGTCGAGGTCGATCAGGCTCTTCTCGATCAGCGGCCGCAGCGCGAACTGCACGGTGGCGGCGTTGCAGCCGGTGCCGGCGACGAGACGGGCGGCGCGGATCTCGTCGCGGTAGAACTCGGTCAGGCCGTAGACGGCCTCGGCCTGCAGATCCATCGCGGCGTGCGGCTTGCCGTACCACTTCTCGTATTCGCCGTCGTTCCGCAGCCGGAAATCGGCCGAGAGGTCGACGATCTTCAGATCCTTGGGCAGCTCCGCGATCACCGCCTGGCTCATCGCGTGCGGCAGCGCGCAGAAGGCGATGTCGATGGCGGAGAAATCGATCTCGTCGATGGTGCAGAGCTTTGGCAGTTCCAGATGGCCGAGATGCGGGAAGACCTCGCCCATCGCCATGCCGGCCTTGCGATCGCCCGACAGCGCGGCAATCTCCAGCCCCGGATGGGTGGCGATCAGGCGGACCAGCTCGGCCCCGGTATATCCGGAAGCCCCGAGGATGGCGGCGGAATGGGTCATGTCTGGCTCCTCGTCGGAAAGGCGGCGGTCACAGCGTCCGGGTTCAGGCCGGGGTGAACTCGATCTTGCGGCGCAGGAATTGCGTGGCGCGGTTCGAGACGGCCTTGGGGTTGCCGGTGGTCAGGAACAGGCTCTCGGTGCCCGAACCGATCATCTCGGGGCGGCGCTGCAGGTAGTCGGCGAGGCTCTCGGCGACCAGGCTGGCCTGGCTGAACACCTTGACCTGCGGGCCCAGCGCGTCCTGGAAGATCTCTTCCATCAGCGGGTAATGGGTGCAGCCCAGCACCGCGGCGTCGGGCTCGGGCATCTTGCGCTTGAGCGCGTCGACATGGCTGCGCACCAGCGCCTCGGCGAGGATCATGTCGCCCTCCTCGATCGCGTCGACCACGCCACCGCAGGCCTGCGCCTCGACATCGACGCCGATGGCGCGGAAGGCCAGTTCGCGCTGGAAGGCGCGCGAGCGCACCGTGGCCGGGGTGGCGAACAATGCGACATGCTTCACGCCGACCTCGCGCGGCGGCGAGTTGTCGCCCCACTGCCGCTCGGTCAGCGCCTCGATCAGCGGCACGAACACGCCCAGCACCCGCTTGCCCTTGGGCACCCAGCCCTCCTGCATGCGCCGCAGCGCGGCTGCCGAGGCGGTGTTGCAGGCGAGAATGACGAGATCGCAGCCGGCGTCGAACAGGCGCTCGGTGGCGGCGGTGGTCAGGTCGAAGATGTCGTCGGCGGTGCGCACGCCATAGGGCGCATGGGCGTTGTCGCCGAAATAGACCAGCGGCAGGTCCGGCAGCCGCCGCTCGACCGCGCCCAGCACCGTGAGCCCGCCCAAGCCACTATCGAAGATCCCGACCGCCATCGCGCAACCCCGCTTTTCGCCACGTCTTTTGCCCCGGTCGGCGCCGGAGCATCGTTCCTCGGGACATAAGGGGGATCGGGCGGGAAATCCATCTATGGTTTGGCCCGCCGCAGCGCGGCGTGGCCCCACCGGCCCCTCAGGGCGGGGGAACGGTGCGTAAAACGGCAAAAAAATCGGCAAAAACCGGGATTTGCCGTTATGCTGTGCGAGAGTTCGCGGATGAGGTCGCGGAAATGCAGTGCGGGCGCTTTGCAAGCGCCGCGTCGGGTCGTAGATGGCGCGACGCAGGACGAAATGACAGGACGGTGCGATGGATTGGGACAAGCTGCGGATATTCCACGCGGTGGCGGATGCGGGCAGCCTGACCCATGCCGGCGATTCGCTGCATCTGAGCCAGTCGGCGGTGAGCCGGCAGATCCGCGCGCTCGAGGAACAGCTGAACACCACGCTGTTTCACCGCCACGCGCGCGGGCTGATCCTCACCGAGCAGGGCGAGCTTCTGTTCGAGGCGACCCGGTCGATGACCAAGCGGCTCGACGCCGCCGCCGCGCGCATCCGCGACAGCGAGGAGGAGGTGTTCGGCGAGATCAAGATCACCACGCCGATCGGCTTCGGCACGCTGTGGCTCGCGCCGCGCCTGCCCAAGCTCTATGAGCGCTATCCCGATCTGAAGATCGACCTGATCCTCGAGGAGCGGGTGCTCGACCTGCCGATGCGCGAGGCCGACGTGGCGATCCGGATGAAGGAGCCGTCGCAGGCCGACCTGATCCGCAAGCGGCTCATGAACGTGCGCATGCGGCTCTATGCGACGCAGGATTACCTCGACAAGGCCGGGCCGCTCGACCGGGTCGAGGATTTCGAGAACCACCGGCTGATCTGCCAGAACCCGTCCTCGGCGCAGGTTTCGGCCGGCGCGGCGATGGTGCAGGAGCTGCTGACCAACAACATCCCTTCGCTGCTCACCGTGAACAACTACTTCGGGGTGCTGCAGGCGGTGCTGAACGATCTCGGCGTCGGCGTGCTGCCGGACTACCTGCCCGACCACTTCCCCTCGCTCGAACGGGTGCTGCCGGACATCGAATCCGGCGAGGTGCCGGTCTTCCTCGCCTATCCCGAGGAGCTGCGCCAATCGAAGCGCGTCGCCGCCTTCCGTGATTTCGTGCAAGAAGAAGTCCTCGCCCATCGCCGCAAGCTTCGCGAACAGCGCGCGGATTAAGCACGCGACCTCCGATCTGCCTCTTTTTCAGCCATGCGCGGGGCGCATGGCGGCCTTGCCGCGCCGGCAGGGGTTTTGAACTTGATCGTTCACATCGCGCTATATATTTCAGCGTTCGAAGCCGATGGCGCCTCACGGTGCGTCGCTTCATACCTCCCTGTTGGACTTGCCGGGCCTGTGTGCCCGGCTTTTTTTTTGGCCATGGCTCGGCTGCCGCTCATCGACCGGCCCGGACGAAACCCGCTTTCCCCTGCGGCGGGCTGATTGTATGACGCGCGCGACCAGCAGGAGAGCGCCCGCATGTCCGACCCCCAGATCACCGACGACCTCATCGCCGCGCACGGGCTCAAGCCCGACGAATACGCGCGCATCCTCGAGATCATCGGCCGCGAGCCGAGCTTCACCGAACTCGGCATCTTCTCGGCGATGTGGAACGAGCACTGCTCCTACAAGTCGTCGAAGAAATGGCTGCGGACGCTGCCGACCTCCGGCCCGCAGGTGATCTGCGGCCCCGGCGAGAACGCCGGTGTGGTCGATATCGGCGACGGCCAGGCCGTGGTCTTCAAGATGGAGAGCCACAACCACCCCTCCTATATCGAGCCCTATCAGGGTGCTGCGACCGGCGTCGGCGGCATCCTGCGCGACGTGTTCACCATGGGCGCGCGCCCCATCGCAGCGATGAACGCGCTGAGCTTCGGCAGCCTCGACCACCCCAAGACCCGCAGCCTGGTGTCGGGCGTGGTCTCCGGCGTGGGCGGCTACGGCAACTGCTTCGGCGTGCCCAATGTCGGCGGCGAAGTGCGCTTCCACCCGAGCTATAACGGCAATTGCCTGGTCAACGCCTTTGCCGCCGGCCTCGCCGATGCGGATGCGATCTTCTACTCGGCAGCCAGCGGCGTCGGCATGCCCGTCGTCTATCTCGGCGCGAAAACCGGGCGCGACGGCGTCGGCGGCGCGACCATGGCCTCGGCCGAGTTCGACGACACGATCGAGGAGAAGCGCCCGACCGTGCAGGTCGGCGATCCCTTCACCGAAAAGCGCCTGATGGAGGCCTGCCTCGAGCTGATGGCGTCGGGCGCGGTGATTTCCATCCAGGACATGGGCGCCGCCGGTCTGACCTGCTCGGCCGTCGAGATGGGCGACAAGGGCGATCTCGGCATCCGTCTCGACCTCGACCGTGTGCCCTGCCGCGAAAAGGCGATGACCGCCTACGAGATGATGCTGTCGGAGAGCCAGGAGCGGATGCTCATGGTGCTGCGCCCCGAGAAGGAGACCGTCGCGCGGGCGATCTTCGACAAGTGGGACCTCGACTTCGCCATCGTCGGGGAGACCATCCCCGAAGACCGCTTCCTGATCATCCACGAAGGCGAGACCAAGGCCGACCTGCCGCTCAAGGCGCTGTCGGGCACGGCGCCGGAATACGACCGCCCCTGGGTCGAGACCCCGGCCGCCGCGCCGCTGGGCCCGGTCGAGGAGGTCGACCCGATCGCGGGTCTGCGCGCGCTGATCGGCTCGCCCAACCATGCCCGCAAGTCCTGGGTCTGGGAGCAGTACGACCACATGGTGATGGGTGACACCGCGCGTGCGCCGGGAGCCGGTTCGGGGCTGGTGCGGGTGCACGGCACCGACAAGACCCTCGCCTTCACCAGCGACGTCAACCCGCGCTACGTCAAGGCCAACCCCTATGAGGGCGGCAAGCAGGCGGTGGCCGAGGCCTGGCGCAACCTGGTCGCCACGGGGGCCAAGCCGCTCGCCGCGACCGACAACCTGAACTTCGGCAACCCTGAGAAGCCCGAAATCATGGGCCAGCTGGTCGGCGCGATCAAAGGCATCGGCGAGGCCTGCGCGGCGCTCGACTTCCCGATCGTGTCGGGCAACGTCTCGCTCTACAACGAGACCGACGGCACCGGCATCCTGCCGACGCCGACCATTGGCGGCGTCGGTCTGATCGAGACCTCCGACCGGGCGATCGGCACGCAGCCCGCCGAAGGCGACGTGGCGCTGGTCCTCGGCACGACCGAGGGCCATCTCGGCCGTTCGGCGCTGCTGTGGGAGATGTCGGGCCGCGACGAGGGCGACGCCCCCGCCGTCGATCTCGCCGCCGAGAAGGCGCATGGCCTGTTCGTGCGCGACAACCACGCGCTGATCCGCGCCTGCACCGACCTCTCCGAGGGCGGGCTGGCGCTGGCCGCCTTCGAGATGGCCGAGGGTGCGGGTCTCGGCGTCGAGATCGGCGTCACCGGCACGGCGGCGCTGTTCGGCGAGGATCAGGGCCGCTACCTGATCGCCGCCGACGAGGAGAGCGCCGCGGCGCTCGAGGCGGCGGCGGGCTCCGCCGGCATTCCGCTGGCGCGGGTCGGCCGTTTCGGCGGCGCCTCGGTCAGCCTCGGCGGCGCCACCGCGCCGCTGGCGGAACTGTCGGAGCTCTATCGCACCGCCTTCGCGACCGCGCTGCACATTCCCGACGCCGAGGCCGAGCTCGCGGTCTGACCGCGCGGCCTCCGGCTGCCCCGGCGGCGGGCTTGCGTGCCGCCGGGGCGCTGCCTACATCTGAGACGACACGAAGCAAGCGAGGACGACCCATGGCGATGAGCGCGCAGGAAATCGAGGATCTGCTCCGCGAGACCTTTCCCGAGGCCAAGATCGCCATCACCGACCTTGCCGGCGACGGCAATCACTACGCCGCGGAGATCATCGACGAGAGCTTCCGCGGCAAGAACCGGGTGCAGCAGCAGCGCGCCGTCTACGCCGCTCTGAAGGGCCGGATGGACGGCCCCTCGGGCGATCTGCACGCGCTGGCGCTGACCACCAAGGCGCCCGACTGACCCCCACCTTGTGCCGCGTCTCCGCGGCCGCCCCATTTCGCGCCGCGCCTGCGGTGCCCCCATTCCCAGGAGACGACGATGGCCGAGACCGCCGACGCCCAGACCCAGATCCGCGAGACCGTCACCGCCAATGACGTGGTGTTGTTCATGAAGGGCACCAAGACCATGCCGCAATGCGGCTTTTCCAGCCGCGTCGCGGGCGTGCTGAACTTCATGGGCGTGGAGTATCAGGACGTGAACGTGCTGGCCGACGACGCGATCCGTCAGGGCATCAAGGACTACTCCGACTGGCCGACCATCCCGCAGCTCTACGTGAAGGGTGAATTCGTCGGCGGTTGCGACATCATCACCGAGATGACCCTGTCGGGCGAGCTCGACCAGCTCTTCGCGCAGAACGGCGTGGCCTTCGACAAGGACGCCGCCGAGAAGATCCGCGAAGCCAACAAGGGCTGAGCCGGATACCGACGCGAAAAGGCCGCGCATCCCACCGGGTGTGCGGCCTTTTTCATGCCCCGCCGGGAGTGGTTGTCAGACGCCAGCTCGATGGGACTGCACGCGTGCGCTTACGGGATTTCTTCGCATGACAGAGGATCGAGGCGCGGCAGTTCGCTTCACGGCACTGAATATCGCGGAGCACCTGGATCAGGTGGCCGCCTTTTATACGCAGGCGCCTGACTACTGGGTCCTCGCGGAAGGAGGACGTCCGAACGCCCACGAAAAGGCGGAGGAATTCTTCACCGCCGGCGCGCCGGGGTGCGACATCGATCGCTCCCGGTTTCTGGGGCTGTTCCTGGGCGGCCGGCTCTCGGGGCTGGCCGAGCTGCATCACGGCTTCCCCAAGGACGACGATGCCTATCTTGGCCTGATGATCCTGGGTCCATGGGCCCAAGGGGTTGGGCACGGAACGGCGTTCCTGTCAGAGATCGAAGGGCTCGCGCGCTCGGACGGGGCGACCAAGCTGTATGTGGGCGTGCTCGAGGCAAATCCACGGGGGCGCGCGTTTTGGGAGCGTGAGGGGTTTTCCGCGACCGGGGTCACCAAGGAGGACAATGCACACGGCCTCGGCCATGTGCTTCATCGCCTCGTGAAGCCTCTCTGAAATCGGGAACGCGGCCAAGGCCGTCTCGGTCGCAACGCAGCCGCCGATGTTCGACGGCCGCGCCGCAAATGGCTGAGGTCAGACCCCGGCCTTCTCCACCCGCTCGGCCAGAGCTTCGGCGCGTGCGGTCATCTCGGCCAGCATCTCGACGAGGCCGTGCGGGATCACCGGCACCTCGACCCTGACCTTTTCAGGCTCGGCCCGGGCCTTGGCCAGCGCGGCTTCGGTCTGGCTCAGCCGCCGTTCGACCTGGCGTACATAGGTCTCCGCCTGGCTCAGCTTGTCCTCGAGCCCGGCGGTGCGGTCGGCGAGCATCAGCCCTGCCATCAGCAGCATCTTGGACTCGGGCATCCGGCCCGCCTGGTTCGCGAGGCCGGTCGCTTCCTCGTCGAGCAGCTTGGCCGCGGATTCCAGATAGGGCTCCTCGCCCGGCTGGCAGGCGACGGTGAAACCCCGCCCGCCGATGGTGATCTCGACCTGCGGCATCACTCGCGCTCCTCGACCAGGGGTTTCAATTCGGCGATCACCGCGTCCAGCTCGGCCAGTTCGGCGTCGCGCTCGGCCCGGAGCGCGCCCAGCTCCGCCGCCATGGCGCGGTCGATCAGATCGGGGTCGGCCAGCTCGGCCTCCATCGCCTCCCGCAGCTCGCTCGCGACCTCGCGCAGCTCTGCATTGGAGCGGCGCAGCGCCTGCAGCTGGCCGTCGAGATCAGCCATCTGGGCGTTCTGCGCCTCGATCCGCGCCTCGAAGGCGGCCAGGCGGCTGTCCTGCTCCTCGCGCAGTGCCTTGAGGCGGCCCTCGAGCTCGGCATTGGCCTGCTGCTGCGCGTCGAGCGCGGCCCCGAGCTCTCCGTCATCGGCGCGCGGCGCGCTCTCGATGCGGTCGAGCCCTTGGGCGATCCGGTCCAGCGCCGCCGAAAGGCGGCTCTCCAAGTCGGTAATGTCGGTCATGCTGCCCCTGCCTGCCCCTGCCCCGCCGCCGAGACGACCGGCTCCGGCCGCCCGAATCGCGCAAGGCGTCGCAAAAACCTAGACCACGCCTGCGCGCCCCGCAAACCGCCCAGATCGACGGCCAAGCCCCCGTTCGCCCGCTTGAACTCGCCTCCGGCCCCTGTCAATACCGTCCGCGACAAGGGGGGCCGCGCCCGCGGCTTCGAGGCCAAACCGGAGGACACCCATGGACATCGCCGCCCTGCGCGACAAGCATCCCGAGCATTGGAGGAGGGCCGCGGCGATCCGCACCCTGACCCTCGACGCCGTCGCCGCCGCCAATTCCGGCCACTCGGGAATGCCGATGGGCATGGCCGACGTCGCCACCGTGCTGTTCGAAAAGCACCTGAAGTTCGACCCCAAGGCGCCGAAATGGGCGGATCGCGACCGCTTCATCCTCTCCGTCGGCCACGGCTCGATGCTGCTCTACTCGGTGCTGCACCTGACCGGCTACGAGGAAGTGCCGCTCGAGGAGATCAAGAATTTCCGCCAGTGGGGCTCGAAGACCGCCGGTCACCCCGAGAGTGAGTATCTCGACGCGGTCGAGACCACCACCGGCCCGCTCGGCCAGGGCATCGCCAACTCGGTCGGCTTCGCCATCGCCGAAGAGATGCTGCGCGCCAAATACGGCTCGAAGATCGTCGATCACTACACCTGGGTCATGGCCGGTGACGGCTGCCTGATGGAGGGCGTGAGCCAGGAGGCGATCGCGCTCGCGGGCATGCAGAAGCTGTCGAAGCTCGTCGTGTTCTTTGACGACAACGGCATCACCATCGACGGCAAGGTGTCGATCGCCGACATCACCGACCAGGTGAAGCGCTTCGAGGCCTCGGGCTGGCACGTCCAGTCGATCGACGGCCACGACCCGGAGGCGATCGATGCCGCGATCGAGGCCGCCAAGGCCGATCCGCGCCCCTCGATTATCGCCTGCAAGACGCATATCGCGCTGGGCTCCTCGGCGCAGGACACCGCCAAGGGCCACGGCGCGCTGACCGATGCGAAGCTGATCGCCGACACCAAGGCCGCCTATGGTTGGGAGCACGGCCCGTTCGAGATCCCGTCCGACGTCAAGGCGCAGTGGGAGGCGATGGGCGCGCGCGGTGCAAAGGCCCACGCCGAATGGCGCGAGCGCTTCGACGCGCTGTCCGAGCGCAAGCGGATGGAATTCGAGCGTGCCTTCGCCGCCGAGGCGCCCAAGGCGCTCTCCGCCAAGATCCGCGCCTTCAAGAAGGAGGCCGTGGAGAACGCCAAGGCCGTCGCGTCGCGCAAGTCCTCTGAGATGGTGCTCAACGTCGTCAACGGCGTGATGACCGAGACCGTCGGCGGCTCGGCCGACCTGACCGGCTCGAACAACACCCGTTCGGGCGACATGGAAGTGTTCTCGCCGGAGAACCGCTCGGGCCGCTACATCCATTACGGCATCCGCGAGCACGGCATGGCGGCGGCGATGAACGGCATCGCGCTGCATGGCGGCCTGCGCCCCTATGGCGGCACCTTCATGGCCTTCACCGACTACGCGCGTGGCGCGATGCGCCTGTCGGCGCTGATGCACCAGCCGGTGGTCTACGTGATGACCCACGACTCGATCGGCCTGGGCGAAGACGGCCCGACCCACCAGCCGGTCGAGCACCTGTCGATGCTGCGTGCGACGCCGAACACCTACGTGTTCCGCCCCGCCGACACGGTCGAGACCGCCGAGGCCTGGGAGATCGCGCTGTCGACCTCCGACCGTCCCTCGGTGCTGGCGCTGAGCCGCCAGAACCTCGCCCCGGTGCGCAACGAGCACAAGACCAAGAACCTGACCGAGCAAGGCGCCTACGTGCTGCGCGAGGCAGGCGAGAAGCGCCGCGCGATCATCATGGCTTCGGGCTCCGAGGTGGAGATCGCGGTCAAGGCGCGCGACATCCTCGAGGCCGAGGGCATCGGCACCCGCGTGGTCTCCGTGCCCTGCATGGAGCTCTTCGCCGCGCAGGACGAGGCCTATCGCAAGCGCGTGCTGCCGGCGGGTCCGGTGCGGGTCGCGGTCGAGGCCGGCGTGCGCCAGAGCTGGGATCGCCTGCTTCTGGGCGAGCGCGGCCGCGAGCCCAAGGCGGGCTTCGTCGGCATGGAGGGCTTCGGCGCCTCCGCCCCGGCCGAGACGCTCTACGAGAAGTTCGGCATCACCGCCGAGGCGGTGGCCGAGAAGGTGAAGTCGCTGCTCTGAACCCTCGGCGGGTGACGACAGTGCAAGGGGCGGCCCAAATGGGCCGCCCCTTTTCGCATCCAGCGTGGAGCATATAAGCGGCTTCGGCCGCTCGGCCCGGGTGTTCGGAGAGGTCGGCGCGGTTCATGCTGGGCTTCGGTAGCCCGTCGGACTCCCGCTCCCCCGATCCCTGGGACGGCGGGCGCTGCGCCAGCCTCGTCAGCCCCGCTCCGTTGCCAGCAGATTTCCGCCCATCTGCATGGAAATGGCAGGCCAGACGGCCGCAAGAGAGGTTTCTGGGGAGGCCCCACCGGGACAACCGGCCCCGAATGGCGGCCGTGCGAGTCGCGTGTCGCGATCCATCAGTCGAGCCGGACAGAGATCCGACCGGCTCCCGCGACGGCCATCGCGAGGCAGCCGCCGGCGATCGCCCAGTTCTTGACGAAGATCGTCATCTGCCAGGGCTCATCGGGGAGAAAGTGGAAGATCGAGGTGACCGCGCTGTAGAGCGCGAGGGACAGCGCGACCGGGCGCACGCCCACGCCGAAGGCCAGCGCCGCACCGGCGGCGGCGTTGTAGGCAAGGGCCGGCCAGACCAGCAGGCCCGGCAGGTGCCAGCCCATCAGCAGCCCGGCGACCGCGTCCGGGTCGAAGGCCTTTTGCGCGGCGCCACCGAGGAACAGCGCCGCCATAAGCAAGCGGCCGATCAGCAACAGCCAGTCATCGAGGCGCAGTCGGGCTTCGGAGCGACGCTGCGCGCGGTGCATCTCGCGGTCTAGGCTCGCCAGCATGAGCACCCCCCTCGCGGTCATTCTGTTCGCCTCCATCCTAGCCGCCTTCGCCGCGGACCACTACTGGTTCGAAGGCCATGGCGCTCTGGCGGCGGGGCGGGCCGGGCTCGAGGCGATCCGCTGGCTGGCCTTCTGGCGCTGAGCGACCGTGAGCGCCACCGGTGGCGCCAACGGCCCCAGAAGCCGGCGATCTCCGGTTGACGCGGGCGCACAAATGCCGATCTTGGCGCCGAACCCAAGCCCGGCAATTCCCGAGGAGACCCCCATGGCTGTCAAGGTAGCAATCAACGGCTTCGGCCGCATCGGGCGCAACGTCCTGCGCGGCATCATCGAATCCGGCCGCACCGACATCGAGGTCGTCGCGATCAACGATCTCGGCCCGGTCGAGACCAATGCCCACCTGCTGCGCTACGACAGCGTGCATGGCCGTTTCCCGCACGAGGTGAAGACCACCGAGGACACGATCGATGTCGGCCGCGGCCCGATCCGGGTCACCGCGATCCGCGATCCCAAGGAACTGCCCTGGTCCGACGTCGACGTCGCGCTCGAGTGCACCGGCATCTTCGTGAGCCACGAGAAGGCCGCGATGCATCTCGAGAACGGCTCCAAGCGCGTGCTCGTCTCCGCCCCCTGCTCGGGCGCCGAGAAGACCATCGTCTATGGCGTCAACCACGAGACGCTGACCGCCGAAGACAAGGTCGTGTCGAACGCCTCCTGCACCACCAACTGCCTGTCGCCCGTCGCCAAGGTGCTCAACGATGCCATCGGCATCGAAAAGGGCTTCATGACGACGATCCACAGCTACACCGGCGACCAGCCGACGCTGGACACGATGCACAAGGATCTCTATCGCGCCCGCGCCGCGGCGCTGTCGATGATCCCGACCTCGACCGGTGCCGCGAAGGCCGTCGGCCTGGTGCTGCCCGAGCTCAACGGCAAGCTCGACGGCGTCGCGATCCGCGTGCCGACGCCGAACGTCTCGGTCGTCGACCTGACCTTCAACGCCGCGCGCGAGACCAGCGTCGAGGAGATCAACCAGCTGATCCGCGACGCCGCCAACGGCCCGCTCAAGGGCATCCTCGGCTTCACCGACGAGCAGCTGGTCAGCTCGGACTTCAACCACGACCCGCACTCCTCGGTGTTCCACACCGACCAGACCAAGGTCATGGACGGCACCATGTGCCGCATCCTGACCTGGTACGACAACGAGTGGGGCTTCTCCAACCGCATGGCCGACACCGCCGTGGCGATGGGCAAGCTGGGCTGATCGTCCACCTTCTCCGGAACGCGAAAGGCCGCCCCTCGGGGCGGCCTTTTTCATTCAGAAGCATCGGGTTACTGGCAGAGCCGAAAATCGCCGCGCCGTTCCTTGACGTCGAGATGAAGGTGATCGGCATGGGCTGCGTCGCTGCCCGGCCCTAACACGGTGGTGAAGTCGAGGCAGGCCGTGGCGCGCACAGTGTCCTGGAACGCCTCAGCCATGGTGCCGTCACGCTCGCGCGGCTGGACTCGTACCTCCGATCCATCGGCGAAGCCGAAGGACATCACGTCGACGGCATTGCCGAAGGCATGCTCGGACAGCGTCTCCGGGTCGGAGGAGCGGCTGCGGCAGTTGTAGACGGTGCCCTGCCGGATCGCGCTCAGCCCGCCGCGCCCGAGCCGCCCGGCCGCGGGGATGGCAAAGCCCTCGACCCAGCGTGCCAGCGCCAGCGCGGTCTCGCAGCGCATCGGCGCGGGCGGCTCCAGAGCCACGTCGGGCAGTATCCGGGAGAGCGTCAGCGGATGGGCGATCCCGCAATCGGCGACCTCCGGATCCTCGACCGGCAGCCCCTCCTCGAAGCGCGCGCCCAACGCCACAAGCTCGGCCCGGCAGGCGTCGCGCGCTGATTGCGGGGCAGCGAGCCGCTCGGGCATGGCCGGGACGCTGTCGCGTGCCCCGGCATTGGTATCCGGCAGCTCGTCCTGCTCGTCAGCATCTGCACCTTCCGCTTCGGTGTCCGTGGCTTCAGCTCCGCCTTCGGCTTCAGCCTCCGTTGCAGCCTCAACTTCGGCTTCGGCTTCGGCTTCGGCTTCGGCTTCGGCTTCGGCTTCGGCTTCGGCTTCGGCTTCGGCTTCGGCTTCGGCTTCGGCTTCGGTCGGATTGCCGGTCGCATCCGGCGTGTCGAGCCCCTCTTCCCCCTCGGGCCGGGCTTCCGGCGAAGGAACGCTGGTCGGTGCCTCGTCACTCTCGGTCGTCGCCAGCCCCTCGGGCCGAGCCTCCGGCGAGGGCACCGTCTCGGGCGCCTGTTGGGCCGCGAGCGGCCCGGCGGTCAGCATCAGGGCCAGCGCCAGCCGTTTCATTCGACGAACTCGACCGTGACGCCGTCGGAGACCAGATGCGCCAGCTCCTCGGCATCCCAGTTGGTCATGCGCACGCAGCCATGGCTTGCCGCGTTGAACAGCGAATCCGGGTCGGACGTGCCGTGCAGCCCGTAGGTCGGCTTGCTGAGATCGATCCAGACAGAGCCGACCGGGCCGTTGGGACCGGGCGGCAGCGTCAACACCTCGTCATTGTCGCCCTGCTGGAAGTTGAGGTCCGGATTGTAGGTGTAGGTCGGGTCCATCGCCACCGCGACCACCTCGACGGTCCCCGAGGGCGACGGTGTCTGGGCCGAGCCGATGGTGACCGGGTAGTTGAGGATCATCTTCCCGTTCTCGTCGAAACCGGCGAGACGGCTGGTCTGCTTGCGGACCTCGATCCGCGCCACCTTGGTCTCGAGCCTCGGACCGGGATCGACGACGGTGATCGTCTCGCCCGGCTGCCACGACGCGTTCGCGTTGAGGCTCTCGAGGAAGCCCTGATCCATGTGAAACCGCTCGGCCAGCTTCTCGGCGACGCTGGTGTAGCCCAGCCGGTCGAGCTCGGCGAGCTTGGCGTAGTCGTCCGGCAGCGGCTCGCTGAGCCCCGAGGCGTCCTCCTCGGTGATGGTGTAGCTCTGCATCATCGGCGCCTGTTCCTGCGCGTTCAGCGCCTCCCAGACCTGGCTGTCGAGCTGCCCGTCCACTTCGAAGCCCTCGCGGGTTTCGAAGGCGGCGATGGCGCTCTCGCTCATGCCGCCCTTCCAGCCGTCGATGATGCCCGGCGAGATCGCCGCGCGATCGAGCAGGATCTGCGTCTTCACGGTGAGCGCGGACTGACCGTCGGGCAGCGGTCCGCCCTCATAGGTGACGGCCTCGATCGCCTCCGGCGTAGGCGGCGCGTCGCGCGGCGGGCCGGCGTCGGCCGCGCTCTGGCCTGAACTGTCGGTGGTGTCCTCGGATGAAGAAGTAGGCGTGGAAGAGGCACCCTGCTGGGCCTCGACCGGCTGCGCGCCGCTCTGCTCCAACATGCGCAACGTCTCGGGCTGGGCGGCGGAGCCGGCGGGCGTGCCTGTCGTGCCTGCCTGCGCGCCCTGCCCCGCGGCGCCGTCCGGCGTGCTCGCCTGCCCGTCCTGCGGGGCAGCAGTCTCCTGTTGCTGCGGCGCGTCCCCGCCTCGGGTTTCCTCGAGCGCCTCGCGGGTTTCGGCGGCAATATCGGCGCCGCTCTCCTGGCTGTCCTGCGCCAAGGCGCCGCTCGCGGCGAAGGCCAGGACGGAGAGGGAGATTGAAAGGGTCTGGCGGGTCATCGGGCGCTCCTCGGTCGTGTGCGCCCCAACGCCCGAAACCCCCGACGGGTCCCGCCTGTGCTAGAGACCGAGCCGCAGCTTCAGCGCCTCCTCGACGCCCGAAGGCACAAAGGAGGAGACGTCACCGCCGAGGCGGGCGATCTCCTTGACCAGCTTCGACGCGATCGCCTGGTGCCGCGCTTCGGCCATCAGGAATACCGTCTCGACCGACTTGTCGAGCATGCGGTTCATGCCGACCATCTGGTACTCATACTCGAAATCGGCGACCGCCCGCAGGCCGCGGATGATCATCTGCGCGCCGACATCATTGGCCGCGTCGATCAGCAGGTTCTCGAACGGGTGTACCACGATTTCCGAGCCGCAGGCCGCGGCGATCGGCGCGGTTTCGGCCTCGATCATCGCCACCCGCTCGTCGAGCGAGAACAAGGGCCCCTTGTCGCGGTTGATCGCCACCCCGATCACCAGCCGGTCGACCAGCGTGCAGGCCCGGCGGATGATGTCGGTATGGCCCAGCGTGACCGGGTCGAATGTCCCGGGATAAAGTCCGATGCGCATGGCGCCTCCCCGCCGCAGTTGCGCGCGCAGACGACATCACGACGGCGCGAGATGCAAGCCCCCGCGCCGCATCGGGCTCAATGGCCCATGATCATCCCCTCGAGTGCATCTTTTTCCATCGACAGCTCGGAGAGACGGGCCTTGACCACGTCGCCGATCGAGATCAGCCCGATCATCTCGTCGCCCTCGACCACGGGGATGTGCCGGAACCGGCCCTCGGTCATGCGCTGCAGCACGAGGTCGGCCACCTCGTCGCGGTGACAGGTCACCGGGTTGGCGGTCATCAATGCCTCGACCTTCTCGTCGAGACAATCCGGACCGCGCCGGCCGATTTCGCGGACGATGTCGCGCTCGGAGATGATGCCTTGCGCGCGCTTGCCGTCCTGCGACACCACCAGCGCACCGATCCGCTTGTCCGACAATTGCCGCGCAGCCTCGGCCACGGTGATGTCGGGCGTCACGGTGGCGACCTCGTCGCTGGCCTTGGATTTCAGGATCTGTTGCACGAGCATGGCGCACTCCCTTTATCGCGCCCCCGATGGCCGGGGGCCATGTATCAACCGTCGCGCCCGCCGCGCGTTCCTGTCAAGCATTCCGCCTCCAGCCGGGCCACCTCGGCGCGAACCCCCGCGCTCAGCGCCTGCGCAAAGCGCGACAGCCGCGCGGAGCGGCGATCCACGGCATGGCGCACCAGCCAGAACGCGCGTGTTAGCGACAGCTCGTCGGTCAGGACCCGGCGCAGCTCGGGCGCGAAAGGCAGCGCGAAGTCGTGCACGATGCCGATGCCGGCATGGCGCAGCATCTGCAGTTGCACCGAGACCGAATTCGAGGCGAGCGGCACGCCCTGCGCCCCGAGATCGCCCAGATAATCCAGCTCGCGGTCGAAGATCATGTCGGGGATGTAGCCGACTAGCGGCCGTTTCCCGAGCGCGGCGAGGCTCTCGGGTGGCGGCGCGTCGGCGCGCTGGGCGAGGCTGAGACGGTAGTCGGTGATCTTCTGCACCGTCAGCCGCCCCGCCTCCGGCGGGCTCACCGTGACCGCCATGTCCGCCTCGCGCTTCGACAGGTTGACCACGCGTGGCAGGGCGAGGATCTGCAGCTCGAGATCCGGGTTCTCGGCCTGGATCGCCGCACAGACCTGCGGCAGCACGAAATTGGCGCAGCCATCCGGCGCGCCGATGCGGATCTGGCCCGACAGGCCGCGCTCAGGCGCGCCCGCCTCGGCAGCACGGGCCAGCGCCGCCTCGGCCCGCCCCGCATACTCGGCCAACCGCTCGCCGCGGGTCGTCAGCGCGTAGCCCTGCGGGCTTCTGACGAACAGCGCCGCCCCTAGCCTCTCCTCCAGCCGGGCGATCCGCCGCCCGACGGTCGCCGGGTCCATCCGGAGCTGCGGCGCCGCCCCTGACAGGCTCTCGGCGCGCGCCACCGCCAAGAAGACGCGGATGTCGTCCCAGTTCTCCAAGCAGGCCCCCCTTTGCAAAAATGCAAAACCGTTTTGATATCCTGCCGCTTTCACCGGCATTTCCGCAAGGCTATCTTGTTTCCCAACCAGAGACCGTTCTTCGGGAGGACCGGACATGCAGGAACAGACCCATTACATCGGCGGCGAACACGTCAAGGGCGGCTCGGGCCGCTTCGCGGACGTCTTCAACCCCGCCACTGGCGAAGTGCAGGCGCAGCTGCCGCTGGCCAGCGCCGCCGAGATCGACCGCGCCGTGGAAATCGCGCAGGCCGCGCAGCCGGGCTGGGCCGCCACCAACCCGCAGCGCCGGGCCCGGGTGATGATGGAGTACGTGCGGCTTCTGAACCGCGACATGGACAAGCTGGCCGAGGCGCTGTCGCGCGAGCACGGCAAGACCATCCCCGACGCCAAGGGCGACGTGCAGCGCGGCCTCGAAGTGGTCGAGTTCTGCATCGGCGCGCCGCACCTGCTCAAGGGTGAGTACACCGATGGCGCCGGCCCCGGCATCGACATGTATTCGATGCGCCAGCCGCTCGGCGTCTCAGCGGGCATCACCCCGTTCAACTTCCCGGCCATGATCCCGATGTGGATGTTCGCCCCGGCCATCGCCTGCGGCAATGCCTTCATCCTCAAGCCCTCGGAGCGCGCCCCCTCGGTGCCGCTGATGCTGGCGGAACTGATGGAGGAAGCCGGTCTGCCCAAGGGCATCCTGCAGGTCGTCAACGGCGACAAGGAAGCGGTGGACGCAATCCTCGAGCATGAGGGCATCGCCTCGATCGGCTTCGTGGGCTCCACCCCGATCGCCCAGTACATCTACGGCAAGGGCTGCGCGCATGGTAAGCGCGTGCAGTGCTTCGGCGGCGCCAAGAACCACATGATCATCATGCCCGACGCGGACATGGACAAGGCCGCCGATGCGCTGGTTGGCGCAGGCTACGGCGCTGCGGGCGAGCGCTGCATGGCGATCTCGGTCGCCGTTCCGGTTGGCGACGAGACCGCCGACCGGCTGATCGCAGCGCTCAAGCCGCGCATCGAGAGCCTGAAGGTCGGGCCCTACACCTCGGGCGACGACGTGGATTTCGGCCCCGTGGTCACCGCCGCGGCCAAGGAGAACATCCTCAAGCTGGTGCAGTCGGGCGTCGATGCCGGTGCCGAGCTTGTGGTCGACGGGCGCGATTTCCGCCTGCAGGGCTACGAGAACGGCTTCTTCGTGGGCGCGCATTTGTTCGACCGCGTGACGCCGGACATGGAGATCTACCGCAAGGAGATCTTCGGACCGGTGCTGTCGACCGTGCGCGCCGGCTCCTACGAGGAGGCGCTCAAGCTCGCCATGGATCATGAGATGGGCAACGGCACGGCGATCTTCACCCGCGACGGCGACGCCGCGCGCGACTTCGCCAACCGGGTCAATGTCGGCATGGTCGGCATCAACGTTCCGATCCCGGTGCCGCTGGCCTATCACAGCTTCGGCGGCTGGAAGAAGTCGGCCTTCGGCGACCTGAACCAGCACGGCACGGACAGCTTCAAGTTCTATACCCGGACCAAGACCGTCACCGCGCGCTGGCCCTCGGGCATCAAGGATGGCGGCGAGTTCAACTTCAAGCCGATGGACTGACGTAACGGCAAATTGGTTTGGCTGTGGGGCGGCATCGGTGCGATGCTGCCCCATGGTTTTTTGTACATATCGGAGGCTCGCCATGCCGTCCCGTCGTTCCCTTCTCGCCCAGATCCTCGCCGCACCACTGCTCGCAGCCTCCGCCCGCGCCGGCGGCTCCGCGGCCGAGCCCCCCCTGCCCCCGACCCCGGTCATGGGCCAGATGCACCAGGTCGACATTCAGGGCTTCGCCTTCCAGCCCGCCACGCTGACCGTCGCACCGGGCGACACGGTGGTCTTCACCAATCGCGACGCCGCACCGCATACCGTCACCGCCGATAGCGGCGCCTTCGACAGCGGCCGCCTCGCGACCGGGCAGACGATCGGGATGAGCTTCAACGCCCGCGGCGACTACAGCTATTACTGCGCTCTCCACCCCCGCATGCGCGGCAGCATAACGGTGGCCTGAGCCTTCTCGCGGACCTCGGACGCGCCGTGCCGCGTTGGCCCCGGACAACAATCCGGAGGCCCGCCCCATGTCAGATCCCGCCTTCAGCCTCGGCATCGAGGAAGAGTATCTCGTCGTCGACGCCGAGACGATGGAGCTCGCCGCCGTGCCCGATGAAATGCTCGCCGCCGCCAAGAAGCGGCTGGGCGACAATGTCAGCCCCGAATTCCGCGACTGCCAGATCGAGATCGGCACCTCCGTCGCCGCCGACATCTCCGAGGCGCGGGCCGATCTCGCGCATCTGCGCGGCGGTCTGGCCGAAGTGGCCGATGATTACGGCCTCGCCCTCGTCGCCGTCTCCTGCCACCCCTGGGGCGATCCCGAGAGCCGCGGCACCGGCAAGGGCGCGCGCTACGACAAGATCGCCGAGGATATCGGCGGCATCGCCGACCGTCTGATGACCTGCGGCATGCATGTGCATGTCGGGCTGGGCGAAGATCCGGAGCTGCGCACCGACCTGTTGGCGCAGGCGAGCTACTTCCTGCCCTTCGTGCTGGCGCTCTCCGCCTCCTCCCCCTTCTGGCGGGGCGAGGACACGCGGCTGTCCTCCTGGCGGCTCAACGTCTTCGACCAGTGCCCGCGTTCGGGTCTTCCGCCGAAGATCGAGAGCTGGGCCGAGTACCGCAAGATGGTCGACACGCTGGTGAAGGCCGAGATCATCGAGGACGCCTCCAAGATCTGGTGGGACCTGCGCCCGTCGGAGGCCTGGCCGACGCTGGAGACCCGCATCGCCGACGTCATGCCGCGCATGGAGGAGGCGCTGTCGGTCGCGGCCTTCGTCCAATGCGTGATGCGGATGCTGTGGCGGCTCAAGACCGAGAACAAGCGCTGGCGCGTCTATGAGCGGTTCCTGATCGAGGAGAACCGCTGGCGGGCCCAGCGCTACGGCACGGAGGGCACGCTGCTCGACCTTGGGCAGGACCGGCTGCGCCCGATGGAGGAGCTGCTGGGTGAGCTCGAGGAAATGATGGAGCCCGACGCCCGGGCGCTGGGCTGTCTCGACGAGCTGCGCGGCACGCGGCGGATCGCGCATCAGGGCTCGTCCGCCGTGCGGCAGCGCCGCGCCTTCGATGCCGCCCGGGCCAAGGGTGCCGAGCCGCGCGAGGCGCTGCGCGAGATGCTGCGCGGTGTGTCGCGCGAGTTCATGGAGGGGGTGCAGGGCGGAATGCCGCCCATGTGATGAGTGCCAAGGAACGCGGCACGGCACGCGCTGGTTGTCAATGCAAATCGGATCGGAGAGCAGTCTCATGAAGAACTTCATCGGCATCGGCACCGCGCTGACCCTCGCCCTCGCGCCCATGGCGATCGAGGCTAAACCGAAACTGAAGATCAACGGCAATGCCGCGGCGATGCTGCAGCTCATCGACGCCAATGCCGGCGACAGGGCGAAGAAGGCGGCCAAGATCGAAAAGAAGCTGCGCAAGGCGGCGAAGAAGGCGGGCGTTCCGCTCGCCGTCGGGGCCGGGACCGCCGTGGGGGTCCAGCAGGTCCGCGCCCCCGCCGCCGAGCGGGTCGAGGCGGTGGTGCGCTATGCCCCCGAGACCGTGGGCCAGCGGCCCCGGCTGCGCCCGGAGACGGCCAGCTTCGCCACGCTCGACACCCCCGCCGAGGCGCCGCCGGTGACCACGCTGCAGGATGGTCGGCGCATCGAGACTTCGGAACTCGGCAGCCGCACAACGCGGGACGACGCGCGGGTGACCAGCACCACGACCGCTTCCGCCGGGCCGACGGTGATCACCATCGAGGGCGATCGCGTGTCGACCTCCGATAGCTCTTTCTCCGGCGCCACGACCACCCGGACCTCGACGGTCGCCGCCGAGCCCGCCTCCGTCACGGCCCCGGCCCAGACGGTGTCGCTTGAGACCGACTCGTCGCTGTTCGGTGGCCCGACCGGCTACTGACAGGCCTCACTCCTGAACGCGAAAGGGCCGCCCCTCGGGGCGGCCCTTCTGTCTTGATCGTCGCGCCGGTTATTCGGCGGCCATCTTTCGGGACTTGAGCATCGGGCCGAGGTAGCGGCCGGTATGGCTCGCCTCGACGGTGCTGACCTCCTCGGGGGTGCCGGTCGCCACCACCGTTCCGCCGCCATCGCCGCCCTCGGGGCCGATGTCGATGATCCAGTCGGCGGTCTTCACCACGTCGAGATTGTGCTCGATCACCACGACGGTGTTGCCCGCCTCCACCAGCTCGTGCAGCACTTCCAGAAGCTTGCGCACATCCTCGAAATGCAGGCCGGTCGTCGGCTCGTCGAGGATGTAGAGCGTGCGCCCCGTCGAACGACGTGCCAGTTCCTTGGACAGCTTCACCCGCTGCGCCTCGCCGCCCGAGAGCGTCGTCGCCTGCTGGCCGACCTTGATGTAGCCCAGACCGACCCGGCACAGCGCGTCCATCTTCTCGCGGATCGACGGCACGGCCGAGAAGAAGGCCTGCGCGTCCTCGACCGTCATGTCGAGCACATCGGCGATCGACTTGCCCTTGAACTTCACCTCCAGCGTCTCGCGGTTGTAGCGCTGGCCCTTGCAGGTCTCGCAGGTGACGTAGACGTCGGGCAGGAAGTGCATCTCGATCTTGATGACGCCGTCGCCCTGGCAGGCCTCGCAGCGGCCGCCCTTCACGTTGAAGGAGAAGCGCCCCGGCTTGTAGCCACGCGCCTTGGCCTCGGGCAGCCCGGCGAACCAGTCGCGGATCGGGGTGAAAGCCCCGGTATAGGTGGCCGGGTTCGAGCGCGGGGTGCGGCCAATCGGGCGCTGGTCGATGTCGATCACCTTGTCGAGATGCTCGAAGCCCTTGATGGTTTCACAGGGCGCAGGCGCCTGCCGCGCGCCGTTGAGCTTCATCGCGGCGTTCTTGTAGAGCGTCTCGATAGTCAGGGTCGACTTGCCACCGCCCGACACGCCGGTGACGGCCACGAACTTGCCCAGCGGGTAGTCGACCGTGACCTGCTTGAGATTGTTGCCGGTGGCCTTCACCACGGTAAGGGCCTTGCCGTTGCCCTCCCGCCGCTGGGCCGGCACGGCGATCTCGCGCCGACCGCTCAGATACTGGCCGGTGACCGACTCCGGGTCGGCCATGATCTCGGCCGGCGTGCCGTGCGACACGATTGCACCGCCATGCACGCCCGCGCCCGGCCCCATGTCGAAGACGTAATCCGCCTCGCGGATCGCTTCCTCGTCATGTTCGACCACGATCACCGTATTGCCCTGATCGCGCAGGTTCTTGAGCGTGGTCAGCAGCCGGTCATTGTCGCGCTGGTGCAGGCCGATCGACGGCTCGTCGAGCACGTAGAGCACGCCGGTGAGGCCCGAGCCGATCTGCGAGGCCAGCCGGATGCGCTGGCTCTCACCGCCCGACAGCGTGCCGGCGTTGCGCGACAGCGTCAGGTAGTCGAGGCCGACATTGTTGAGGAAGCCGAGCCGCTCGCGGATCTCCTTGAGGATGGCGCGGGCGATCTCGTTCTTCTGGTTGGTGAGGCTCGCGGGCACGGTCTCGCACCACTCGTGGGCCTCGCGGATCGACATCTGCACCACCTGGCCGACATGCAGCCCGGCGATCCGCACCGCCAGCGCCTCGTCGCGCAGGCGGAAGCCGCCGCAGGCGCCGCAGGCCCGGTTGTTCTGGTACTGCTCCATCTCCTCGCGGACCCAGGAGCTGTCGGTCTCGCGGTAGCGCCGTTCGAGATTGGGGATCACGCCCTCGAAGGGGCGGCTGACCTTGTAGACCCGCCCGCCATCATCGTAGCGGAAGTCGATCTCCTCCTTGCCGGAGCCGCGCAGGAAGACTTCGCGCACGTTCTCGGGCAGGTCTTTCCAGCGCGCGGTCTTGGAGACGCCGTAATGCTTGGAGATCGCCTCGATGGTCTGCAGGAAATAGGGCGTCTTGCCCTTGCGCCACGGCGCGATCGCCCCGTCCGCGACCTTCAGCGTCACGTCGGGCACGACGAGCCGCTCGTCGAAGAACAGCTCGACGCCGAGGCCGTCGCAGGAGGGGCAGGCGCCGAAGGGCGCGTTGAACGAGAACAGCCGCGGCTCGATCTCGGGGATGGTGAAGCCCGAGACGGGGCATGCGAACTTCTCGGAGAAGGTGATCCGCTCCGGCTCGCCTTCGCCCTCCTTCGGCGCGGTTTCGAGGATGGCGATGCCGTCGGCGAGGTCAAGCGCGGTGCGGAACGAATCCGCCAACCGCGTCTCCAGCCCCTCGCGCACCACGATCCGGTCGACCACCACGTCGATGTCATGGCGGAATTTCTTGTCGAGCGTGGGCGGGGTCTCGAGTTCATAGAACTCGCCGTTCACCTTGACCCGCTGGAAGCCCTGCTTCCGGAGCTCGACGAACTCCTTCTTGTACTCGCCCTTGCGGTCACGGACGATCGGCGCGAGCAGGTAGCCGCGCGTGCCCTCCTCCATCGCCATGACCCGGTCGACCATGTCCTGCACCTGCTGCGCCTCGATCGGCAGGCCGGTGGCCGGTGAATAGGGCGTGCCGACGCGGGCAAAGAGCAGGCGGAGATAGTCGTAGATCTCGGTGACGGTGCCGACGGTGGAGCGCGGGTTCTTCGACGTCGTCTTCTGCTCGATCGAGATCGCGGGGCTGAGCCCCGAGATGTGGTCGACGTCCGGCTTCTCCATCATGTCGAGGAACTGCCGCGCATAGGCCGACAGGCTCTCGACGTAGCGGCGCTGCCCCTCGGCATAGATCGTGTCGAAGGCGAGGCTCGACTTGCCCGAACCCGACAGCCCGGTGATCACGACGAGCTCGTCGCGCGGGATATCCACGTCGATGTTCTTAAGATTGTGCTCGCGCGCGCCGCGCACCTCGATCCGCTTCAATTCCGCCATTGCCCACCCCAGCGATGTCCAGCCCGGAACATAGGACTTCAGAGCCCGATCGCCAACCGCGAAATGAGAACGAGACATGAACGCATGGCAGGGCTGCGCGGTTTGCCGCAGCCCCGTTGGGCGCGGCAAACCTCACGCTTTCGTGCGGTGGTGTTCAGTAGCCGCCCATCCGCGACGGCCAGGCATGGCGTTGCCAGAACCCCATGCGGATCGGCGGTGGTGTGGAGAGAAAGGCGCGCCGCTCGTTGCCTGCGGCGAGCAGTTGCAGGACGGCCTGCAGTTCGGCGTCGGCCCGCCCGGTCACCGGCAGGCCCTGCTCTGCCTGGAAGGCGCGGATCGCATGGGCCAGAGCCGGCCCCGCCACGCCGTCGATGCCGCCCGGGTCATGCCCCAGATGCCGGAGCAGGACCTGCACCTCGAATATGCCCTCTCGGTCGAGATCGGCCGCCTGTGCCGGTGCCACCGCTGCCACGGTTGCAGCCACGAGAAATGCCGGAAATCGCATGGTACCCCCTAAACTCCCGGGATGATCCCGAGGGGGGCAGTCTAACAGAAAATGCCCCCGGCCTTCCGGACCGGGGGCAAAAGTGATCCTGCGCTGCGGCGTCGCTCAGTAGTGGAGCGCCCGGCCATAGGCATCGAGCACGCTTTCATGCATCATCTCGGAGAGCGTCGGATGCGGGAACACCGTCTCCATCAGCTCCTTTTCGGTGGTCTCGAGCGTGCGGCCGACGATGTAGCCCTGGATCAGCTCGGTCACCTCGGCCCCGACCATGTGGGCGCCCAGAAGCTCGCCGGTCTTGGCGTCGAACACGGTCTTGACCATGCCCTCGGCCTCGCCCAGCGCGATCGCCTTGCCGTTGCCGATGAAGGGGAAGCGGCCAACCCGGACCTCGTAGCCCAATTCCTTGGCCTTGGCCTCGGTGTAGCCGACGCTGGCGACCTGCGGCTGGCAATAGGTGCAGCCGGCGATGCTCTCGGGCTTGACCGGATGCGGATGCTCGCCGGCGATCAGCTCGGCCACCATGACGCCCTCATGGCTCGCCTTGTGCGCAAGCCAGGGCGCGCCGGCGATGTCGCCGATGGCATAGAGCCCCTCGACACCGGTGCGGCAGTACTCGTCCGTCACCACGTGGGTGCGGTCGATCTTCACGCCCAACTCCTCGAGGCCGAGGCCTTCGGTGTTGCCGACGATGCCGACGGCCGAGATCACCGTGTCGAACTCGTGGGTCTCGGTCTTGCCCTTGGATTCGATATGGGCGGTGACCTTGCCCTTGCCGCGGTCGAGCTGCTTGACCGTGGCCTTCTCCATGATCGTCATGCCCTGCTTGACGAACTGCTTCTTGGCGAAGGTCGAGATCTCGGCATCCTCGACCGGCAGGATCCGGTCCATCACCTCGACCACCGTCGTCTCGGCGCCCAGCGTGTTGTAGAAGCTGGCGAACTCGATGCCGATCGCGCCCGAGCCGATGACGAGCAGCTTCTTGGGCATGCGCGGCGGCACCAGCGCGTGGCGGTAGGACCAGACCAGATCACCATCGGCTTCGAGGCCCGGCAGGTTGCGGGCGCGGGCGCCGGTGGCGAGAACGATGTTCTTGGCGGTCAGCTCCTCGCTGCCCTTATCGGTCTTGACCGTGACCTTGCCCCTGGCGGGGATGGTGGCCTCACCCATCACCACCTCGATCTTGTTCTTCTTCATCAGGTGGCCGATGCCTGAGGACAGCTGCTTGGCCACCCCGCGCGAGCGCTTGACCACCGCGTCGAGATCGTAGCCGATGCTCTCCGCCTTGAGCCCGAACTCCTTGGCCCGGTGCATGAGGTGGAACACCTCGGAGGAGCGCAGCATCGCCTTGGTCGGGATGCAGCCCCAGTTGAGGCAGATGCCGCCCAGGTTCTCGCGCTCGACGATCACGACCTTCTTGCCCAGCTGGGCGGCGCGGATCGCGGCGACATAGCCGCCGGGGCCAGCCCCGATCACGATCACGTCGAAGTTCTTGGCGGCCATTCGGTGTTCCTCCTCGGCGGTCCGGCAAAATTGGTTTGACGCTAAACCACTTTCTGCCGGGCTTCCAGACGGGGAGACGCATGGCTGGTTTGCGCAGCGTCAGCTTTCGGATTTGAGCCGCTTTATCACCGCACCATAGCCGCCCGCCTCGAGCCAATCGCGCTCGGCATCCGTTGTTTCGCGGCCCAGCGCCGCGTTGCGGAACGGGAAGCGGCCGAATTCGCGGATCACCTTGCGATGGGCGCGGGCGTGCAGAAGGTTGTCCTTGGCCTCGGGCATGCGCTCGTGGAACAGCCGCACCGCGCGGTCCTGATCGACGAGATTCTCGGAATGCATCAGCGGCAGGTAGAAGAACTGCCGCCCCGGCGGCACGATCTCGAGGTCCCAGCCATTGTCGATGGCGAGCTTGGCGACCGAGCGGGCCTGCTCATCGAGCTGGAAGGCTCGGGCATCGTCGCGCCAGATGTTGCGCGCGAACTGGTCGGTGACGATGATATAGGCCAGCGCGCCGTTGGGTTCGGTCAACCAATGGCCCAGCGCCCCCTCCTCAGCGCGGTCCCACAGCTTGCCGAAGCGGTCGCGAATCGTGGCGTCGAGCGCCTCGTCGGCGACGTACCACTGCCTCGGCTCGACCTCTTCAAGCCAGAAGGCGAGCACCTTCTCGGCCTCGGTCGGCGCCTCGGCCTGGGCGGTGACGGGGGTGGCGGTCATGGTGGTCCTCCTGATCGGTGGTGCCCACAAACCTGCCCCAACCCCGGCACGGGTCAAGCGCCGATGCGCGTTCCGTGACAATTACGCCTCGTTTCGGCGCATCGGCGGTCAGGCTGCGTCGTCGCGCGCCTCTTCCTGCTGCTCGATCTCGTGCTCGATATAGACCTCCTGCGCGACCTCGGCGGCGACCGCCGAGGCGGTGGCGGCGATCGGCGCGTAGCTGACCGTGTCGGCGACATCGACGCCGCGATCCGGACGGCGCAGCATCCGCCACAGCGCATAGCCCGCGAGACCCAGCATCAGCACGGCGATGAAGGCCCAGAAGCCATGCGCGCCGACATTGTCGAGCATCCAGCCCACCAGGAGCGGTCCCGCGATCGCACCGACGCCGTTGATCAGCAGCAGGCCGCCCGAGGCCGCGGCCATGTCCTCGCGGTCGAGGTAGTCGTTGGCATAGGCGATCAGCAGCGCGTAGAGCGGGTTCGAGGTGCCGCCGACCAGCGCCGCCGAGATCAGGATCAGCGTCACATGGCCGGGCAGCAGGAAGGACATCAGCGCGCCCGCGCCGCCCACCGCCGACAGGCCGAGGATCAGCCAGCGCCGGTCGATGCGGTCCGACAGCCAGCCGATCGGGAATTGCAGCACCAGCGCGCCGACATAGGTGATCGAGACCAGCAGCGAGATCTGCGCCACCGACAGCCCGGCCCGGGCGCCATAAACCGCTGACATGCCGAACTGCGCGGCAAAGACGCCGCCGAGCAGGAACATCCCCATGCAGGCCAGCGGCGAGGCGTCGATCAACCGTCGGATCGGCAGCGGCTTGGTGGTGTTGAACACCGGCGCCGGGCTGACCGAGAGCAGGATTGGCGCGAAGGCCATCGACACCAGCACCGAGGGGATGATGAACAGGATGAAGCCCGAGACGTCGCCCAGCGTCACCAGGTACTGCGCCATGACGATGCCGGCCATCTGCACGATCATGTAGAGCGACAGCGCCTTGCCGCGATTCTCGTTGCTGGCGGCGTCGTTGAGCCAGCTCTCGGCGGTGATGTAGACGCCGCAGAAGCAGAAGCCGATCGCCACCCGGCCCAAGGTCCAGGCCCAGGGCTCGGCCAGGGTGGGATAAAGGATCAGCACCGCCGAGATGGTCGAGCCCAGCGCCGCGAAGACGCGGACATGGCCGACGCGGCGGATCATCCTAGGCGCGTAGCGCGACGCGAACAGGAAGCCCGCGAAATAGGCCGACATGATCACCGACATCTCGAGCGTCGAGAAGCCCTCGATCTCGCCGCGCAGGCCCAGCAGCGTGCCTTGCAGGCCGTTGCCGATCATCAACATGAACATGCCGATGAAGAGCGCCCAGGAGCTGCCCAGAACCTGTATCATGACTCTGCCTTTCCTGCCGTCGGCCTCGCCGGGCTAGCCGTCCGACTCGCCCCGCGTCTCGCATCAAAGCGACGTCTCATGAAGCTCTTGCGAAGCGCGCTCAGCCCTGACCGCGCGGCAAGAGAAGGGATGCGTCGCCATAGGAGAAGAAACGGTAGCGCTCGGCAATCGCGTGGGAATAGATCCTGCGGATCTCCTCCACCCCCATCAGCGCCGAGACCAGCATCATCAGCGTCGATTTCGGCAGGTGGAAGTTGGTCATCAACCCGTCGGCCACGCGGAATTCGAAGCCCGGGGTGATGAAGATATCGGTCTCGCCGCGCCAAGGCGCGATCTCACCGCCGCGCGCCGCGCTCTCGATCAGCCGCAGCGCGGTGGTGCCGACCGGGATCACCCGGCCGCCGGCGGCGCGGGTGGCGGCGATCTCGGCCGCCGCGGCCTCGGTCACCTCGCCCCATTCGGCATGCATCCGGTGCTCGCGGATGTCGTCGACCTTGACAGGCAGGAAGGTGCCGGCGCCGACATGCAGGGTGACATGGGTGAAATCGACGCCGCGCGCGGCGAGCGCCGCCATCAGCGCCTCGTCGAAATGCAGGGAGGCGGTGGGCGCGGCAACGGCGCCGGGGCGCGCGGCCCAGACGGTCTGGTAGTCCTCGCGGTCGCTTTCGTCGGCGGCGCGCTTGGCGGCGATATAGGGCGGCAGCGGCATCGCGCCGACCTGCTGCAGCGCGCGGTCGAAGGCGTCGCCCTCGAGATCGAAGCGCAGCACGCCCTGCCCCTCGTCACGCGCCACCAGCTCGGCCGAGAGCCGGTCGGAGAACTCGATCACCTCGCCTTCGCGCAGCTTCCGGAGCGGCTTGATCAGCGCGTTCCAGGTGCCGTCGGGGCGCGGGCTCAGCAGAGTGACCTCGATCCGGGCCACGCCTTCGCCCGCAGCACCGGGGCGCGAGCGCTGTCCCGAAAGCCGGGCCGGGATCACCTTGGTGTCGTTGAGCACCAGCCGGTCGCCGGGCTGCAGGATGGAGGTCAGATCGGAGACGATGCGATCCTCGATCGCGTCTCCCTGCGCCAGCAGCAGCCGGGCCGAGCTGCGCGGCCGCGCGGGCCGGGTGGCGATCAGCTCCTCGGGCAGGTCGAAGTCGAAATCCGACAGCTTCATGGTCGTCCTCGGATCAGGTCGGCGGCGCCCTGCGAAAGATCTCGCGGAACATGCCGGGGGTGAGCGCCGAGAGCGGGTTGACCGAGACCTGTGGCGCCTCGGGCGTGCCGCCCAGCGTGTAGTTGAAGCCGATCAGGCCCTCGCCCGGCCGGGTCAGGAAGGAGCCCAGCGAATTGACGAGGTAGAAGGGCGAGACGACGCCTGCAAAGGCCATGCGCCGGGTGCCGAGGCTGTAGCGCCCGTCGAGCGAAATGCCAAGGCCCGGCCCGGTGGCGCTGGCCTGCGCGATGTCGAGCGTCTCGGGGGTCAGCCGGAACGAGGCGAGGATGCGGTCGAAGGCCAGCCCCTTGCCGTCGAGCTGCTGCAGCAGACCCACCACCGAGATCGCGTCCAGAAGCTGGGCGATGGCCGGCGCGTCCCGCACGCGCAGCCCGGCGACGTCGAGCGTGCCGCTGTAATGCCCCGGCGCGTCCTCCGGCAGCAGCATCAGGTCGAGAACACCGCCCGTGGCGGTGCCGTAGAGCCCGGCGGCGCGCAGCACCGCGCCGGCATCGGCGCCGGTAACCCGCACCGCCGCGCGGCCGCCATCCGGGACCACCAGCCCCGAGACCGGCGCCGCGCCGTTGACCCGCGCGCCGAAGCGGCCCGAAAAGCCGCCCCGCGTCGAAAAGCTCCCCCGGAAGCCCGTCAGCGTCACCGCCTCGGTCACCCGCAACCGGTCGAGCGCGATCTCGACCGGGCCGCCATCGCCGCCGCCCCCCGATCCGAACGACGCGCGACGCAGGTCGAGCGCGCCGCCGCGGATCTCGATCCCGACCGTCTCGCCTGCTCCGCGCCCGACCAGATCGGCCGTGACGTCGAGCCAGTCCGACAGCCGCAGCCGGTCGAACCGGGCGCGGTCGATCCCGCCCTGGGGCTGCAGTCGCAGGCTGCCGCGCGCCGACAGCCCGCCCGCATCGAGCGCGATCCGGTCGACCCGTGGCGTCGCATCAAGCGTCGCCGCGACCTCGATCCGGCCGGTGGTGCCCGGCGCGATCGCCCACCCGAGGGCCGGGATGCGGAGCGCCACCCCGGCCAGATCGGAGGTCAGCTCGACCACGGGCGGCGCGCCGCGCGGCAGGGTCATCGACAGATGGGCATGGCCGCTGCCGCCGAGGCTGTCTTCGGGCAGGGCTATGCCGAAGGTGTCGAGAAAGCGCTGCGACAGCTCGACCGACCCGTCGAGCCGCGCCGCCCCGGCCCCTGCGCCCAGCGGCTGGAGATAGGTGACATCGGCAGGCAGCCCGTCGAGGGTCAGAGGCCCGGTGATCTCCAGCCGCTCCGGCCCGGCCGTGACCTCGAGCCGCGTGGCCGCGATCCGACGACCGGGCAGGATCGCCCCGCTGGTGGCATCGCTCAGCACTCCGTCGACCGCCCAGTTCACCTGCTCGGGCGTGACCGGCCCGCCCAGCGGCAGTTCGATCACGGCGCGGGCCGAGGCTGTGCCGTCGATCATGTCAACCGGCTTGCCGGCCTTCTGCATCACCCGCAGCGGCGGCTGGTCGATCAGCGAGAGCATCGCGGTTGCGGCGCCCTCTCCCGCAAGCTCGATCCGCCCCTGAGGGCGCGACCTGCCCAGCTCAGGAATGGCAAAACGCGAGCCCGCGAGGTCGATCCGCCCCCCTTCCGGTGCGGTCACCTCGCCCGCGTCGAGTTCGACATGCAAGGCCCCCTCGCCGAACACCAGCCGGCCCACCGCGCCGGTGATCGGCGGCATTCCGTCGAGCGGCCGCAACCGCGCCTTCTCGAAGCCGTGGCTGAGGCGGATCCGGGGCGCCTCGCCCGGCGCGCGGTCGAGCGTCAATGCGAGGTCGCGCAGCCGCGCCTCGGGGATCCGCCCGGCGATCCATTCGCGTGTGCCCGGCCTGAACCCGGGCGGCCAATGCGCCAGCAGCCGGTCGCGTCCGAGCTGGTCGGCATGGGCCTCAAGCGTCGCCTGCCAGCCCGGGCCGTCATGGGTGACGCGCCCCGAGGCCGCGACCCGCGCGCCGCCGATCGCATCCGTGGCCGATAGGCTCTCGATCTCGAGGTCGAAGGGCGCGGGCCGCAGCCGCAGCGTGGCGGCGGCCTCATCTAGCTCGACCGGCCCCGGCAGGCCGATCCGCTCGGACAGCGCCAGCCGGTCGAGCTCAAGCTCCGCTTCGACCGTCTCGGGCCAGCCGGACGCGAAGTCGCGCAGATAGGCCTCGCCATGGCCCTCGATGCGGCCCATCTCGCCGCGCGCGGCGACACGGGTCAGCGCGAGATGCGCGGTATCGGGATCAAAGCGCAGCGCCAGCTCCGCCCCGTCGAAGCGCAGCGGCTCGCCGCCCTGCCTCGGCGCCAAGGCCCCCGCGTCGAGCCGCAGCGTGGCGGAAACGGGGCCGGGCGTACCATCCATCCCGATCCGCCCCCGCAGCCGCGCGGAGACCGGCGCATCGAGCACCGACAGCACGTTGAGCGCCGGGTGCTGCGTGGCGATGTCACGGCTCGACACCCGGTCGAGGATCAGCCGCAGTTCGGCATCCTCGCCCCCCCCCGGGCGATCATAGCTCAGCGCCAAAAGGCCGGGCCGGCCCTGCCTCGTCGCCGTCAGCGGCAGCCGGCCCGTGAGCCGCATGCCCGCGCGCATGTCGAGCGCGAGCCGCCCGGTGCCGCTGGTCCAGCGCCGCCGCGCTCGGTCGTCGACATAGTCGATCGCCAGATCCTCGATCCGGATCCGCTCCAGCGCCGCGAGGCCGGGCCGCGCGGCCAGCCGGTCGATCCGGGTCAGCAGGCCGGCCAGCCCCTCGCCGCCGGCCCCGCCCGCTGCCTCGAAGCGGAGCGCCAACCGGCCATCGGGGTCGCGGCGTAGCCCGATCTCGGCCCCGCGCAGCACCACCTCCTGCGCCAGCACGCTGCGCTCGAAGAGCAGCCCGCGCGGGCTGAACAGCGCCTCGACCTCGGGGACCCGGGCCAGAACCCCACCATCGGCGTCGCGCAACACGGTGTCGTGCAGAGTCACGCGGGGATGCAGGTCGTGCCCGAGGGTCAGCGCGATCTCGCCGAAATCGATGCCGCCACCGGCCAGCATGGTCGCGGCCTGCGCCTCGACCCGCGCGGTGATCCAGCCCGGCGCGGTCACCGTCTGGCCGACCAGCAGCAGCGGCAGGGTCAGCGCCAGCGCGAGCGGCAAGCCGATCAGCGCCGTCAGCAGCCCCGCCCCCGCGCCGATCCCGCGACGCAGCACGGTGGCAGCGCCGAGCCCGCGCGGACGGCGCGGGTGGGACGGTCGTGACCTGATCGGGTGGTGCGGCAAGACCGGCCTTGGCCTCTTGATTTCGTCTGCCACAGCGTAGATGCCTGAGCCCCCGAGGGCCACCGTTGCCCGTTCACGACAGCGAGGATGCGCCATGAGCGACACGATGACGGACCCCCGGCCGCTGGCGGGCCAACCCGCGCCCGACTTTTCCCTGCCGCGCGACGGCGGCGGCGAGGTACGGCTGTCGGCGCATCGCGGCGCGCCGGTCGTGCTCTATTTCTACCCGCGCGACGACACGTCGGGCTGCACCAAGCAGGCGCAGGCCTTCACCGCGCTGGGCTCGGAGCTTCAGCTCGCCGGGGCGCGGGTGCTCGGCGTGTCCAAGGACACGATCGCCAAGCACGAGAAATTCCGCGACAAATACGATCTCGGCGTGACACTGCTGTCGGATGCCGAGAGCGACGTCTGCGAACGCTACGGCGTCTGGGTCGAGAAGAAGATGTACGGCAAGACCTTCATGGGGATCGAGCGGACCACCTTCCTGATCGATGCCGAGGGCAAGGTGGCGCGGGTCTGGCCCAAGGTGAAGGTGGCGGGCCACGCCGAAGAGGTGCTCGACGCGGTGCGCGCGCTGTGAGCCGCACCCTCACCGAGCTGGCGGTCGAAGTGCTGTCGACCGCCGACGGCCGCGAGAAGACCGCGCGTTCGCATGCGGCTGCGAAGCTTTGGCGCGAGAGCCGCGCCGCCGGCGCGCCGCTCGCCATCGGCGACGCCACCCCGCCCGATCGTCCGGCGCGACCGGCACGGCCCGAGCTTCTGGCGCCGCGCGACATGCCGAAGCGCCGGCCCGGCTCGGAGCACGGGCGGATCGCGCTGATCCATGCCGTCGCGCATATCGAGCTGAACGCGGTCGACCTGCATTGGGACGTGGTGGCGCGCTTTGCCGCGACGCCGCTCCCCTTGGGCTATTTCGATGACTGGGTGCAGGCGGCGGACGAGGAATCCAAGCACTTCAACCTGCTGTGCGACCGGCTGGAGAGCTTGGGCAGCCATTACGGCGCCCTGCCCGCCCATGCCGGCATGTGGCGCGCCGCCGAAGACACCGCCACCGACCTGATGGCGCGGCTCGCCGTGGTGCCGATGGTGCTGGAGGCGCGCGGCCTCGACGTGACGCCGGGCATGATCGACATCTTCCGCAAGGCGGGCGACGCTGACACCGAGGCGGCGCTCGAGGTGATCTATGCCGAGGAAGTGCACCACGTCTCCTATGGCTCGAAATGATCGATTATGCGAACTACTTTTATGTATGTATGGACAAAAGTCCTTGAGATACAACAGTCTGCACGTTCCTGCATCAGGTCTGTCATATACGGACATTTTATATACGGGATGTCGCGGCGCAAGCTGGACCGGCTCTCGGTATGTAACGGTATGTAGCCGATACATACCGGTATACAGCGGCCAATACCGGCACTATACCGAGCTCGCTTGCTCAGGGGGCTTTGCCCCCGGTGCCTTCGGCACCTCCCCCAGGATATTTTTGGAGCATTGAAGTGACAGCGGGTTTCGAAACTTGCTGGCTTCTCTTGGCGTGGTATATTGGCGATGCGGAACAGGCGGGGACGCCGATGACCGTGAGCGTTGAAGCGGCGAGCCTGAACGGCTCGCCGTTTTTACGTTACTTCGATTGGCGTTGAGGGAACTAATTTGGAGCCAATGCGGGGCGAGGCAGCCATGCGCCCTTCGCACCCATCGAACTACGCCGAGACTTTCTGGCTTCCCCGTGCCGCCTCCCCTATGTCGGATGAACGGCTCTTTCCGAATGACCAGAGGCATTGAACGCCTCCAGTTCACACCGACGTTGCATCGGATCGCACTTAGAGGTCGACTTGACGTGAAGCGGCACGAGATCTGATATCCGATAAAGCAGCTGGTCTCTTTTTATTGACAATCATGGAGTTAGCAGGCGAAGCTCCGCTACAGCAGTGGCGCGAGGTATAATGCAGGCGATCATAGAGACATTACAGGATGTTAGGGATAATTTCAGCTTCGGCGGAACGACAAGCCGAAGCCAATACTGGGGATACTTCGTTAGTCTATCTGCAATATCATATTTCGTAAAATGGCTTGTGTCCGAGCCTGCCTCCAATCTGGCCGTTTGGTTAATTCTTATGGCATTCGTGCTCAGTGTAGCGTGCGGCTGGCTACTCTATATTCCACTGTTGCTGCGCCGCGTGCGAGATGCCGGGTTCAGCGTTTGGTGGGCACTCTCCCCCTTCCTCATGCTGGCTCTAAGCCGTCTGATAGTATTGATGGGGCAGGCCCTTAAGGTCGATACAACGGCCATCGTCCATGCCTCCATTATTGCCATCATGGCGCTCAATCTATGGGTGCTAATCATCACACTCCTTCCGACGCGGAAGTCGCGCGTTAGTGTGAATTCGGCATAACGTTAGGAAGGGCGTATCGCCGTTTTGGGATTAGAAATTCACCCTGGGGCCGCTGTTGAAGTCGATGTCGTATGACGGAAAATCCGGTGATGCACTTTGCGTGCCGCTGCTGCCCCCGCATGATCTGGTCCACACAATCCCGCCAGCTATAGATATCATTTGTGGACCGACAACGGCTATCGTCAGGCTGCGTTAACTATTAAGGGTTAGCCATGAAAGTGAAATTTTTGCCCCAAGGTGGGTTCAACAAGATCGGGGCATTCGTTGAGTATGATGGCGAAGAACCTCTACCAAACGCCGAGGAGTATCAGCGGGAAGGGTTCATTTCATTTACCGCCATCTGCAAAGAACTTATCCTTTGCAATCACTTAACAGTGAAGGACGACGTAGACGGATCGAAGAAGGAGCCCCCCGAATTCAGCGCATTCATGTCAGGGGATGCTCTGATCGAAGATGATCTCCATGGTAAATGGCGTCTTTCGTTCTTGGGACAAGCGAAGGAGCACGATCGAGTTCGCATCTCTCTCCATCGGACGATGGGCAAAGAAAAAGTCCATTTTCAGGGATACTACCGCAAGAAAGATTTCGAGTTCGAGGGTTCTGATAAATTTTTTGTTGAGGCGCGCTTGGCTCAAGAGCGGTTCGACCTGATCCAGGAGCAAATGTCTCAACCGGGCGCCGAGCTACACATCCGCATCGACCCAGCAATGTTCGCTAATTTTTATGCCACATGGCCCCCAATGAACCGGGTCGGACGTGTCATCAAGTTCCTGAACAACATCAAGGACGTAGATAACCCTGAGGACATACCAGCGGACTTCGATTTGGCCGACACTAAGCAAGAGTGGCGATCCGAACCAGATGCTGATCCGATCCGTCTCTATGTCAGACGACCTCTCCGAGAAGCACCTCCGCTTGCGGACACGGAATACAAGGATAGCATTTATAGGGAAGCCCTTACCGCACCACCGCGACACGACGTCTCAGATGCGGCTTCCCCTCGCGTGGAAAGGGCCATCGAGCGACTGGCATCCCGAGCAGCAGCCCTTCTATGGGTTGTAAGCGCAATTGGAATTTTGATGCTTTTGCGGCTGATAGGCGGGCTGGCCTAATTTAGCTCCGCAACGTTTCGACGCTGCGTATAGCGTGGGTATCCAGACAGAATACCAGTTTACCCCACAAGATGCCGGCGTCGATGCGAACAAGAGTTAGTTTTCTCCGGGAGGGTCGCTGCACACTGTCAGGACCGGCGTGCGAGCTTCAGCCAGGTGGCGAACCCACAGTTGCGCATCTCTGCCGTTGGACGGCGTTCGACGGCCCGTCGAGTTGCTGAGAACGACCCCATGAAGATTACTTGCTCCTGCGCCCGCGTGAGCGCCGTGTAGATCAACGAGCGATCGACGATCATGCTTTGGTAAACAGGGATGATGACGCGGGACCACTGGCTTCCCTGCGCCTTGTGCACGCTGATGGCCCAAGCGAGCTGGAGAAACTGTCCATCCTGTTGCTGAAGCTCGTGCTTGGCGCCGTCGATCTCGGCATGAATGACTTCCCCATCGATCCTAATGATGCGGCCGAGAGCGCCATTCGTCAGACCACGCTTTGGATCGTTTTGCGTCCAAATGACCGGTTCACCCTCAGCAATATGCCGGGTTCCCGGCCATAGATTGGGCCGCTTCCTGAGTATTCGCTTGTGAAAATAGGCGTTTATTTGGCCGATCTCGCGGTTCGTCGGCGCAATGATTTGCACTGAAGAGCGGTCATCCCCACTGCTCGATAGCACCTTTCCGATCCGCAGGATCTCGTCGCAAAAAACATCGCGATCGCATGGCTGGAAAGAGACGCCGGGCATGGGCCCAGTGAAGCCTGGCAGGTTTCCGATGAAGCCATTGCGCACTCCTTCCGCGAGCGAAGGAATCCCCGAACTTTCATCCTGGCGATGGACCCGATCGAGGACGACCTTCCTGGTATCTGGGTCGACAGCGAGATGGTGAAATACGACGCCGGGCGATACAGGCGGAAGCTGTGCAGGGTCACCGCAAAGCACAAGAGAAGCTTCACCGAGCCGCCGAAGTATGCGCCATAGCTCAACGAGCCCAAGCATACTTGCCTCGTCGGCGATCAGAACCCGGTCCGACCCCAACGGGCCGTTCGATTTTTCCTCTTCAATGAGAAAACGGGCCACGGTTATCGCACGCCGCCCGGTGGCCTCAGATGCTCGCTGCGCAGCGCGACCCGACAGGGTAATGATCAGCGGCGCCTTACCAATGGCCTCCTGCGTATCGCAGATGCCTTTCAGGACTGTGGTCTTGCCCGATCCCGCATAGCCGGCCAGCACCAACAGGCGATGCCTGTGAGACATCCTGACGGCCTCTCGCTGAGCCTCCGTCAGCGGGAAGGGCTGCCCTGCCTCATAGCCCTCCACGAGGCTTTCCAGCTTGTCTGCGTCGGTGACCCCAGAGCACGGCGCCTGGGGAGCGAACTTCGCCAACAGAAGAGCGCACCCGGCCTCCATGTGGGCTGCGCCCGGCGGCTGAAGCGCTCCACTGAGCCTGACAGCAGCTCCTGCATCAACGGCACGGTCTACAATCCCTGGATCGATACTATGCCCGGAGAGCCTCTGAGCGCGCCGTAGAGCGTGCTCCAGGCTCATGAGGGTAGATCCGCTATCCAAACCACCCTTGCCCATCAGAGCGGCCTCTACGGCGGCTATCTGGCGGCGCGGGTCTTGCTTTGAGATCCCAACGCTTGCCGCAATTCGATCAGCGGTCTTCCAATCGCTCACCGCAAGCAGCAGGTATGGGTTCTGCTTTACGGCCTCGGCGCCCTGCTTCCCCCATGCTCTCGCGATGCGTATGGCCTTGTAGATCGGGATGTCTGCCCCGACGCTCGCCAGCCATGCCAGAAACTCCGTCTCCGGCAGCCGCGTCTCCAAAACCGCCGCAGCATTGATCGCTGGCGCCTCGCCGATGATGTCGACCACACGATCGTCCAGCGACAGAATGGCCTCCCGCAAATCCGACCCGAGCGCTTCGAGCAAAGCATTCGCGCGAGCTGCACCGATGTATTTGAAAGCCCGGTCCCGAGCCAGATACTCTGCGAAGAGCGAAGGGCGCGCGGGCAGTGCTGTTGCTGTGCTGGCCGATTGGAATATCAAAGATCGAGCTCTCCTGGCTTGATACGACCGCCCATGGCAATCAGCTCTGCCACTTCATCGCCCCGCATCAGTTGGCTACGAAGGCTCGCATTCTCTGCCTTCAATTCCGCATTCTTGCGCTCCGCCGCCGAAAGCCGCATTTGCGCATCGCGCAAGCGCTCGATGGGAACCATCAACGTAGGATCAGCCGCTTCCCGTGGGGTATCTTCTTCCGGCGCAACGCGACCACGACGAGAATACTGCACCCCATGCTGGTCAGCATGCTCCTGAAGCATCCGTTTGATTTCGCTGTTGCCGTCGATTTGGCCGTTGCTCAAGCTGGCCTGCCGCTTGATTTCGGCATGCCAAAGCGCGCCGTTCTTGACGGGCAGAATGCCACCTTTCGCGGCGCACTTGTCAATTAACAGCCGAACACGCTCAGCCGCCTCTTGGGCCGCTGACCTGTTACTCTTTTTGGCCTGGGAATGTTGCGACGTTTGTCCCATGCAGCTGCCCTCTCAGTTTGGAGTTCTCGACGCGGAGCTTGTGCGCATCCTCGGAAATCCGATCGACATCCGAGCGGTAGCGCTCAATCGCGCTTTCTTGCTCCGCCAGCTTCGCATGCAATTCGACAGTATCGACCCAATGGCGCTTGGCATCCTCCACCTGCTGCTTGAGCGCTTCTCGCAATTCTCGGATTGCTGACACCGTTGGAGGAACCTCAGCGCTTCGCTTCGGTGTCGATAGGCTTTCCAGCCGTTCTTTCACATCGGCATAAGAGTCGCGCCAAATCAGTGCTGCCGAACGGCCGGCCTCCTTCGCCAGATTGGTGGAATTGATCTTGAGCCTGCCCAAAGCTGCCTGAGCCTTCAGATCTTTGGCCTTGGGCTTCCCTTCGATAAGGCGGTCCAAAGCCGCATGAAAGTCTGCCTTGACGGCTTCCGGCTTCACACTTTTCTTGCGAGTTCGCTTAGCCATTGGTGACTTTTCTCCGGGCCAGTGAGATACAATCCTTGGCGATCTGGTCGAGCTCCTCTTCGGTTGCCCCGATTTGTTTAAGCCATGCGCGCGATTGCTTGGCGGCGTTTAGCTGGGCCTGATACATCGACAGGGGATGATTTTGGGCCTTCATGAAGGCTACGACCTCCTGAGATCGCCGAAACCTATCCTCCCAAAACGGCCGGTGCTTTGGCAAAACGATATAGTTCATACAGCCGAGACATCTGCTCGGAGTCCGATACCGCTTATCAGCCCCCATGCCGTCCAATACGCGGTGTATTGTATCGCCATCCTTCCGGCATTCCATATCGTCAGCCCGGATAGAAACCGCCGCACAAAGACCATGAGCGGCATTCGAAACTGCACTACGCCGCGCCTTTCTCAGCTCTCGCTTTCCATCCAGAACGACTCGATATTCCTCGTCCACCAAACGGCGTGTCTCAAGCAGCCATTCCGATACCACTTGATGTCGATCTTCCGGATCGGCTTGATCGAATCTTTCGCGCAGCTCTTTCCAATCGCCCCTGCGCTTGATCTCCTCTGCACCTTTACCCGCCAAAGCGGATTCAGAGAGAGCCGCGACGACATGCTCAGCGGCAAGCTGCGCCTCCATTTCGTTCATCTGCTTCATCTGATGCTGGTTGTTTGTGTAACGACCCGTCATCGCAAGGGACATGTGACCATACTGAACCCGAATTTCTTCCTTTAAGCCGGGTTCCATCGAATAGGCGAAGTTGGCGAAAGACTTGCGGAGTTGATGACTATGAAGGATTCCCCCGCCGGAATCTCGCCATTGCCCAAGCCACCCGTCCTGAACCAGCCTTGGTGAGTCGTCTGGGAGCGCCTCCAATTCCTCTTTGCAGGTATGAGCAAGAAACTGCCTGATGGCCTCGTTATGCGAACCGTTCGTAAGCTTCATCAATGAAGAACCGTCAGCCGGGACACTATGGCTCCCCCAATTCACCATGAGAAGCCTTGACACCTCAGGATCGGTATTTTGGGTTTTAAGTAGATTTCCTATGCGAATAAGAATATCCACCGCGCGCTGAGCTCGAACATCCGGGGACTTCCCAAATGGAAGATTCGGCTTGACCCCAACGATCCACTGGTGAGCCTCTGGTATGCCCTCATTGATCTTGGTCGTCACCGAATGAATGATCACCAGGGTTTTCGCACCGCCGGAAACCAGTCGCTCCTCGATGCACGCGGCGGTCCCGTCTTCTTTCGTATCTGATGGAAGTTCGAGTAATTCGCACGAACGCATGCCGGAGCTCTGCTGGATTGCGATCATTGCTGCGGCCTGAACACGGCGGACCAAACGGCCGAGCTGAACGAGACTAATGTCCTTGTCGTGTTCACTTTCTTTGTCACGGTAGTTATCGAGAGGCTGGTGCCACGGAACACCGTCGATCTCCGAGAAGCGAAATGCGGCCAGTTCCTTTGTGGCGAACGATCTGGCATAATCATAAACTACACCGCGATCGACGTGATGCCGCTTCGTGTTCTGGTATATGCTCAACGCCTCGATCACGTCTTCAGCTCTTTGGCCCAACCAGTCGCCGGAGGCATTCAGCAAAGGAATAAGAACTTCGTCCGGGACGGGGCGCCACTCCTCACTTTCTTTTTGCCCGATTTCGTTGGCCACCAGAGAATTCTCCCCGGTGTCGAACGGATACTCAGGCAAGCAAGGCCTATCGAACGCTTGCAGTATCGCGAATTCTCTGAAGACCATGGTGAACATGGTCAGGTAGTTCGTGGCCGTCGAAGCCACGATCTCTTCTGGCTTTCTGTCGATGTGCTCAAGGAGCGCAGCTGCGAACGTGCGCGGGTTATTAATCCCACCGTCGGCCCAAACCCGGTCTCGTGTAACATAGCTAAAATCGGGAATGTTCTCGCGGATCATCCATGCAAAGATTGCACGCAGGAAGCGCCAGGTGGCAGCGGGCTTAGTTCCCGTGGAGTGGGAGCTCTTCGTTACCGCTGCGCTCCAAATAAGCAGCTTACAGTCCAGCAAGAGCCCCTCATAACCAGGGTCGGTAAGCGCGGGCTGATTGAGAGGCAGCGGAGACCCGAACCGGACTTTCCGTTCGTTCTCCGGCGCAGTGCCGTCCATGATCCATTCATCGTCCCCGAAGACAGAATGCGAAGAAACCCGCCAGTTGCTGACAGGCACATCTTCATGGTGAACAGCGCCGATCCGCCGCAGGACTTCACGATCTAACGGGACAGAAAGCATTGAACTTTGCATCGTCATTCTCCCTACCTGACCTGCACTTCTGGCTTCGGCAAATCGAGCGCCTTCTCCAGAATTTCGCCGGGAACTTCTTCGAACAGCTGCCGGTATCCATTCAGCAACTCATCGAACACCATGGGCGACAAATGGGTCGCATTGGCAGAAGCCTCTGCGTATGCGACGACATACGCAATAAGACTTGGATCATCGCTGCGGAGAATGGCATTCGGACATCTGGCGCAATGACCTTCTGATTGACATAGCCGCCCGGGCGATTCTCCCGGGAGCGGACTTTCGAAAGGGTTCAGACAGCCGAATCCCGGCGTAGCTGATTTAATGTCAGCCTTACTGACAAGGTGACGTGGGTCCATTTCTCCTTTCGTCTGCGCCCACCTCTCCATCTGGAGCGTCGATTCGGCGAGCGTGATACGACGACCTTCGGCGGTCCGGATCGAAGTGTAGTGACGAAGGGTGGTTATCGTTTCGGAATGGTTGCCCTCACTGGCGGCTTGATTGAGCCCTCCCCCCCCATTCGTAACCGCGTCCAACAGGGTAGAACGGATACTCGAAATGTTGAATTCGTCGAGTGAATGCCTATCGAGAAAATTCCGAAATGCCCCTTGCCCCTGTTTATTAAATATTTTTTCGAGACCGGCGGACACCTTCGAGCTATTGTCGCTCACATGAAGGAACACTCTGTCACTTTCTATCTCGGGAGCGGCTCGCCTCAGGCGTTCGGTCATAGACTTGATCACGGTGAGCATCGACCGCAGTGAAAGAGGATCATTCATGTCTCCCGCCTCTATGGATCGAGGCTGGAAGCTATTCGCCCGAGGCTTGAATGGCGCGAATGCAAAAACGTCGTCGCGATCAGCTATATCGGACCACCGAAGGTTATTCAGCACCCCCATGTTGTATCGGGTCATGAAGAGGAGAAGGATGAAAAACGGAAGCAGCTGTGATGATTCCGGATAAAGGGACCGCTTTGCCAGAGTTTTCCCTGAACTCTCGCTATTATTCCGAGCCCTTAGCGCCGCTTCTATCTCTGGATGAGATTCCATGATTTCGTTACGGACAGGCAGTAGTGTCGGGAACTCTCGCGCAACTACAGCGAGCAGTAAAGGGAGGCTTGTATTCAAGTCAGCGGTTTCCCATGACGGCCCGATTTCGAGTTGCGCATTGCCCTTGCGGATTTCCTCCTGCATGCGCCACCATTCGGCCGTCACTTTTCTGACTTCAGCGGCCGCAGCATCGTGGATGGCTACCATCTGATCATACGACAGAAATTTTTCGGCGTCCGCCCCCTCGCTTTTGATGTCACCAGTGGTCGATTTGGCGTCTTTTGGCAGGCTTTTGAATGCGGGCGTCTTCGAAAGAGCCTCGATCGCCGGGAAGTCGGGGTCGGAGGCGTCAGCTACCTGCAAATAGGCTTTTATGACGTTCTTGAATGCGTGTGCGCGGCTATCGCGCGATGAGTTGCTTAGCTCACTGACCCGCAGGAATCTCGCAAACTTCTTTATGTCGTCGGCCGCAAATTGCTCGGCCACCCAGAGTTCTCGGGTGACATTCACTCCCTCAATCTTTTGCTGAAGAAACGCGCAGAACCCGTTTTTCACATCCTTAATATTCTGCATCACAGTGGTGAGCTTCCCGGTGGTCGCGAGCTGCACGAAGCCTTTTTCCAGAACACCTTGGAGGCCCAAACCTGAGATGAAAAGTATCTTGATTTCCTTGTAGGATTCGGCGCTGCCCTTCGGATTGCGAACAGAAAGTTTGAGTTCCGGCTCCCTTACAATCCGCGCTTTCTGCCATGCAGGGGCGACGACCTTCTTGTCCTTGCTCTGCTGTTCGCTTTGCTGCTCTTCATGCAGCTTGCTCAAGCCGACTTCGAATTGATCGCCTCTCACTCCAGCAACTCCAGATAGTCCGCGTCCGCCATGGTGGATTCCGTCGCAGCCCGCTCTCGGTCCAGCCCGTTCGAGAACGATTCCCAAGTTGGAAAACGGCGACTTAGCTCCGCATAGTTTTTCTCTGTCGTTGACATGTCGGCATGGCAGAGTTGGCCCTGCACCGCGCTCATGGCTTGCACGCGATCGCCTGTTGTCTGGTAAATCGCATAGTAGGTTCGCATCGCGCATGAGTGCCGCAATGCATGGACGGAATCCCGTGACTTTGCCCGATATACCGGCCGCCCGTGCTCGTCCTTGATCGGAGAGCCATCTTCATTCCGCATCAATTTTGGCGTGGAGAGGCCGGCCTCGACGAACAGGTCGCTCATGGCCTCCTGTATCGCTCGAACACCAATCGGCATTCCGGTCGTGCGGCCGGTATGGGCCACAAAAAGTTCCTTTTGGTCTTTCCTTTTCCCCCGCCTCACGGCACGGTCTCGTGCTGTGTCAGCATAGGCTTGCATTTGCCGAAGAAGGGCTACTGGAAACGGCGGTCGGATTGGGCGGCCGCCTTTTCCGATCATTGGGATAGGCAATGTGTCGGTATCATTCAGGTGGCCCAGTCTGAGGGCCAAGATTTTGGCAACCGGAATCTTAGCGAGGTTTTCGACCCGAAGTCCGACGATCCGGCCTACGTTGAAGATCAGCTCATCGCGAACATACTCATCGTAACGGGGTGAGCCCTCCTCTACGGACCTGAGGCGCGCCTTGTTCGCGCTCTCAACTGCCTGAAGAGCGCTTTGCGTAAGCGCCCTTGGCAGACGATTAGGCTGTCGTGCCTCCACGCCGAGCACGTATTGAGAGCCCATAGGCCCCTTCTTGGACCCGGCAGGTGCTTTACGCTTGTGGACATGGGCCAAGAAACCGGTGGGGCGAGTGGATCGCGAGTTGGCTTTAGCCTCCGCTCGGGCCCCAAGATCCCCGTAAAACCATTTATTGTCCGCAAACCACTGCTGCATTGCGCAAACGCGCCAAAGTTTGGTGCGGACGGTAGCGGTGGTAAGCTGACAATCCGCTCGCGATGTTGCGTGGTTGCTCAGGAAGTAACCGTAGCGCTTCAGCGTTTCTTCGTCGACGTTCATCAAGTCGAACTCGTAAGGAGGTTCTTTTCGACCCACCTGCACGAACTCGACGAACCGCACCCACTGCTTGATGTCTGTCGCCCACGATTGCGCCGACTTCTTGCCCAGACGGCCCTGCGACACGGCGCGGAGGAACATGCTCGGGCCCAGCACGACCCCGTTATTGTTTCGGACCGCGAAGCCGCCCAGCACGAAGTAGCCGGACTTATCGGTATCGTAGCCAGTTTCCGCCAACGTGAAGCGCGGAAAGGCTGGGCCTGGGGTCTTCACAACACTAACGGTTCCATACTTGGCAAGCACCGGACAAACCTACATTTTTTGGCTGCTTGTATAGATCGTAGTGGTTCACGCCATCGTTGAGAAGGCGTAAAATCAACTACGTATGCGTGATTCTATCTAAACCACTGAAAACGCTTACAACTTTTGTTTACTGTATGTTCTCAGGGATTGGTTCATATAAGGTTCAACTTCCTCTGCGGCAGGCACGAGCTCGACCCGGCGCCACTGTTTCGCGACCTGGTGCGGAAGCATTTCCACGCCAAGCTCAAGCCGCCCTTCAACGAGGAGAAGCGCGCCGAGGCAGGGCTGCCGCCGGACTTCTACTGGCCGCTGGCCGAAGAGACGCCGGGACGCGACAACTGACTGGCGGCAGGGACGAAGTTGCGGTTTTGCCACGACGCGTGACCCTGCCGCAGCATCGGCGGTATCCCGCCACTTTCCACCCCCGTTCCCCTCCCGTTCCACCGACTCGGGGCAAAGCAGTTGCGAGGCTTTCGAGCGGCCGTTAACACCTCGTTCGCGGCGCTCTCGAAAAAGAGAGGCTGTGACCGGGGCAACACGGGGACGGACGGGTGCGGACCAAACTGGCACAGAAACTTCACGCGGCGCTCGAGCGTCGGTTTCCCGAACGGCGGCTGTTTCTGCGCTCGGACACCGAAACCCGGTTCATCCGGCTCCACCCCTCCACCCAGCTGATCGCCTGGACCGGCACGACGCTGATGGTCGGCTGGACCATCACCGCGACCGCGATCGTGCTGATGGACTCGATCGGCTCCGGCAACTTCCGTGCCCAGGCCCAGCGCGATCAGATGATCTACGAAGAGCGGCTCAACTCCCTTTCGGCCGAGCGCGACCTGCGCGCCGCCGAGGCCGCCGCCGCCCAGGAACGCTTCTCCACCGCGCTCGAACAGATCTCGACCATGCAGAGCGAGCTGCTGGCCTCTGAGGACCGGCGCCGCGAAATGGAGACCGGGCTCGAAGTGGTGCAGGCCGCGCTGCGCCGCACCATCCAGGAGCGCGAAGTCGCTCGTGACGCCGCCGAGGAAGCCCGACTGGCGCTGGCCGAGGGCGGCACCCTGCCCGGCGGCGCCGACGCGGCCTCGGTCGAGGGCACGCTCGACATCCTGTCCGGCGCGCTGGCCGACACCGCCGAAGAGCGCGACCGGATCGCCGAGGACGCGCAGCTCGCTTTCGAGCAGGCCAACGAGATGCAGCTCGAGCTGCGGCTGATGACCGAGCGCAATGACGAGATCTTCCGCCAGCTCGAAGAGGCGATGACCGTCTCGGTCGAGCCGCTGGGCGAGATGTTCCGCGCCGCCGGCATGGACCCCGACGCCATGCTCCGGCAGGTGCGCAAGGGCTATAACGGCGTCGGCCCGCTGACCCCGATCCAGTTCTCCACCATGGGCGCGCATGCCGACCATGGCGATTACGCCGCCGAGAACGCCGACCGGGCCAACGCCCTGCTCGGCAAGATGGACGAGATCAACCTCTACCGCATCGCCGCCTCCAAGGCGCCCTTCGCCCAGCCGGTGAAGGACCGCTTCCGCTTCACCTCGGGCTTCGGCCAGCGTTGGGGCCGGCTGCATGCGGGCGCCGACTTCGCCGCCCCGATCGGCACCCCGGTCTATTCGACCGCGGATGGCGTGGTGGTCAGCGCCGGCTGGGCCTCGGGTTATGGCCGGCTGATCAAGATCCAGCACGAGTTCGGGATCGAGACCCGTTACGCACATCTCAACAAGATCCACGTCAAGGTCGGCCAAAGGGTATCGCGCGGCGAGCGGATCGGTGATATGGGCAACTCCGGACGATCGACCGGGCCCCACCTCCATTACGAGGTGCGCGTCGGTGGGACTCCCGTCAATCCCATGACCTACATACGAGCTGGAAAAGATGTTTTCTAAGAGCAAGATCAACGAGCCCGGACCGAGGACAGCCGAAGGGACCCCCCAGATGGACGCCACCACCAAGCCCGCGCAGCCGCAAGGATCGCAGGATTACCGTCCCGCCGCGCCCAAGGCCAAGCCGCCGGCATCGGTGCTCTCGGCCGACCTGCACATCAAGGGCAACGTCAAGACCACCGGCGACATCCAAGTCGAGGGTCAGATCGAGGGCGACATCCGCGCCCACCTGCTGACCGTCGGCGAAGGCGCCACCGTGCGCGGTGAGCTTGTGGCCGACGACGTCGTCATCAACGGCCGGATCGTCGGCCGGGTGCGCGGCCTCAAGGTGCGGCTCACCTCGACCGCCCGGGTCGAGGGCGACATCATCCACAAGACCATCGCGATCGAGAGCGGCGCGCATTTCGAGGGCTCGGTGCAGCGTCAGGAAGACCCGCTGAACACCACCGGCACGCCCAAGCCGCTGCCGAAGCCGTCGATCGCCGAGGGCGGTCACGACTGAGATCGATCACGGGATCGACGACAGGGGCGCGCCGGGACACCGGGGCGCCCTTTTTCTTTGGCTGCCGTCCTCGATCGCACCCCGCCAGTGCTTCTGATGAGCGAGGCCGATCATTTCCGTTCTGTGGCGGGATGCGCCGCCGCCGCTCGGCTGGTGCCGGGCTCTGCTGACACGCTGCGCATGGCCGAGATTCCGCTGGTGGAGCGAGCGGGCGCGGCGGCGCAGATCCTCGCGCTCAGTGTGAGCGACCCACTTGCGCCGAAGGCATTTGCGCAGCCCAGCCAAGGCATAGCTGAGAGACCAAAGCCCGCGCCGCAGCCCCTGCCCTATCAGACCGCCTGCCGGAGTTGTCGTCCGCGCAGGAGGAGGCAACACCGGCCGAGGCCGGTTTCGGGTCATCCAGCCGTTCAACGCCGAATTCAGTTTTCAGGGATTGGTCGTCTATGCAGGCTGACCCCGCCGCCGGGCCGGGTCACACCTCAACGCATCGGGAAACGGGCATGGGCATCGCACCGGCGACCATGCCCGACGCCGATCACTCCTCGGCCGTGGCCTCGGCGCGGCTCTTGCCCGAGACCTGCCCCGCCAGCGTCGCGGCCATGAAGCCGTCGAGGTCGCCGTCGAGCACGCCCTGGGTGTCGGAGGTCTCGTGCCCGGTGCGCAGGTCCTTCACCATCTGGTAGGGCTGCAGCACGTAGGAGCGGATCTGGTTGCCCCAGCCCGCGTCACCCTTGGCGTCGTGCTGGGCGTTGATCTCGGCGTTCCGACGATCGAGCTCCATCTGGTAGAGCCGCGACTTCAGCGCCTTCATCGCGATGTCGCGGTTCTGGTGCTGCGACTTTTCCGACGAGGTCACGACGATGCCGGTCGGCATGTGGGTGATCCGCACCGCCGAGTCGGTGGTGTTGACGTGCTGGCCGCCCGCGCCCGAGGAGCGATAGGTATCGACCCGGATGTCGGAGGGGTTCACTTCGATCTCGATGTTGTCGTCGACCACCGGATAGACCCAGACGGAGGCGAAGGAGGTCTCGCGCGTGCCCTTGCCGAAGGGCGAGATCCGTACCAGCCGGTGCACGCCCGATTCCGACTTCAGCCAGCCATATGCATTGGGGCCGGAGATCTTGTAGGCGACCGACTTGATGCCCGCCTCGCCGCCGGCTTCTTCGGACTGCATCTCGACCTCGTAGCCGTGCTTCTCAGCCCAGCGCACATACATCCGCTGCAGCATCTGCGCCCAGTCGCAGGCCTCGGTGCCGCCGGCGCCGGCGTTGATCTCGAGGAAGGTGTCGTTGGCGTCGGCCTCGCCGTCAAGCAGCGCCTCGAGCTCCTTGGCCCCGGCGGTCTGGCGCAGCGCCTTGAGCGCGGCCTCGGCCTCGGCGACGACTTCCTCGTCGCCCTCCATCTCGCCGAGTTCGATCAGCTCGACATTGTCCTTCAGGCCCTGGCTGATCTGGTCATAGGTGCCCATCTTGTCGAGCAGCGCCTGGCGCTCGCGCATCAGCTTCTGGGCCGCGGCCGGGTCGTCCCACAGGGTCGGATCCTCGACCCGCGCGTCGAACTCCTCGAGCCGATGCGCCGCGGTCTCGCGGCCCATGCGCTTGGCCAGGAGCCCCAGCGACTTCTCGATGGCGGCGATGTGGGCTTGCGTCTCTGCGCGCATGATCGGTGCCTCGCTGGCTGGATGGGCTTGGAATTGAGGGGCGTGATAGCGCGGCCCGCGCGCCCCGGCAAGCGAGGCGCGCCGAAGCGATCAGTAGAGACCGCCCGAGGACAGCGTGCCGAAGCTCGCCTTGGGGCCCACCGTGGCGGTGTTGCCGGTCGAGGTAGTGACCTTCTTGGCCGGCTTGTTGCCGCCGGCCTCCTCGTAGAGCGGCAGGTCGCCCGACATCTCGAACCCGCCGTCGAAGGCCACGCCGAAGAGCGGCTCCTCGCCCATCCGGAAGCACTCCGAGATCACGTTGTCGCCCGCGGCGCCGTCGGGCAGCCGGGCGCCCGAGAAGCGGTCGATCTTGATGAACTGGCATTCGTCCGGAACCGGGAACTCGGTGCCGCCGAAGCGCTCGATGGCGCTGCGCATGAAGCTTTCGAAGACCGGGCCACAGATACCGCCGCCGGAAGCCCCCGAGCCCAGCGAGCGCGGGTTGTCGTAGCCGATGTAGCAGCCCGCCACGATGTTCGAGGAGAAGCCCACGAACCAGACGTCCTTGGCGTCGTTGGTGGTGCCGGTCTTGCCGGCGATCGGCACCGGCAGGTTGACGCCGCGCGCCGTACCACGCTTGACCACGCCCTCCATCATCGAGGTGAGCTGGTAGGCGGTGACCGCGTTCATGATCCGCTCGCGGTTCGACTGGATCGTCGGCGCGGCGCCGGCCGGCAGCTCGGGCAGCGAGCAGTCGACGCAGTTGCGCTGGTCATGGCGGTACAGCGTGTTGCCGTAACGGTCCTGCACCCGGTCGACCAGCGTCGGCTCCACCCGCTCGCCGCCATTGGCGAACATGGCATAGGCCGCGACCATCTTGAACAGCGTCGTCTCCTGCGCGCCCAGCGCGTTCGACAGATAGGGGCCGAGATCGTCGTAGACGCCGAAGCGCTCGCCGTAATCGGCGACGGTATCCATGCCGACCTCCTGCGCGAGCCGGATCGTCATGATGTTGCGCGACTGCTCGATGCCGGTCCGAAGCGGGGTCGGGCCGTAGAACTTGTTGGAGGCGTTCTGCGGCCGCCACATGCCCTGCGGCGTGTTGATCTCGATCGGGGCGTCGACGATGATCGTCGCCGGGGTGTAGCCGCTGTCGAGCGCGGCCGCGTAGACGAAGGGCTTGAAGGAGGAGCCGGGCTGGCGCATCGCCTGGGTGGCGCGGTTGAAGACGCTGTCCTGGTAGGAGAAGCCGCCCTGCATCGCCAGCACCCGGCCGGTGTTCACGTCCATCGCCATGAAGGCGCCTTGCACGCGCGGCGTCTGGCGCAGCGTCCAGCGGAGGAAGCTGCCGTCGTCGTCGGAAACCATCCGGCGCACAAGCACCACGTCGCCGCGCTCGAAATTGTCGGCGAAGCTGCCCTTGATCCAGGAAATGTCGTCGCGCGGGACGACATGCGGCTCGGAGCCGTCATCGGCCAGCCCCTCGATGCCGAGGCGCATCTCGCTCTCGCCCACTTCCATCACCACGGCCGGCAGCCAAGGGCTCTCGAGCGTCACGTCACGGGGCACGTCGACCTCCGACAGCGCGGTGCGCCAGGCGATCTCGTCATCCAGCGTCTCGACCGGGATCGACTCGCCGGTGCCGCGCCAGCGGCCCAGCCCGCGGTCGTACTGCTCGAGCGCGCGCTGCAGCGCATGCGCCGCCTCGATCTGCAGCTCGCCATCCAGCGTGGCGCGGATCGAGAGGCCGCCGCCGAAGAACTCATCCTCGCCGAACTCGGCCGAAAGCTGGCGGCGCACCTCGTCGGTGAAGTAGTCGCGCGGCGGCAGGGCGGCGCGGAAGCTCTCGATGTCGCCCGACTGCACGGTGTTGAGCGGCAGGCCCCGACCCTCGCGATAGGCGGCCTCGTCGATATAGCCGTCCTCGTACATCCGGCGCAGCACGTAGTTGCGGCGGTTCACCGCGTCCGAATACTGCCGCACCGGGTGCAAGTTGCCGGGCCGCTGCGCCAGCGCCGCGAGATAGGCGGCCTCGCCCGGCTCGAGCTGGGCAAGCGGCTTGTTGAAATAGGTCTGCGCCGCGGCGGTGACGCCATAGGAGTTCTGACCGAGGAAGATCTCGTTGAGATAGAGCTCGAGAATCCGCTCCTTGGGCATCGCGCCCTCGATCCGGACCGCGAGGATCAGTTCCTTGATCTTGCGCTCGAGGGTGCGCGAGCCGTCGAGCAGGAAGTTCTTCATCACCTGCTGGGTGATCGTCGAGGCGCCGCGGATGTCCTCGCCGCGCGAGCGCACGGCCTCGACCCCGGCGGCGACGATGCCCTTCACGTCGAAGCCGGAGTGGACGTAGAAATTCTGGTCCTCGGCCGAGACGAAGGCGTGCTTGACCAAGTCCGGAATCTCTTCGGCGGGGGTGAAGAGACGCCGCTCGGTGGCGAACTCGTCGAGGATGTGGCCCTCGCCGTCATAGACCCGGCTGATCGTCGGCGGCGTGTACTGCGCCAGCGTCTCGTAGCTCGGCAGGTCGCGTCCGTAGACGTAGAAGATCGCGCCGAGCGTCAGCGCGCCCATGGCGAGGCCGAGGGTCAGCATCGAGAAGATGCCGCCGAGAAAGGACATGATGAAGCGCAGCACAGGGTTCTCCGGGAGGAATGTTCCGGCTTATAGGCAAGCGCCCGCTCCGGGTCAAAAGCGCAGGGCTTGAAATCGGCGGCAAAACGCCCGAAAGCGGGGTCACGCTTTGGCGAGGGGATTGCGCTCGCGCCAGCTCGAACCCAAAAGGGTGCACATGATGGCCACCGAAACCACACCGTCCCGCCGCGCCACGCCCGACGACGTGATCGCCACCTATGAACAGGTCGGGCCCGACTGGGCCAAGTCGCGCGACCGCCGCCTGATCGAGCGCCGCTGGGTCGACCGGATGCTGGCTGCCGCGCCACGCAATGGCGGCCGGCGCCGGGTGCTCGACCTCGGCTGCGGCTCCGGCGCGCCGATCGCCCAGTACATCGCCGATCGCGGTGCGGAGGTGACTGGCGTCGACGCGTCGCGGGTGATGCTGGGCATGTTCCAGAGGAACCTGCCGCGCGCCCGCGCCTTCCACCACGACATGCGCGGGTTGCGCCTGTCCGAGAAGTTCGACGCGATCCTCGCCTGGGACAGCTTCTTTCACCTGTCCGGCCCCGATCAGCAGGCGATGTTCCCGGTCTTCGCGGAGCATGCGGCGCCAGGCTGCGCGCTGATGTTCACCTCCGGTCCCTCGGCCGGCACGGCGATCGGCGACGTGGCGGGCAAGCCGATCTTCCACGAAAGCCTCAGCCCCAAGACCTACAAGGGTCTGCTGGAGATGCACGGCTTCAAGCCGCTGGCCTTCATCCCCGAGGATCCCGATTGCGGCATGCATTCAGTCTGGCTCGCCCGGTTCGACGGCCTGCCGCGCGAGGAAGGTCCGAAGCCCGCCAAGAAGGGCTGACGGCCCACGCCCATAGCTTCGAGAAAGGCCCGCGCCACGGCGCGGGCCGTTCGCGTTTCAGCGACGCCTGAGCGGCGCGCGCGCTGCTTCCTCGGCGGCCCAGGCCGTTAATCCCGAGACCAGCCCGGCGACGATGCGCGCCCGGCTGGTGGGATTCGTCAGCCGGGCGCGGTCGCCCGCATTCGACAGGAAGCCCACCTCGACCAGCACCGAGGGGAAATCGGCGGCGTTGAGCACGGCGAGCGGCGCGCTGCGGCGCGGCCGCGAGTTGAGATGCGCCCCGGCCGTCTCCAGCGCCCCGACCAGCGCCTGCGCCAGCCGCTCGCTCTGCGGCGCGGTGTCGAGCCGGGCGAGATCCATCAGCGCGGTGGCGACCCGGTCGTCCTGCCGGCTGAGATCGACGCCGCCCAGCAGGTCGCCCCGCTGGTGACGCTCGACCATCCGCGATGAGGCGCGGTCCAGTGCCTCCGCCGAGAGCGTGTAGACCGAGCCGCCCGAGGCCTCGTCCTCTTCCAGCGCGTCGGCATGCAGCGACAGCAGCAGATCGGCCCCTGCCGCCCGCGCGATGGTCATCCGCTCGGTGAGCGGCACGAAGGCGTCGGCGTCGCGGGTCAGCACGGCCCGCATCGTTCCGGTACGGTTGATCGCATCGGCGGTCTCGCGCGCCAGCCGCAGCATCAGCTCGGCCTCCACCAGCCCCTCGCGCATCGCGCCCGGATCGACGCCGCCATGGCCGGCATCGATCGCCACGACGAGGGGTCCGGGCGCTTCGGCCACGGGCGGTGGCAGCGCGGCCCCGGCCGGGTCCTCGGCGCGGGCGGTGGCGGCGAAATCGGCCTCGCTGATCGGCGAGAGGATCACGGTGAGCCGTGCCCCTTGCCCCTCCACCCGCATTCCGGCGCTGTCGACGCCCATCGGTGCCGCGAGGTCGAGCACGAGGCGCGACCAGCGCGGCCGGGCCTGCCCGAGCCGGACCGGCCCGGCATTGTCGGCCGAAAGCAGCGCCGTCGGATCGGCCCCGGCCCAGTCCACCTCCGAGAAGTCGAGGACGAGACGGCGCGGCGCATCCAGCGTGAAGACCCGCCACGGCACGGCCTGGCTCAGCGCCAGTTCGATCTCGACCCCGCCGCCGCGCCGGTCGACCACTGTGCTCTCATCGGCGTCGAGCCGGGCGAGGCCGGTGAACTCCTGCGCCGCGAGTGGCCCGGCCATCAGCAGCGCCAGGCCGGTAGCCTTCACCGTCCCAGCGATGCGGCGACGCAGACGCCTCACGCGGCGCCTGCCCCGGCATGGCCCCGCGCCGCCATGAAGCGGGCGAGACGCGCCAGCCCCTCCTCGATGTCGGCGGTGGCGCGGGCATAGGAGAAGCGGATCCAGCGATGTCCGTCGCGCGGATCGAAATCGAGCCCGGGCGTCACCGCGACATTCGCCTCATCGAGGATCTCGGCCGCGAAGGCGCGGCTGTCATCGGTGAAGTCCGAGACG
>Ga0208794_1000132_pt1 | contig 70912 bp, 95 predicted proteins | sample 32_taG_FD_184106 | JGI IMG/M metagenome (GOLD analysis project Ga0208794, IMG submission 184106) | Marine viral communities from the Gulf of Mexico - 32_GoM_OMZ_CsCl metaG (SPAdes) (version 2) | ecosystem: Environmental > Aquatic > Marine > Oceanic | place: Atlantic Ocean: Gulf of Mexico... | reverse complement strand
CAGCACCAGCAGCACCAGCAGCACCAGCAGCACCAGCAGCACCAGCAGCACCAGCAGCACCAGCAGGGCAGCACCGGCCGCGCCGCCGATCGTCAGCACCAGCAGGGCCGCAGATCGGCAGCAGTTCGAGGGCAGCACCAGCAGCAGGGCAGCAGCAGCACCATCAGGGCACCAGCTCAACCCGGCCGCGCGTCGGGGAAATCTAATCGCGAGCGGCAGGGCGTCGGGGAAAAAGAGAAACCCCCGGCGGTTAACCGGGGGCGCGTCGGGGAAATACAGAGGCAGGTCTAGGCGCGTCGGGGAAAATTATTTATCAGCGTCCATTGGATAATGGATTTTTTCATATTCCACAACGGAAGCGAAAAGTTTATCTAATTCTATCGCTTCAGGCGTATCGGGCTCAGATCCCCAAATAGATTCTATTCGCGCTAACGCTTCGCGATATTCTTCTTCATTTTGTATAGCCATTTTCTCAATCTCCCTTGCAGCTCATGCCGCCGTTTCGACTATCTTGGAATCCACCCGCGCAATCAAGCGCGCATCGGCGGCCGTTGATCCATGGAACCCATACGCAACCCGCCGGGCCTGATCCGCACCCGCGCAGCACGCGAGCCGGACACGCTCACCAGCGCGTCACCGGTGCCAAGGGTGCGGATTGTCTCAGCGCCTGCCCCCATGGTTTCAGCAGCCGCGCGCAAGCCTTTTGCCTGCGACGGCGTGGCGGCGCGGAGTCCATGCTGGATCCGGGTGGCAAGCTGGCCTAGCACGGCGTCAGGCAGATCGGCCGGCGATTGGCTGACATAGACCAGCGCCACGCCTTTCGAGCGGATCAGCCGAGTCACCTGCTCCACCCGCCGCACCAGCGCAGGCGGTGCATCCTGAAAAACCAAGTGCGCCTCATCGATCATCACCAGCAGCCCGGGCGCGGCCACGTCGCCCAGCTCACCGAGGCCGCTGTAGAGCGAGTCCAGCAGATGCGCGCAATATGCACCATAGGCGCCCGGCAGATCGGCAAGCCAAGCCGCCCCGGCCACCGTCACGCCTTGAGCCCGGCGCGGGTCGAATGTGGCACGCCCGAACGCCCACGGTGCTGCGCGCTCCAGCCGCAGAATGGCGCGACCTACCGCCGCCACCGATTGCAGCGACACAAGCCCGTAGCGCGCCCCCAGATCACCGGCAGCGGCGGCCGTGTCGCTCAGCAGCGCGCGCAGATCGGCGAGCGATTGCACCGGGCGCCCGGTATCCTCAGCCCATGCTAGGGCAATGGCAAGCGCGCCTGCCTGGGCCGGGCTCAGATCAAGCGCCCGCGCGACCATATCCGCGCCCATGGCATCAATCTGCATGCGTGGGCGGATCAACTGCCCCGCGCGCTCTAGGTCGCCTTTGGCATCGATCGCCAGCACAGGGCACGGCGCCCGGTCCAGGATAGCGGCGGCGCTTGTGGTTTTGCCGGTGCCCGTGGCGCCAAAAATACCGACATGACGGCAAAGCGCGTGCCAAGGGATAGAGGCGCCGGGGCCGAGGTGTAGCGCGGTCATGCTGCACCCCGCTCATGGTCAAAGTGCGATTCAAAACCATCATGCGCGGCGGCGCTGTCGATATTGCAGGCCAGCGCAAAAAACAGATCACGGGCTGCGATTTTGCCCATGTCATCAAGTCGGGCGGCGATAGCTCCAAGGCGGTATGATGCTTTCATGTCAAGACTCCTTATTGCGGCAACATTCCGTGCCGCGATTGAAACATTTGCGCGACGGCTGCCGCACAAATTGACCGCGCTTCCGCAATTTCTGCATCGGTGAATACGGGCGCGGCGTCACCGTCATTCAGCAAGAGCCCGGGCTCATCGGTCAAGGTGAGAATGAGGCCTGCTTGGTCAAGTGTCATGCTGCAAACACCTCCCGACAGTGAAAGGCGACGAATTCACCCTTAGAGGGCCGATCCGCGCGAGTGACGCCGGGGCGCAGTTGCAACTTTGCGAAGATATTGCGCAATTCCATTTCCGCCGTGCGCATGTAATCTGCGGCAGTGTCGGTTTCGCCGGGCCAGATGTAATGATTCCATTTTCCCGAGTAGGTGTTGGCGCCAGCCGGTGCGAATTCGGGAAATTCAAAACGGCTGTGAACGTCGATTCCCATGGTATCAACGTCAATGTGCAGATACCAGAGCGGCCCGCGCTCAGTCTCCAGATACTCCGCACGGAATTTGTATTCGTCCCGGAACCATTCGCCGCCGCGCGTCAGGTTGACGGGGATTCCGAGGGCATCGGTTGCGATTGCGGAAACCGCTTTCGCGATTTTCCGGCGCTTGGTATCGGTGGAAAGGAGTTTGCGTTTCATGACTGGCACCTTTCGACCGGATATTCCATGGTGGGCAAATCGCTTTCCGCGAATGCCTCCGATTCAATCGACATGGTTACGCACTTCAGCGCATTGGCCAGACGATTTGCCGAATTTACATCAAGATAAAAGGTTGCTCCGGTTGGCGGGTTGATTTGCACCAGGTTGCGAAACCGCGATATTGACACCGTGGCCATGGTCAGGACTCCAATTCGGTAACGTGATCCGGATGCACAGAGACAAAGTGATATTTTGAATCGTGCGCATTTCCGGAAAGTTCAAGCGCCGTTTGCTCGCTCAGCACCCAGTGCGGGAATGGCTCGCCGTCGCAACCCCGCTCCCCAAAAACCACGGGCGTTCCTTCGGGAATGTCGAAGCTGTCGCGCAGGCTGAAATGCCCGGTTGTGAATTTGTTCGTGACGCCGCGTTTCATCATTCCCCCTTTTCAATATAGAGCACCACGGCCGAAACCCCGGTGCCGGATTCTTTGAACGTGCCCGCAGGCAGATCAGCCGTGAAATGCTCCACGGTTTCGAGCCATTCCCGGAAAGCCGTGGCGCGGCGATCCTGTTTGAACGCATAACCGGGCGCCAGAATTGCAGCCATGCGGCCGCCGGGTTTCAGGAATTCGAAGGCGTGGCGAATGTGGTCCATGTCCTGCCCATTCTCAAACGGCGGATTCATGATCACCGAGTCAAATTCGGCCACGGGCTCAGCTTCCATAAAATCCCAGCCGGCCAAAGTGCGGCCCTGCGTGGCAAGGAATTCGCGCAGCGTCCCGCTGATCTCATAGGCCACCACCTTTGCACCCGGCGCCCGGCGCAACACCGCATCCCAAAGCGCCCCGGTGCCCGCGTTGGGCTCAAGCACCTTGTCGCCGTCGCGCACCCCGAGATACCGCGCCAGCTCATCAGCGACGGCGGCAGGCGTCGGGAAAAAGCCTGCGATCTTTTGGCGGCTGATCTTTTCGCGGGCCGCCCGTTCCTCATCGGCGCGCTTTTCTTCGGCGCTCTTCGGTTTGGCCAGTGCCCAGAAGGCCCGCGCGGCCGGGGTATCCGTGGCGGGCTGGCCCGTCTGCCGCCCTGCGTCGTAATAACCGGAATTGCTGTAATCGATCCTTTCCCGGGCCAGCTCCAGCGCGGCAGCCTTGGTGCGCAGGTTGGCCAATTCCGGCGGCACCTCGCCCGCGTCGTGCAGATCGGCCAGCGCTCGCAGTGCGGTTTGTGCACGCTGCAGGTTGTCGGCCTGCTGCCGCGCACCCGCCGCTTGCCGCTGCCGCTTGGGCGTGTTGGTCAGCCGATCGGCGCGGCCGTTGTCAATCGCGCCCTGCAGCCCGTCAGCGATGCCGCGCAGCTTGTCTGCGAGCCCGGCCGGGGCAGCGGGTGCAGCCTGCGGCGTGTCGCCTGCCTCTGCCTGCGGTGCTGTCCCGGCTTGTCCTGCCAGGAACGCGCGGGCGGTTTCCGGATCCTTGAAAGCAAACCCGCCGGGCGTCTTGCCCCACTGCCGCGACCACCAACCGCCGAGGGCCTTGGCGGCGTCGTTCTGGGCTTCCCAGATCTCGCGCGCCACGCGCTCAGACGGCACGGCAAGCCACATTTGAAAGCCCTTTTTCGTGTGGGTATGCTCCTGCAGATCGAACGCGCCGCCGGTTGCCGCCTCAGCGGCGGGCGCGGCTTCTGCCTTGGGTGCATCAACCGCCCATTCCGCAAAGGCGGGAATCGAACTTGCCGGATTCTCGCTGTAGAAAGGGCGTTTCGAGACGCGCCAGCCGTCGCCGTGGCGGCTGCCTTCTTTCAGGTAATAGCCGCCACCCATTGACCACTTTTCGCGATGCTCAGCGGATTCGGGGGCGTCGGCCAAGAATGCGGTTTCCGTGTGGTTCCGCGCCGCCTTGCGCATTTCCGGGAAAAGGTCGCGTTTGTGGGTGGAGAAGCCAAGCACAATTGCGCGGGTCGTGGTGCTGCCGTAGTAGTCCGACATGGAGTCGCTACGGTCTGAGACGTATTCAGCCACCAGCACCGCCTTTGCATTGGCGGGAATCTTGGGCGCGATCTCAGCCACCCATGCCGCCGCGCGCGCTTTTGTTTCTTCAGCTTCCTGGGCGCGTTTGGCCCGTTCGTCAGCCTGTCGGGCTTTGGCGTCGTGCAGAATCTCGGCCGTGTTTTCAACAGTGGCGAGTCCGAGGGCTGCGGCGGCATCGATCCACGGCGCCGCAATGCCTTGCAGCACCTCCACCATGGTCAGATCCTCCCAAATCACGGTAAGCGTATAGGACTCGGCCTGCATGCCGCCTGCGCCGATCGAATAGAGCGCCGCCCCGTGGTTTTCCTGCACGTCAGCAATCACGCTAGCTTTCCCGTAGTTGTGCTGATAAACCGGGGTTCCGACTTTGGGCGCGGCGGTTTTGGTGTCGGTCATCATGTCTAGTTTTCCTTGCATATCTCTTGAAAGTTGAAGGCGGGTCAGCCCGGGAATGCTTCCAGCTCGGCGCCGTCGCAGAATGCGTCACGCAAGCGCTCTTCACCCGTCCAGAAGCCCAGAACGGAATGCCTGCCAGCGGCAAGGGTGCCCATTTTCTCGCGGCGCCTGTGCAGCTCCGTCAACAGATCGGACACGCGGTCGCGGATTGCCCGGCAAAGCGCGGGATACCCCGGCGCCCCTTTGATAGCGCGGCGCTCTTTCAGGATCCCGATGATCTCCGCGCGGATCGTCGCTGCGTCTGCGCGGTGCTGCGCCCAACGGCTGCCGGCCTGCCACGCGGTGTTATATTCGCGGGCGGATTCGGCGGCACCCTTGGCCAGTTCATCAGCAGCGCGGGCGGCGGCGCGTAGTGGTGCAATGTCGTCTTTGTCACCGTGGCGCACCCAATAGGAGTCTTCACGGTCGCTTGCGTAAACCTTAGAAAAGTCGATCAGCGCGCAGGATTGGTTAGCGCCGTCTTGATATGCCGCGACAAAGCGCGCTTGCCCGCCACAGCCGCGCACCTGGTAGACCAATCCATAAATCAGTCCCCCGCCGTCTTTGAACGACTCTCCGTGCGGGTTGTCGTACCAACCGCCATCGTTTGAAAAATAGCCGTGACGCCCGCCGGGTTCGGTAGCAACGCGGCCCACAAGTCGCAGCCCGAACGACTCCGGGTTTTCGACGTAAACGGACCCGGCCTTGTCTGCGTCGAAGCCGGCGCGCATGGCGTGACCACGGATCGGCGCGGGGTAGCGCGCTTTGCCTGCGGCCACGTCTGCACGGGCAAGCTGCATGCAATATGTCGCTTTCCCTTCTGGGTAGTCATACCACGCGCGGCGGTAGACCGCCTTTTGCATATGCCAGCGGAACGCAGCGCGAAGTTGGGGGGTAATGCTCATGTTTCGACTCCTCAGATCAGCCGGCGAAAAAACGCAGCGGCGCGGAAGTGATCAGCGGCCGCATTGCGGCAGCACTGGGCGGATTCGCGGTCGCCCTGGCGCTCTAGGTCGGCAGCATTGCGCAGCGCCTGCCAGGCGTCCGACGCTGCGGCGGCGCTGTATTCGCGGAACTGGTGTTCCTGGGAAAATGCAATTGCGGTCATGGTGTTGTGCCTCACTTGGCCAGGCTCACGCCGCGGCGGGTTTCGATCTCGCGGACCAGGGCGGCCAGGGCGTCGGGCGGGGTTTGCAGGGTCATCGCTGATTCCTCGTTAGCGGGTTTGTCACGTCAAAGGTGAAACTATGCAGACCCCCGGTCAAGCGAAAAGTGAGAGTCACGCAAAAATCCCGGCGGGCCGATTTGACCCCCGGTGCCAGCCCGGCAACGTCGAACAGCAGAAGATCGGTGCACCAACCCGGCAGCGTCGATCGGCGGCAGCTCGGGGCCGGCCGACGCCGCAGCACCTCGACGCACCGCCCACCCTCAGCCGCACGGCCCGGGTCGCAGGCCCCAGAGAAATCTGCACCTGGAGGCCCCAGAGAAATCTGCACGAAAAAACCCGCAGCCTCATCTGAGAACTGCGGGTTAACTGGTCAACGTAAACTGTATGGGTCGGGCAAAATCTGAATGGTTTCGGTCAACTTGAAGCGTGGCTCACCCACGCACGGCGGAGGGAATCTTGAGTTGCATCGGCGATCCCATTGGTTCGGATTTTTATGCCCGGATCCACACCGGGCGAGCATATCATTTCAGGCCGGCGAAAGGGTTCTACAGGGTCAGAGCGGTGCGCTTCATGGCGATCTCCTTGTTCTGGGTGTGGCCAGTTCCATCGTTTCAACGAATCCAGAATTACCCTCGGTGTCTCATTCTGTCAACCCAAAAGTGAAAGTCACGCCCCAGAGAAATCTGCACCAACCGGAGCCCCAGAGAAAATCACACACTTTCACATCTAACTTGACTTTATGCGGTCGACGCGTCAGGGTCGTGTGGTCCAGCGGCTGAGTCTGCTGCATCTTTCAACTTTCAAGGGTGAATCACCAATGCCGAGCATCCAGATCAAATCTGAAACCGCCGACCTGCTGCGCGCCGCAGCACCCAAGCTGGGCCTCCGCCCCAGTGATGAGCGCGAGACCGTGGCGCCTGGGATCGAGGTTGTCCACCTCAATGAGTTCGAGCACCTGAGCCTCGATACCTTCCGGCGGGCGAAGAAGGTCAGCATCGACACCGCAATCCAGCGCATCGTGAAGAAGGTGATGGCATGAGCAATATCGAAGAAACCGTGGTCACCGCCATCCGGGAAATCCGTGGCACGCACGTCCCTGAAAAGCTGACGCGCGAGACCAACCTCAAGGAGATGGCTGACAGCCTCGACATCATCGAAATCATCATGGAGGTCGAGGAAAAGCTTGGCGTCGACCTTTCCGACGCAGAGATCGAAGACCTGAAAACGGTCGGCGATCTCGTGACCCTGGTCGAAGGAGCGAAGTAATGAAAACGCTCAAGATCGATGAAAAGTGGTCGGTGGAATACGATCCGGACAACAACGACCTGCCGGTCAATGTGTTGCGCCACGGACAACCCTGTCGTCTCAGTGTGAACGACTGGAAGAACGACTCCTTTGCGCTTTTCCATGCGCTGCTGGACGCACGAAAGCCGATCGAGATGACCTCGGTAGTCTTTAACAAGGCGGATCTGTATTCCCCCGAACTGTCGCCCGAGCAGGGCCAGAAATTGCGCGATCAGATCAAGGAACACCTTGAAAAGGCGCACGATGAAGGTTTCTTCGATCTCGCGAAGAAACGCGAGATAAACCTCAAAGCCCTTCGCCCGATGTTCATCATCGAGTCGACTCCTACCCGCGACACCCTCAGTAACCTCAACTACGTCATCAAGCCCGACCTCGCCCAGATGGCGATCGATATCCATGCTGCCAACGTGGTGGCGGGTTGGTGGACCGACATCAATACCGGCGAGAGCGTTCTGCACACCCGCAATCGTCCTGAGATGTTGATGCTGGCGGTGAGCGAACTCGCAGAAGCGGCAGAGGGCGCTGCTGGTGCGATGGACGACAAGCTGCCGTATCTGCCGATGTATGATGTCGAACTGGCTGACTTTGCAATCCGGCAGTTCGACCAGATCGGCGCAGAGGTGTCGGCTGGTGCGAAGATGCCCGATTGGGAACGCCTCGTTCGCTTGGGCGAGTGCGCTGATCTGTTCATGCCGACCGAGCCTGAACTTAAAGCTGGGTCGCGCAGCGATCGCCTCATGGAATTGGTCAAGATTATTGCACGCGCCATGGAGGATTACCGCAAGGGTCGCGTCGAGAAATACGTCAAGCAGATGGCGATCGGCATCCTCACTGCCCTCCGGATAGCTGAGATTGAGCATATCAACCTGCTCGACGTGATGGCGCAGAAGCGTGCCTACAACGCCACCCGCCCCGACCACAAGATTGAAAACCGGCTGCAGCCCGGTGGAAAGGCATTCTGATGACCATGGATGTTCCCGGATACGAAGACCTCGCCGCCGTGCTGACCGCCGCCTTCGATCAGGCTGCCCGGGGTAAAGGCAAGGAGCGCCACGCCAACGGCCGCGCGTTCACCGATCAGCCGATCTTCGAGATCAACCGCATGCTGCCGAGCAAGATCGACGGCGCCGCTTACCAGGTCATCAAGAAGACCCAGGAGGCGTGTACCATGGCCGCCGCTGGCAAGCTGGAGGCGGCCAAGCACGAGCTGCTGGGGGCCATCGTCTACGCGGCTGCAACCTACCTGCTGATCGAAGAGAAGCGGGCGCAGGAGGCGGTGGAACAAGGGCACATGTACGTCTCAGCAGATCGTGCTTGGCCATCGCCGGCAAACGGCGGCTTTGTGGGCGGTATCGATCACCCAATTCACCAATCAGGCGGTGTGGACAAAATGCTGCAACCGATGGTCAAGGTGTCGATGAAATACCTGCGGGAACTGGAAGAACGTCAGCGCCAGGTGTCTCATTATCGGGCGCAGCGTGATTTGCATAACGCCGGGCCTGTCGAGGATGACGGTGCGTAATGGATGCCGCCAATCTGAAAATCGGCCGCCTGCAGAATGAACTGCTGGAGCTTCGGGAGCGCAACGGGAAATTGCGCTCCCAGAATGAAGAACTCACCCTCCGCTTGCTTCAATCGAACCGGCAGATCGAAGCCTTGAATCGCCAGGTCGAGGAATTCTGCAAGCAATCGGCCGCCATCGCCACCAGCTTCAAGGATCTCCTATCATGAATGAAATGACACCCGAGGAATTGACCGCTGACTATAAGGCGGCGAAAGGCCGTGAGTGCGATCCCTATTTCATTTCGGGGTGGTGGATCCTGCCTGCTGCGGCCATCGGCACTGGGATGCTCTACGGCCTGTATCGCGTTCTCAAGTGGATCTTCTTCTGATGGTCATTCTGACATTACATGGAAAAGTCCCGTGGAGCGTGATGCTTTATTGGGACGAAGGTCGGCTAGGTTACATTGGGATCTGCAGTTCATCTGAGACTGTGGCGCAAGCTCATGCAGATGCACGACAATGGCACCGCAATCACGCGCCAAAGGAAAAGGACATCTACCTCAAGCCGTCCTGCCGAATTACGGTGGGCTATAGAAACATCATAGATGGATCTTGATCGTGAAACACATCAGAAAATTTTACGCTTGGGCTTTCGATTTTGATCGCAATTTCTTTGTTACGTTCTTTGTCGGAATCACCACTGCCATCGCGGGTCTCTGCACACTCTTGTTCATGGTATTCCTCATTCTGATAGGACTTTGGATCGTGCCAGTTGGTTTGGTTTTCATCATCACGGGTTTGATCATTATCGAATACGCAAAGGAGCAGAAGGAATAAATCATGAACCTGATCGAACGCATCAAACGCGACCGCCAAGAAGGAACCCGAGGTCAGTGGATCAAGGTGGACGCTTCTGAGGATGGATGGTCCTTGAACACTGATACCGACAATTCTCAGATCGCCATCGGTACGGACCTCGCCGGCCCCATTGCGATCTTCGCAGTTCCCGACGCCTTCACCATGGATGTCGAGCTGGATGCCAACGTGAACCGGGCTCTGAGCGTCGATAGCTATGAGACCGCGCTACTGGCCGCTGAGCGGATGGCTGAAGCCGCAGACTGGTTCGCGAAGAACTTTGCCGGGCCGCGGGGCGCTGAACTGGTCGAGACAATCGATGCCTTCCGGGAGACGCTGAAATGACCGACCTTTCCATCCTGATGGCCGCCGCAGATCGCGTTGCTAAATGGTATGATCTGCATGGCATCGTTGCGTTCTGGCGCGCGGAGACGTGCGGGCTCACCATTTATGCAACTCAAGGTCCGCACAGCCAAACACAATCCATCGCATGGGCGACGATTGAAAGCGCGCGGCACCCCGACCGCATCCTTGAGAGATTGGAGGAAATGGCGCTCTCCCGCCTGCCCAAGCGCCCTCTGCCTCCAGTTCAGAGCACGGTGGACGAACTGGCGAAGCACGTCACCTCGTTTCAGATGGTCATGAAACCTGAGAACGAGCTGACACCGTGTAGCCTGCTGGAAAGTGACCACCCATGGCAGGCGAAGCCGCTGTTCGAGGCGGAATTCACCATCAAATGCCAACGGCCTGTACCTGACTGCATCCGCAATTTCGTAGAGGCTTTCCAGCGGCAGCAGGACAAAGGAACGAAAGCATGACCGACAACACCTCTTCCACCTGCCCACGGTGCGGTAAAGATGAACTCTGGGACTGTGGTTGTGAAAATCATCAGATGGTCAGATTTTATTCGGATCGCGTAGTTGACCTTGAAGCCGAGCGTGATCGACTGCAGATCGAGAAGAAAGACCTGATCGCAGCTGTCCAAGTCGGCGCCAATGCCCATAGCAAGATGGAAGACGATCTGATCCGCCTCCGCACCGCCGCGCAGGCTCTCCGTGACGACATGTTGGAGCGGTCGCGCGCTGGCATGGACGTGATCCACGGCGAGCAATACCAGGTCGTCAATGCCGGCTTCACGGTTTGGTGCAGCTTCTGCGAGGCGCTTGACGCCGTGACCCCGGCATCCTGCGAGGAACCGAAAGCATGACCAATCCTGACACGAAGGCGGAGCTTCTGGATACCGTCTGGATCATGCACACCGCCAACAACTTTTACCCGATCCAACCCAGCAACAAATGCAAGCCGGAGGATCATGCAGAGGCTAATCCTCACATTGTGAGGATTGAGGACGCCAACGGCAATACGATCTGGCGCAAAGGTGCAATCCAATGACCACCACGGATCACACCCCCGAGCCGAAATTCACCTTCCGCGCTGAAATGGGGCATTGGTCCAGCGTTGTCGGAAACAGCGTCCACCTGATTGCGGAAGATGGGCGCATGATCGGCCAGATTGCGTTCCTGTGCCATTCTGAAGAACTGGGCGAGAAAGACCTGCAGACCAGCCTCGCAACGACGATCTGCCGCGCGATCAATGCCGACGCCCCGGCCCCCGATCACCCCTCCTGCCAGTCCTGCGGTGCACCCGTTCAGCACGACACCTGGCTGCCCGATGACCTTTTCGCCCAGGTCTCAGGCGACGGCGGCAACGGCATGTTCTGCCCGACCTGCCTCGTGGCGCGGTGCGTCGATGTCCTGGGGTGGCCGGCGGTGCGGCTGAGCAATTCCCATGCGACCGCTGACGCGGTGGCAGAGGCGGCGGCAATGCTTCCGAAATGTTGCATCTGCGCGCGCATCGTTGACCCCCGCGAGGCTGACGAAGGCGGCGATCCTCATGGCGCGCAGATCACATCCGGAGAATGGACGTGTTCAGAGACGTGCTGGGATGCTGCGGTGGAACGGGAAAGCGATGTGTCTAGCTTAGGTAAACCCGCCGCGCAGGAAGGCGGGCAAACCGAACCCGCGATCTGGGATGAACAAACTCTGAGAGAGTTCTGCGACCCAGATTTGACTGTAACCCTCACCATGGCCGCTAAGCGTATCATGGAAAACCTTATACTGCCGATCCTGCCTGAATCCAACTTGTGTTATCAATGGTTTCAAGGAAAGATTATCGTTTTCTCTGGAACCTTGGAAAATACCACTCGCATCGAAGCCAAAACAATGGCGGAATCACTCGGTGCGAAAGTAAGCGGTAGCTTGAGTTCAAGGACCAATCTTCTTGTCGTCGGCCCTGGTGCGGGTAGTAAATTAACTATGGCGCGAAAATTGGGCATTCTTATCATCAATGAATCGCACTGGGATTCATTGGTAAAACTGGCAAAAAATCTCGCGGGATTTTGGATGATGAGCAACGATAAAATCCCTGAAATGCCAAAGCGTTTCATCGTCACCGAATGCGCCTTCATTGTGATCGCGGGAATTGCAGCCATGGCGGAGTCGTGGGGTCTCTTTGCGGCAATGACACTTTGGATATTCGTCGCTCCGCTTTGGGTGATCGCCTTTTCATGCGCAGCCATGGTATTCAGTAAAAATGGTGAAACCAAATGACCGAAAATCAAATCCAAATCTGGAAAGAGACATTTGCAGTAGTTGTTTTTCTATCTATCTGCACAATACCGCCGTTTCTGACACGCCTCAATACCCACCACACCCTGATGAAAGAGGCCTTCGAAAGAGGATTTGCCGTCCAATGCGTCGGCAAGACAGGTTACCATTGGGAGTGCGACTGATGACCACCCGCCCATTTCAGCAAGCAGCCCGCGCCTTCGTGATCTGGCGCCTCGGTAAATCCGTCGACTGGAAATGCACCTATGCTGACATCGCCCGCGCCACCGGCATCAACTACGGCATGGTTCACAAGATCTGCAAACGGCGCGGATGGGTCTGCCAGTTCGAGGACGATTCAGAGACCCGGCTGCATCAAAGCGGCGAGGCCCTGAACTATGGCAAAGATGCTCTCACGTTCATGCAAGAGCGCCTTGACCGGGGCGCGAGTCACGTCTAACGTGAATGTCAAAGTTAAGGAGTCATCATGAGCGACATCGGTCACAACGGCGCACCAAGCGCTGCGACAGATGAGCTGAACCAGTTCATCGAGCAGATCGAGCAGATGGAGTCCGAGGAACAGGACATCAAGGCTCGCAAGCGTGAGATCTACGCTGAGGCCAAGGCGCGCGGCTACGATGTCAAGGTGATGCGCAAGGTCATCCGAGATCGCAAGACTGACCCCGACACCTTGGCCGAATTCGAATCCGTTGAGCAACTGTACCGTGAGGCAGTGGGCCTCCTGGTCTGATCCACCTTTCACTTTTATGGAGACAATCACATGCAACTTTCTGCGCTGCGCGGCGGCATCCGCAAGACCAAGGGCGTCATCACCCTGCAGACCACACTGGCCGGACGGCCGGTCACGCTGTCCCTGATGAAAGGGCCGCTGCTCGAAGTGCTCAAGGAGATCTTCCCCGAGGGCGAGAAGTATGAGACCGGCCTCAGCTTGAACATGGACACGGGTCTGCTGACCTATGACGTGCCGGCTGCAGATTCTGTGCCCTACAAGGACGAGAACGGCGCGCGGCAGGTGAGCCCCGCTGCTGAGGCGCCCAAGGTCCTGTTGCTCCTGGACGAGCCCGCTGCCCCCTCGCCCGCCCCTGCGACCTTCGACCTGCTGGTGTGAGCATGCTGACGCTCGCCCCATTGGCCTCGATCATTGCAGAGCACGAAATCACGTCGATCACGTTTGGCGTTGGGTCCAATGGGAAGGCGTTGGCGTCGATCTACTACAGCAGCCCGGGCGCGCTGTGCGAGTGCATCCCCGTCCACAAATGGGCGGCTACACTGGACGAAGCGTTTGAGGCCGCGCTGAAGGCTGCACCTGCCAAGGTGCGCGCTACCGACTTTGACGATCTGCCCGCGGAGGCGGCCCAGAAGCCCAGCTTCACCGATCTCCTGGTATGAACCTCACAGTCGAGCAGATTGAAGATTTCCTGCTGACGCAGGGAATTGAAAAGCTGTCGATCTCGTCGCCGGTTTACACCATGCGCGATGAACCGACACGCGAGACAGAGCGCGGCATGTGGCAGGTGTCGATCAAATCCAACGAAATGCAGTTGGAATGGAAGCGCGGAAAGTGGAAGCCCACCTTGGCAGAAGCCCTGACTTCCTGCCTGGGCGAAATCTCTGAACCTGAGAAAGCCAGTTTCACGGAGTTGCTGGTATGAAGCCGTCGCTGTTCGTTGTTCGATTGGTGGCGCCAAACACATGGATCTGTGAAGCGCGCAATGGCGCTTTCTTTTCCATTGGTGACATGCGCGAAAACACCATTTCAGCAATGGCATCCGCTGAACGCAAGTTTACGACTGAACACCAATACCCGGTGAAGACGACGAATTTCACGGCGCTTTTGGTGTGAGCATGGACACGGTGTCGCTCATCATTGACAGCTTTGCAGTTCTGATGACTTTCATCACCGCGATCTTGGTAATTCGTGCAATTGGCGAAGCCGGTGAAAAGCTCGCTGTCAAGTTGCGAAAGAAGTTCTGGGGAGAATGAAATGATACGAGTTTCGCTGAAAGTTGTGCCAGACGCGGAACCAAACGCGGATGGACGTTGGATTGACGCAGAAGTTCCCGCAGATGCGGCATTCTTCAAACTGCGCCCCATCGCTGACCATCATGTCGTTGCGTACTACAAATCGCCTGATCTGCAGTATGTTGCTGAATACCAATTCAATACGCCATGGATTGAATGATGGCCTCTTATGTTAAACACGCAAGCAGCGTTGTGTTGGTGTTCAGCAACGCCGAATTGCAGCAATTGAAGTTGATGCTTGAATACGCTGTCGAAAGAATGCCGAAAGCAAAAGGGAGCGACATCGGCCCTCGCGACCGGGCCGAACGCACCGTATTTGTGGCAAGTGATCGTGCATCCCGCACAGGGGCTGAAATCACATGAGCATTCTTTACCGACAACCTCAACAAATGGAATTGACATGTTACATCTCTTTGTAATCTGCGCGACGGCGATCAGGTCGGCGGTGCGTTCGGCTTCGGCCGGCTTATTAAAACCTTCGGAGGGTTGTGATATGCAGCAACCCTTCAACAATCTCACACCTGCCGAAGCCGAACGCCTTGCCATGTTGGCAGAGGAATGCGGCGAAGTCGTCAAAGTGGTCGGCAAAATTCTGCGCCACGGGTATAATAGCCACCATCCCGATACTCCGTATTTTAGCAACCTCGCGAAACTGGAAGCAGAGGTCCGGGATATATTCGCCGTTCATTGGGCAATGGTGGAGCAGGGTGACGTTTCTGCCCTAGGTGACATGGAATCGGTGGCGCCGAAGATTTGGGCGCGCAAACTGCAATATACCCATCATCAGGAGGATGGCGAATGACCATTTCTGTCAAAGTTATCGCACACAGCCGCGCCACATATTCCCCGGATCTCATCACGCTGCAATGCCGCTATCCCCGGTTTATCCATGCTGAGTTCATGACGCACCGCGTGTTCAGCCGCAATGCCAGCAGCAGCCGGGCTATTCCGATCGAGAAGATGATCCGCGACGTGGAGGAAGATCCGGCGATGCCGGTGGCGTGGGGCAGCAACAAGCCGGGGATGCAGGCCGGTGGGGAATGCACGAATCCAGTGTTCTTGTGTGAAGACACTGAAATGATTCCGCACAGCGCAGCTTCGGCTTGGCTGCAGGCTCGCGATAACGCTGTTTGGGTGGCTCGTTCCTTCACCGCAGCAGGCTACCACAAGCAGATCGTCAACCGGCTGCTCGAACCTTTCGGGCACATCACCGTGGTCGTCACCGCGACGGAATGGGAGAACTTCTTCGACCTGCGCTGCCACCCCGACGCAGATCCCACGATGCGGGCGCTGGCCGAGGCGATGCGGAATGCAATTGCGGGGAGCGAGCCTACCACGCAAACATGGCACTTGCCTTACTTCACGCAGTCCGATGCGGAAGCCATCTGGGCGAAGAACGAAACGGGCGGTTGGCACGACTTCGATACCTTCGCCATGATCAGCGCCGCCCGGTGCGCCCGCGTGTCCTATCTGAACCATGACGGGAGTAACCCTGACATCGAGAAAGACCTCGCGCTGGCCAAGCGGCTGCTCGAGTCCAAGCACATGTCGCCCTTCGAGCATCAAGCACGTTTGACAGGCGATGAAGGCACGGATCTGTGGGGGAACCTGGCCGGCTGGGATCAACACCGCAAGATGCTGGAGGTAACCGCATGACCGAAATCTTCGTCTTCGGCTCCAATTTGGCCGGTCGTCACGGCAAAGGTGCAGCTCTCCATGCCAGGAAGAACTGGGGCGCCATTTACGGCGTCGGAGAAGGAATCCAGGGCCAATCCTATGCGATACCCACCAAGGACGGGAACTTGGACACTTTACCCCTGGTCGAGATCGAAAAACACGTTCGCACCTTCGTGGAATATGCCGCAGCACATCCCGAAATGATTTTCTGGGTGACGCCGATCGGCTGTGGACTTGCGGGCTATCGTCATGACGAAATCGCACCATTTTTCGGTGGCGATTTGCCGAACAACATTCATCTACCGGAAGAATTTCGCGCAAAAGTGGGGAAGCCGAGATGAAGTGGCGCGGCGAAACCGAGGAACAGTGGATCGAGCGGGTGTCGAAATGGCATCGGGTGTTTTGCCTGTTCCCCAGGCAAATGCGGAACGGCGATTGGGTTTGGCTTGAGCACTGCTGGTGCATCTTCGCCCGAAAGAACCTGATGGGGCAGCGCCATTTCGTCTTCAGCAACAGCGTCACTGAGCCGGAGGACATTCACGGCACGCTGCGGCCTTTGAAGCCGAAACCGAAGCCCAAGGGTTGATCTTTCAAAGCGAGGTGGAAACGTGTCCACACTATCAATTATCCCGGGAGATAACCGGGAAAGTTTGCGGCGAATGATCGCAGAAGGTCGCCGGGTTCACTCCGTGGTCACCGATCCGCCTTACGGCCTCGTCAGCGTGCAGAAGCGCTTCGGGAAAGAGGGTAGCGCCCCAGCTCGAACCGAGAACAATGACGGCAGCTTCGCGCGTCTGTCGGGTGGCTTCATGGGCACCAAGTGGGATGCGACCGGCATTGAGCGGGATCCGGAGTTCTGGGCGCTGATCTACGACATCCTGTTGCCCGGCGGCTATGTCTTTGCGTTCAGCGGTAGCCGCACGGGCCACTGGCAGGCGTGCGCCATGGAGCTGGCCGGGTTCATCATGCACCCGATGCACGGCTGGGTGTTCGGCCAAGGCTTTCCAAAGGCCCACGCTGCCGACAAAGCCATTGACAAGCACTTCGGGAAGAAGGGTGAGGTGGTGCCGACCGGCGCCCCTGTGAAGCGAATGATCCCCGGCGCCGATCAGCACGCAACCGGATCCTGGATCAAGGACAACGGGCGCGAATACCAGCCCGGCGAATACGTGCCTGCCACCGCTGAGGCCGCTGAATGGAGCGGCTGGGCCTATGGTACGCAAGCACAGAAGCCAGCCCTTGAGCCGATCTACCTCGGCCAGAAGCCGTTTGAGTCCAAGACCGGCGCGGCGAACCTTTTGAAGCATGGTCTTGGGGCCGTGCACATCAAAGGTTGCCTTGTCCCGCATGTGACGGTGGGTGATGGATCAAACCTCGCACTGAATCCTCACATGCGAGAAAAGATCAATGGTGGTAACGGTGGACACATTTTTCCGACAGAAGCTGATCGCCGAGTGGTCTTTCCAAACGCCAATGGTCGGCACCCGGCAAACCTGATTCTTGACGGCTCGTCCGAGGTTGTCGCGATGTTTCCAAACGGCAAGTCAGGGAAACCGGGCAATCGCCGAAAGATTGCCACGAGTCATTCCATGGCTGGGGATCTTGGGCTGAACGATCGCGTCGAAGTTGGTTATGGTGACGAAGGTTCGGCCGCGCGCTTCTTCCACCAATTCCCGCTCACCGATGAAGATTATGAGACGGCAATCGCGCTTGGTGAAATCGGCACCGACTGCGGTAATCCCCTGTTCTACCACAGCAAAGCGGGTAAGCTGGATCGCGGCGGTTCTAAGCATCCCACGGTAAAACCTATCGCGCTGATGCAGTATTTAATCCGTCATATCACCCCGCCCGGCGGCGTTGTCCTCGATCCATTCGCAGGCAGCGGCACGACCGCTGAGGCAGCTCGTCGGGAAGGTTTCGAATGTGTCTTAATGGAGGCCGAACCGAGTTACCTGGAGTTCCTTTACCAAAGGTTTCCGGAAGTTAACGAAACATTAGCCAGTATGAGCTTTAACGAACTTCTCCTTTAAGGAATGAACCCAATGTCCGTTACGAAACACGACCACCTCCCGTTTGTACGGGTTGACGCAAACGGCTCCATTGAATCCAACTGGGATGTCGAAAAACATCGCAGCGGCGATTACGGAAAAGACTGCGCCCTCGGCCGGTCCTTCTGCAACGCGCTTTTCATGCGCATGCACTTGGATGGCTATCCGCTCCTGTTGAGCAGGACACTGGAGGCTCAGGTGCGCGCGGGAAAGTGGGGGGCCATCGAGATCGGCTTCGCGCAGCAGCTCTCAGAAGAGGTTAGCACGTAGGCTCTGCCCGCGCCTCAGCCGCATCGAGAATGCAGTCAATGCTCTCGATGCGGCCATTCGCGGTGGCCAAGGCTTCAACGTGGTCGGTCAACAGGATCCCGACATCTGCGAGCGTGCGCGCTTCTCGCTTGGGAACGTGCACCGTCTGCCGCAGCGACTCCGGGACGACAGGCGTCACGTAGACTGTCCGCTCTTTCTCAGCGCAGCCCGAGATCGCGAAGACGATCGAGAAAATCAGGGGAAAGTTCTTCATCGAAATCTCCATTTTGAAACGCCTCGCGAACATTGCTCATTGCGGCCGCGCGAGCTGCTTCCCGCGCGGCCGTTGCCTTTGCCACCTCAGCAGCCGCGCGCGCCTGGGCCGCCTGCTCTTCCAGCGCCGCCACAGACGCCTTCAGGCGCGCAACATCAGCCTCGGCCACATCCAGTCGCTCGCCCTGTACGACCGCATAGGCACCAAGGCCTAGGCAGCCCAGAAGAGCCGCAATCAGTGCATAGCGGATCATGCTGCCGTCTCGGGAATGTCGGGCAGATCAACCGTCTGACCCGCGAGGGCATGCGTGCAGTCGGGTAGAAAACGGATCTGGCCATTCGTAACGAAGCTGTGGCATCGCATGCAATCGCAGGGCCAATCCGGATCGCCGGATTTGTCACAGTGCTTTCCATTGGGCTGAACGAAGTGCCCGGTTGTGACAAGGATGGAAGGCGTGAAAGTTGGTTTGTCCGGATCGCCGTTATACCCCCAGCGCGGACCCGGCCCGGTGCCAACGCCAACTTGGTGCATCATGTTGCAACCCGGGCATTTGAATGCGACCCGACCACCTTCGATCGAGCGCAATTTTCGACCAATGCGTGCCATCATGCCACCTCGTTCATTTCATCGATCGACGGGCACACGCAGCCGCAGCTATCGGGCGTCCACGGCGTGTCCGGCTTGCCCTGCCACCAGCGGAAGCGCTCGGCGAGGCGGGTGTGGTAACCGTGTTTCGCGTAGCCCGGGCCGTTGTAGCCGCGGGCGAAGCCTCTCCAGTCGTGCCGGCGCAGTTTGTCGTCCAAACCGCTCGCTACGATGAACGTCACCATGGCATCAAGCTGTTCGGCCTCACCGCCTTGGGCAAACCCCTCCACCATCGCGCGGGCATTCAGATAAGCACAAGCCTCTGCATTGAAGCCCATGATCTGCCCGAGGCCCCATGAGCAGGAGCGCAGCGCGGCGTTGGCGTCGATTTCCATGGCCGCCAGCAGACGAGGATAGCTGTCGCTCGGGTACTTCTGCTGCCCCCAGGAGGAATAAGCCAGTCCACGTTTCACGGCTTCATCCCGGGCCGCACCGGCGCCGAGCTGCGCGTAGAAGACGTGCGGTTCGAAGAGCATCGCCACCCGGCGCTGACTGTCGAAGCCGCGCCCCCGGGATTCCACGTCAAGCACTGCGTGGATCTCATCTTCACCGACGCCGATACGATGGCCGATGCGAGGAATGTCGATGTCCTTCAGACGTTTGCCTGATCCGATGTAAAATGTCATTCGATGTCTCCCTTGTGAAACGAACCAGCGCCGTAGCAGTGGATCCGGTCGCGGCAATCGTCGCGGTGATCCAGCAGGGGCAGGATGATCAGAAGGAGGATCAGCAGCGGCGTGAACACCAGCCAAAGCCGACCCTCCTTCTTGGCTTGCGCGGCCGCGGCTGACATGCCCGCCAGGCCGACTTCACGCTTTGTCATTTGATGGCCCTCCGATCTTGCTGCTCATTGCCTCGATCGCTGCCAGGATGATTTTGGCGATGCTCATGCCGCCGAGGCCCGCGGCAAAAGCTGCAGTCGCGAAGCTGCCCTCGCCCAGCGGTCCGATCCACTTTTCGAGGATGGTCAGCGTGATCGGAGCGAAATACTGGGCGAACAATGCGCCCGTGATCACGCTGCCTGCTCCGGCTAGGAGCTTCCGCTTCTCCGAAAGCCACCAGCGGACGAGTCCTCCAGCGGCGCCAGCGAGGGCGACTTGTCCAGACGCGCCCGCGAACCAGGTCAGGATCAACCCTGACCAGAGTTTGATGATTTGCCAGAACTCTGGCCCCGGTGGATGTTGATCGTGCATGTCGGCCCCATGGTTTTCCCGCCCGCCTTAAACTCTCACGCAGCATACCAGAGAGTCAACTTTGCCTTGTATATCACGCCGTAGGTGCAACGAACTCGAAATAATAGGCCACCAGTCGGATTTTGTCGGTGTTGCCGCTGCCAGTGCCGCCGTTGGCGGTCACCACCACGTCAGTATCCGCATAGACAGCGAAGGGTGGTACGACGCCCACGTTGTTGCTGCCGGCCGCGAGGGGCAGCGTGGCGCCGAACTTGTCGACTTCTCCAGCGATACCCACGTCGAAGGAGGTCAGCGTGCCCGTCAGCGTCGAGATCACGTAGGCTGTGACGCAAATGGGGATCGAGCGGGCGGGCAGCAGGGCTGTGGCTGCAACGGATGCGCCGTCAAGCGTCACAAGCTGATCCACGGCTGAGACATGGAGACTGCCCTGCGCACCCAAGGTGATGAGCTGGCGCGTCTCGCGGCCGTCGATGAAGGTGCGCATCTGTGCGCCGGTCAGCTTGCGGCTGTTGCCGCCTTGCACGATGTAAAACAGGTCAGCGGTCGAGAGCGCCGATGCTGCAGTCAGGTCGCCGAGTTCTTTGTCAGCCATCATATCACTCCAAGATTGCCCGGCGCTTCATCACCGGAGAAAGCCAGATCGTTCCCCAGTTCGTCTCCGGAGAGGGTGAGAATTTCCAAGTCCTGCTCCACGCGGATCGTGTGCCCCTGCAGCGATCGCAGGCCGTCACATTCCGCATAGACCGTGACATCCACGGCAGCGTTGAAACTGAGGTCCAAACGAGTCAGTTCATAGGAAGTTCCGGTCAGTCCCGAGATCTCCGCCACCAGGTCGCCGGATGTGTCGGCGATCACGATGACAGTGGTTTGCCCTGCCTCGGGCGCAGCCGAAGCGTCCGTCCATTTCAGCACCTGCGTGGCTTCGGTGGTCCTGTTTCGGTTTGCCCAGGTCACGGTTGCACTGGCAGCCGCGCCCATCTCATACGTGCCGAAGGCAACTCCCTCGATCTGCACGTTGGCGGGCCGATTGGGGCGGTGGGGCCTGTCGGTCAGAGTTTCGGTCAGCGCCATGACATCAGCCAGCGGGATGGAGCCCCGCGGCGTGATGGTCTGGAATTTGTAAACTGCGTCTTCACCTGCGGAATACCTGCTGCTGTCGGGAACCTCAGTGAGTTCCGAAATGACGAATGCGGGCGTCCCGATCGGCCATTCTTTCGGGGTTGTATCCAGAACTCCGCGCGCCAGTGTGTATCCTGTCACTGCGTCGATCGCGGTGACGACAGCGATTTCCGAAGTAGCGTCGTCGGTTCCGAACAGAACGAAATCACCCACGTTGGGGAGAATGCCCTTGTACCCGAACATTCCCCGGATCGTCGTCATTGCTTCCTGGGGAATGGCAGCGCTCAGTTCCCAGTAGCTATTCATGCTTCGCAGCCCGAGATTACTCAGGACCGTTTCCCCGTTAACGTTGACCGTGTTTGCAAACAGATTGTAACCAACGTCACCAAGTGTGTTTTGCGCAACGCAAATGGCAGTCATTGCTTCTGGGTATACGATTTCAGCAGGATCATTCAGTTGCAAGGCCGCCGTCTGCATAAAGGCAGGCAGGGTGCCAAGGTAATAGTTTGCGATTTCCGCAGGCGGTTGCGACGGGTTCGCCCAGCCTGTGTCGATTTCAGGAAGATAGCTTGCGGTTGCCCGTGCAAAAATGTCCTCGTAAAGCGACAGAATGACGGTTCGATTGTTGGCACCAGCGCGCACCGAGGCAACTCGGAATGCTACGTCCGCGATGCCATACTTTGCCCACTGGAGGCGCACGACATCAAACGTCACGGTTTCCCAAAGTTCCCGTGAGACAGTGGTATCACAGGTGGCAATGGGATGAACCACCGCAGCAAGATCGCGCTCGGCGACAGTAATCGCAAGCTGCTGGTTTGGAATGCCGTGGTAGTTTCTGGAGTCAGGCGCGACACCACCCTGCATGGCGATTGCGGCGTTATCCTGAACCGTGACAGTTTCCTCTTTTCCGGTTTCCGGGTTGGTCCAAGTCACCGTCATTTCGTTGGAGATTTCGGACCAGATCTTCCGCTTGAATTTCGAAAGCTTGGCGTTGCTCTCGTTCACAATTTTCAGCGTGTTGAAGTCGTAGTCAGCCCGCAACAGCTTCAGCGTGTGCTTTCCGGTCGCTGGATCGGGGTAAAGCGCGCCTTGAATGTGACCAAGGATCTCACCGATGAAATCTTCAATCTTCGATTGCCGAGTCCAGAGGATGTTGAGTCCGAAATTCTCGTCGTAAAGCGTCTGCGCAACAGCTTCGAAAGCGCCGATGTTCATTGCGCCGTAGCTTTCACCCATTCCCCAATCTCGATTTGTCATACACTCGAAGATCATATGCGCGGGGTTGGACGCGAATTGCGCAATACCTTCCGAACTGTCTTGGATCTGGATTAGCGCAATAGATGGATTCAGCCCCTCAGAAGGTCGGCGCACCCGTGCGGAGATCGTCTTCAGATAGGGGTTATTAGTGCACCATGTAAAACCACGGGCGGTTGACGTGTTGTCTTCGATTTTGATGTAGCTGATGACTGGATTGCCGTCTTCATCATACTGGGGCGTTTCTTCGACTTCTGGAATTGGTGGTTCGCCACCCACGTCAGCATAGCCAGGCCATTGCAGCCGATCACCTTCGCTCATGCTGTTTCCGAAGAAGCCGGTAAAGAAAATCGAAGCAAGGCCGCGAAACCCAGGGCAAGTGGATCTTGTCAGACCGAGCCTCTGGAACAGCGGCGCCGGCAGCGTCTGCGAACGGTCGCCGTTCAGCCACCAAAGCGCGCCGCGAACGCCGCCCTCTTTCTTGTTTCCGCCAAAGAGATCGGGCAGATCAATCTTGAAAACGTCACGGTTCTTTTGCGCGCCCTGCCAAATGACCTTTTCGCCGACTTTGACATTGAGCAATTCGAGGTTTTCACCGGCAGCGCAGATGCCAACGTGCATCGACATACTGTATTCGCTGACCTTGATCTTACCGCCGCTTTTAGAGCCCATTGTTTTTCACCCGCGCTTCGAGGATCCGGTCAACCATGGCGTGCTCCCCCAGCGCGCGAAGCTCTGATGCGCGGATGCCCTCACGGACGAATTTCTTGAAATCTAGGTCGCGCTCTCTGGCCCATCGGAGCAAGCCGGGGGAGCAGAAGAGCCTGTTGGCTTCCGGTGCGGTGATGAGCGGGTCGTCGTCTTCCATCAGCTTTTCACCTTGTAGGAGTGCGTCCCTTTTTCGCCGTAGTAGATGATGTTGAGTCCCGTGATCTCGACCTCACCAAAGGGTACGGGAATCGGCCGTCCCGCCTCCGCAGTCGGGTTTTCCAGGTCGGTGGCTGCGTCGGACTTCTCGGCGCGGGGCTTCCCCATCAGCAGATAGCCGATAACCTGCAGCGCGAAGCCGATGGCCAACTGTATCAGGAAGGGGATGAGCTGGAACGCCAAAGGTGAAACTCCCGTCTAAAGTGCTTTTAGTAGAACTGGACCTTTTGGGAAAGGGGGTTGTCGAGCGGGATGAACGGCTGCCCGCCGAAGTTCAGGATGTTGTTGTGCAGCGAGATGCAGCCGCTCATGTTGCGCGGGCACCCCAGCGCAGCGTAGACCGTGGCGCCCACCGTCAGACCGCGCAGGCCGCCGCGGATTGCCAACGTGGTGCCGTCGAAGTTGGTGTTCAGGATCGTCCGGATCTCGCGCTGCCCGGTCGAGCGCATCCATTCAAGGGTGCCACCGATGAAGTTCGCGAAGCCCGTGCCAAGTGTTTCCTCCAGCGTGACCATGGATCCTGCCATTGACGCCACCACGGCTTCCACGGTCGCTGCCGCCTTGCTCGCCTGACACTGGGGGCCGTAGAGCACATGCGGGCACCCGAGCTGGTAGTTGCGCCTCAACCCGGGGCGCTGAATGGTGGTGCTGACCGGCGTGCAGGCGAAGCGCAGCTCGTTGCCTTCGATCTCCGGCGCACTGACGCGGCCGAGCCAGATTGCCGGGTGATTGGTGAGGCTCACCGGATCTTCAGCGTGACCCTGGAAGATGGTGAGGTTGATCACCTGCGACGGCGGGAAGGCGTTAAACTCCCCCATCAGATCGCCCCGGTTGGCCAGTGAGACGGTCAGAGTCGACTTGTCGAGGTCGCCCGAGGACTCGATGTCGCTGTGCTTGATCGGCCACGGCTCAAAGGTAATGCCGGCGCGCTCGATGGCAGTTTCCCCATCGGTGAAGGCGTAGGGGCCGAAGGTGCCGCTCTCGAAGGCGCGGCCCGGTACCATACGCCCGGTCAACCAGTGGCCAAAACGCCAGTTGGGCGCGTCACCATAGTAGGAGGTGCGATTGGGGAATGTCGGATAAGGCCGGGCGTCCCAGGTCCAAACCGAAGCAGAATTCCACTCGATCATCCCGTCTTCGTTGTTCCCGTTGCCGGGGCGCCAGTAATCCAGACTGGCTTCAAGGAACACGCGCTGAATCGCGGCATCCGGTCGTCCGTTCGAGTAGTGGGGCAGCGCGCTTTCCGCCGACTTCGGATCGTAGAAAACATTCGGTTGGTTCGAGCCCTTCTCCACAGCAGGGCAACCGAGTTCGGTGAAAACGATCGGCTTGGATTCAGCAACCCAGTCTGTCGCCGTTCCCACTTCTTCGCCATCAATGCGGTTGATGTGCGGATTGCTCCACCACGACCGCATATCCTTCTGCCGGAACACCCATGGTTTCGAATGCGCACCATCCGTGATCGGCGTTCGCACTTGAGCATCACGATCGCTTTCGGAAGCGTAATACCAGTCGAAATACTCACCACCTTCGACATTCTTCTTCAAATAGAATAGGTCGTAGTTGCTGGTGTATCCATCCCACCAGTCGCGGTGAGTTTTCCCTTCCCGCCAATCGGAAAGGGGGAAGTAATTGTCGATCCCGATGAAGTCGATGTTTGTATCGGACCAGAGCGGATCGAGGTTGAAGCAGAGATTGCTTCCGTATTGATCCGAGTGATATTCCGACCAATCGGCAGCATAGGAAATGCGCACATCTTCCCCCACGATCGTGCGCGCCTTGGCCGCCAAAGTCTTGAGATGCGTCACAGCCGGGTAGTTGTTGACGCCTGCTCCGCGCACCCGGGTGAGCCCGACCATTTCCGAACCAATGAGGAAGTCATTGGCGCCCGCCGCCGCAGCCAGAGTGGCCATGTGCAGGATGAAACGCTCATAGCTCCAGTTCGCGGGGCCGCTGTAATCCACGGCCAGGTTTGTGGCGTCCCAGCCGAAGTCAGCGGGGTCATGGTCACCGAAGAAATCCGCAACCTGGTCGGCAGCAGCGCTTGCCCCCTGGACCGTCCCAGGTTGCCCGGCGGCCGGGTGGCATGTGATCCGCCCGCGCCACGGGTACTGCGCCTGCTCAGCCGCGCCGTAGGGGTCGGGGAGCGCGTTGTCTTCGGGGATGTCCATCATCACAAACGGATAGAGTGTCACCCGAAGCCCGGCCGCGCGCAGGTACTGGATTGCTTCATAAACCGATCTGTCGGAGGGAGTGCCACCGAAGGCTTTCACGTAGGCATCGCCGCTCAAAATATCGAGGATGGCATCCAGGATGGACTCGTAGGTGGGGTCTCCACCGGGGATCTCGACATTGGTGAATATGGAAGTTGCCTCGGCCGACGCACGATCAAGGTTTCCAACGCGCCAAGAATACGGACTGGTTGTGAGGGATTCCTCACCTACCTTCGGGATCACGGTACAGTTCCCGCAGCGCAGGTCCGTGCCGAACCAGGTAACGACAAGGCTGACGTGCTGGAGATACGGGAACGTCGCCAGTAGATCTTTGACCGATTGCACGAAGTCAGTGACCTCGTTTCCTGCGATGCGATTCAGCGGTTCAGAGCGATCAATCGAAATCGTTTCACTGATCTCATCCACCCACGTCTTGTCAACAGGAGTCACCCCATACCCGAATTCGGTGGCACCCGGTATCATGGTAATGGAGCGCACCAGCGATTCTGCGGTCGGATCAGTGCCTTTGAAGAGGAACAGCTTGACCGGGGATGCGTCGGCTCGGGATGTTTCACGAAGTCCAAAAGCCATTACATTTCCTCCACGGCGTTCGTTTCAAGTGTCATTATGTTTGCTAGGCATTGCGCTAGGTTGTCGCTGCGCCAATCAAGCGTAAGCGTGTCACTGGCAAATCGGCAGAGGTTGAGCCAGCAAACCATCGCAATGTCTTTTCTGGCGACGGTTTCTTCGAACGGCGATGAGACGGTTATCTGCGTGAACTGATCTGCCAAAGGGGCGTCGAAGCCATCAGAATACCCGGAAGAAAACGCGCCACCTGATGCGGATGAAACAAGGCTCATTTCCTCAACCTCAGCGAAGATCCACGAGCCGTCGCCTTTCATGATTGCAATGGCGTTGTTGACTGTGGAATCTGCGTATGAGTGATAGGTGTCTATGCCGCGCACGACGAATGTCGTTGCTCCGCTCGTCACCTGAGACGCTGGAATGAAATCTGTTATCCAGGATGGTGACCAGAATTCACCACGTCGCCCTTTCATGTCGACAAACAAAGCAAGGAGACTGGCAATATCTGCCGAAGCCACGTCCATGTAATTGAACTGGGAAATTCGCGCAGCATACTCAATCGGAAGATAGTTCGCGATGATGCCGCGTTGATAGTCAACCTGCTCATAGGCAGTGTCGAATTGAATTGACGCTGCATTCACCCAGTTGGGTTTTGCCAGCAGCACCGGGCGTCCCTGAAAAAGCGAATACTCCAAGCCAGCGGCGAGCAGCGGCACATTGGAGGGCGGGTCAACCGCGAACGTCACCGAAACCTCTGCGTGCTGGTCGGTGAGGAAGGTGGCGTCGACCGACTGCGGCAGCCGGCCGCGCACCACTGGCCGCACTTCGGTTCCTGCAGGCCATGTGCTTTGCAGAGGCGTGGCCAGAGTGATGACCGCGCGACCGCCACCAAAATCGCTCGAATAGGCAGAACTGAAGCTGCTGACCGCGGCCACGGCCTCAAGGCCAATTTGCTCGGCCGTGAAGAAGGTCGACAAGGCGATCTGAATGCCGTCCTCGATCCATGGCGGCACTGGCGCCACGGTGATCTCTTCTGCCCCCGCTTCGGCGTCCTCCAGCAAGCTGATGCCATAGCGTGCGGGATCGGCGATGGTGATCTCTGCCGCACCTCGATCGTGCATCAGGTTCTTGAACTGGCGCAGTGCGGGACCATAGAGCTGGGGACTGAACGAGATCTGCCGTCGCGGTGTCATGCGATCGGCCGAGCGCTGTTCCTTCCCGTTTTCCGAGGTGAAGATGATCGTCCTGAACTCATAGGTCTCGCGGACTGAGGTGGTCCAGTTGGGCACCAGGTGAGCTTGCATCTCAGACCCCCAGTGCCGTTTTGATTTTGCGGGGGTTCTCGTTGACGAAGTTCATGAACGCCTGCTGCCCCTGCGCGGTGCTCAAGCCCTTTTCCATCATGTCGGCCGGGTCGAAGAAGTTGTTGACGGAAAGATCGATCTTCGGACGACCGCCTCGGTTCTTCGAGTGGTTCGGATCGTCCTCAGTCAGCACCTCTTCACCTTTCAGGGCGATGATCGGCTCTTCGTTGGGCTTCAGGCGCTCGCCAACGATGCCGCCACCGTGGTAACGCGCTGCGCCGGCGAACACGGCCGGATTCACCATCTTGCTGCTGCTCAGGGAACCCACGGTGCCGCCGGTGTGCGCCGTCTTGAACAGGCCGCCGATGGCACCCGAGATCATCCCCCCGAGGCCACCTGCAGTGCCGCCTTTGCCGCCCGTCAGAGCGTTGAAGATGGCCTGCTTGATGATTGCCTTGCCGAGTTCGACAAGGATCTCACCCAAGCCCTTCTTGACCGCGTTGACGAACGACTCGAAGACGCCTTGCCCTTCGGCGATCCCCTGAGCCCAGTCGTCAAATGCGTTGGCCCCGGTCTCAGCAATGGTCTCGTTCAAGTCTTCCGCGCTCGGGAGGAACTTGGTCTTCAGGTCACTGGATGCCCGCCCCACTTCATCGCGCATGTTCTGCAGCTTCATGATCGCGATGTCGGCACCCTCGCCGCCCATGGCCTCGTAGAAGGCAATCGCCGCATCAATGGCTTTCTGCAGTTCTTCTTCCAGGAGGCTGATGTCTTCCCGCAAGATGTCGACCATGGTCAGATCGCCATCGTGCTGTGCGGTCTCCAAGGCCTTGGCCAGCTCCGCCTGTTCTTCCAGAAGCTGATTGACACGCAGTTCGGCGTTCTGCCGGTCAAAGGTGGCGCCGGTCAGCTTCTTGATCTCGGCCACCTGGGCTTCGGTCAGCGTGAGCCCCGCTTCCTTGGCAGCAAGTTCCTCAGCACGCAGCGCCTCGGCAATAGCGGCCTCGCGCGCTCCTTCGCGCATCAGATCCAGTTCGAACTGCTGATCGGCAATACGCTTCTGATACTCGACTAGGTAGTCCCTCTGGGTCTTCAGGCGGTCGGCTTCGATCTCGGCCAGTTGGACGTTCAGCGCGACTTCCCCGTCGCTGACGCCCATCTTGTTCTCCGCCCAGCCGGTGACCTGCCCGGCGGTTTTGCCTTCGAGGATGCTGCGATTGGAGGCGATCTGATCGGCACCGAGCAGTTCAGAAACCGGGGTGTCAGGGGCAGCTTGGAGCACAGCTTGGGCGCCACCCGGGCCGAGGAAGTGGGCCAGGTAAATGGCAGCATCCGAGACAGCGATGCCGGCCTGCTGGAGCACGGCCGCGTTCTCGCGCGCGTAAAGCTCGACCATGCGGCGCGATTCAGACGCATTCAAGCGCAGCGCAAGAATGGCTTCTTCCGTCATCGACGCAGCTCGATCCGGGAAGTATTTTCGGAACATGTCCAGCCACGTCGACTTGATGAACTGACCAAGGCCGGTGGCAGACGAGTCCGGGTTCTTCGCGTCGGCCTTTCCAGCGGATTCCACGCCAACAATGCGGTCTACCACCGAGCCATATGAGCCCGTGGTGAAAGCCGAGGTCTGCGCATCGAAGGTGATCCCAGCTTGCTCGCGCAGGATCTTCAGTTTCTCCTTGTCAATCTCCAAGCCCTTTTCGGCCCAGTTTGCCTTGGTCTTCTCGATCTCGGCGAGGATGAACTGCTCGCGCTTGGTCTCTGTCACCAGAGAGGCCTGCAACTGCAGGGCCTTGACCTGATCGTCAAACGCCTTGGTCAGTTCGGCAGAGGCTTGCGTGTCGAAGGTGTTGCCCGCTTGCTCCCGGAGGATGCGCAGTTTTTCCTTATCAATTTCCAGCCCTTGTTCAGCCCACGCGGTTTTGGTCTTTTCCAGTTCGGCAAGGATGAACTGTTCGCGCTTGGTTTCCGTGACAAGAATTGCCTGCAACCGCAGAGCGTCAATCTGGGCATCGAAGTCCCGGTTCAGATCGGTGGAAACCTGCGCGTCGAAAGTCCGTCCCGCCTGCTCGCGCAGAAGCTGCAGCTTCTTTCGGTCTGTGGCCAGACCACGCTCCGCCAAGCTCGTTTTGAGCCTTTCGACTTCAACGAGAATGAATTGCTCACGCTTGGACTTGGTGACGAGAGCCGCTTGCGCCCGAAGAGCTTTGATTTGCGCCTTAAACTGATCGGTGACCTCTTTGCTGTTCTCAGCATCAAAGGTGATCCCGGCCTGCTCGCGCAGAACCGCCAGTTTTTTCTTATCAAGAAGGAGGTCTTTTTCTTTCCATTCAGCTTTGGCCTTCTCAATCTCGCTGAGAATGAATTGTTCGCGCTTGGATTTCATCACCAGGTCCGCTTGAACCCGCAGCGCCTCGACTTGAGCATTGAAATCCTTGGTCAGTTCTTTCGCGGCTTCGTCGCGTTTGCCCTGCTCGATGAAGTCGTAAGCAGCGTTTGCCCGTTGTTTGATGAGGTCGACCAGAGAAGACTCAAGCGCAACCTCGTCCTTTTTCCCTTTGTTGATTTCGCGCTGAGCTTCAATCAGCGCGTTATCCACGAAGATTTCGCGATCAGACATGGAGCCTTGGCGGCCCTCTTTCTCCACGTCTTTCAGATAGCTTTCGACCGCTCGCAGCGCGTCTTCCCGCTGCTTCAATTCCTCTTCGGCCAGTTTTACAGCAGCCGCGGATTCGGCATTTGCGGAGGATTGCTTCTTGGCATTGCTTTGGATAGCCGCGCCAATTTCGTCAATTCTGGCTTCGACATCTTGCAGGTCTTCAAGCAATCCCTGCATATAGGCAGAATTGCCGTCTGAAAACCCAAGGTCGTTGAACAAGCCGCCTTCGTTTTCGGCTTCCTTGATCGCGTCAAGGATTCCCTGCCGCTCCTTGTTGAGCTTACCGTACTGCTGCGCCAGATCCGGCGGCGTAATGACGGCAACAGCACCCTCCAAAACAGCAGCAGCGCCTTTCACCGAAAGCGCCAGAACATCGACACCCTTGGCCGCCAGTTCGACAATGCCAGATTTCTGGATAGCGGTAATGAAGTCGTTCCAAGACGACGACATTTCCTTCACAGCGCTCTGCCATGGCGTCATTGATCGGCGGCTGGCGTCCAGGCGCGTTTTCAGGGCATCTTGGGCAAGTGCCAGAGCCTGCGTGCGATCACCGGCCCGATCAAGGGCGTAGATGTTGCGCAGTTGTTCTGCGGTCAGGAATTTCAGATCGCGGTCCAGTTCGCGCACGCTTTCGGCGCCGCCCTTGAAGGCCTCCGCGATCCGCGTCACCTCATCCGCGAAATCCTCACCCGTGATCTCGGACAGGCGATCTGCCATTTGCCCGATCGGGAAAATGTCGCTCTGGTCGACGCCAAGCTTCGTCAGTTCGACAATGGCCTTCCGGGCGTCAGCGATCGGCACGCCCAGTCTTTCGAAACCACGTGCAGCCTGAGCGAGCGCGTCCGCGCTGTAGTTGGCGCCGTCTGCGAGCAAGGCAAGGTTCTCTTCCATCACCTTGAGCGTTTCGGCTTCCTTGCGCGCGCGAGAGAGCGCCACAAAGAACGGCGTCAGTGCAGCAGTGACGCCCGCGATGATCGGTATTGATCTCGCCAGTGCGACCATGACCTGCGGCCAAATTTGGACGAATTGTCCGGCCTGCTGCGCAAGGATCTGAACCGGCGCCTGCCCCATCGCGAGGCCGGAAACCACGTCATTGATCTGATAACCGAGGTTCGTGAGCTGCCATGGGCGCAGCCCCCAGATCTCCACATCCTGCGCGTTGCCTTTCGCGCCGTTCTGCCCCGTACCGTCAGACCCACTGGGTGCCGAGGGCTTCGGTCGAAGCGGAGACGCGATGCTGTCGATCTCGGCCTGCAGCGGACCAATGGCACCTTGGGTGCGGCGGGCTTGTGTCTCCAGAAGCTTGAGCTGCGTGACGTTGCGGTTGATGGCGTTGGAGTAACCGTCGACTCCACGGACGGCCTTGGACCACGCAGCGAACCCAGAGCGAACGGAATAGTTCAGCCGGTCCTGGATTGCCGCCTTGCGCGCCGCGATGCTGGCGGCTTTCTCTTCTGTCGTCCTGACCCGATCCACGGCATCGACATATCGCGACCACTGCGCGAAGCCGGATTTGGTCTGGTTGGCGAGACGTTCGCGGACGGCAGCAAGTCTCTGTTCCCGATCGATCGCCTTGGACCAGGTTGCGAAGCCGCTCTGCATGGTCCCGTTGAGGCGAGCCTGACGTTGCTCCAGCACCGCGGTCTGCCGCGCTTGGATCTCGGCCGCCCGTGTCGCAGCGGACTGATCGACACCCTGCGACCATGTGGTGTAGGCACTGGCGTTTCCAGCCTGCCGGACTGCACGTTGAGACTCAACGGCCTGCCGACGCGCGGTCATCTCCGCGAGCTTCTGCTCAGCGGCGGTCGCGGCTTTCGCAGCTTCCTCCTGCCGGCGTGTGGCCTCGATCCGCTGGGAGAATGCCTTGAAGCCGCTCTGATGCTGCGCTTTGACGCGATCCAATGCCGCCTGATAGGACGCTGTGTCGTTGCGCAGCGCTTTCAGGCGCGCGGCGAGGTTGACGGCAGCAAGGCTGTAGTTCGAAAAATCCTCTGTATTGCGCTGCTTCTTCGCATGCAATTCCGTCAGCACGGCGGAGGTATTTTTCAGTTGCCGTTCGAGATCAAGATAGGCGTCTCGATGCTCCTGAAGCGCTTTCTTTGCGGCGCTGATGTCGGAGGCGCGCTTCTGTGCGGCGGCGAGGCTTCCTTGACGCTTTTCCAGATTCGCCAAGGCGCGGGAGTATTCGTCCCGCGCCTTGATGACCAAAGAGCTTACCCGCTCATTAGCTGCCATCGATCATATCCTTCAAAGTGCCACCCAGTTCTTCGGCGACGGTTTCCGTGAATCTCGCCTTCACGTTTTCATTCGGGATCGACAGCAAAGTCTTTTGAAGGAGAGAAAAGTGGTTTGCGGTTTGGATGTTGATCCGCCTGTCCACGATTTCAGCCTCTTCCATCACCAACCAGAGTGGGTATCGCCATGCGTCCGGGTGACCGTGATCCAGAAGCAGGCTCAATTGCCGACGCAGCCCGGCAAACCACTCGTTCAGGTCTGCGGGGGTGCGAGTTTTTGCATCGCCCCCAGCGCGCCGCTGACGATCCCTACGAGCTTTCCCAGGCCGCCCTCCGTTGCGATGGTCAGGCGGATGATCTTGTCCAGGGCCTCTACCTGCTTTCCCAACGGCAGGCTGCCCGCCTTCTCGATCGCATCGGGATCCCCCATGCCGCAGGCGATGACCATGGCTACGAGCGTGTCGCCCTTCTGGGCGGCGGCGATGACCAACTGCTCGACATCTGCCGGCAGAACGCCTGCGGCAGCGCGGAAATACAGCTCTTCCAATGCGCTCTTGTGCGCGCGAATGATCGCGGACAAGTGCGGGATCGAGAGACCCCGCACTTGAAAGACCATGCCGTTGTATTCGAGCGTTTCCGTCTCGATCACCAGCTCGGACAAATGGTTGAACGTGTCTCCCATGATACGTTACACCGATGCCGTGCCGAGAGCCGGGAGCCCGTCTGCGTTGTAGGCCAGCGCCATGTTTCCCTTCTTCAGCACCATCATGTTGATCTGCAAACTGGACCAGGTGGGCGACTCGGATTCGCTCAGCAGCGCCAGATCGCCGACCGGCGAGATCTTCACCCGCGGCACCATGATGATCCGGTTCGGGCCGAAGGGGTTCTGGCTGACGAACTTCATCTCCCCCTCGACCATGGTGTTGGCGGCCGTCATCAGGCTGAAGCTGGAGGCTGCCACGTCATAGGTCAGCGCCAGATCGTCATCCAGTGCCACGTCACCGCCTTCCGTGATCGTCAGAAGCCCAGTGTCGCCGTCGAGAATGTAGTCGGTGTCAGCGGTCAGTGTGTCAGAGCCGCGAACCACCTGGAGGCTGGAGATGCCGCGCAGCCCCATCGGGGCCGAGTTGCTGCGGCCGATCTGGTAGATGCCACCGGGCTGCACGTTCGACAGGGTTTCGGTGGCATCGGTCGCTGAAGCAATCGTCGTGGTCTGCGGTTCGTCCAGAAACCAGAACGCCATGTTTTTCGCGTTCAGGTCTTCCATGGTAACCGTGACGTTGATGTCCGAGTTCAGCGTTTCCATCGCATCGCGATGGGTCATGCCGCCGCGGGAACTGCGGTGTTCCAGGTTCGTGACGGCGCGGCTCATGGTAAACTCGGGGCAGTTACCGAGATCGCGGTAGGGGCCGGGAGTCTGGGTGCCCGTCAGGTAGGGGGCGAAGAAGGCAACGCCGCGGCTGATGGTCAGGTTGCGGGATTGAAGGTCGAGGGCCATAAGGATGCTCCTTAGAAGGGTGTCTCACTTATAACGTGAAACTTTGGTTGCAGGGAAGAGGGTTGTTAAATCGGCGTGATAGACCCGCTGCCGTCCAAAGCGGTCCACGGATCGGTGGGCAATGGGCCGGTTGCGCGGTAAGCCTTTCCGTCTGTGGTGTTGATCGCGATCTTGTTGACGTATTTGTCGAAGGTATTCACCGCATGCGTGGCGATGGCGAAATTCGCAGCACTGGTGCTGCCAACACCCCGACCCGCGACGAACCCTCCGCCAGAAGTCGCGGTGTCGAAATCGCCCAAAATCATCCCAAGATCAGCCTTACAACCGGGATTGGTCGACACGCCGATTACGCCCGTGGCTTCAGCACGCCGCTCAACCCGGATATCACCACTCCGCAAAACCGCGCTTGCGGAAGAAAGGCGTACTCCGGCTTTACCCGTCGCCACTCCGTAGAGCATCGGTGTGCCCGAGATATTGATCTCCACGTCATTAGACGCCGCGGTTGCATCAATGACGTGGTTTGCAGATTTTGACCCGCCCCGATCCACGGTTCCGTATGCCCCGCCGACAATATCGACGCGGCGGGCACTGGTGATCTCCAAGCCTGCCCCCTGACCCTCCATCACGCAGTCTTCCAGTTTTATGTAGGCCCCCGGCGCCTGAATAGTCAGGCCATGCTCTCGCCTCGTCCCTTTCGTGACCACTTTGCGCATTCCGACGCGGCCAATGCCGCCATCAATTCGGGAGTAGACGCTGATGCTCTGTGCGGTCAATTCGTCAGGCTCATTTCGCGCATCGATGTTGATGTCGTCCAACAGTACATTGTCCACCTGACCAGAATAACCGATGCCTTCCGAATTCTCGACCGCGATGCTGCGGTTGGTACCGGATCCGGAGATGCCGCGCATCGTCACGCCGTGCATGCGCCCCATCATGTCATACCTGTCCTGCGGACCACCAAGTGCAATAATTGCGGCGCGGGCGAATGCCGAATGCGCAACGCTGTCACTGTAGATGCTGTCGAGGATATCCCAATCATATTCGATGTGCGTCGGATTGGAGTTTTGGACAAACTGGATCCCGTCATCGCCGCAAGCGACGTTTAGGTGACTATTTCGCCATCCTCTACCTCCGACTACCCGGATTGCCCCTGTACCTGCCGCATTAGCCGGGGTTCTTGTCCGGATTGCGTGTAACATGCTGTTGTCACCGGCAAGCAGCATTGCCAATCCACCGGCGCCTCCCCCAGAATAGTGACCAATTACCTGCATACGGCTCAGGCTCATGTGCGAGCCAAAAAGCTCCACGGCATGCCCATGCTTGGTAGCATCATCAAATGCGCCCCAGATGCCCCCAGATATATCCAGATCATCGGCCCATGCGAACAGGGTCGCATGGCATGTCACGCCAGAAATCGTCTCATTCAGACGGTAATCCAAAGTGAAATTATTCCCACTGACAGATGCAATCGGTGCGATCAATCCTTGCAGATAATACTTTCCATCGGAGCAACGCCGGATCAGCAACTTGTCACCGATAACCGGCGGAGATGCCGCGCCAGCCAAAGCCGCTGACGTGACGACCAAGGAGCCGTTAGCCACACCGTTCAGGGTGGCGCCGGTATCGCGGAAATCCCGCGATTTGTCCCGCTGCAACAAGCGTCCGCCTTCGGATCGCTTCACCATGCGAGTGCCTGCCGAAAGGGCCATTTTCAGACCGGCAGGCGCGATGATCGCTGTCTCGCATGAAACGACGAGGTGGTCGTCATCCCGGACGCCAATACCATCAGCGACAAGCTCGGGCAAAAATCCATTGATGGCCACAGAGCCATCGTAGGCTGTACCCCGTGCAGGATTGCCATTGTATCTCTCGCCGAGAAGCCCACGAAGAGTCACGCCGTTCAGCCTGCGTTGCTGCGCGGACTGAACCAATGCGCCGCTGAAAGGCGTGCGCCCGACTGGATCTGGGCTATCAGGCGCACCAAGAGCGGTAGCTGAGATGGTATCGTCAGCTACCGCGAATCTGACGCCGCCCTCGTTCTCCAGATCATACAGGTCTGCGTCCGCCGCCAGTACCCGGTAAACAAGCGTCCCCGCCTGAACTAAATCACCAACTCCAATTGTAGAATATGTGATTGAAGTGTCTTCGAGTAGAGCCGTGAGGTTTGCCTTAGTATATCGAAAGTTGCTCTTTATATTTTCTACGTCTGATGTCAAAGTACTCACGGCAGACGTGGCTAGTAAGGTTTGCAGCTTTTCGGCCGCACCCTCACTGTTCTTGTAGATCGCAACGCCATCTTCTTCGACAATCGAAAAACCTTTACCTGGTTTGACAACTGCAATCGCCGCTTCAACCGTTTCGTAAAGCGGAAAACCAAATGATGCCGCAATTGCGATTGCATTTACGCTATCGTCAATAACATCCGCCATCAGAGTCATTCCGGCGCGGAGATCCGCAGCGTCAATTTCTTGCGCTGTATTGTCGACATAACGAGTTGCAGTCAAAGATCTCAGATCATTTGTTGTTACAGGCATTTCCCACCTCTATTTTACTTTGCAACTGTCGCGCGGCGTCAGGCATGGGGTTGATCGAGTATTTCAGCAAGCGTTAAAGTCACAGGGACAAGGCAATACGCGACACTGGAAATCTCGTCGCGCCCGGGGCGGTGAATTGGTTGCCCTATCACCATTTTAATGACGGTGGGCGCCTTTTCCGGGAAACCGAGTGTCGAATGGCGGGAGGTCTTCGCAGAGGCGAGCGCTTTCACCACGGCACCGCTCAGATGGTAAGCGGGATCAAGGGGGTGAAACTTATCATCCCGAGCGAACCCCTGAATGAGAATTCGCCAAGGGTTGACTGCTTGCGGTGCATTTCCGGAAGCATTGTTCGATTCACCCTGTCTCGGATCCTCAAGGACCGACAGCAACGGGAGTCCATCGTTTTCCCCGAAGAGATCCCGACCACGGAACACCCGTTCCATTGTGACGCCATCTGCATCCACGTAATCCGACAAGTCGTGAGCATACCCGTTATCAACGGTTATGGTTTTCAGTTGATCACAGAGAGCCTTCATCACTCTCAGACGGAAGGGATCGTCAGGCACGTTTACCCTCCAATAGGTCCATTTGCCGATTGTATTCGGCTTCGAGAATGTCGAGGTTCTGCTCGCTCATTTGCGCGAAGATCCCGTCTCCGTCAGACGCGGCGATAAGAGCTTGATCGACGGAGGGGCCATATAGCAGCCACAGGTTCTTCCCGATCTCCTTCGGCCTGTACGCCCCTGCAGGCGAACTGCCGTCTGTGCGAACGGCAAGACCGATATTGTCGTTGTTCAGCCGGATCAGGAAGGCTCGGGAGATTGACTTCGTGACACCCGGCTTCACCGTCACTTTCACTTCGCCACCCTTGTGACGCTGCCCAGGGGCAACGGGCTTCTGCCGCGAGAAGCGGGCCAGAGAGGTTGCCCGGCCGCGCCCCTCCACCGTCGCAGACAGCGAGGCGCCATTGGCGCGCTGACTGACCCACAGCCGCTTGTTTGCGGGGCTCACGTAGGCCGCAGGAAAGGCCACCTGATCTCGCACCTCACGCGATGCAGTGGTTCTGGCGCGCTCAGCCGTGCGGTTCAACGCTCGCACCAGTGCGGTTTCAACACGCTCGCTCTGGATCTGCGCGAAGGCTGGTGCTTCGAATTCAATGATGATCAGCGGGGTCATAGGCCCAGGGTCTCCCAAATCGAAGCGCTGAGATCCAAGGTGTCGAGCAGCGACTGAATTTCGGAGGCAGAAAGCGGCGTGACCTCAACGCGAATGTAGCCCTCACGCATCGGCTCGCTCGGGCCGGAAATGAAGACCTGCAGTTCTCGCCCAGGTGCTTTGTAGAAGGTGTAGCTTTTCAAGCGGATCGACTGCACTTCGGCAGCATCGAAAACGATCCGGTCAGCCATTTCGGAATAAGCTGCCGCGTTGGACCAATCGTCTTCCTGCTTGCTTTCGATCGTCGGCTTTTCGTGCAGCCGGATGTTGACCACAACAGGTTGCCCGGCGGTGTGGGGGAGGTACACCGCCGGGCGCTCAAAGGTCCGATGGACCCGAGCCAGAGCGCGCTGTTTCCGTTCAGCGTGCCCCGCCATGTCAGACCAGAGGACCAGCGGCCGTGGTCCGTTCTTCACCGGCGACAGCATCTTCCTCGGCTTCGCGGATCAGGTCGATCAGCTTGTCCGTGGGGATGTTCTTCGCGTAGTCGATGCCCATGTCGTCGGCGCGCAGCTTCAGCTCTTCGCGCGACATGTCTTCGATGGCGACGGGTTCGCTGATTTGGTCGACATCCTCGTCATCATCTTCCGGCGCATCGGGTGAAACCTTCGGAGGATTGGTCAGCTCGTAGATCTGCTTTTCTTCGCTGGTGGCCTCTCGCACAGCGCCCATGGCCGCCAGTTCGCGGAACTCAGTATCGCTGAATTTGAAAACTGTCTGGGGTTTGACTTTTTCGTTTCCGGGCCGAAGGATCAGGTGCTTCGTGAATGCAATCATTTGGGTTATCTCCCGCAAAAGGTGAAAGGGTGACCCACCGGATCACCCAATTTTTCAGGCCGCCGCGAGCACGTTGGCCAGCAGCGTGGCATTCCCGTTGATCGGCACCATCAGAGGGGCGCTCTTGGCCGACATGTTCTCGACTTCGACATCCCCCTCCGTCATCCAGTTCTTCGGAAAAATCGGCAGGGCTTCGTAATCAGCCTTGCGGTCGATGATGCGGCCGAAGGCGCGGACGCCAGCGATCGCATCGGGTGTGCTCGTGAAGAGGATCTGATGGGCACCGATGTAGCGCGTCGGCACCCCGGTGTCCGGGTGAACATAAGTGGTGTTGTCCACCCACAGTTCGATCGCCTGGCCCGAACCGCCGCCGACCGTCATCGTTCCGACGCGAAAGGGTTCGTTCGAGGGTGGGACGAGACCGCGCTCGATGGTGATATTTCCGCCGCGGATGTTGATGTCCATGTGCTCCAGGAACTCGGTATCCTTTCGGAGCACCGCCCAGACGCTGCCGCCCATCGTCGCCCGCACCGGCACGCCACCGAATTCAGCGGTCGACATGGTGTCCAGAACGAGTTGGAAGAAGTCCACGATCGAAACGCCGGAATCGCCGAAACGGTTGCCGCTGCCAAGGGTGATCGTGTGCCCGGGATCGCGTTTGAAATCCAGAACCACGGTCGGATAATTCTCACCGCTGATGGTGACCGCACCATCGCGCAGCGCCGTGCATGCCATCCAGTTCCAGCGGCGGCGGATGGCGTCCACATGCGCCTGTGCCATCGCAGCCCGGATCAGCGTCAGACGCTGCATCGGGGTCAGCGGCACAGGCATCTGCGACATGGACGAGTCGATGCCAACCCGCCGCACCAGCGGCATCAGCGGATCGATCTGATCCTCGACCTTGGTGTAGGCCGGCTTGAAGCGGAAATGCTTGCCGGAATCGTCCCAAACAGGAGCACCGCGGCCAAGCGGCATGACGAACGGCGCAAGCTTGCGGCCACGGATCGGCATCTTCTCGAAATCAATCCACTCGTCGGTGGAGCGGATTTCAGTGGGGAACCACTGCATCCAGTACAGCGGATCCGGCTGCATGTCGCGGTACACGCCGAGGAATCGGTTCGTGTCCCACACTTCATAATGTTGGCTGTCGGCGGGCATTTACCTGCTCCTTGATCAGACGCGCTTGGCGGTGAGGATGGTGGTCGGGGTCGGCGCACCGCGGAATGCGGCGAGCTTCTTGGCGTCGGTGTCGAACGAGGCGTCCCACACCAGGGCGTCGATGTTGAAGCAGCCCGAGTACCAGCACGGCCCGTTGGTGGTGCCGCTGGCGCCCAGTGCGGTGGCATGTGCGAGGACATAGCTGGCCTGCACGCCGCCTTGATCAGCACCGCCGCTCATGACAGCCGCACCGAAGGAGGTGCCGGTGCCAGACTCGGTGGTCGTGATCGAGTTGCCCACAGCACCCGCTTGGCGCGCGGTCAGCGTCACCACGGCGCTTGCAACCGAGGCCGAAACATCCGGGTTGGCCGGCGTCTCGTTGGGATCGGTGCCGTTCACCACTGCGGCGAAGTTGGCAGCGGTCGCAGCCGCCGAGCCGCCGATGGTCACCTCGTATTCCGCGTCAGCGGCCGCCACGAGCGTGTAGACAGTGCCGCCGATCGTCACGGTGTCGTTTGCCGTGCCCGTGCCGCTGAAAGTCAGCGTCCCGGTTGCGGCAGCCGCGTCAGAACCTTCGGTCGCCATCACCAGTTTCCCGGCGGCGTTCAGACCCAGAACGGAAAATTGCGCATAGGATGCGCTGTTCGGCATCGGCAGACCGACCGCCGGTTTCAGTTCAGGATGCGATCCTGCCAGCAGGAAGTTCATCACATAGGTGTCGAGTTCTTCGAACGCCGCCCGGCCCGGGTCAGCATACGGAGGGGTAACGGTTGCCATCGGGTCACTCCTTGCCCTTGAAGCCAGAGAGGCCGTAGGCCGCGATCAGCTCGCGGTCCTCGTCTGCCTGGGATTTCTTTTGCTTCTCGCCGTCGCTGCCATCGGGCTGCACGCCGTGAGCGCCCTCGCCCGCCATGGCCGATTTCAGCATGCCCTCCGGCGCCCCGGCGCCCGCTGCCGGTTCGGGCGTGGCGGGGGTTTGGGCTGCAGGCTTTTCTTCCGGCAGCTTGGCCAGTTCAGCCACCGCTGCATCAGCCGCGATACCGAGGTTGACCATCATCAGGGCGCCGGCCGGGCGGGTCTTGGCTTCGGGCGAACCGAGGATCGAGGTGATCCGCGTGCGCTCGGCCGAAGCACCTTCGCTCACGCCTTCCGCCTTCGCAGCTTTTGTCGCATCAGAAACAGCCGTCGAAAGCTGCTCGTCGGTATGTTTGGCCTCGGAGACATTGGCCATGGATTCATCCTCCTTGTGGTTGAAACTGGCCACGAAGGCCGTGATTGCGTCGTCAAAGTTGCCAATTTGGTCAGCAAGTCCGTTGTCGATCGCCTGCGAGGCGCGAAAGGTCAGGGCGTTTGTCGCGTCCACTGCCTCTTCCGAAAGGCCTCGATTCTTCGCCACCATGGCGACGAATTCTTTGTGAGATTCATCCACGCCTTCTTGGAATCGCTTGCGAGCGTCTTCGGAAAGCGCCTCGAACGAATTGCCCTCCATCTTTCCGGGCTTGGAGCGGATGATGTTGACAGTAATGCCGCGCTCATCGAGCAGCTTGGACATTTCCATGTGAACAATCACGACGCCGATTGAGCCGACGCCACCTGTCCGTGCGACGGTAATATGACTCGTCGCTGCGGCGATATTGTAGGCCGCGGAATAGGCGTGCTCAGCAGCAATGGCACGGATCGGCTTGGTATCCCGACCTTCAGAAATGAAGTCCACCAGATCCCAGTTTCCCGAGACCATGCCGCCACCGGAATCGATGACAAGCACAATACCCATCACCTCTGAATCATCAAGTCCGCGTTTGATTGCCTCACGGATGTATTCGTAGCCGGTCGCCCAGGATCCGTAAGCATAGGGGAAATTGTTGAGCAGAACGCCTCTGACAGGAATCTGCAGAATGCCATTCTTGACCTTGTAGGGTCGCAGATATGCGAGAAAGGAATCCGGCTCGAAAGACCAGAAATCATCGGATGCAGAAACCTGCATGTCCGCGTTCTCGATCTCATCCATGCGCTCGTTGAGGCCAACGAGGCAGCCTTCGAACCAGCCAACGCGGCTTTCGGAAACAAGCGCGACCTGGTCCTGAAATCGCGACATCAGCACGGGGTTGAAATCAAGTGGCATCCGCTTCCCCTTTGTTGCCGGAGAGCGCATTGGTCATATCGCTGTTCTGGTTGTCGTAAACCGAACCGACCTTGTACTGATCCCTCAGCAAGCGCTGCTCGCGGGCGCGTTGGCGAGACACAGAGCGCCAATCACCACCGTTCATCCGGGCGGTTTCATGCTCCAGTGTCGAGAAGCCGTTCTGCACTTTCAGCATTGCCGCCTGAGTTTCTTTCAGGGGATCAATCTGCCCCTGCCCCGCGCCAACCCATTCCGCATTCACATAGGCCTCTGTGTTCAATCCTTCGTAGAAGGAGGGAACATTGGGCCGCTTCAGCGTTTCGAGCCGATTGTAATTGATCGCCTCTTCCAGCCAGAGCCGATAGATGAAATTGGCGGTGCGATCGGCAACCATTCGTTTCTTGGGCAGCATGCCGCGGAGTGCTTCGCCAATGGAAGCGCGTGCCGACGAATAGTTGGTGTTGCTGTAATCGCGGGAAAGCTGCTCGTAGGAAACCCCGAGGCTTGCCGCGATATAACGCAGCATCGACGCCTCGAATTTATCACCGGCCGGCGATGCGGCACCCGGGTTCTGGATTCTCAGCTTGGTGTTCGGGACAAAGACGGGGATCTTTGCGCCATCCATGCGGATCGTGCGGGCGTTTTCGAAATACCCGCTCATCATCGCCATGTATTGCTGCGCGAATTCCGAATAGTTTTCGCCTGCGCTGTCCATCGTGCCCATTGCATAAGCGGCATCGGTTGGCAGGTCGGTTTCGATCGACGCCGCATAGGTCGCGGCAATCACTGCGCGCTGTAGTTCCGTCTTCCGGAAATGCTTGAGCATGCGCATCTCAGTGAGCGCCGTGACCATGGCTGCAATGCCGCGGGACTGATCCGGCCGCAGCATGTCGTAGATATGCAGCACGTTCTGGCGGCCCCAACGGGTTTCCCGGCGCACCCGCGTCCACTTGAACACTTCGAGCATGTGGTTGAAGCCGCTGTAATAGTCGCTCGGGTGTTCATTTCGGATGTGATAGACGATCGGCTGTCCGCGGCGATTGAACTCCACGCCATCCCGGATCCGGAGATTCATGTCGAGCACGCGGTCATTCGGCGTGCTGAGGCGGTCGGCATCGATGGCCAAGAGGGACGAAGCATAAGCGCGGCCATCGTCCTGCCAGTCGGCAATGCCGAGGAATTCGCCACCAGTGACGTGCACCCCCACGGCGAGCCGGATCTGATCCGTGAAGTTCAGACGCCGCTGGGAGTCGGACCAGTGAAGATCGGACTCGGCCCACAACGTGAACTTCGTCTCGACTTCCTCCTGAAATTCCTCTTCCCAGGTTTCGTCATCCGCGCCCCAGAGCACCTTGGTCATGGGCTTCGCATTCAGGCGATATTGGGCGCCAACCATCGCGTCTTTGTGCAGCGTGGCGCCGCCGGCGACGTAGGCGTCGTTGTTCGTCATGTCGCGGGCGCGACCGTCGATCACAGCCTTGTTGGGCAGGATGTCTGCGTCTGCAGATCGGATCGGCGTGTACCAGGTTGCGAGCTGATCGATCTGACTGGCGCCGTCATAGGCCACGCCGCCCGACGCGGAGACGCCGGGCGGACGCGCCTGCGCGGGCACCTGGGAGACTTCAGTGCTCAGCAGATCGTTGAACGACGCGCTCATGACCAGATGGGCCTCAACGGAGCCCGTTGTTTGATCGGGTTCAGGCCGGCAACCTCAGCTTCAAGCTGGGCGATGTACTCGCGCAGGCGCGAGGCATTGGCGGAGGTGAACCGCACGCTTTCGCCATTGCTGTCACGCACCTCGGCTTCCTGTTGCCCGGTCAGCAGGGCGTGAAGCGCAATCCGCGCTTCAAGCAACCGATCTGCAGCAGAGGGAAGAACGGGCATTGGACACCTTGTTTGTCACGTTGCCCTAGCCATACCCCGAGTCACGTTAAACTTGCAAGTTGTTCTTGTATTTCACTTTTTATGTGAAACTACCCGAGTCGTTCAGCAAGTTCCGCCATCGTTGGTCGACCCGCAGTCTTCTTCGATTTGAACTCGGGCTCCGGTTCCGCTGCGCCGGTAGGCTTGAACACCAATTCGTTGTCGTCCCATTCCTCGGCCCAAAACGGCGGGTCATCCCATCGGATGCGATCCCATTCGAACAGCATCAAAGGCACGTTCCGTTCCCGGCCGCGCAGCACTGCGCCTAGGGCGTAATAGCTCAAGTCAAAGGCTTCGTTTCGCCGTTTGCCGGTCTTCTCCCAACCCTTTTCCGTGCGCACCTCGGCGGTGAGCTGGGAATAGAACCAGTTCTCAGCCCAATCAGGGTAACGGATCAAACCGCCTGTCTCACCCTCATCAGAAACGCGCCGGTGCATGAGAAGACTCACGCGGTCCTTGAGCTTGTTCGAGTTCAAGAAGACCACTGGCACGTCACCCTTGGCCACCGCGAATTGATCCTTCTGCGATGCGTCTGGATGCCGAGTTTGCGCTTCAGGGGTATTGGTCACCGATTTCACGGTGTCCCCTTTGATGAGGATCAGTCGGCGGTGGGAGCCATCCTTGCGTCGTTTCAAGGTTCGCCAGTAATTATAGGCGTGCCCGGTCACACCTTCCCGACCACCGGAGTCACAAGCCGTCGCCCGGATCCGCATGCGCCGCCCGGAGCCGTCACCCAGTTCGTAGGTCTGGTTCATTACCAGTTCCTCGATCCTGGCCCAATCTTCCCCATATGCGGCTGGGTCGATCGGCAGGCGTTCCCCTCGGCTGTTCTCGCGCAAAGAAACGCGGATCTTGAACATGTCCACGACGACAAGATCCCCCGTAGCCGTGAAGCCGTTCACCTGAACATCAAATGCCGATTTCTGCACGTCGATAGTTGCGACAAGGAAGCGCACACCTTCGGGAACGGTTGGATTTTCGGGAGTCGATCCCCAGTCCTCAGCTTTGGCTTTCAGGGTTTCCGGGGCAATCTCGGACAACCGCGAATAGGGGATATAGTAATTCCCCTGATCGGTCGTGATTGTTTTTCGGAGCGGACCATCGTCGGAGGTGTCGTTGTAAGTCTTGAGTGCCCGCAGATATTTCTCGACCAGGTTCCCCCAGCCTTGGTAAGCAGCAGCCGGCCCTTTCAGCCAGAAAGAAGCGATGGTGGAGCGCGTCACCTTCATTCCAGGGCGGGCTTTGGTCTCACCATCGCGGCCGGGTTCGATGTATTCCCCTTCCCGGATCCAGTGGCCATAGTGGTTCATCTCGTCCTTCTGCCACGGGTACAGAATGCAACCGTTGTGGGGACAGATCATCGTGGTGGCCTCTTTGGCCTCCATCGGGTCTTCCAAGTTATTCCAATCGAGCAGCTTGAAATCCGGCTCGAACCAGTTGTCACATTCAGGGCAGCACCACTGCCAGCGCCGCCGGTCGCCGCGGTTGTAGAGTTCGAAGATACCCTTGATCGGCGGCGCCTCGTGGGGTGAAGAAGGCATCCAGCGTGGATCGGTGATCTCCTTGTTGGGGTTGGGCGATGATTCCGCAGCCGTCATTGCGAAGCGACGGAAAGTCGTGGTCCGCATCGACCCAAGGTCATATGCGTTACCTTCGCCGTCCACGTTGTCGTTGCTCGGGCTCCGGTCGTAATCGATGAACATCACCCGGCCGACCGTGATCCCGGAAAGGTTCGACGCCGTTGGATAGGTCAGCAGGAAACGCATCCCGCTCTTGAAGGTCTTGTCGAAGGTGTTGTCGTATTGCCGCGCAGTGATCTGCTCAGAGCGAATTGCCGTGGAGGCCATCAGGTATCGATCAAGATCACCCTTTGACCATTTGCGCGCATTTTCCCGGTCCATGTGAACATAGAGCATGTCGGCGGGATCGGTCTTGACGGTGTGGCTGATCCAATTCAGGCCCATGACCGTTTTGCCTGTCCGCGCGGGACCGACAAAGATCATTCCCTGAAACTCAAGCGAGGTCAGAACGTCCTGCGGCAGCTTCAGGTATGGAGTCGTGGAAAGCAGCCAAGGCTTGCTGCCGCCAGCGCTGCCAATGCGCGTAAAGTCTTCTGCGGCCTCGGTGACGGTCATCCGCCCCGCGGGCTTCATCTCAACGAAGGCCGCGGCAAAAACATCCTCAAGCGTGCGGTACTTTGCACGCGCCGCCAGTTCCTTGATTGTCAGCGGACGGATTGTCCGCAGCGCCTCACTCTTCGTCGTCAGCGTTCGGTCGATCTGCGTCATTCGGCACCCTGCCGCTGGCGTCCAGTTCGCTCTGAATGTGAGCAGTCATGGACAGGGTTTCACGCGGCATCTCGATGAAGATCTTGCGTAGGTTCAGAACCAGACGGTTCTGCGCGTCGATAAGAGCGGCGTATTGTTTGTCGGTCAGAATCTCCTTTTCAGGCAATTCCTCGACCCACATCTTACATTCTTCCTTGATCGCCATGTGGGCGCGACCGAGCAGCACCAGCACATCATCCGTGTGCCAAAGATCGTTGGAATCGAGCATCACCCGGTTGCGCTGCGCCGCTGAGTCCCACCACATCTTGTTGACGTAGGGGGGCAAGCTGGCGGCGTTCTGCTGGGCGAACCAGTCTTCGATGCTGCCCCGCGGCGGCACCAGATAGGACATGGCGTCCATGAACTCGTACAGCGGCTTCTGCTTGCCAGAGACCAGGTGCCAGGAATGAACCGGGCACTTTTCGAGGCGCTTCTCGATCTGCTTTGGCTGGCGGCCCATGACGGCGGCCAAGAATGTGATGCCGACCGGCTTGCGGAACTCGCTGTAATGCGGCGTCTTGTTATCGGTGAGGCCCAGTCTCGCCTGCTCTGCAGCCAACTCTTCGGTGTCGCGCTCAAGCATTGCCTCGCGCGACGGGCGCCCGCGGGCGCGCTTCGACTTCGACGGCTTCTTCGGAGGCTCATCGCCCAAGAGGTCATTGAAGTCAGGCATTGGTGTCTCGCATCCAAGCCTCGACCTCGCTTTGCCGCCACACCGCCACCTTGTGCGATCGGCGCTGCTGCTTAGGAAACCGGCCATCGTTGACCTGCCGGTAAATTTCGCTCTTGGAGAGACTCGTGATCTCAACCACTTGTTTCAGGCGCAAAAATCGGTCGTTTGTCAGTTCAGCCATGGTGATCGGTTCCTGTGCGTCCCGATCAGGTCTATCACGTTTCGCGTGACACTCAACAGAAAACACACTAGACGTGATTCTGGTTGGACGCGACGTTGTAAAGGGCTGCTGCCGCTCGACCGCGAGACGGTCTGGAAGAAGTTCGTACCGCGTCGACCTTCGGAGGTGCTTCGCCGGGCCTGCCACAGCAGGTTGGGAAAAGCGGTATCACGGGCGCAGAAGCACCTCCGACACGATCACTCGGCGCAGAACTCCAGCACCCCGGCCGCAGCCTCGTGAAATCCGTTCATTTCAAACCTGGCCGTCAGCCGCAGATCGCTCACCGTTTCCACGCCGAGAATAACCGTTGCAGACCGAGCAGCGGCATCTTGAAGTTCGGTCAATACTCGGCGGCTATCGGAATCGTAGAAATAAGTCATTTCATTGCGCGCACCAATCACGTCAGCTTCCAGTGTGATTGTCGGATTTTCCCCGGCTCGCATCAGCACATCGGCCGACATTGACTGATAGGTCGGAACAACACTTTCTTCCCAAATCACGCCTGAATAAAACCCTGATGGAGAACACCCAATGAAAAGCGCAATTGTGTCGCCATAACGACTACGGTCATACGGCGAAAAGCTCATGGCAATTCTAGTTTCGGCATCCGTAAACTCGTCTTTGGACACATTGTAAATCCAGTCTTCCGCAGAAGCCGAAGTTCCAAAGACGCAGAGAAGAAATGTTGCTATCGTTTTCATGTAATCACATCAACAAGCTATTGAAGCTCAATTTATCCTCTTTTGCATTTCTTTCAAGTAGGTCGCTATACCACTGCATCATTTCACGCCGTTGCTCCATCCATTGCGCAGCATTGTATGCTGATCGCACTTGGTCTTTGGGAACGTGCGCAAGCTGCCGCTCGATCCAGTCTGAATTCCACTTTCCGCTTTCGTTCAGGATCGTTGACGCAGTTCCCCGGAAACCATGGACGGTTGCTGTTCGATGATACCCCATGTTGCGCAGCGCATAAAGCAAGGTGTTTTCGGAGACCGGTTTACGATTGCTATCGCGGCCCGGAAGCAGCCACGGCGCGTGGCCGGTCAGCTCCCGCAGTTGCGCCAGCAGTTCCTGCACCTGGCGGCTTAGGGGGATCAGGTGCGTCTTGCCCATCTTCATCCGATCCCCCTCGATGCGCCACACGTCACCGTCGATCTCTGACCAGGTGGCATAGCGGATCTCGTTCGTCCGCACGAAGGTGTGCATCACGATCGCGAGGCCAAGCTTTGTCGTCTCATCGCCGTCATAGGCGCGCAGGCGGCGAAAGAACTCAGGCAGATCGCTCTCAGCCAGGGCCGCCCGGTGCTCGCGCTTCGGCAGTGGCTTCAGCGCGCTCATCAGGTTCTCAGCCGGGTTGCTGGAAGCATGCCCCTCTGAGATCGCAAAGCGATAGATGGTGCTGACCATCTGGCAGATGCGCTTGGCCGTGTAGATAGCATCCCGTTCCTCGATCTCCCGCAACAGCTTCAGGATCTCCTGTGGCTGGACCTCGCTAACCACCCGGTCACCAAGACTGGTCAAAATGTCCTGCTCGATCCGGCGCCAGAAGCGCTCCGAATAGGATGACTTCCACTTGGAGCGGTTTGCAGCGAACCAGTCTCGCGCCACCTTCTCAAATGTTATGTTATAACGTTGCATAGGGTCACGGCCGGCGGCGACTTCCGCCTTCATGCGGTCGCGTTCCTCACGGGCTTCCACCAGCTTCACACCTGGGTATCGGCCGAGGGATGCTGTCTTGCGCTTGCCCTGGAAGGCATAGTCCAGGCGCCAGGTCTTCGTGCCGCTGGGGCTGACGAAGAGATAGAGCCCGCCGCTGTCGCTCAGCTTGCGGGGTTTCTCGGCGGGCTTGGCCGCACGGCAGGCGGCATCGGTAAGGCTCATGGGCGGCTCACGGTATAAATTTGCGTCTACCGTGAGATTTACCGTCATCGGGGTGGGAAACAAGGGGTCTGACTGGGACACATGGCATCCGGAAGCCCCTTATTTCGTTGGATCTCGGGAGCACTTGGACCCATTGAGACCCTAATTTGGTGCGGTCGAGACGCACTGTAAGTTGATTGTTTTCAATGCTTTACAGAGTGCCATACCGTAAAATCTACCGCCTAGAGGTCGGGATGCACCGGGTTTCTCTGGGACTTATGGGGCAGTGAGCCAGAAAAGATGTACTGCAGATGCTACCTTATCGCGCGATGGCAGGGGTAAGCTAGGTTCCTCACAAAATATGCCGCACTCGATCTGCATGGTCTTCATCGGGCGACCAAAAGCATCTTCGGGCAATTCGTCCAGGAAGATGCGCACGCCTTTGTAGCGCACCAATCGGACACCTAGGCGTCTGGACTGTTCGGCCCGCTGGCGGAAGATCTCTGGATGCACTTTGCGAACATGATTCCAGTAGGTTGGGCTAGTCGCCTTGACGCAACCGATGCAGTTTGCATTGGGGTAACCAAGGCGGTAAACTAGCGGCAACGAAATGCCCGCGGCCTTTACGATTTCGTAGCAGTCATCCTTCGTGATTCCAGCCTCGATCAAGACTGGCAGCACGTTTTCGCGTTCGCTCAAAACGAAACGATCATGGCGTTTCTGTTCGTCCGCGGTGAACCCGAACACATGCCATTCGAAGTGGTGATGCCGCTCGTAATCTTGTCTAGCGGCTTTCTTGAGAAGATCTGTGCAAGGGGCTCCACGCGGGAAAGACATCGCCTTTTTGCGGTCCCACACCTTGACCGCTGAGCCATGTAGGAACTTCGGGTTCTTCCAGAAAACGATCTCGCCACCCGCCCACTTCGCAACGTCACGGGCGAAGCGCTGATTATCCGCATCTTCCTCAACTACCGGATTGTTGACCGCCACTACTTCACACATATGCCCGTAGCGCTCGACAGTCTTAACCCAGGCTACGGCGCTGGCGGCATCGTTGGAAAACCAAACAACAATGCGATCTCCGGGGAAAGGTGTCATACCAGCAGGCTTGCCGCTTCCCACTGGTCCCAAAGGTTCTCGACCGGCCGCCCCATCTTCTCCGCGTAGCGGATGCAGTTGAACGTGCCACCCCAGGATCCATCCCAAAGCGCGAGCATCAGGTTCGCCCGGTCGACCATCCACTCGTTGCGAAGTTGGTAAGCCCGCTGGCCGGGATATGGGCTGCAGGTCTCAACCTCGTCGGCTTGATCCAAGAGCAGGCTGAAGCGATCTTGTTGGGCGTGAGTCCAGCGCGCCTCAAAGCCATCGAACGGAACGGCCGCGATCAAGGGAATGTGGAGATCTAGGGCAGCAGTTGCCGCTGCCTGATCCCACCCAAGCGCCATGCCGCTGATGAACTTCTTAGGCTTCAATTCCTGCAACCGGCCTCGGGCCAGTGCGGTCAGACGGCCAAAGGTGGCCTCATCATAGCCACCAAGTTTCACGGGCCGGTGCCCGGTGCCTGCAACGATCATTGCAACAACTCCGTCAGATCAGTTTGGGAAAACCGGCATTCGCTCAAAGCGTCGATTTCATTGGCGGCACGGCGCAAGCGATCAGCAAGCGGTGGCCATCCTTTGCTGTCGAGATCCGCCAAGGCCCGTGCCGCTTTGCCAATGCGACCAAAGTCAGCATAGTGGGCGGCTGAGATGCCGAAACCGGATTCGAAGGCTTTGAGGTTGGCCCGAACCTCATCTAATTCGGAGGTCTTGCGCTTCACAGCATCTTCGACCCGCTTAGCATATTCAGCGCGCAGCTTCTCTTCTTCCACCACCACGGCCGCCATTCCATCGCTCGCAGCCTCAGCAGCCAATGCTCGCATCGTCCCATCGGCACGCCGCAACATCGCGGCTAGAAACCTGCGAGTGACCTGCTCCGCTTCGGTCTTCTCGGCCTCTCGCCGCGTGTTCCAGTTCTTGCCGTCGAATTCACGCAAACCCCACGCCGGCGGAAGGTCGGACAGATCATCCACGATTCCAGGAGGTGTGTGGATCCACCAACGGTCACAATACTTCGCAATCGCTTCGGCCTTACTGGGGTCAGCTGCTTCGCGCCTCCAGTCAGATCGGCTCACCTTGATTTCAACGCCATGGAGTTCCAGTCCGCGCGACGGCCAAAGCGACATCATCACAGCGTCAGCATAGCGGCCGCTGGCGGCTCCGGTGCCTTCACCGACTTCCCACATGATCGCCCACTCGGGATCAGCCCAACGCTTTGCCATGGCGGCACGAATTCGTTCGGCTGTAATCCGGGTCTTCCCATCAGCACGCTTCATGCTGCCACCATCCAGATCCAGAGTGCGGGGTGCTGCCGATACCCGCGCAGCATGCGGTAGACGCGCTCAAGGCCCGCGGTATCAGGATGCCGATGCACCCAGGCGCCAGTGTCCGAGCTGAACTCCCTCGAGAACCAACGGTCCATTTCGATGTTTGTCGTGCTGCGATTGAGATCGATCTCCCGCGCGAGCGCATCGAAGGCGGCGTCAGAAATGATCGGATCGTTGTGCACCTCGTAAGCCCATGCTGCCACGGCCACTCGAATGCGGCGGCGGGTCTCCAGGCACGGGTTCGGATGGGGCTCAGGGGGTTGCCCATAACGCTCGCAGGCGCGCAGATAAATGTCGCGCGGCACGCATTCGACCAAGGGTTCCTTACACACGACTTCAGGCGGGTCGTCGCTCAGGAAGGCGCAGCCGCTCTCGTCATGGACGTAGTAATAGGTCATGCTGCGGTCATCCAAAGGTGGAAGGGTTCAACGATTTCAACAGATGAACCTTCGATGGTCACGCCGTCCAACTCCGTCAAATAACGATCAAGGCGCTTGCCGATCCATGTCACGCAGGGTACGGCCCAACTGTTTCCGAGCTGCTTGTAACGCGGGCCGTCCGCAGCTAAGGCTTTCCCGACCGGCACAGCAGTATGACCATCGGGAAAGCCCTGGAGGCGCTCACACTCGACCGGCATCAGACGGCGAACGGCATCAGACGGCGAACGGCCATTTCGCTTTGAATTGCCAGTTGACCACCTGCGTTGGCGTGACTTGCGGAATGAGTCATCGCGCGCATCGTAGGAGAAAGATCAACGGTCGCGTCGTTTCCGTAATCTTTACATGAAAACGCGATGATCGGCTGCCCTCTGCCGGTGCCATCTTCGGAGGCATCAAATCCTTCAGCTTTCAACGCATGCGTGACTGGCGACATCACGCAAACTGCATTCTCCTGTCCGCTATTTCGCCCTAGCGCATGAGCAATGTTGTAGCCGACAATCGGATCCTGTGTTCCGTGAATGCAGACTGCCGGCGGATGATTACCTGATGCCAAGCTGAAGTGGGGAGATCCCTGCTTTGGGTTTGCGCCATTTTGAGGACTGGCGATCTGCGTGCTGTTGAAGGGCAGAACTGAAACCGGCTGCAACACCGCCGGGAAACGGTTCTTCTCGGGCATGGTCTGCCCCTTGTGCAGCACAGCATCAAGCGTCTGTGATACCGGCGAGCCGTCCCACCATTGCGGTACTAGACTAGAAGACCCGATGGGCTGGACGTATCCGGAGCAGGCTTCGTCTGTTCCCGGGAAACCGCCGCCATCAGTGCGCGCAGCAAGGGTTCCGGCAATGTCTTCCCACGCTTCTCTGCTCGGCGCAGAATCCCGGCGCAGGCTGTCGAACTCAAATAGTACGACTTGGGGATCAAACCCCTCACGAGCACTTGCGACAACGAACACACGCTCGCGTCGTTGGGCCAGACCGAAATATTGGGCATCGCTGGACCGCCATGCTGCTGTCCGGCGGGGTCCAGCAACAACACCTGCGCTTGGCCATTTCGGAATATGCTCACGGGTTTCTTTTTTCCATGTCCAGTGGGCAGAGGACCGTCCCGGTTCAGGTCGTGGACCCGGTTCAATGGGATGTTCCGCACCCACGAGCCCGGCGAGATAATGTCCGAATGCGTTGCCTTTGTCACTTCTGACACCTGGGACGTTCTCCCAGAAAATGACACAGGGCTGCTGGCCGAGAGCAGTTCGTTTATCGTCAATTGCATTTGCCAATTCCACGAAAGACAAGGTGAGTTGTCCGCGGGGATCGCTCAGACCTCCACGGAGCCCGGCGACACTGAAACCTTGGCAGGGGGTTCCCCCGCAGAGAATTTCGGGGGCGGCAGCCTTTCCAGAGCGCACGGCATCAGGAAGGCGCGTCATATCACCCCAGTTGACGATACGATCGCCCCAGTGGATTCGCTTCAGCGATTTCTCTGTTCCCTCCAAGGGAAACACAGGTGCAGATGCACCAAACCGATGCGCCAAAACAGCCGAGGCGGAAACATCCACCTCAGATAGCCAAGCGGCTTTCCATCCAAGCTGACACCAGGCTACCGAAGCCGCCTCGATGCCACTGCATACCGATCCAAACCGCATCCAAGGCTCCCACTCAGAGCCTCAGACTTACACACTTGATAAGTGCATTTCAACTCAAAACGTGAAAGTCACAGCCGTTCCGTAAAGCTCGTGATCCGCTTCCATTCATGCTCAAGGGGGACGGTGATCACCGGACCCTTGCGCGTCCCGGTCGCTTCGACCTCAGCCCAATCCAGTTCGAAGATCCGCACGTCGAAAGAGTCCTGCAGGTCGACGCCGATGATCACGGTCTCCCGCGCCTCGACAGGGATCGAGAACACGCCGTCATCCGCCACGGTCACATGAAACGCATACTGCGCGCCCTTGATGATCGCGTAGAGGTCGATCTTCTCAGCCTGAGCCCGCTTGTCATCAGCAGCAGGAAAGGCCGGGTTGCCGCCAGAGAGCTGGATCAGCCCGGCAACCACGTTCACGGCGCCGCCTGCCAGAGAGTTTCGCAGGCGAATTTGCTTGTCGCTGATCTCCTGGATGCGGCCGACGCTGAGCCACGCTTCGTCCACCTTCAAGATCTGGGCGAGATAGGTGATGTTGCGAGGGCGCGGGCGCGACTCGCCAGCGAACCACTTCCGAACGGTTTCGACAGTGAGTTCCACGCCGAACCTTTCCATCTGGGTGACGAACCAGCCGAGCCGCCCATAGTTCGGCTGCGGAACATCTGGGTTTCCGTCACATGCCTGCTGAAATCGCAAGGCGAAATCTGGGTGAGGTACCTTCTTGGTCGTTTTCATTATCAGTCCTGCAAAAATGTAAGGAAGATGCTCCCTTTCTACCGAACGAATATGTCAATCAAACTGTGAAACTCAAGATTTGTATGCCAGAAAATGTTCTATGATTTTCGTTTGTGTGGTTTCTCGGTCCTGCAAGATTGCCAACGCGCGCTCATCGTAGGTTCTGCGGGCGACAATCGGATAGATTAGAACCTGTTTCGTTTGCCCCGGCCGAGGGAGACGCATGTTTGCCTGCATCCATAGTTCCAAGGAAAAAGTTAGGCCATACCAACAGGCAATGTGCCCGCCATACTGCATGTTGGTGCCGTGACCGATCGAAGCGGGGTGCGCGAGCAATCGTTTAATTCTACCTTTGTTCCAATCTGCCACGAGATCGCCACGGTATTCATTCGCGACAACGGCATCAGGGAAACGAGCTTTAATCCGCTCCTTGTCGAACTTGAACGCATAGAAAATGAGCAGGCTTTCATCAGCGCACATCTCATCCAGCTCGGCCAGTGCCTCCAACTTCTCGTCATGGATGTGCACGACCTCACGATCTTCGCGGTAGAGCGCGCCGTTGGCCGCCTGCAGCAGCTTGTTGGCGAGCACCCCCTTGGACACCGCCTCCACGTCATAGGGCTCGCTGTAGAGGTCGCGCTCGAAGTCCAGGTAGTTCTTCAGCACCGCAGGCGGCAGGTCGACGTTCATCTGAATGAACTGAGGCTCAGGGACCACCACCTCCGGCGGGATCGTCGTCAGCAGATGCCCGAGGCGCCCTAGGATCTCCGCCTCAGCGTTTGCCCTAGGCTTGATGATGTGCGTGCGCGCGTCCTTGTCGAACCACTTGCGCTCGAAGCCGCTCTTGTCACGCCCAAGCGCCTCGCCCTGATCGAGCAGGTACGCCTGCCCCCAGAGATCAATCAGGCCCTTGGGCGCCGGCGTGCCAGTCAGCTCAATGACGCGGTTCATTTTCCGCCGGGCCGTGGTCATGATGCCAAACCGCGTCATGTTTCCACCTTTGCGGACTTTCACCTCACCTTTTGAATCCTTGTATTTGGTGGGTAGCGTCCGACCTTCACCACTCTTGAAACGAGAAGACTCGTCAATAATCACCATGTCCCAATACCAATTATCCACCGTCTTGATGAACTTGGCGAGCCAAGGGAGATTTTCAGTATTGATCGTCGTGATTTCTGCGCGTCTTTTAATCGCGGCTCTCCGAACAATTGGATCACCAACTGCAACGGCAACACTGATTGCGCGCGTATGCTCCCATGTTTTTACTTCGTCAGGCCAGGTGGATTTGGCGACGAATTTGGGAGCCACGACAAGAACGTGATTCACCTCAAGGCGGTTAAGCAGCTTGACCGTGGCGTCGAGTGTCGCCCCGGTCTTGCCGCTCCCCATGCCAGAGATGATCAGATGCGCATAATTCTCATAGACGAGTTTGCTGATCAGCTTTTGGCCGCGCCTAAGTTCCTCTGGAGATCGCATTACAGAACTTCCAAGTCGATCCCAGCTTCACAGAACATATCAATTGCAGCATCGAATTCTTCAGGCGGCATTGACGTGCTGCCTGTGCCGTGAACAATCAGAGAAATACCCGCATCAATCAGCGTTGAGGCGCATCGGGAGCAAGGAAAGTGGGTGACGTATACCGTCATTCCCGCAGTCTTGATTCCGTGCTTTGCTGCATGAGCAATAAGCCGACCCTCTGCGTGCGAAGTGAAAAGGTATTTGGTCGGCCGGGACCGGCGTTCAGGGTGATCCTGAACGCCGACCGGGAAGTCATTGCATGCGGTGAGAAGCACATCGCCATCGGGGCTAATCAGTGCAGCCCCGACCTGTGTGCTGTGATCTCGGGAAGCCTTCGCTGCATGCTCCGCGAAGCCCATCAGGTGTGCGCGCGGGTGCATGGTCAACCGCACTTGCTATAGCCGCAGGAGCTGCATGTGCTGCAACCTCCTGACATCACCAAGGCGAGCGCCCCGCAAGAGGTGCAAGCCGCGGCCGAAATCGATGAGCCCCCCACCCCCAGTGCGTCGTTCAAGCTGATCTCGCCGGCTCGCACTGCCCCGCATAGACCACCGTCCATATGGCGCGACAGAAGCTGGCCGATGGCGGCGATGAGAGAGGGCACATAGGTGCCATTGACCCAAGCGCCTCCTTTCGGATCGAACACCTCCATCAGCTCTTGTGCGATGAACCGGCTATCGCCTCCGCGCCGAAATACCGCGCTGATGGTACGAGAAAGCGCCATCATCCACGCCTGATGTCCGGTATTCTTGGTATTGAAGAACACCTCGAACGGTCGCCCGTCCTTGTCATTGACGGTCACATAGATCGCGTGCGGATCGTTCGGCCATTTCAGCTTGTAGGTCGTGCCGTTCAGGTGTTCCGGCCGGTCGGCAGGCTGCTCGACAGCTTGTACCTCTTTCGCGGGTTCAGGTGCCGCCTCGGCCTCCGGTTTCGGGGCCACAGACAGCACCGATCCCGTGACATCGTTGGGCCGGTAGGTCGTGCAGCCCTTGCACCCGCTGTCATAGGCGTCCATGTAGACCTGCTGGAAATCATCGAAGCTGATGTCGGCTGGCAGGTTGATGGTCTTGGAAATCGAACTGTCGATCCATTTCTGCGCGGCTGCCTGCATTCGGATATGCGCCTCCGGCGGCAGATCCTGCGCCGTCACGAAAGTCGCGGGGAGATCACCAGGGTGCTGGGAGCCGCCTTCACCGAACCAATCCCAGTATGCCTTGACGGCGAAGTCCTGCACGACTTCCTCGACCTTGGAGCCGTCTTTCTGCAGAACCTTGCGCGTGTACTCGTGCGCGAAGACGGGCTCAATTCCCGACGACACGTTGCCAGCGTAAAGGGAAATCGTGCCGGTGGGTGCGATCGAGGTCAGCAGCGCATTTCGGATGCCGAAGCTTCTGACAGCATCATGCACTATTTTCGGCATCTGCTGCATGTTGCCGGAGGCAAGGAATTTCTCCCTGTCCAGTAGCGGAAAAGAACCTTTCTCGGCGGCCAGATCAGCGGAGGCGAGATAGGCCTCGATGGCAATGCAGCGGAGCCATTCCTCAGTCTGACGGCACGCCTCGTCGGAGCCGTAAATCAGGCCGCACATGATCAGCGCATCAGCAAGCCCGGTAACGCCAAGGCCGATACGGCGCTTATCCAGCGCCTCCTGCCGTTGCTGCTGAAGCGGGAAATTGGAAACCTCGATCACGTTATCCATCATTCGGACGGCGGTACGGACGAGTTTGGACAGCTTCCTCCGGTCGATTCCAGAGTCATTGCCGAACGGATTTTCGATCAGGCGAGCGAGGTTGATCGAGCCCAGCAAGCAGGCGCCATAGGGCGGCAGGGGTTGTTCGCCACAGGGGTTGGTTGCTGCGATGGTCTCGCAATACCCGAGATTGTTCATCTTGTTGATGCGATCAATGAAGATGACGCCCGGCTCGGCCACGTCATAGGTCGCCTGCATGATGTGGTTCCACAGCTCGCGCGCCGCCATGGTCTTGTAGATCTTCTTCTGGAAATGCAGTTCCCAGAGCCCGTCAGCCTTCACCGCGGCCATGAAGTCGTCCGTCACCAGCACGGACATGTTGAACATCCGCAGGCGTTTCGGATCGCGCTTGGCTTCGATGAATTTCAGGATGTCGGGATGGTCGCAGCGCATCGTCGCCATCATCGCCCCGCGGCGGCTACCAGCGGACATGACAGTGCGGCACATGGCGTCCCAGACATCCATGAAGGTCAGGGGACCAGAGGCGTCAGCAGCCACGCCTTTAACCTCGGCGCCCGATGGGCGGATGGTGCTGAAGTCGTAACCGATCCCCCCGCCCTGCTGCATCGTCAGCGCGGCCTCTTTCAGCATGCTGAAGATGCCGTCCATGCTGTCGGGGATGCTGCCCATGACGAAGCAGTTGAACAGCGTCACGCTGCGATCGGTGCCAGCGCCTGCGGTGATGCGCCCGGCCGGCAGGAACTTGAAATCCTCCAGCGCTTCATAGAACTTCGGCTCCCACAGCTCCGGATCCTTCTCGGCCGAAGCCAGGTGCTTGGCGATGCGCCGCCAACTGTCTTCGACATCCTGATCGATCGGGGTGCCGTCGAACTGTTTGAAGCGATATTTGGCGTCCCAGATCTGCTCTGCGATCGGCGCGCTGAAATGTGTTCCCATGGTCCTGTTCCTCGTGATTCTCACACTAAAAGTGACTTTGACATCTTGTGCTTCAGGTAGTCAATGCAACTAGATGCTGTGTAGAAGGTGGGCACATGTACGCCCACGGCCTCGAACCTCAACGCCTCCTTGGATTGGCCGCCCGACTTGCCGCCGCGCTTGGTGTTCAGGCGCGACAGCTTCTTGAATTCGCATATGAAAAGCTCGCCGTGACCCGCGAACATCCGATCCGGCGCACCGCGGCGCCCCTCAAAGCTGAGCTTCCTGGAGATCCAGCCGTTGTTCTCGGCCCAAGCCACGGCCTCAAGCTCTTCGTTCGCCTCCAGTTCCCTCTGCCCAAAATCGAAATCCGTAGGGACTTTCATCACGCCACCTGCATCCACGTTGATAACACGGGAACCTTGTTCTTTTTGGTGAGGCGGATTGGCTTTCTCTTGGGTATGATGGCGCCATAGAAGCCAACGTCGCGAAGAATGGATTCAGCTTCATCAATGTAACGCTGATAGTCGATGTCGTCTGGCATCTCGTTCGGCAATTTCATACACGCGCCTGCGCCTTCTGTCTTCTGCACGCGGGCAAAAGTGCCGCTGTCGTTTGCCTCGGCCCGCAATACGGCCTCACCGTTTTTACACCAATAATACCGAACCACTCGGCCAAGGTATTCCTCGCGCCAAGTGGCGCCTGAACTCGCTGCAATCACCGTGATAAACTGCTTCATGTCTCGGCAATTGTAGATCGTTTCCTCAACTGGTGTTCCGTGTTTAATCTTGGCAAGCGCTGCGTCAGAACATATCGTCATCTGCGGGTTTTTCGTGAGCTGGCCACGGACCGGATCGAAATCGTCAGGATGCGATGACCACGGATTACCGATTGGCCCTTTGCGCTTATGCCCGCCATTTGGCTTAATCGCATAATAGGTGTTCACCGACGAACTGTAAACGGCGTCATATTCCCCAAATTCGAGATCAAAGCCCGTCAAATTTTCCCACCAGTCGCACACATTCTTCAAGGCGGAAGGTATCAAACGATCTCCGTCCAAGCCGGCGTATTTTGCACGCGGGCAACGGAAAAGAACGCCGTCAGTGTTTCCGGAAACCACGTCGATACCTGCGGCCAATGCTTTCTCAATGAGCATGAGCAAGGTTAATTGCCCTGTCAAAGTCACACCGATCAGCAGATGGGGTGCGTAGAGAATGCTGTACTTACTGCCGAGCTTTCCATATACACCGTTCAACTGGATCTTACCGCCCTTATCCTTGACAGTGCAAATCTCAAGCTCCCGCTTGAGTTCCGCAATTCTGTCTGGATCGTTTACGCCGGGCAGTTCCTTCTTAATTTCCTTGACGCGCTTCTTGGCTTTGAGCCGTTCGTCGCGAATCGCTCGATAGGCTTCAAGGAATGGAGCACCTAGAGATTTTGGGAAAAGCCCAAGCATAAGGATAATCGAGGGATACTGAGACGCCACATCAGCATCAACAAGTTGCCAGTCTTGGTCAGATTTCACCGGCCGATGGGCTTCCGTCGAATGGAGTCCACCAATACCGACGCTATATTCCATGTTCCCGAGTTTGACTCGAACGTCTTTCAGCGCCTTTGGAGATTTAACCTTTCCATCGGCGCCAATTACAAACTGAGCCTGGCGCACTTCCTCAAGAAAGCTTTGTAAAGCTGGCGTCTCAAACTTCATCCATTCCGGAACTGGGTAAAAGAACGTAGTTCCAGGTTTCGTTTCGATGCGCTGTGGCTTCGTTCCGGTAATTTCCTCGACGCGCTTTTTGACGATTGCTTCACCAATCTGCGAGTCCGACTTGGACATGAAATTCTGCCCATGCTGCGCGCCAAGCGCTTCGCGGAGCGCCATAGGTTCAGCCAAGGTATTCCAGAGGTTTTCGGTGGCATCGAGATCGCGATGAAGGCAGTATTCCGCCACAACATCCATCTGTGCGTCCGTGAGCACAGTGTCATGCTGGTAAGGTAGGTCTTGCAGGTGTTCCCCGTGCATCCGCCCATTCAGAGCCTTCAATGACGCAAAGGCGTTCGGTTGAGGCTCGATGAGATCGATATGACGATTTCGCACATCCCAAGGGACGCGGATACCTAGGTAATCGTCAACATCCCACCAACGTAAATTCCCCTGAATGATCCCGTTGGATTTTTCCTTGAGAATTGCGTTGGTCACGTTTTCGTCAAGCGCATACCAAAGCATTGGTAAGTCGTAAGTCAAGGAATGGTAGCCAATGTGGCGCGTCTTCAAAAGAAGGCGCCGAATCCGATCACGATCAAAAGTATTTCGGCGTTCGCTGAGTTCGAAACCAATCCTCTTTCCGTCTTCGCGGCGCTTCATGCCGACGAAGAAGAAATTCGGAAAGCATTCGATATCGAAGAAAATGTCGGAAGTCATTTACACCAAGGCGCATCAGGATCGTTCATATCCCAGATCAAACCGCAGCGAGCGCAGACCATTGAATCGCTATACTGGATCGCCTCGCAGGGGAGATTGGTATTGCTAGACAACCTCTCGAAAACTCTTTTCCGACCGAAAATCATCAAAAGGAAACGGAACATGACGTGCTTCTCCCGCAAAAGGTGAAACTGGCGGCCGAAGCCGCCAGCTCTATCAGAAATCCAGGAGGCTGGTGCTGCTGGAGGTCTGGGTTTTGGGAGGCGAGTCGAACCCATCGTCGTCGCCTTCAATGGTATCGAAATCGTCCTCATCGACGTAGATACCGCCGCCGCCGAGGCGTTCCCCCTCCTGCCACGACCGCACGGCCTCAATCGAGCAGGTAATGCGCGCGGGGCCGTGTTTGTCGGTATAGTACCAGGAGATCACCACGTCGCACATGGTGCCGTTGTAAATCACATCATTGATGTCATTCACTTCGATGGGACGCTTGTAGCGATCAAGCAGTTTGCTCGGCCGCTCGGCGCCGGCTTTCGGCCCTTTCCCGACGACAATCAGATTGTTCTCATAACCCTTGTAGATCTCGCCGTTCTTGTCCTTGAAGCGTTCCCCTTTGCGGAAGGCAAGCTGCTTGGGATCGTCGTCAAAAAGCTGTTTCCACCAGTTTTCCGACCGCTTGGCTTCCTTGCAGGTATTCTGGAGCGCGGCGACAACCGCTGCCTTGTTGCTCTCGAAATCAGGGCTATCCCGTTCGATGATGAAGTTCGCCGCGTGAGACAGTTTCGTCGGATCGGCCTTCGACGCCTTTTTCTCCTGCAACGATTCCGCGAAAGACGCGCGCACCCGGGTGAGCATTGTCGTGCGACCCGTGTTGTCGCGTTCCATCAGTTTTCCCATTTTTCTCTCCTAGTTTTCTGTTTTTCAAAGGTCTGCGAAATCGTCGGTCGAAATCTCGACGCGGCGCACTGATCCTTTTTCCGGTAGATCCTCGAAATCATCCGTAGACACCGTTTCCAGTGCAGGTTTCGGGTGATCCGCTGACACCAATTTGGGCTTCCCCTTTGGCCGAGCTGCCAGCTTTTCCAGCAGCGCATAGTGCCGCGGAAATCCATCCTTCTTGCGACCGGGCTTCATCAGCCGGTCAAGCTCCGTGAAACCGATCAACTCGCGGGGCTTGAATGCCTGATCCCCAAGAGCGTGTTTCATGATGCGCTGTGCGCGCTCTTCATTGGTGAAGTAGCGCTTGCCACCGTTACCCTCGATCGCCTTGGACCCAGGGTCGGGGTTACCCGCCATAGCAGCGCGCAGAGAGGCCTCATACAGCTTCTCCAGCCAGGACTTCAACGCTGCCGCGTGCCGCACGATATAGTACCTCTGCGCGGCGGTGATCTGCTCAGGGTCTTTGAATTTGGGATAGGGTTCTGACGGATCAAGGAAGGCGGTCCCGCACATCAGCAACAGCCATCGGTTATAGGCGGCGCAGCCTGCGTCAGTCTTCCTCACCGGGCAGAACTGACAACCTTTGATGGTAGGCACGAATTCAACGTTTCCGCTTTCGATGCGTTCCCAAATTCGCTTCAATTCTTCGCCGAACTCAAGCAATTCTTGGAAATCAAACTCGTCATACTTCATGCCGCCGACGCGCGGCTGATCGATGTTGATGATGATCTTTCGGATATTCGGCTTTCCGAGGAAAACCCAGGCGCCAAGCGCGTAGATCCGAAGCTGTTTGTTCCCTTCGGCATCGACAGGTCTACCGATGCCGTTCTTATAATCGGAGACGTACAGATCGAAAATATCACGCTTGCCGCGAACAGGTTTCAGCCAGAAAGTATCGCAGGTGCCGAACTGTTCCGGCAGCCATTCGGATAGATCAACCCGGGTTTCCACGTATGGCGCGCGTGTGTGCTCCCGGATCCAATCTATGCCTGCAACCAATCGATCGGCCTTATCGTCATCAATCAGAAACGAATGCCCATCAGCACTCATTTCCAATCCGACAAAGTTCATGGGATCAAGGTTGAATTCTAGACAACTGGCCCGAACTTCATGAAGCACAGTCCCTTCGGCGGAGAAAGAGTCTGAGATAGAATTGCCCAATACAACGTCATCATAACCGCCGAATTCAAGCACCTCATCCTCGGTGACACCCTCGTCGCGTTCAAGATCGCTCTCCTTTAATTCGCCATTACGCATCAATTGCAGGATCAGAAGGACTGAGGCCGTGCAATAGAACCAACGGTCGGCAGATGAAGGGGGAGTTTTCGTTGCGTGTGCCATCAGACGAAGATCTTCTTTCCGCAACAGGGGCACGTTACGAACTCATCGACCTCTTTCACCCCGGCAGTGGTGTTGTGAAAGAGGTCGATGTCTGCGGGGCGGAATCTGACTTGCACCCCGCAGGAGCAGGTTGCCAACCGTTCATCCGGCAGCACAACCTGAACGGCCATCAGATCTTCATGGTCTCGATGTCGACGCCCTTCTCCAGCGCGTCGAGGATCCACTGCGGCTTGCGCCCGGTGCCGGTCCAGGTCTGAGCGGGATCGGCGGGGTTCCGGTACTTCGGTGCCCCGATCGGCGCCTTGGACTTCGACTTGACCGGCTGGAAGCCCAGTTCGAGCATGCTGAACCCCCAGTCGGACGCCAGTTTCTCGACGGCCCGCCGCGCATCGACCAGCGCTGCCTTTTTGGCCTCTGCAAAACGAACTGCCGCGTCAGCCTGAAGCTGCGCGAGCTGCTGGATGTTCAGACCTTCCAGGCTGAAACCCAGATCAAGGGTGCCCTGCGCCTCCTTGGGTTGAGCAGCGGGCTTCTCGGGCGCGGCCTTGGGCTCAGCAGCGGGCTTTGCCACCTCCGGTTTCGGTGCTGCAGCCGCTTCCGGCTTGGCTGTCGTCTTGGACAGCGGTCTCGGGTCTTTCGAGTCGGTCATCGCATGGGTCTCCTTCTGCTGCGAATTTCTCGCTTCAACCGTCCAACGGACGGCTCAAGGGAGAACCCCGCGCTGGGAAGCGCGGGGAAATCCGTCAGTCGTCGCTGGGCGGGGGAAGTTCGGCTCCGACAACCTCGATCTGACTTTCGAAGAACCACTTCTCGGAAGCGCGGCCATCGGCGGTCTTGTATTCCAGCAGGTACTGGCCCTCGGTGAGACGCTTATCCACGCTCATCGCGACCACGGTCCCGGTTTCGCCGGAGATCTTGATGCGAACCTTGGCGTCGAATCCGATGGCGTCGGCGGGGAGGATGTTACCCATGTGTGCGTCCCAGCATGAAGGCGGCCAGGTTATCCGGCAGCGATGGAAAGAAGGTCCGCAGCAATTGCGGAGTCGCGGTCTTGGTGAACACGCCGCCAGTGCCGCGTGTCGGGTGCTTCAGGTGAAAGACAGCCGGTTTACCCGGCTGCGCGGGGGTGGTGTCGATCAGCTTGCAACGGCTGAACGGCAGACCCTTTGTCCCGGCGATGTGCCGCCGGGAAGTGCGCGGCAGGGAAGGATGCGTCTTGGCATAGCGGGCCTCGCATTCCGCCTGCACCTCGGCTGCGATCTTTTCGACGCGCAGCCGTTCGCGGATGGTCTTGGGGCTCGCCATCAGAAATTCAGCGCCGTGCTGGCAGCCGCGGGCTGGGTCAGATCACCCTGTTGCACCAGCAACCCGATCTGATCGAAGAAGAGCTGAACTGCCTCGGGCTTGACCTGCAGTGCGTCATAGGTCTCGGTGACGGCCTTGAATTCCGGACGCACGATCTGATCGTGACGGAGCAGCGCCTTGATCTTGTCTTTGCGCGCGGCGCGCTCTTCGTCACGGGTCGCGCCGGCGATGTAACCGGCGATGGCTGCCGACATCTTCTCGCCAACCTCGACACTGATCGTACTGGCGTCGGCGCTGGATGCCGCGGGCTTGGTCTCCGCAGCCGCCGTCGCCGTCGCTTTGGCGCCAGTGGCCTTCGGCGCGGCAGCGGTGCGAACGGTTTCGACTGCCTCGGTGCGCACGGCCAGCAGTTCCTTGGTCACATCGACCAGTTGCGCCACGGTTTCCTTGAGGGATTTGATTTCGTCTTCGAGCGCCATTGGTGTCTCCCATACGGCTGTTTGATTCTGACAACGTCCTTGAGATAATCACACTAAACGTGACACCGCAACCTTGAACGTGAGTGTCACATTCAAATTGATTCTTCCGCCGCCGCGTAGTACCGATGAACCCTGAACTGCTCCGGGACACGCCTATGAACACGCTCGCGAAAACCACCCGAACGGGCCGACCGCGTAAGAAAAACGCGGAGAAAAACATCTATGAAACAACGCTCTACAAGACGCTGGCCAAGAAACTGCCGCCGCGATTCGTTGACGGTGACAAAGTGCAGGTCCGCGTGCTTGCCGCCGAACTGGGCGTCCATCACTACACCATCTACCGATGGATGGACCCTGAAGCGCGGATGTCCGTGAAAACTGCGAACAAGCTGCTGGATCTATCGAAAAAAGTCAAAGTCGAAGGAAAGGCCGTGACTTGCGGAAAACTTACCCGCGAAGACCTGCTGCCGCACACCGTCTCGCTCTGATTCCGGAGCAGCATCATGACCGAGACACCATCGCTGCAAAGCGTGCTGGATTCTGTTCGTCCGCTCTTGCGGGCGAGTGTATCGCTGCATTGGCTCAATACCCGCAATAAACGACCAGTCGAGAAGAACTGGAGCACGGTCGAGCGCTATGATGAAGCGCTCCTGCTCTCCAAATACCGCCCCGGATACAACATAGGCTTTCGACCTGGTGTCTGGTCCAAGGTCGGCAACCTCTATCTCCACGTCATCGATCTCGACATTCGCAGGACTGAATTCGCGGACGAGGCCTGGGAAACGCTGCTGCAGATCGCACCAACCGCCAGAACCCTACCCTCCGTCATCAGCGGATCAGGCGGCGAAAGCCGCCATCTTTATTTCCTGAGCGAGAAGCCCTTTGGAAGCCGAAAGCTCGCGCGTTCTGCGGGCTTCGACATGGTTTTTGACGCGAAGCTCAATCGTGAGGTGAAGAAGAGTTACTGGGAAATCGACATCGGTGGAACCGGAAAGAATATCGTCCTTCCGCCATCGATCCACCCGGATACCGGAGAACCGTATGTTTGGGAGCGCCCGCTAGAACTGAGCATGCCTTACCTGATGACCGTCTCAGCGGAAGCGCTGATTGAGAATGGCGTTAGGATAAAGGAAGGCCGCGGCGCACTGGATCCAGAAGACCTCGAAACCATTCTCGCGCTGGAACCAAAGGATTTCGATGATGACGAGATCGTTACGTTTCTCGATGATCTCCCAGAAGAATGGGTCGAAGATCGCGCGCTTTGGCTGACGGTTGGTCAGGCCCTGCATCACCAATACCGTGGCAGCGATCAGGGTTTCACGATCTGGTGTGAATGGGCAGAGCAGTCCAAGAAATACGACGAAGAGAACGCAGCTTATATCTGGAAGTCCATCCGCGCAGACTCCATCAATCCTATCACCATTCTCACTGTGCGGCGCGCGGCCCTCGATCATCGCTTGAAAGAGGAAATCGCCCTTGAAGCGGATGACTATGACGGCTTCGACAATCTGAACGACATCCTCGGCGCAACCGCGGCAGCGGTGAAACAAGTATCCTTCGATGATTTGCTCGGCCCGACTTCGAACGCGATCGCAGCAGCAATCACAGCCGAGGACACGCCCAATATCACGCTGCCGGTCATCAGCTCTGAACCGACGATCCAACGCAATTCAGACTTTCACGTTTTGCTTGCAAGAAACGAAGAAGGTGAGCTTAAAAGTCAATCCTACAACATCTCCACCATCTTCAAGAACGATCTGCGCACCTACGGAACGGCAGCGTTCAACGAATTCACGCAGATGGTGGTGCTGAAGCGCCGCCCCGGCCGCGCGAAGAAGAAAGAGCACTCGAACGCGAAAGAGGTGGTCAATCTCACGGGACGCCTCTGGGAATTGGGTGACCCGACCAATGGTGACGCCTGGTCAGACAGTCATGACATTGCCGTGCGGATCATGTTTGAAGCTCCGATGACCGCTGGCGGCTATGGTATCAAGATCAGCGATCGAGATTTGAAAGCCGCGGTGGACTCGGCCGCGCAGACCCATTCATTCCACCCGGTGCGCGATACCATCATGGCTCAGCCGTGGGACGGCATTCCGCGCTGCGAGCGGCTGTTTATCGAATACCTGGGCTGCGAGGATACCCCCTACCATCGCCAGGCCTCGCTGCTGACGCTCGTCGGCGCCGTCACCCGCATCATGGAGCCCGGGCACAAGTTCGACTTCGTGCCGATCCTCGAAGGCGTGCAGGGTAAGGGGAAGTCGACCTTCATCAAGGTGCTGGCCCTCCACTGGTATGACGAGCTGACCGGCGACATCAAAGACACCAAGCAGATGATCGAGGTGATGCAGGGCTCGTGGATCCTCGAACTCGGGGAACTGAGCACCATGCACCGCTCCGAGGTCAACGACCTCAAGGCGTTCGTCACCCGGACCCACGACAAGGGGCGTCTGGCCTATGCCAAGCGCGTTCAGGTGTTCCCGCGGCAGTGCATCTTCTTCGGCTCCACCAACGATGACGAGTACCTGCGCGACCAGACCGGCAACCGCCGCTTCTGGCCGATCAAGTGCAACCTGGAAGGGCAGATCGACAACCGGCGGCTGGCCGGTGAGGTGCTGCAGGTCTGGGCGGAAGCCCTCCACCTTTACCGGGAGATGCGCCGCCGCCACAACGGCGACCTGCCGCTGCACCTGACCGACGAGGCCGCGCAGATCGAGGCTGCCAGCATCCAGGAAAGCCGGCGCGTGGAGACGCCGGAAGACGTGCTGGCAGGCAAGATCGAGGTCTGGCTCGACAGCCATGTCGGCGACGACTTCGAAGACCTGGAAGAGAGCACTCGCGTCGTGCGGAACGAAACATGCACCGCCCAGATCTGGGAAGAAGTCATGGGTGGGCGCCCGGGTCAGATGCCCAATATTGAGGCGATGAAGATCGGCCGCGCCATGCAGATTCTCGGCTGGAAGAGGACCGAAAACAAGGTCCGAACCTACGAGGTCAACAAGCGCTACGGGGCAACTCGGGTCTACGTTCGACCACAATCGAACGATTAAAATCCAACGCGATTTAAATCCAACCTGGGCGCTTCGGCGCCCTCGTTCGTTTATAATCCAACGCGATTTAAATCGAACGCCTCAGTGAGCTACAATCGAACGACCACCCTTTTTGACCACCCTTGACCACCTTTACCACCCTGACCACCCGACTCTAGATGGACCCACAGCGGGGTCATTTGGCACATTGCGAGTGAAATTACCCCTTCACCCATTCCCCCTCTCTACAGAGTCCTTAACAATTAGGGTGGTCAAGGTGGTCAAGGTGGTAACAGTATGGTTTTACTTGGAAATTCTGACCACCCTAGCCTGACCACCCTAAAATCCAAGGTGGTCAGGCCATCTGAGTGGATTTAAATCGAACTAGGGCTGTTTCGCTGCCGCGAGTGGATTTAAATCGAACCCCTGTAACCTAAGCCTGATCGGCCTTGAGTTAGGCAAAACCGAAGCAAGAGCCCGGGTCAGCAAGAACCGCCTAAATATCAGGCAGCACCTGAAAACAGCCGAAATTTCACATTTGACGCGATATGTTATGATATAACGTTGCATTCGTCTCGGCGGCGCGGAAACACAGCGTAAATCGTTGAAATCGAACGACATTAGGCCTGTTTCACTGTGCAAAATTTGAATCAGCGCATCTTTCGGGGTTCTGCGTCCCCGCCCCACCGTCACCCCGCCCAAGAAGGACCCAAAGCCAGCGTGTGACCACAACCCAACGCGCCACAATCGACCGCGTCTCATGAGGCGGGATTGATTAGACCGAACACGACATGAGGCTTGCACCAGGGCAGCAGGTCAGCAGGGCAGCAGGGCAGCAGGGCAGCAGGGCAGCAGGTCAGCAGGGCAGCAGGTCAGCAGCTCGCCGAGGGCGGCACCAGCAGGGCAGCCCTAGAAACGACAAAACCCGCCACTAGGGCGGGTTGCGTCAATCGCGTTGTCAGTTGGTTCAGATCAATTCGGCACCTAGGGCTGCTTGCCCTGCAACCCATGGCACGGCCGCAAGCTGGTCGATTGATTGTGCCGCCATGATGGCGAGAATTGTTTCGCGCATATGCTGTACATAGTCTGGACAAGGCTTGTGCTCGCCTAGATCAGTTTCTGCATACAATGCATTTTCTGCACAACGCAGCAGCGCCGCGCGCATCACATGGAAAGCGCTTTCCATTAAAAACACTCCTCTTTCATGGCGGCATGATATGCGGCCGCGTCTATCTGGACAAATTCGAGTTGGTTAGCTTGATGTATGTCGCGCAGAATGAAATGCCCGCGAGCTCCGCCGCTTTGGATATAGCGCCAAGCTTCTACCAGATTTATTTGCCGCCGCGCGCGCATTGGAAAGCCGAAATTATCCAATTCATAGTTGATGCCGCGCGCCATATCGCGACGAGTCGACCACGCAAAAAAGTTGTGAGAGTCTGGCATGCAACCCGGCAATCCTGCCATGAGATGATAATACGCAATTTTCTGTGTCATTTCAGGACTCCCAGCTTAGAAAGAAAGGCTCACAAGCGAAGCAAGAGCCGCTTGCCGCTTTAGTATAACGAATCTCCGCCTGATAGTCAGCGCAACCATTTGGGATATGGGAACCCGGCTTGCTGAAACTTGGCACGGCTTGGCCATCTGTTTCGCGTTCCGCCCATTGCATGACATGCTTTTGCAGATCTAGCGTTTCGGTCGGCGATAGGCGCCGCAAGTATTCATCGCCGCTTTGATTGCAGTAAATCGAAAGAAACATTTTAGGACTCCTTGATCCGTGCGCAATGCGCTTCATGATGCCCGCGCCACGATTCGAGAAAGACTTTCGCGGCGGTTTCGCAAATGCCATAATATGAGGCAAAGCGGCGCGTTGTGAGAAAGTCGTTTACGTAATCCAAATACATTACGCGGCATGCTTCATTGTCGCCAGCAATAGCGCGGCGCATGGTTTCCATGTTGGGATTCATGTGTTCGACTCCGTAATATTCACAGTTGCGATAGGCTCGGCGCTTGTGCCGATGTAAAGGGTAGGCCAGTTGCCAAAGCTGCAGGCATAGACGCGACGCCATTTGCCATTGTGTTCCACCATGTAACATGTCGGAATGCGGCGGCCGTATCCCGTGACGTTGCGGTTTACAGGCGACTCCGTGGTTTTGAGATTTGCCGAAATTGTCTGGAACGGCCCCTCAGCTTTTCCGCAGAACGCGCCACCAAATTGCAAATATGCCTTCACGATAGGACTCCTTATGCTGATTTGACTTTCCACCAGTGACGCGCCGCAACGCGCCACAAATTGATAGTCAGGCGGTTTTGCATTCTGCCAATGCGGCAATTTTCCATTCTGCGGCGGTCATTCCTTTCACATAGGTTGCCGCTACAGCGTCGAAACATTTCAGCAAATGGGACTCGTCGCTGCCGTCACCAATTGCGCTAGTCGCGTCATATACAGAAAGCGCAATTGCCTCCGCCCTAGGGTCAAAATCGCTTGCATCAAAGTCAGTAATTGGCGTGTTCATTGATGTAATCCTTCTTAGGTTGGTTAACGGTAGGCTTTCCATGCCGCGCCGCTAATCAAAACTCACGCTTTCCAGAATTCGCGCGCCACGCGATACCCGCACCACGCGGGTTGGCGCTTTGCCCACTGCCGCGCCGCTTGCGGCGAGCGGAATTCGCCAAGGCCGGGACCGACCCAAACGCCATTTGAGTCGCGCAGATAAAACAGGCCTTTTGCGGCACGCTGAATGTAAAGCCGGTTGATCATATCAGATTCCCTTGATTCGTGGTTGTCACGTTTACTGTGACAGATATCCGCGCGTCACAAGCAAATGTCAACTTAAAAGTGAAATTGGCACCGGCCGCGCCGCCGATCAGCAGCAGCACCAGCAGCAGCACCAGCACCAGCAGCACCAGCAGCACCAGCAGCACCAGCAGCACCAGCAGCACCAGCAGCAGCACCAGCACCAGCAGCACCAGCAGCACCAGCAGCACCAGCAGCACCAGCAGCACCAGCAGCACCAGCAGCACCAGCAGCACCAGCAGCACCAGCAGCACCAG
>Ga0208794_1000131_pt1 | contig 70983 bp, 67 predicted proteins | sample 32_taG_FD_184106 | JGI IMG/M metagenome (GOLD analysis project Ga0208794, IMG submission 184106) | Marine viral communities from the Gulf of Mexico - 32_GoM_OMZ_CsCl metaG (SPAdes) (version 2) | ecosystem: Environmental > Aquatic > Marine > Oceanic | place: Atlantic Ocean: Gulf of Mexico... | reverse complement strand
GCGCGCGCTGCCCTAACGGCACGCGAGCGCGACCCGCAGGCCACACCGCCCGCCTCGCCGCCGCACCGCGCCCTCACGGCAACTGGTCAGGCCCCGGCGCGCGCGCTAGCCTTGCCCGCGACGGGCAGAACATGCCCCGCATCATGACAGGCCCGGGACACAACGGGCCACAGGCAGACCGGCCCCGGCGCGGGGTCGCAGGCAGACAGGAACAGGTCGAGGAGACCGCGCAGTGACACACCTCCCCCACCGCCTCGCCCGCGGTGCGGCCCTCTTGGCCGCGATCGCCCTCGTCGCAGGCTGCGGGCTGACCCCGCGTTCGGGCCCCAACAAGCGCGAGATCTTCGCGGGCTCCGTGCTGCGCGAAGGCGATGCCTTCGTGGTGGCGGTGGACGACCGGGTGAACCGCATCGCCGGCGTCACCCCGGCGCTGGGCTTCGCCGCGACCTTCGAGAACGCGGCCCTGCTGGGGTCGGACACGATCCAGCCGGGCGACGTGCTCGGGCTGACGATCTGGGAGAACGTCGATGACGGCCTTCTCGTGCCGAGCGGCCAGAACGCCACCGTGCTCGAAGAGGTGCAGGTCGACGGTTCGGGCTTCATCTTCGTGCCCTATGCCGGCCGGATCCGCGCCGCCGGCAACAGCCCCGAGGCGATCCGCCGGATCATCAGCGAGAAGCTCGAAGCGCAGACCCCTGATCCGCAGGTGCAGGTCCGCCGTCTCGCCGGCGACGGGTCGACCGTGTCGGTGGTGGGCGATGTCGGCGCGCAGGGCGTCTACCCGATCGAACGGCCGACCCGCACCCTCTCGGCGATGCTGGCGGCGGCCGGTGGTGTCACCGTGCGGCCCGAACTGGCGCAGGTCACCGTCACCCGTGGGGGCACTACCGGCGAGGTCTGGTTCCAAGATCTCTACGAGCACCCCCGCGCCGATATCGCGCTGCGCGCCGGCGACCGAATTCTGGTCGAAGCGGACACCCGCGACTTCACCGCGCTGGGCGCCACCGGCACCCAGGAGCTGGTCCCCTTCGAAAGCCGCAACATCTCGGCGATCGAGGCGATCGCCCGCGTGGGCGGCCTGAACCCGCAGCTCGCCGATCCGACCGGCGTCTTCGTGTTCCGCAACGAGCCCGCCGTGATCGCCAGCCAGATCACCGGCATTCCGGATCTCGTCGGCACCCAGCGCCTCGTCTACGTGCTCGACCTCACCCGGCCCAACGGCATGTTCATGGCGCGCGACTTCGCGATCCGCGACGACGACACGGTCTATGTCACCGAGGCCCCGATCGTCGAGTTCGGCCGGGTCATCAACGGGCTGACCGGGACGCTGACCAGCTCGCGCGGCGCCGTCGACGCCGTCCGCTAGGGGTGACCGAGCACCCGCGCCGCCTGTTCGTCTGCAATGGAGGGCTGCTGGCGCGACCGATCCGCGCGCGGCTGCGCGGGGCCGGCTACGCGCCGCGGCTCGGCCTGCCGGGGGCGGGCGATCTCGTCGGTGTCTGGGGCCAGAGCCCGACCGCCTGGCGCGGCGAGGCACTGGCCAAACGGCGCGGCGCGGCGCTGGTGCGGATCGAGGACGCCTTCTTGCGCTCGGTCTTGCCGGGCCGCTCCGGAACGCCGCCCCTTGGCCTGTTGATCGACCACTGCGGTGCGCATTTCGACCCTTCCGCGCCGTCGGACCTCGAAACGCTGCTCGCAACCTCCCCGCTCGACGATACCGCCCTGCTCGACCGCGCCCGCGACGGCATGGCCCGCCTGCGCTGGGCCGAGCTGTCGAAATATTCCGCCTTCGACCCCGAAACACCGCTGCCCGAGCCAGGCTACGTTCTGGTGATCGACCAGACCGCTGGCGACGCGGCGGTGCGTGCCAGCCGGGGCGACCGCGCGGCGTTTCTCGAAATGCTCTTCGAGGCCCGCGAGGCGCATCCTCATGCCCGGATCGTCATCAAGACCCACCCCGAGACCCAGCAGGGCTTTCGCGCAGGTCACTACCGTGACAGCGATCTGGGCCCCGGCATGGAGTTCTGCGACAGCCCGGTTTCGCCTTGGCGGCTCCTCGAAGGGGCGATCGCCGTCCATGCCTACTCCTCACAGATGGGCTTCGAGGCAATCCTCGCCGGGCACCGCCCCGTCATCCATGGCCAGCCCTTCTATGTCGGCTGGGGGCTGACCGATGACCGCGCGCCGGTGGCGCGGCGGCAGCGCAGCCTGACCCGCGCGCAGCTCTTCGCCGCGGCGATGATCCTTTACCCGCATTGGCACGACCCGTATCGCGACCGTGCCTGCGGATTCGAGGCGGCGCTCGACGCCTTCGAAGCGCAGACCCGCGCCTGGCGCGAGGATCGCACGGGCTGGGTCGCGACGGGCATGCGGCTCTGGAAGCGGCGACATCTGCAGGCGGGCTTCGGCACCTATCGCCCGGTGATCTTCGCCGATCCGCCCAGACGCGCGGCGCGGCTCGCAGAGCGGAGCGGCCGCCGGCTGATGGCTTGGGGCGACCGGCCCGCACCGGCAGGGGCGGTACGCGTCGAGGACGGCCTCTTGCGATCGCGCGGTCTCGGCGCCGCCCTTGTGCCACCCGCGAGCCTCGCGCTCGACGATCTGGGGCTGCATTACGATCCCGCCCGCGAAAGCCGCCTAGAGCGGCTCATCGCCGCCGCGCCCACTCTGCCCGACCACGCGCGAAGTCGCGCCGAGCGGCTGGTGCAGCGGCTCGTCGCGGCGCGGCTGACGAAATACAACCTCGCCGGAGACATGCCGCCCGAGCTTCCCTCGGGCCGGCGCATCCTCGTGCCGGGACAGGTCGAGGACGACGCCGCGATCCGTCTGGGCGCGGGAGAAATAAAGACCAACCGCGGCCTGCTCGAGGCCGTGCGAGCCGCCCATCCCGACGCGGTCATCCTCTACAAGCCGCATCCCGACGTCGAGGCCGGGCTGCGGCCCGGGGCGGTGGCCGATGCCGGCGCGCTGGCCGATGTCGTGCTGGTCCGGGCCGACATCCACGCGGCACTCGCCGTGGCCGACGAGGTCTGGACCATCACCTCCGGCACCGGCTTCGAGGCGCTGCTGCGCGGCATTCCGGTCACCTGCCTCGGCACACCCTTCTATGCCGGCTGGGGGCTGACGCGCGATCTCGGACCGCCCTGCCCGCGCCGCACCGCCCGGCCCGATATCACAGCGCTGGAGCATGCCGCGCTCATTAGCTGGCCGCGCTATTTCGACCCGGTATCGGGCCGCCCCTGCCCGCCGGAAGTGACGATGGACCGGTTGATCGAGGGTCAGGGCCGGGCCGCGCCCGCCTTGCGCGCATTGGCGCGAATTCAAGGGCTTCTGGCCGGATTTCCCGGCCTCTGGCGCCGCTAGGCAGCGGCCCGCCGGCACCGGACGGCGCACCCGGCAGGATGCCGCGTCCGCGCCTGCCAGCCAGGCGACAGCGCCCCGTCGAACCTGTTAGCCCATCCGCAGCCGGCCGATGCGCCGGGGGCGCATGTCGCCCGATCATGACAAAGGACAGACCATGACTCGTAGCTTCAAGTTCATCGCTCCCCTCGCCCTCGCGGGCCTTGCCACCACATCCACTGCTCAGGAGGCGACCTTTGCCATGGTGGATGCCGATGGCGACGGCTTTCTGGTGGAAGCCGAGCTGACCGCCGCCTTCGGCGAGGTCGGCACCCAGCTGCTGCGCTACGACCTCGACGCCGACGGTCGGCTGAGTGCCGAGGAAATGCAGGCGCGCAACGAGGCCCGGGCCGAGGTCGAGGCACAGGGCGAGACCGCGACCGAAGCCACCGAGACGGCGGCAGAGGCAGCCGACGAGGCGGTTGAGCAAGCCAAGGAAGATACGGAGGTCGAAACGGAAGCCTCCTCCGAGACCGAGGTCGAGGCAGGCGGGGCAGATGCCTCGGTCGATCTCGACGCCGGGCTTTCGGTCGGCGCGTCGAACTGAACTTTTGCGGCCGCCCTATCCGGGGCGGTCGCCTTCCGCGCCTTTGGCGGGACGCCAGACGCTCATCACGTCGGCGCCTACCCGCTCCTGTGTCATGAGGGTTAGTCGCGGCGCCTTGGCAAGTGCATCGATCCCCATCGCCGACAGTGCCGGCGTGCCTTCGGCGCCGATCGCGAGCCCGGCCGTGAACAACACCAGCTCATCGACCAGCCCTGCCCCAAGCAGCGAGGCGGCAAGCCCGGCCCCGCCCTCGCAGAACACCCGAGTCAGCCCCGCCTCCGCAAGCACCCCGAGCGCCGCCGCTGGGTCGATCTGGCCGCTGGCCAGCTTGCAGGGCAAGCTGCGGGCGCCAACGGCCTGCCACGGCGCCGTGTCGGCGCCCTCCTCGTGGCACAGCCAAAGCGGCACCGTGCCCGCCGTCCGCGCCAGCCGCCCATCGATCGGCAAGTCGAGCCTGCGTGACAGCACCACCCGAACCGGCTGTCGATCGATGCCGAGACCCCGCACGTCGAGCATTGGGTCGTCGGCCCGCGCCGTGCCGCCGCCCACCATCACCGCGTCATGCCGGGCCCGCATCATGTGAACCCGCGCCCGCGCGGCAGGGCCGGTGATCCAGCGGCTCTCGCCCGAGCCGGTTGCGATGCGGCCGTCTAGACTGGTGGCGAGCTTGAGCGTGACGAAGGGCCGCTCGCGTTCCACCCGGCTCAGGAAGCCCGCCATGTCGCGCCGTGCCTGCGCCTCCATCAACCCGGTTTCGACCACGATGCCGGCCGCGCGCAGCCGTTCCAGACCACGCCCGGCGACACGGGGGTCGGGATCTTGGGCTGCGACGACGACCCGTGCCACGCCCGTCGCCACCAGCGCCTCGGCGCAGGGCGGCGTCCGGCCGTAATGGGCGCAAGGTTCGAGCGTGACATAGGCCGTGGCGCCGCGCGCGGCGTCCCCCGCCTGGGCCAGCGCCTGCGTTTCCGCATGCGGGCGTCCGTCATCCGCGGTGCGCCCGCGTCCGACGATGCGCCCGTCCCGTACGATCACGCAGCCGACATTGGGATTGGGCCAGACCCGTCCCAGCCCGCGCCGCCCCAGCGACAGCGCCAGCGCCATGAAGCGGCGATCGGTGCTGCCGTTCACTTCCCGGCCGGGTTCGGGCGCAGCGCCGACATGAAGCGGTCGAAATCGCCCACGGCCTGGAAGTTCATGTAGACCGAGGCGAAACGCACATAGGCCACCGTGTCGATCCGGGCGAGCGACTCCATCACGATCTCGCCGATCTTGGCCGAGGGGATGTCGGTGTCGCCCATGCTCTCCAGCCGCCGGACGATGCCAGAGATCATCTGGTCCATCCGCTCCGGCTCTACGGGGCGTTTCTGCAGGGCGATGCGGATCGAGCGCTCAAGCTTGTCGCGGTCGAACTCCTCACGCCGGCCGTTCGACTTGATCACCACGAGATCGCGCAATTGCACGCGTTCATAAGTGGTGAAACGGCCGTTGCAGGAGGGGCAGAAGCGGCGGCGGCGGATCGCGGCATGGTCTTCGGCGGGACGCGAGTCCTTCACCTGCGTGTCGACATTTCCGCAAAACGGGCAGCGCATCCCGGTCCTCTTGCCATCATGCTGGGGGCCTGACGGCCCTGGTCCACGACGACTATAGGAGACCACCCACAGAATGGGTAGGGCGAAATATCCACACACCAGATGACGTGGCTTCGGCCCCTGCCCGCCCGGCGCAACCCTGAGGGTTAATGCAGCTTCGGTATTATGTTACCCTTGGGGCCATGCCGTTCTGGTTGCAGCGGCGATTTCGAGTGAGCCGTATGACATCGGAGATTTTCATGTACAGGACAACTGCCTCCCTCAGCCCTGCCCTGATCACCGCCCTGTCCGCCGGGTGCGCGCCGATGCCGGGCGAGCCCACGGCCAATTTCGCCCCGCTGACCGAGCAGGCCGCCTTCGAGGCCGCGATCGTTGGCAAACGTCTCACCATCGAGGATACGAGCAGCCCCAGCTTTCTCGTCGTGAACGCCGAGGGCACCATGGAGGGCGTCTACGAGGGTACCGCCTATGCAGGCACGTGGCAGTGGCGGGACGGGTATTTCTGCCGCACCGGAACCTTCGGTTTCGAGTTGCCGGAGAACTGTCAGCTTTGGGAAATCTCGGGGGACCGGGCGCGCTCCATCCGGGATCGGGGTCAGGGCAGCGTCAGCAACTACCGTCTTTAGCGCAGCAGCGCCGTGACCTCGCGCAGATGCGGGCGGGTGCGATGCTCGAATAGGTAGATCCCCTGCCAAGTGCCGAGGCTCATGCGCCCGTCGATCACCGGGATCTGCAGCGAGGTCGGCAGCAGGGCCGCCTTGATGTGGCCCGGCATGTCGTCAGGCCCTTCATAGGTGTGGGTGAGATAGCGCATCGAGGGATCGTCGCTCGGCGGTACGAGGCGGTGAAAGAACGCTGCAAGGTCGCTTTGCACCTCGGGGTCGGCGTTCTCTTGGATTAGCAGCGAACAGGAGGTGTGGCGCACGAACAGGGTGAGCAGGGCCTCCTCGGGTGCGGCATCGGCCACCCAATCGGCGACCCGGCCGGTAAATTCGATCAGGCCGGGGCCGCGGGTCTCGATTGAGAAGCCAGTATGCAAGTTCAGCCGGTCACCACGCAGCGGACCTCGGGGGTGCCGCCGCCGATGAAGACGCTCTCCAGCGTGGCACGGCACTCGGCCAGTTCGTTGGCGGAGACCGGGATTTCGATGGCGCCGTCGAGGTCGTAGCGCGCGGCCGGCTCGGTCACGTCCTGAAACCCCGCAGCGGCGGAAAGGATCGGCGTGACACCCATCAGCGGCGTCGTGACGGCAGCAACGAAGGCGAAGGCGATCAGCTTGTTCATGGCGGTGTCTCCCGTCTCGATCCTGCCTGAACAACACGCAGAGACGGAGATGGTTTCACGCTAGTTCACCGGCGCCCCGAGACCAGTGACCGGAGCGCAACACTCCGGCCTTTCACCCCCTACTCGGCGGGTTCGCGCAGGCCCAGCGCCGGGGTCCCATCCTCGTCCTCAGCCTCGTCGAAATCGACGCCGAGGCTTTTCTGGGTGCGCGCGCCCATGGCCTTGAGCTTTTCTATCTGGCCCAACACGTTGCCGCGCCCGGTGGAGAGTTGGCCCATCGCGTCGTCATGCGCGCGGCTCGCGGTGGCAAGCGCTTTGCCGACCTGCTCCATGTTGCCCACGAAGCCCGCGACCTTGTCGTAAAGCTTGCCCGCCCGGTCGGCGATCGCCTCGGCATTGCTCTCGCGCCGCTCGACCGTCCAGATGTGGTCCACCGTGCGCAGCGTCACCATCAGCGTCGAGGGCGTCATCACCCCGACCCCCTTGGACACCGCATAGGCCGTGAGGTCGCCGCTCTCGGCCAGCGCCGCCGACAGCGCCCCCTCGATCGGCATGAACATCAGCACGTAATCGACCGAGCCGTCCTGCATCGCGTGGTAGCCCTTGGCGGCGAGCTGATCGATATGGCGGCGGACCGCCGCGACATGCTCGCGCAGATGCCGTGCGCGCTCTTCCTCGGTCTCGGCATTCACGGCGGCCTCATAGGCCACGAGGCTGACCTTGCTGTCGATCACGAGGCTCTTGTCGCGGGGCATCTTCACCACGACGTCGGGCCGCCAGCGCGCGCCCTGATCGTCGGTGCGGCTCTCCTGCACGACATAATGGGTGCCGCGTTCGAGCCCCGAGCTTTCGAGAATCCGCTCGAGGATCATCTCGCCCCAAGCGCCCTGCTTCTGCTTGTCGCCCTTGAGCGCGCGGGTCAAAGCGGCGGCTTCGGAGCGGATCGTCTCGGATTGAGTGGTCAGCATCTCGATCTGCTTGCCGAGCCGCGCGCGCTCCTCGTCGGCCTTGCCATGCACCTGCCGAAGTTCGGTCTCGAAGCGCGAGACATGGTCGCGGAACGGGGTGAGAAGCTCGGTGAGCTTCTGGGTGTTGGCCTTGGAGAAATCCTCGCCGGTCTGGCGCAGGGTTTTCGTGGCGAGCTCTTCGAAGCGGCGCGACATTTCCTCGCGCAATTCCTTGAGTTCCTTGATCCGGGTCTCGGCGGCCTCGATTTCGCCCGCGCTCCGCGCCTGCAGCGTCGCATGGTCCGACTGGAGCTGCGCATGGCGCTCCTGCAGCTCGCGCATCTCGGCGGTGATCTCCGAAAGCTGTCCCTTCAGATCGTCGCGCGCCTGTTCGAGCCCGCGCTTGGCCTCCTCCAGCGCCGCCTTGGCCGCGCGGGTTTCGCCATGGGCGGCATCGCTCTCGAACTGGGCCCGCCGGGCCGCGGTCAGCTCTTCCTTGAGCGCGGCCAACTCACGCTCGCGCTCCTCCAGCCGGGTGCGCTGCCCCTCGGCCTGGCTGCGCACCTCGTCGGCCGCGCGCCGTCCTGCCTCCAGATCGCCGCGCAGCCCCGCCAGCGCGGCGCGCGCGCCCTTGAGTGCGGTGACGGCGGCAACGAGGGCCACGAGCAGTACGAGGGCCGCACCTAGGGAAACGACGCTGAGGGGATCGCTGGGCATGGGGGCATCCTTGCTGGAACTGCGCCGATGTTCACGGTTCGACCCCGATCCGTCAACCCGGCGTTGCAGATACGAAAAACGGCGGCGGGATGTCCCGCCGCCGTCCTGAATTCATCGCTTGGGCTTACTGGTCGAGGAAGCTGCGAAGCTTGCGCGACCGGCTCGGATGCTTGAGCTTCCGGAGCGCCTTGGCTTCGATCTGACGGATACGTTCGCGCGTCACCGAGAACTGCTGTCCGACCTCTTCGAGGGTGTGGTCGGTGTTCATGCCGATGCCGAAGCGCATCCGCAGAACCCGCTCCTCGCGCGGGGTGAGCGATGCCAGAACCCGCGTCGTGGTTTCCTTCAGGTTCTCCTGAATGGCCGAATCCAGCGGCAGGATCGCGTTCTTGTCCTCGATGAAATCGCCGAGCTGGCTGTCTTCCTCGTCGCCGATCGGCGTTTCGAGCGAGATCGGCTCCTTGGCGATCTTCATCACCTTGCGGACCTTCTCGAGCGGCATCTGCAGCTTCTCGGCCAGCTCCTCCGGGGTCGGCTCGCGGCCGATCTCGTGCAGCATCTGGCGGCCGGTCCGCACCAGCTTGTTGATCGTCTCGATCATGTGGACCGGGATACGGATGGTCCGGGCCTGGTCGGCGATCGAGCGGGTGATCGCCTGACGAATCCACCAGGTCGCGTAGGTCGAGAACTTGTAGCCGCGGCGATACTCGAACTTGTCAACGGCCTTCATCAGGCCGATGTTGCCCTCCTGGATCAGGTCCAGGAACTGCAAGCCGCGGTTGGTGTATTTCTTGGCGATCGAGATCACGAGACGCAGGTTGGCCTCGACCATTTCCTTCTTGGCCTGACGGGCTTCCTTCTCGCCCTTCTGGACCTGCTGGACGATGCGGCGGAACTCGCCGATGTCGACGCCGACATACTGGCCAACCTGGGCCATCTCGCCGCGCAGTTCCTCGATCTTGCCAGCCGAACGCTCGAACAGCGCCTGCCAGCCGCGGCCCGGCTTCTCGGCCATCCGGTCCATCCAGGTCGGATCGAGCTCGGCGCCGCGATACTCGTCGATGAATTCGCGGCGGTTGATGCGCGCCTGATCGGCGAGCTTCACCATCGAGCTGTCGATCGACATGATCCGGCGGTTGATGCCGTAGAGCTGGTCGATTAGCGCCTCGATGCGGTTGTTGTGGAGGTGCAGCGAGTTCACCAGCACGACCAGCTCGGAGCGCAGCGACTGATACTCGGCCTCGTTCGCCTTGGAGAAGGTCGAGTCCTCGTTCAGCGTCGCCGACATCCGGGCGTCCTGCATGTCGGACAGGCGCGAGAAGTTCTCGGCGATGGTGTCGAGCGTCTCGAGCACGCGCGGCTTGAGCGCGGCCTCCATCGCGGCGAGCGACATGTTGTGCTGCTCGTCGTCCTCGTCGTCGTCATCGCTGTTGCGGATCGGGTTGCCGTCGGCGTCGTATTCCGGCTTGTCGCCACCGCGCTCGGACTTCTCCGCACCGCTCGCGGCGCCGGCCTCGACCACGGGCTCGTCGCCCTCCTCTTCGCCCATCTGGCCCGAGAAGGTGGTCTCGAGATCGATCACGTCGCGCAGCAGAATGTCCTCGGACAAGAGCTCGTCGCGCCAGATCGTGATCGCCTGGAAGGTCAGCGGGCTCTCGCAGAGGCCCGCGATCATGGTGTTGCGGCCGGCCTCGATCCGCTTGGCGATGGCGATCTCGCCCTCGCGGCTCAGCAGTTCGACCGAGCCCATCTCGCGCAGATACATCCGGACGGGATCGTCGGTGCGGTCGAGCTTCTCGGCCTCGGCGCCGCCCAGCGCCACCTCGCGATTGCCGCCGACGGTGGCAATCTCGCGCGAGCCGCCCTCCTCGACTTCCTCGCTCTCCTCGGCCTCGGTGACCTGGATGCCCATCTCGGAGAGCATCGACATGACATCCTCGATCTGGTCCGAGGAGACCTGATCGGGGGGCAGCACCTGGTTGAGCTGGTCGTAGGTGATGTAGCCGCGCTCGCGCGCCTCGGAGATCATCTTCTTGACCGCCGCCTGGCTCATGTCGAGCGTCATCGCCCCGTCCTGGTCGTCGTCCTTGCGGTCGTCGGTGTCTTTCGCGGCCATGAAGGGCTCCTCGTTCGGTGAACGTCCTGTCCAGCGCCGGGCAGTGATTCGGACTGCCCGAATCAAGCCGCAAGGGCCGCGATTCGCAACCTCCCGGCGTCCGATTCTTTCACGCAGTCGCAACGTCCGCTGCCGAATCGGGTGCAGCGCGTCGCCGATCAGCTGCCGGGCTTCGCCTTTCCAAAGGCGATCGTGCCCAGCAAGGCATCGAATTCGGTCCGCTCGTCACGCCGCATCGGCGCGCCGTTGGTACCGTATTCGTATTCGGTCGTGTCCTCCCCGTCGCCACGCCCCGCCCGATCCAGCGCCTCGGCGGCCCGTGACAGGCGCCAGGTCAGCCCCTCGTCGCTCAGCCCCGAGAGGTCCTCGACCGCCTCGGCCAGTTCGCGGGCATGACCGCGTCGGGCATCGAGCTTGGCCAGTTCCTCCGCGAGGCACATCCGCGCCGTCTCGGCATCGCCGGGTCGGCGGACGCCCGGGCTGATCGCCACATGGCGCTGCGCGAACAGGGATTCAAGGGCTTCCGGCCCCAGCCGAGCCTCGAGCGCGCCGCGCAGGTCCGGCTCGTGATGGCAGGCGAGAATGCCATGCACCAGCGCCGCGTGATCGGAATCGCGGCACTCCATCCGTTCCAGCGCCGCCTCGAACTCGGGCAACACCTCGGGCGTGGCGATCAGCGTGGCGAGGATGACCGCCTCGCGCAGGTGATCCTCGACCGCGCCGCCGGTGGCGAGCATCGAGGCACGCGCCGAAGGGCTGGGCGCGAGCGGCAGCTGGCCGGGCTTGAAGAACCCGCCCTGCCCCTTGCGGTCGATCCGGGTCGGCCCGCCCTGCCGGCGCGGGTTGAACAGCTCCCATTTCAGCCGCTTGAGCTCCTGCTCGTAATGGCCGCGCAGATCCGGATCGCGGATCAGCGCCACCGCGTCGCGCAGCCGCTTGTCGAGAGCGGCCCGCCGCTCGGGGCTGTCGAAATCATGCCCCTCGGTCTCGCGCCGCCACAGCAGCTGCACCATCGGCTGCGCGTTCGACACGATCTCGCGCATCGCACCCGCACCCTTGGCCCGGATCAGATCGTCGGGATCGAGCCCTTCCGGCATCAGCGCGAATCGCAGCCCATGCCCCGCGCCGATCAGCGGCAGCGCGAGGTCGATCACCCGCTGCGCGGCGCGCAGCCCCGCCGCGTCGCCGTCGAGCGCGATCACCGGCTCGGGATGCACGCGCCACATCAGCTGCAGCTGGCTCTCGGTCACGGCGGTGCCGAGCGGGGCCACCGCCGCCTCGATCCCCGCCTCCGACAGCGCGATCACGTCCATGTAGCCCTCGGCCACCACGAGCGGCGCGCCCTTGCCCGCCGCCTGACGCGCCTGAGCGAGGTTGTAGAGGTTGCGTCCCTTGTCGAAGAGCTCCGTTTCCGGGGAGTTCAGGTATTTCGCCCGCGCATTGGGGTCCATCGCCCGCCCGCCCAGCGCGATGGCGCGACCGCGCGCGTCGCGGATAGGAAAGATGATGCGGCCCCGGAACCTGTCATAGAGCGCGCCGCCGCCCTCGGGCCGTGCGGCGAGGCCGGCGGCGACGATCATTTCCTCGGCGATGCCCTTGGATCTGAGCGCGCGGGTCAGCGCGGCCCGGTCGTCGGGTGCGAAGCCCAGCTCCCAGCGCGACTGCGCCGCCTCGTCGAGGCCGCGCCCGGCGAGGTAGTCGCGTGCGGCGCTGGCAACCGAGCTGCGCAGCTGCATCCGAAACCATTGAACGGCCTGCTCCATCACCTCCACAAGCTCGGAGCGGCGATCGGCCTTCTTCTGCGCCTGCGGATCGCGTTCGGGCATGGCCATGCCAGCCTCTGCGGCGAGGATCTTCACCGCGTCGATGAAGTCGACGTTCTCGGTCTCGCGCACGAAGGAGATCGCGTCGCCCTTCGCGTGGCAGCCGAAGCAGTAGTAGAACCCCTTTCGGTCATCGACGTGAAAGCTCGCCGATTTCTCCTGGTGGAACGGGCATGGTGCCCAGAAATCGCCCTTGCCCTGGTTCGACTTCTTCATGTCCCATGCGACCTTGCGCCCGACCACCTGGCCGAGGCTGAGGCGCGTGCGCAATTCGTCGAGGAAACCGGGGGGCAGACTCATGGCGTCAATATCGGGCCGGGCGGGAGGCAAGTCCAGAACCAGCCCGCCCTTGACCGATCACTTCTCGCGTCCGGCCGGCCCCTCGCGCAGGCCCGCGAAGAACTGCGAGAGCAGCGCCTCCGCCTCGGCCGCCGCGATGCCGTCGAACAGCTCTGGCCTGTGGTGGCATTGCGGGTGCGAGAACACGCGCGCGCCTTGCGCGACGCCGCCCGACTTGGGATCGGCCGCCCCGTAATGCAGCCGCGCGATGCGGGCGAAGGAGATCGCCGCCGCGCACATCGGACAGGGCTCCATCGTCACCCAGAGCGCGCAGCCGGTCAGCCGTTCGGAGCCCAGCGTCGCGCAGGCGGCCCGGATCGCCAGCATCTCGGCATGGGCGGTGGGATCGTTCAGCTCGCGGGTGCGATTGCCGGCCCGTGCGATGGCCCGTCCGGAGGCGTCGGCGACCACGGCGCCGACCGGCACCTCGCCGCGCGCGGCGGCGGCGCGCGCCTCCTCGAGCGCGATATCCATGTGCGAGCGAAAACGCATAGGCCCTGATGCCCGGCGCACCCGGCGCTGGCAAGGCCGGGCGCGAGCGGCTATGGCGGGAGGATGGACAAAAACGAAATCCCCGAGGGCGATCGGATCGCCAAGGTTCTCTCGCGCGCAGGCGTGGCTTCGCGTCGCGAAGCCGAGCGCATGATCGAGGACGGCCGCATCAAGGTAAACGGCGAGCGGATCTTCAGCCCGGCGCTGAACGTCACCGCCAAGGACCGCATCACCGTCGACGGCGCGCCGCTCGCCGCGCCCGAACCGGCACGGCTGTGGCTCTATCACAAGCCCGCCGGGCTGGTGACCTCCGCCTCGGACGAGAAGGGCCGCAAGACGGTCTTCGACGAGCTGCCCGAGGACATGCCCCGGGTGATGAGCGTGGGCCGGCTCGACCTCAACTCCGAAGGGCTGCTGCTGCTGACCAATGACGGCGAGCTCAAGCGTCGGCTGGAGCTGCCCTCGACCGGCTGGCTGCGCCGCTACCGGGTCCGGATCAACGGCTCGGTGAGCGAGGAAAAGCTCGACCGGCTGCGTCAGGGCATCTCGGTCGAGGGCGTCGACTACCAGCCGATGCAGGTGACTTTCGACCGCCAGCAGGGCGCCAACGCCTGGCTGACGGTCGGGCTGCGCGAGGGCAAGAACCGCGAGATCCGGCGCGCCATGGCGGCGCTCGAGGTGACGGTGAACCGGCTGATCCGGATCAGCTACGGCCCGTTCCAGATCGGCAATCTCGAGCCCGGCGAGGTCGAGGAGATCCGCCCCAAGGTGCTGCGCGAGCAGCTCGGCGAGAAGGATGGGCCGAAGGTGCAGCGACGCCGCCCCGATGGCAGCCCGGGCGCGAAGCCCGCTGTGCGCGGCGGTGCGCCCAAGGGACCGGGCGGCGCGCGCAAGCAGGCGAGCGAGGCCAAGCGGACGGGCCCCGGCAAGACCGGCCCGGCCAAGACCGGCACGCCCGAGGCCAGCAAGCGGCCGGGCGGCACCGGTCGCGTTTTCGGCGCGAAGGTGGCGAGTGGCGGCGAACGCCCCGCCTCGGGCGGCCAGCGACCGGGTCCGAAGGCCGAACGGCCAGCACCCAGGGGCGACCGCCCGTCGCGCGGCGGCCCCGGGGGCGGCAAGAGCGCCAAACCTTTCAAACGCTGAGCGCCTCTCGAAAAGCCGCGCGCCACCTCCTATTATCAAGAGGGCCTAGCCAAGGGACCGCCCGGCCATGACGCGATTGATTCTGCTGCTGCTTGTCGCCTCCGCGCTGGTCTTTGCCGGGGCGCAATTCCTCTCGGCGCTGCGCGATGTCGCGCGGCGGCGCGGGGGATTGCCAGCCACTCAGGAGGACGCCATGCCAGCGCCATTCCGTACCATCGCCTATCTCGTGCTGCTGGCCCTGATGGCCGGCACCGCCACCGGTCTTCTGGGGGCCGGCTGATGGCCCGGCGCTTCGGCGGGCGATACAGCCCCGGTGCACAGCCCGACCAGCCGGCTGCCGATCCGCGCGATACCGCGCGGGTCGACCCGGCGGGCGCGCGGGTGAACCTCCTCTTCGTGCCCCCTGCCCTTCTGGCGCTGTTCTCGCTCGGTGCGGGTCCCGCCGGTCTCGTCGCTGGTCTGGTCGGCGCGGGCGTGCTGACGCTCGCGGCCTTCCTGCTGCGTGACGGGCTGCGGGCCGAGGCCGAGTGGCGGGCCCGGCCTGTTGCCCGCAGGCCGGCTTGGCCGCGCAAGATGATGGCCTCGGGGCTGACCGGGCTCGGCGTGGCACTCGCCGCATGGTCGGGCGATGGCGGCGTGCTGGGCGCGGCGCTCTATGGCCTCGCCGCGGCGGGTCTGCACGTCGCGTCCTTCGGCATCGATCCGATGTCCGACAAGCGTATCGAGGGCGTCGACGACCACCAGCAGGACCGCGTGGCCAAGGTGGTCGACGAGGCCGAGACCTATCTCGCGCAGATGCGCTCGGCGATCGCCGCGCTGCGCGACCGACAGCTCGACGAGCGCGTGGCCGCCTTCCAGGCCCGCGCGCGCGAGATGATCCGCAGCGTCGAGCGCGATCCGCGCGACCTGACGCAGGCGCGGCGCTATCTGGGCGTCTATCTGATGGGCGCGCGTGACGCCTCGGTGAAATTTGCCGATCTCTGGTCCCGCAACCGCGACAGCGCCGCGCGGGCCGAGTATGAATCGCTCCTGACGGATCTCGACCGCAACTTCGCGGCCCGGACCGAGACGATGCTGCTCTCGGACCGGACCGACATGGATATCGAGATCAGGGTGCTGCGGGACCGACTCGCGCGCGAAGGCGTTGTTGCGTCGTCTGAAAGAGGGAACGAGTGATGTCCGACAAGACCCGCGACGCGGCCGCGGCCCGGATGGCCGAAATCGATACGCTGAACGACGCCCGCCTGCCCGACCCGGCGCCGGAACTGAGCCTCGAGAGCGCCGCGCCGGCGCAGACCGAAGAAATCCGCAAGCGGATGACCGAGATCGATCTCGGCGATACCAATTCCATCGTCCGCTTCGGCTCCGGCGCGCAGGCCGAGCTGCAGCAGATCAGCCAGTCGATGCTGCAAGGCGTGCAGAACAAGGATGTGGGCCCGGCGGGCGACAGTCTGCGCGATATCGTCGCCACGATCCGCGGCTTCGACGTCGGCGAGCTCGATCCGAACCGCAAGCGGTCGCTCTGGGACAAGCTGATGGGTCGGGCCAAGCCGCTGGCCAAGTTCACCGAGCGCTACCGCGAGGTGCAGGGCCAGATCGACCGGATCACCGACGAGCTTCTGCGCCACGAGCACGCCCTGATGAAGGACATCGAGAGCCTCGACGTGCTCTACGACAAGACGCTCGCCTTCTACGACGAGCTGGCGCTCTACATCGCCGCCGGCGAGGCCCGTCTGAAGGAGATCGACGAGACCGAGATCCCTGCGCAGCAGGCGCGGATGGAGGCGGCCTCGGAGGAGCGCCAGGTGATGGCGGCGCAGGAACTGCGCGACATGCGCGCGGCCCGCGACGACCTCGAAAGGCGGGTGCATGATCTCAAGCTCACCCGGCAGGTGACGATGCAGTCGCTCCCCTCGATCCGGCTGGTGCAGGAGAACGACAAGTCGCTGGTCACAAAGATCAATTCGACGCTCGTCAACACAGTGCCGCTGTGGGAGACCCAGCTGGCGCAGGCGGTGACGATCCAGCGGGGCGCGGCGGCGGCAGGCGCGGTGCGCGAGGCCAACGACCTCACCAACGACCTGTTGCGCTCGAACGCCGAGAACCTGCGCACCGCCAACAAGGCGATCCGCACCGAGATGGAGCGCGGCGTGTTCGACATCGAGGCGGTGAAGGAGGCCAATGCCAACCTGATCGCCACCATCGACGAGAGCCTGACCATCGCCGACGAGGGCAAGCGCAAGCGCGCCGAGGCCGAGGCCGAACTGCGGCGCATGGAGGCCGAGTTGAAATCGGCGCTCGGCGCGGCCCGTGGCCGGGCTGCGGCGCAGGGCGATCGGCGGGGGTGACGCGGTGAGGCTCGATCGCGCGTCCGGATTGGTCGGGGGGCTCATGGCCCTGTCGCTCGTTGCCGCCTGCGCCGAGCCGCCCGAACTCGTACCGGTGACGCCGCCGCGCAACCAGCCGGTCGCCACCGCACCGGCGGCCATGGCACAGCCCTCCACCCCGAGCCCGCAGCCGCGGCCCGAGCCCGTGGCCGACCCGGTCCGTTCGGCCGCGAGCCAGGCCCTGTCGCAGCATTACGCCAAGCTGCAATCCGACCTCGTGGCGCAGGGGCTCCTGCGCGGCGATGGCGGCGGGCCCGACACCCCCTTCACCGATACCATGCTGGCCCGCAACTTCATCCGGATCGCGCTGTTCGACGAATATGTCGCCGACGGCACCGAACTGCGCGCCGAGGCGACGATGAGCCGGCTGCGGCGCTGGGAGAGCCCGATCCGCATGGATGTGCGGTTCGGCGACACGGTCCCGGCCAAGCAGAGGGTACGGGACCGCAACGCCGTCGCCGCCTATGGCGCGCGGCTGTCGCGGCTCACTGGCGTGCCGATCACCCAGACCGCCGAGGAAGGCAACTTCTCGGTGCTGATCCTGAACGAGGACGACCGCCGCGGCTTCGAAAGCGAGCTGCGCCGGATGGTCCCGGGCATCGCCGAAAGCTCGGTGCGCGCCTTCCTCAACCCGCCACGCTCGACGCTGTGCCTGGTCATCGCATTCTCGCAGGATGGCGGCAGCACCTACAGCCGCGCCGTGGCGCTGATCCGGGGCGAGCATCCGGACCTGCTGCGCCTCGCCTGCATCCACGAGGAGCTGGCGCAGGGCATGGGCCTCGCCAATGACAGCCCCCAGGCCCGCCCCTCGATCTTCAACGATGACGAGGAGTTCGGCCTGCTGACCAAGCATGACGAGCTGTTGCTCAAGATGCTTTACGATCGGCGCATGCGGCCGGGGATGAGCGCCGTCGAGGCGGCGCCGATCGCCCGCGACATCGCGGCGGAACTCTTGGGCGGCAACGTCTGAGCGCAACACGGGAGACGACCATGGGCATTCTCGACTTTCTCTCCGGCCAGTTCATCGACGTCATCCACTGGACCCAGGACGACCGCGACACTATGGTCTGGCGCTTCGAGCGCGAAGGCCACGAGATCAAGTACGGCGCCAAGCTGACGGTGCGCGAAGGCCAGGCGGCGGTCTTCGTGCATGAGGGCCAGCTCGCGGATGTGTTCAAGCCCGGTCTCTACATGCTCGAGACCAACAACATGCCGATCATGACCTCGCTGCAGCATTGGGACCATGGCTTCCGCTCGCCGTTCAAGTCCGAGGTATATTTCGTCAACACCACCCGGATCACCGACCGCAAATGGGGCACCAAGAACCCGGTGATGTGCCGGGACCCCGAATTCGGCCCGGTGCGGTTGCGCGCCTTCGGCTCCTACGCGATGCGGGTCAAGGATCCGGCCCTGTTCCTGCGCGAGATCGTCGGCACCGATGGCGAGTTCACGACCCAGGAGATTTCCTACCAGATCCGCAACATCGTGGTGCAGGAGGTGAGCCGGGTGCTCGCAGGCTCGGGGATCCCGGTGCTCGACATGGCGGCCAACACCGGCGATCTCGGCAAGGTCGTGCGCGACGCCATCTCGCCCGTGGTGGCGCAATACGGCCTCGAGATCCCCGAATTCTACGTCGAGAACATCTCGCTCCCCGACGCGGTGGAGCGCGCGCTCGACAAACGCACCTCGATGGGGATCGTCGGCAATCTGGGCCGCTTCGGCCAGTATTCCGCCGCCGAGGCGATGACCACCGCCGCCGCCAACCCCTCCGGCACCATGGGGGCGGGCATGGGCTTCGGCATGGGCATAGTCGCGGGACAAGGGCCGTGGGGCCCGATGCCCGGCCAGCCGCAGGCCCAGGCGCCGCAGGCCGCGCCGCCACCACCGCCGCCCGCCGAGCATGTCTGGCACCTCGCGGTGAACGGCGAGGTCACCGGACCCTTCTCCAAGGCGCGGCTCGGGCGGATGGTCACCGAGGGCGCCTTCAACCGCGACACCCTCGTCTGGACCGCCGGGCAGGATGGCTGGAAACCGGCCGAGGATGTGGACGAGCTGGCGCAGCTCTTCACCGTGATGCCGCCACCGCCGCCGCCCGCCCCGTGAGCCGGACATGACGGATCTGGCCGACCCCGCGCCCGGCGCGCCCAGCGGCGTGGTCGAGGAGCACCGTTTCCCCTGCCCGGTCTGCGGCAGCGACATGCATTACGCCCCGGGCACTACCGAGCTGGCCTGCACCCATTGTGGCCACCGCGAGGCGATCGCGTCGCGGCCCGACCCCGAGGCTACGCGCGAGATCGACTTCGAGAGCGCCCGACGCGGCGACGTGCCGGTCTCCGAGATCGAGGAGACCCGGGTCGCTTCCTGCCCCAATTGCGGGGCGCAGGTGGAGTTCGCGCCCGGCACCCACGCCACCCGCTGCCCCTATTGCGACACGGCAGTGGTCGCCGACACCGGCACCCATCGCCACATCAAGCCCCGCGCCCTGCTGCCCTTCGAGGTCGACGAGGCCCGCGCGCAGAAGGCCCTGACCGAGTGGCTCGGCAGCCTGTGGTTCGCGCCGAACGGGCTCAGGCAGTACGCGCGCAAGGGGCGGCGGATGAACGGCATCTACGTGCCGTTCTGGACCTTCGACGCGGCCACTCAGACCGAGTATCGCGGCCAGCGCGGCGATACATACTACGTCACCCGCACCGTGATGCGCGACGGCAAGCCCACCCAGGTGAGCGAGCCGCGCATCCGCTGGCGCCGGGTGCGCGGGCGCGTCGCGCGCTTCTTCGACGACATTCTCGTGCTCGGCTCGAAATCCCTGCCCAAGGCCCATACCGACGCGCTCGGGCCTTGGGACCTGCCTGCGCTCACCCCATACCGGCCGGAATACGTGGCGGGCTTCATGGCCGAGGGCTACCAGGTCGAGCTCGACGCGGCCTATGCCGAGGCGCGGCAGATCATGGAGGACGTGATCCGCACCGATGTGCGCCGCGACATCGGCGGCGACCAGCAGCGGATCGACGACATGAACACCCAGGTGAGCGATGTCACCTTCAAGCATGTCCTGCTGCCGGTATGGACCGCCGCCTACCGCTACCGCGGCCAGAGCTATGCCTTCGTGGTCAATGCCCGCTCGGGCAAGGTGCAGGGCGCGCGGCCCTACTCCAAGTGGAAGATCGCGATCGCGGTCCTCCTGGCGCTGATCGTGGCGGCGATCCTCGGCTATTTCGGCTATCTCAACCAGTAACCACGCTTGCACGACCCGGCGTCAGGCGGCATTGTCCGCGCCGATCCAGACGCCTCCAAGACCCGGAAGGAAACCCGATGATCCTCGCCTGCGGCGAAGCCCTGATCGACATGCTGCCCCGTCGCACCGAAGCGGGCGAAACCGCCTTCGCGCCCTATGCCGGCGGCGCGGTGTTCAACACCGCCATCGCCATGGGCCGTCTCGGCGCGCCCACCGGGTTCTTCTCGGGCATCTCCTCGGACATGTTCGGCGACATCCTGCGCCAGACGCTCGAAGCCTCGCGGGTCGACACCTTCCCGGCGCATATCTCGGACCGGCCGACAACGCTCGCTTTCGTCAAACTGAACGACGGTCATGCCACCTACAACTTCTACGACGAGAACACCGCCGGACGGATGCTGTCCGAGGACGACCTGCCCGAGCCGGGCGCCGAGGCGCTGTTCTTCGGTGGCATCTCCCTTGTGGTCGAGCCCTGCGGTGCCGCCTACGAGGCTTTGCAGGCGCGCGAAGCACCGACCCGCGTCACCATGATCGACCCGAACATCCGCCCCTCCTTCATCCGCGACGAGGCGGCCTATCGTGCCCGGCTTGAGCGGATGATCGCGCGCGCCGACATCGTGAAGGTCTCGGACGAGGACCTGCACTGGATCGAGGGCACGGGCGAGACCGCCGATCTGGCGCGCAAGATGCTCGCCAAGGGACCTAAGCTGGTCTGCATCACCGAGGGCTCGAAGGGTGCCACCGGCTACACCGCCGAGCACACGGTCAGCGTGGCCTCCCAGCGGGTCGAAGTGGCCGATACGGTCGGCGCGGGTGATACCTTCAACGCCGGCGTGCTGGTCAGCCTCGAGCGCGCGGGGCTGCTCAACAAGGCGGACATCGCCACGCTCGACGAAGACGAGATCCGCAACGCGCTCAGCCTCGGCGCCAAGGCCGCCGCGATCACCGTGAGCCGCGCGGGCGCCAACCCGCCCTGGGACCACGAGCTTTGAGGGCACTGGTCCAGCGCGTCAGCGAGGCCAGTGTCAGCGTCGATGGCGAGGTGGTGGGTCGCTGTGGGCCGGGGCTTCTGGTCCTGGCCTGCGCGATGCAGGGCGATACCGACACCCTGCCCGCGAAGATGGCGGCCAAGATCGCCAAGCTCAGGATCTTTCGCGACGAGGCTGGGCGGATGAACCGCTCGCTGCTTGATACGGGCGGCAGCGCCTTGGTCGTGAGCCAGTTCACGTTGGCCGGCGACACCCGCACCGGCAACCGCCCCGGTTTCTCGACCGCGGCGGCGCCCGAGATCGGCGAACGCCTCTACCTAGCCTTGGCCGAGGAGCTGCGTGCGCTGGACGTACCGGTGGAGACCGGCCGCTTCGGCGCCGACATGAAGGTGGCGCTGGTCAATGAGGGGCCGGTGACCATCCCGCTGGAGATCACCGGCTGAACCGCCTCAGCAGGGTTGGGCCATCACCAGCACCCAGACCGGTCCCTTGGCGCTTTGGGCGATGCCCACGCCGAACTCCTGCGCCCGATCGAGCTCCATCACCTTGCGATGGCCGGGCGAGCCCTGCCAGCCGGTGATGATCTGGTTGGGACGGGGGTAGCCCCAGGCGAGATTCTCGCCGCTGACGCCGGCGCAATAGCCGGTACGCTCCACCCGGACCCGGTGATTCGAGCCGTCGCTGCCGCGGTGGCCGAACTGGCCGGTGCGGGCGAGGTCGCAGGCCTGAACCTGAGCGGCGCGGGACAGGGCGGGGTCATGCGACACCCGGCCGAGGCCCCGCGAGGCGCGGAACGCGTTGAGTCCCGAGGCGACGCTGGTCGCCTTGCTGTTGGCATCGGCCGGCAATGCGCAGCCAGCGGTCGAAGCGGCGGCAGGGGCGGCGTCGAAGACGGGGATCGCGGGCACAAGCCCGAGCACGGGCAGCGCGGCAAGGGCCGCGGCCTTCAGGGTCTTTTTCATCTGCTCTCCTCAAGCGCGTTTTTTTGCTAGTTCGCAAAAGGAACGTGGCAAGAGCAAGGCGAGAGGAAATTGAGGATAGGGTTTGCGCGATCATCCGCGCGTCCCCGCAAGAAGCCTGAGCGGCAAGCTGCCTGCGAACAGCGTCACGGCGACGCAGACAATGGAGGGGCCGACCGGCGTGTCGAGCCACAGCGCCACCCATAGCCCGCCCAGCGCCGAAAGTGCCGCGGCGCCCCCCGCAAGCACCGCCATCGCCTCCGGCGTACGTGCGGCGCCGCGCGCCGCGGCCGCGGGAATCACCAGGAGCGCGGTGATCAGCAGCGCGCCGACCACCTTGATCGCTACCGCGACCACCGCTGCGAGCAGCAAGGTCAGCACCAGCGCCTCACGACGCGGCGCGATTCCCGAAGCATGGGAGAGGTCGGGCGACAGCGTCGCGGTGAGCAGCCGCCGCCAGCGCCAGGCCAGCACCCCCGCCACGAGCACCGCGCCGCCCCAGATCCAGGCAAGATCGCTCCGTGTCACGGTCAGCACATCCCCGAACAGGTATAGCTCGAGATCCACCCGAACGCCGCCGGTCAGCGCCACTGCGACGAGGCCCGTGGCCAGCGCCCCGTGCGACAGCACCCCGAGCACCGTGTCATGGGCGAGGCCACGCCCGGACAGCGCATGCACCGCCAGCGCCATCGCCAGTGCCGTGCCGAGCACGCCGGGGAACACCGCCATCCCCTGCCCCAGCGCAAGCGCCACCCCGAGAATCGCGGCATGGCTCGTCGCGTCGCCGAAATAGGCCATGCGCCGCCACACCACGAAGCAACCCAAGGGACCAGCGGCCAAGGCGGTGCCAAGCGCGGCGAGCCCCGCACGGATCAGGAAATCATCGAGCATGTCAGCCTTCGGCGTGGGAATGGTGGTGATGGTGATGCGCAGCGCCGCCAGCCTCGTGCGCATGGTCGTGCTCGTGCCGGTAGAGCGCCAGCTGGCCACCGGTGCCGGTGCCGAACAGCTCGCGCCAGGCCGGGGCGGCGGTGACTACCTCGGGCGTGCCCTCGCAGCAGACATGGCCGTTCAGGCAGATCACCCGGTCGGTGGCCGACATCACCACGTGCAACTCATGGCTCACCATCAGCACCGCGCAGCCCAGATCGCGCCTGAGCGCCGCGATCCGGCGATAGAAGGCCGCCTGGCCGGGCTGATCGAGGCCTTGGGTCGGCTCATCGAGGATGAGAATCTGCGGTCGGTTCAGCACGGCGCGCGCCAGCAGCACACGCTGGAACTGCCCACCCGAGAGCGCCGCCATCTGCCGCCCCTCGAGGCCGGTCGCGCCGGACTGCTCCAGCGCGGCGGCTGCGTCGGCGTCCGAGACTCGATGCGGCAGGTCCAGAAAGCGCCGCACGGTGATTGGCAGCGAGGCGTCGAGCACGAGGCTTTGCGGCACGTAGCCGATGCGCAGCCCCCGCGCGCGATGCACCCTGCCCCGGCGCGGCGCGAGTGCCCCGATCAGCAGGCGCAGCAGCGTGCTCTTGCCCGAGCCGTTCGGCCCGACCAACGTTACGATCTCCCCCGGCGCGACCGAGATTGAGACATCGCGCAAGACCGGTGCGGCGCGCGGACCGAATTCGAGCCCGGTCGCAGAGAGCAGCGCGTTCATGCCGAACGCTCCTGGCAGGCGGGGCACAGGCCCTCGGCCTCGACCACCACCCGCTCGATGGCAAAGCCCGCCTCGGCGGCCGGGCGATCGAGCCCGCCCGCCCCCTGCATCTCGGCCACCGCGCCGCAGCCACGACAGATCAGGAACGCCGGTGCATGGTCGGCACCGGGTCGGGCGCAGGCGACATAGGCCGAAAGCCTTTCGATCCGGTGCGCCAGGCCGTGATCGACCAGGAATCCCAGTGCGCGGTACGCCACCGGCGGCTTCGAACCGAGGCCCTCGGCATCGAGCCGGGCCAGCACGTCATAGGCGCCCATCGCCGCGTGCCCTTCGAGCAGGATCTCCAGGACACGGCGGCGCAGCGGCGTGAGCCGCGCGCCATCGGCCGCGCAGCGCGCCTCGGCGACGTCGAGCGCGCCTCGGATGCAGGCGGCATGATCGCCGCAGGCGAATCCGGCTCCGTTCATGCGCTGCTCCTTCTTGCCGGCCGCTTCTTGACCATTTGTTACGTTATAACATAGCTCGTAGCTCCCGATTCCCGCAGGCTCAAGAGGCTTTCATGCGCTGCACCGTCCCCACCGCCGTCGCGACAATCCTTCTGGCCGGCCAAGCTCTGGCCGAGGTGCCCCGCGTCGTGACCGATACCGCGCCGGTGCACAGCCTCGTGGCCCGGGTCATGCAGGGGGTCGGCACGCCCGACCTGCTGCTGCCGCCCGGCGGCTCGCCACATGATGCGAGCCTGCGCCCCTCGGATGCGCGACGGCTGTCGGAGGCGGAGCTGATCATCTGGACGGGGCCGGATTTCCTGACATGGCTCGAAGAAAGCCTGACCGCGCTCGCACCCGAAGCGCAGCGCTTGGCACTGCTCGAAACCGATGGCTGGACGCGACTGCCGCTGCGCGAGGATCCCGCTTTCGAAACCGAGGGGCATGACGATCACGGCGAGGCAGACGAAGAGGCGGAGCACGCATCGCATGATGCCTCCGGCGCAACCGATCCGCACGCCTGGCTCGACCCCGAGGTGGCAGCGGCCTGGAGCGAAGCCATCGCCGAAACCCTCGCCGCCGCGGATCCGGAGAACGCCGAACTCTACCGCGACAACGCCGAGGCGGCGATCACGGCGGATGCCGAGATGACGGCCCGGATCACGGAGCGGCTGGCGCCGCTCGCGGGTCGCCCCTACCTCGTTGCGCATGACGCCTACCAGTATTTCGAGACGCGCTTCGGCCTGCCCGCTGCCGGTGCGCTGGCGCTGTCCGACGCTTCGGCCCCGGGGCCCGCGCGGATCGCAGCGCTGCGCGAAATGGTCGAGGCAGGCGGCATCACCTGCGTGCTGACCGATCCGGAGACGGCGCCCGATCTGGTCGCTCTGCTGCGCGAGAACAGCGACGCCGCCACCGCGGCGACCGACCCCGATGCGCTCGGGCTGGAGCCGGGCCCCGACCTCTATCCGGCACTGATGGAAGGGCTGGCGGCGGCCTATGAGGACTGTCTCGGCTAGGCGGCGCTGAGGCTGACCGTGACGCGGTTGCGGCCGGTCCGCTTGGCCGCGTAGAGCGCCGCGTCGGCGCGCCGCATCAGCGCTTCGGCCGCCATGTCCGGCGCGGCCCCGGCTGGCCCCGGCCCCAGCGCCACCCCGACCGAGACGGTCACGACCTGCAGGGAGGCGTGGCCCGACCCTCCAATGTCGAACGGTCGTTCGCGAATCCGGCGGCGCAGCCGCTCGGCCGCGCGGCGCGCCTGGTCGAGCGTGGCGTCGGGCATCGCCACCAGAAACTCCTCCCCACCGATCCGCGCAATCAGGTCGGCGGGACGCAGCCCGTCCCGCAGCCGTGCCGCAACCTGCGCCAGAACCGCATCTCCGGCAGCGTGGCCATGCCGGTCGTTGACTGCCTTGAACAGGTCGATGTCGAGCAACATCACCGCGAGCGGCCGGTCGCGCCTCCGGGCCTCGGTGATCAGCCGGGCGAGATGCGGCAGAGCATAACGGCGGTTCCACAATCCGGTCAGCGCGTCGGTCAACGCGGCCTCCAGCCCGTGCCGCTCGGTGGCACGCAGCCGATCTGCGAGCGTCTTGCGGTGCAGCAGGCGACGCGCCCGGAAACCGATCTCGGCCTCCGTCACCGCCGCGGGGACTATGTCGTCCGCGCCCAGATCGAGCAGCATCGCCGCTTCGCGCCCCGGCTCGGGAAGCAGCACGAGCTGCGCCGCGCGGCGGGTCGCGGAGCGGCTGCGCAGCTCGGCGACGATCCGGAACAGCTCGCGCGAGGGAGCACCAGCCGCTCGCAGCGCGGCACCGTCGATCACGAACAGATCCTCCTCGCGACTGGCGGCGGCGAATGGCCCCTGCGGCCCCACGCGGCGCGGCGCGCAGAACAGATCGCGCGCGTCCACTAGTGTTCCCTGCACCCTGTCAGGCGCGATCAGGGTCGTGCGCGGCCGGGACGTGAAGCCGGGCGCCGCCTCCGAGAAGCCCAGCATCCGATGCGTCGCCTCGCGCCGCGCCAGCTCTTCGAGCGTATCGCGGGCCCGCATCAGGTTGCGAATCCGCGCCTGCATCAGCGCCGATGAGACCGGAGCCTCGGCCACCTCGTCCGCGCCGGCCTCTAGCAAGGCGAGCCGGGTCGCACCCGCCGCCCAGTGCCCCTGCACCACCACCGGCAGCCGTTCACCTCCCGGCATCGCCCGCAATCGGGCGAGAAAGGCGGTGATCTCCTTAGGTCCGGTGTCACCCACCGGCAGCTCGGCCAGCACGAGGTCGACGCCCGGGTCAGGCAACCGGGCCAGAATGCCCTCGAAACCCGGACAGAAGTCACACTCGAAACCAGCGTCGACCAGAGCCCGGCCCTGCTGCGCCGCCTCCGTTGCGATTCGACCAGTGATCAGGATACGACCCGACATGCAGATGTCCTTGTTCGGGCCAGCGGCCCGCTTCCGGGCCCAGCGCCCACTCCCGCCATCGAGGGTCGGAAAGAATGGTTAACAAATGCTTGCAAAACACCGGGGAGCGGTCGGCATGAAGCGGGAACAGGCCGAAGTGATCGCGCTGCAGGCGCTGGGCTGGCTTGCCGCCAATGACGAGCTCTGGCCGGTATTTCTCGGCTCCTCCGGCGCGGCGGCCGAAGACCTGCGTGATCGGGCAGGCGAAGCCGAGTTCCAGGCCTCGGTGCTCGAATTCCTGACCATGGATGATGGCTGGGTCACCGCCTTCTGCGACGGGGCGGGGTATGAGTATGACGCGCCGCACACGGCGATGCTGGTGCTGGCAGGGCCGTCCCGGATGAACTGGACATGACCCCGCGCGCGCTGATCTTCGACAAGGACGGCACGCTGTTCGACTTTCAGGCGACCTGGGGCCTCTGGTCGCGCGGCCTGATCCTGGCCGAGGCGGAGGGCAATACGGCGCGCGCCACATCCATCGCCACGGCGCTCGGCTACGACTTGGCTTCGGGACGCTTTCTGCCCGACAGCCCGGTCGTCGCGTCGACCCCGGGCGAGATCGCCGACGTGATGCTGCCGCATCTGCCGGGCACCAACCGCGCGACGCTGGTCGCGCGCATGAACGCCCGTGCGGCCCGGGCGCCGCAGGTCGAGGCGGTGCCGCTTCTCCCGCTGTTCGAACGGCTCGCCGCACGGGGACTTGGCTTCGGCCTCGTGACTAACGACGCCGAAGCTCCCGCGCGTGCGCATCTGGGGGTGGCGGGGCTGACCGAGGTCTTCGGCTTCATCGCCGGAGCCGATAGCGGATACGGGGCCAAGCCCGGTCCCGGCCAGCTCCTGTCCTGCGCGCGGGCGCTGGGCCGGCTCCCCGCCGAATGCGCGATGATCGGCGACAGCCTGCACGACCTGCATGCGGCCCGTGCGGCCGGGATGCGGGCGATCGCGGTGCTGACCGGCCCGGCGCCGCGCCATGTCCTCGAACCCCATGCCGATGCGGTTCTGGACGACATCGGAGGTCTGCCGGACTGGCTCGACAGTTTGCTCACGAAGGCGTGATCGCATCGGCTGCAACCCGGCGCATCGTGCTGCCGTGTCTGCTGGCGTCACGAGGGGGCACGGACGCCCCCCGAACCGTCAGGGAGACGACAAGATGAACCTCAAGGCCCTTATCGCAGGCACCGCCCTCGCCCTCACCTCCACGGTCGCGCTGGCCGAGACCCACGCCGAGACCGGCAACCCGATGGTCGGCGGCGCGCCCATGTTCCCCGAGAAGAACATCGTCGAGAACGCCGTGAACTCGGCCGATCACACCACCCTCGTCGCCGCCGTTCAGGCCGCGGGCCTGGTCGAGACGCTGTCGGGCGAAGGCCCCTTCACCGTCTTCGCGCCGACCAACGCTGCCTTCGAAGCGCTGCCGGCCGGTTCGGTCGAAGACCTGCTCAAGCCGGAGAACAAGGATCGCCTGACCGAAATCCTCACCTGCCACGTGGTCGCGGCCAACGCGATGTCGGACGCGATCTCGGGCATGATCGCCGATGATGGCGGCATGCACGAAGTCGAGACCGTCGGCGGCTGCAAGTTCATGGTTTCCGAGGGCGAAGACGGCACGATCATGATCACCGACGGTCAGGACCGCACCGCCAACGTCACCGTGGCCGATGTAAAGCAATCGAACGGCGTGATCCACGTGATCGACGGCGTGCTGCTGCCCGCGGTCGAATAATCCCCCCAGGGACAGTCGGCTCTCCCGTGCCGACCCGGCCCGCCGCGACCCCCGCGGCGGGCCTTTTCGTGCCGAACCGCCGCCCGGCGCCACGCGCGGCATCGCGACGCAACCCGGCGGCTCGGTCTTTCAAATTCGGCTCGGCGGGCGCATGTGAGGGTCACACGCCACCGCCCGAGGTTCCCGGATGAGCGAAGACGCCCCACAGTCCCCCACTCCCGAAGAGGAGCGCCCGACCCGGCCCGCGATCCTGCGCGGGTTTCGCCGGCGATGCCCGAATTGCGGCGAGGGCGGCCTGTTCCAGGGCTATCTCAAGGTCGTCGACCGCTGCCCGGTCTGCCGGGAAGAGCTGTATCATCACCGTGCCGATGACGGCCCGGCCTATCTGACGATCCTGATCGTCGGCCACCTGCTGGCCCCGGTGATCCATATCGGCTTCACCCGATTCCGCCCCGAGCCTCTGGTGATGGCAACGGTGCTGACGGTGGCGGCGGTGGCGCTGTCGCTCTACCTGCTGCCGCGCCTGAAGGGGCTGGTGGTCGGCATCCAGTGGGCGCGCCGGATGCACGGCTTCGGCAAGCCGCAGTGAGTTCCGGCGCCGTCCCTATACGAGATGCGGCGACGGTGGTGGTGCTGCGCGAGCGGCCCGAGGGGCCGTCGGTTCTGATGGGACGGCGCGGCGCGCGGGCGGTGTTCATGCCGTCGAAATACGTCTTCCCCGGCGGTGCGCTCGATGCCTGCGATGCCGGAATCGCGGCGATGGCCCAGCTGCCGCCGGAACATGCCGGACGGCTCGGCCCCGGTGCGGCGGCGCTGGCCGCCTGCGCGATCCGCGAATTGTGGGAAGAGACCGGCCAGATCCTCGGCCGGCGTGGCGACTGGCCGGATCCGCCCGCTGGCTGGCGCGGCTTTGCGGCGACCGGTCACCAGCCAGACGCCTCCGCGCTGGTGCCGGTGTTCCGCGCCATAACGCCGCCCGGCCGACCGCGCCGCTTCGACGCGCGGTTCTTCCTCGCGCCGGCAACGGCGCTGGCCAGCGATCCCGACGATTTCGGGCGCGCCGAGGATGAGCTGACCCATCTCCACTGGGTACCGCTGGCGCGGGTCCATGACCTCGACCTGCCCGACATCACCCGGCTGGTCCTGCACGAAGTCGAGGCGCGTCGCGACGATCTCCGGGCCGATCGGCCGCTGCCGTTCTTCAACGGCACGACGGCGGCCGAATCCTTCGATTCTAGCGGTTCGTGACCAGGGCGCCGGTGTCGTAGCCGTTGAAATCGAGCATTTCGCGGGCTGCGCGGGCGCGGTCGACCCCGGCCTGTCCCGGCCGGTCCATGATCCAGCCATAGGCGCCATCCGGCGCACCGATCACCGCGGTACGGAAGTCGTCATCGGTCCAGAGCAGCCACCAGGGCTCGCCCGCGACCACCATGCGCCCGCGCCCGGCCGACGTCACCGGCACCAGCCGCGCCCCGCCCGCACCCGACAGCCGCGCCACGCCAGCGCCCAGGGCGTCGAGCTGCAGCGTCACCCGGTCGTTCGGCGCGAGCGGTCCGCCCGGATAGGCGGCGGCGACGACCCAGTCGCCATTCAGATCGGTCGGGCTGCCACGCAGGCTGGAGGCGATCGGCGCATCCGTGGCCCGGAACACCGGCGCCGTCTCGGGCGGCGGCGCGGCCGCGCCACACGCGGCGAGCAGCGGCAGAAGCGCCCAAGGGCCCCAGCGGGTGGCCCGGCTACCCTGCGTCTTCCGGTTGCGTCCCATCATGCGCCGCTCCCCCTTGTCCCGATCATCAATACGGCATCGGGTGCTGCTTGTGCGCCGTCTCGATCTCGGCCACCACCTCGTCGGACAGCACCACCTCGCGCCCGGCTAGGATCCGCTCGAGCTGCTCCACATTGGTCGCGCCGAAGATCGGGCAGACCGCGAAGGGCCGGGTCCGCTGCCAGGCCAGCGCCATGTGCACCGGGTCGAGGCCATGCTTCTGCGCGATGTCGAGATAGGCCTGCGTCGCGCCGATCACTCGGTCAGTCTTGCGACCACCGAGATTGCCATTGATCCACAGCCGCGAGCCTTCCGGCACGCCGTTTTGATACTTGCCGGTGAGATAGCCGCAGGCCAGCGGCGAATAGGCCAGGAGCAGCACGTCCTCGTTCACGCTCACCTCTGCGAGGTCGGTGTCGTGCAGCCGCGACAGCAGCGAGTACTCGTTCTGGATCGAGGCCACGCGCGGCCCGCCGGTGGCTTCCGCCCGGTCGATCCAGCGGGTGGTGCCCCAGGCGGTTTCGTTCGACAGGCCGAAGGCACGGATCTTGCCCTCGGCTACCAGATCCTTGAGCGTCGCCAGAACGCCGTCCATGTGATCGCGGGTGCGTGCCGGGTCCTGCCCCGAGGGGTCGTAGTTCCAGTACTGCCGGAAATGGTAATGGCCGCGCTCGGGCCAGTGCAGCTGGTAGAGGTCGATCACGTCGGTCTTCAGCCGCCGCAGCGATCCCTCGACGATCTCGCGCAGGTTGGCGCCGTCATAGCCCTTGCCGTCGCGGGCCCAGCCGGGATTCGGACCGGCGGCCTTGGTGGCGATCTTGTAGCGGTCGCGCTTGCCGCTCTTCTCGATCCAGTTGCCGATGAACTCCTCGGTGCGGCCCACCGTCTCGGCCTTGACCGGGTTCACGGGATACATCTCGGCCGCGTCGAGGAAGTCGATCCCCGCCTCGAGCGCCATGTCGAGCTGGCGATGTGCGTCGTCCTCGGGGGTCTGGCTGCCATAGGTCATCGTGCCCAGGCACCATTCGCTGACCTCAATGCCGCTGCGGCCAAGGGGGATCTTCTTCATGTCGGGGCCTTCCGTGATCTCCGGGCCGGGCGTCACGCCCGGTCCGCGAGGCGAAGAGGTAGGCCGCCATGCGGGCAACGGCAAGCGGGCAGGCACTGGCATCGGCGGCGCGCGCCCGCTACAGGGGGCGCGGACGCAGCGAAGGACGCACGCATGGCACGGCATCTCATCACCTCGGCCATCCCCTACATCAACGGGATCAAGCATCTGGGCAACCTGGTGGGCAGCCAGCTCCCGGCCGATCTCTACGCCCGCTACCAGCGCGGGCGCGGCCACGAGGTGCTGTTCCTGTGCGCGACCGACGAGCACGGCACCCCGGCCGAGCTGGCTGCCGCCAAGGCAGGCAAGCCGGTGGCCGAATACTGCGCCGAGATGCACGAGACCCAGGCCGAGATCGCGCGCGGCTTCCGGCTGTCCTTCGACCATTTCGGTCGCTCGTCCAGCCCTCAGAACCATCGGCTGACCCAGCATTTCGCCGCCCGCCTCGACGCGGCCGGGCTGATCGAGGAGCGGGTCGAGACGCAGATCTACTCCAAGGCCGACGGCCGCTACCTGCCGGATCGCTACATCGAGGGCACCTGCCCCAATTGCGGCTTCGAAAGCGCACGTGGCGACCAGTGCGACAACTGCACCAAGCAGCTCGATCCCGTTGACCTGATCGAGCCGCGCTCGGTGATCTCGGGCTCCACCGATCTGGAGCCGCGCGAAACCAAGCACCTCTATCTCAAGCAGAGCGGCATGCGCGGCGAGCTGCAGGACTGGATCGATTCCAAGGCCGACTGGCCGATCCTGACCACCTCGATCGCCAAGAAATGGCTCAATGACGGCGACGGCCTGCAGGACCGCGGCATCACCCGCGACCTCGACTGGGGCATCCCGGTGAAGAAGGGCGACGCGGACTGGCCCGGCATGGAGGGCAAGGTCTTTTACGTCTGGTTCGACGCGCCGATCGAATACATCGCCTGCGCGCAGGAATGGGTCGATGCCGGCAAGTGTGCGGATTGGGAGCGCTGGTGGCGCACCGACCGCGGCGCCGACGACGTCCGCTACACTCAGTTCATGGGCAAGGACAACGTACCGTTCCACACGCTCTCCTTCCCGGCGACCATCCTCGGCTCGGGCGAGCCGTGGAAGCTCGTCGATTACATCAAGTCGTTCAACTACCTGAACTATGATGGCGGCCAGTTCTCGACCTCGCGCGGTCGCGGCGTGTTCATGGACCAGGCGCTCGAGGTGCTGCCCTCGGATTACTGGCGCTGGTGGCTGCTGAGCCATGCGCCCGAAAGCTCCGACGCCGAGTTCACCTGGGAGAACTTCCAGCAATCGGTGAACAAGGACCTCGCCGACGTGCTCGGCAACTTCGTCAGCCGCGTCACCAAGTTCTGCCGCTCCAAGTTCGGCGAGGAAGTCCCCGCGGGCGGCGCCCATGGCGCGCGCGAGGACGCGCTGATCGCCGATCTGGAGCGCCGGGTGCGCGCCTATGAAGGCCACATGGACGCGATCGAGGTGCGCAAGGCCGCGGCCGAGCTACGCGCGATCTGGGTGGCGGGCAACGAGTACCTGCAGGATGCGGCGCCTTGGGCCACCTTCAAGACCGAGCCCGAGACCGCCGCGATGCAGATCCGTCTCGCGCTCAACCTGATCCGGCTCTACGCGGTGCTCTCCGCGCCGTTCATCCCCGATGCGAGCGCGCAGCTCCTCGAGGCGATGAAGACCGAGGACGACGCCTGGCCCGGCGACATCGGCGCGGCGCTTCAGACGCTGTCGGTGGGTCATGGCTTCGCGGTGCCTGACGTCACCTTCCGCAAGATCACCGACGAGGAACGAGCGGAGTGGCAGGAGCGCTTCGCCGGCACTCGCGGCTGAGCCACGCGGAAATTCGACGCCTAGGGAAAGATTGGGCTGGATCGGTCACGTGCAAGTTGCGCTAGTCTGGCGTGGCAAGCCAGGAGCGACCGATGAGCAAGCCCCTTCGACGGATCCCGACCACCCGCGGCGTCCTCGCGCCGCCTGACCCCTTCGGAGCGTTCGGCTGGACCTCCTGGGGGTCGGTGCTGGCGGGGGCCGTGATCGGGCTGGCGCTGATGCTGCCGTTGATGCTGCTGTGGCGCGGTCTCGCGGGCGTCCTTCCAGGGCCCGCGGGTTTCTGGTCCGCCCTCCTGCCTCTGCCCGCCCTCTGGGCCGCGGGCTGGGCCGCCGCGACGTTGTCGGGCGCACCCCGACGCCGCATCGCCGCGCTGCACGGGATCTGCGCCTGGGCCCTGCTTGCCATGGTCGTGACCGCCGCTACGGTCTTCGCCCCCGCCCTGGTCGAACGCGCGGTGCCGGAATTCCGCGGCCTCGCCGCGGCGCCGAAGAACGATCTGGTGCTCGGCGTTCTGGCATTGGCGGGGCTGTTCGCCGCCGCGCTGGGCGGCAGCCTCGGCGGACCGGCCGCAGAGGACTGATCAGCGTCCCTCGATCAATTCCAACTCGACCTCCCGCAGGCGGCCGCCGCGCGACAGCGTCACCGTGACCGCCTCGCCCGCACGCCGCCGATCGACCAGCGCCAACAGATCGTCGAGGTTTTCCACCGGCGTCCCGTCAATCGCCACCACCACGTCGCCGGGCAACAGCCGCCCGCGCGCCACCCGCGCCGGCTCGACCCCCGCCCGGGCCGCCTGTGACCCCGGCGCCACCTCGAGCACCAGCGCCCCCGACAGCCCCTGCCGGTTGACCGCCGCATTGATCCGCGCGTCGAAGCCCAGGCCCAGCGAAGGCGGGCTGTAGCGCCCGGTCTCGATCAGCTGCGGCACCACCCGCGCCACGGTCGCCACCGGCACCGCGAAGCCGATCCCGGCGCTGGCGCCCGAAGGAGAGAAGATCGCGGTGTTGACGCCGACGAGGCGCCCACGCGCATCGAGCAGCGGGCCGCCGGAATTGCCGGGATTGATCGCGGCGTCGGTCTGGATCAGCCCGCGGATAGCGCGCCCGCCATCACCCGGCAGCTCGCGGTCCAGCGCCGAGACGATGCCGGTGGTCAGCGTCCAGTCGAGCCCGAACGGGTTGCCGATCGCCAGCACCGACTGCCCGACCTCCAGCCCCTCGCCCGCCTCGGGGCGCGGCAGCGGCGCGGGCAGATCCTGGCCCTCGATCCTCAGCACCGCGAGATCATGCGTCGGGTCGCGGCCGATCACCCGTGCCTCGAGCGAACGGCCATCGGCGAGCTGCACGACGGCGCGGCTCGCGCGCTGGATGACATGGTCGTTGGTGACGACGTGGCCGGCCGCGTCCCACAGGAAACCCGAACCTGAGCCGAGAGGCGTCTCGCCGGTGCGACGGGTGAAGGGATCGACGACCCGGGTCCGAGTGGTGATCGCCACCACGCTGTCACGGGCGGCGCGGAACACCGCGATGGTCCGCGACTCTTCGGGCTCGAGACTGGCCGGCCCGGGCGGGAGGGCGGCTGGCGGCGCGGGCTCGGGCGTGGCGGCGAAACGCCCGGCAAGGAAGGCCGCAACGAGCAGCAGGGTCAGCAGAGCCCCCGCGAGACTGGCGCGCATTCTGGTCCCCCCATTCGACGTTGCCGCTACACCGGCACGGGCTAAGTGGTCTCCAAACCCCGTCCATCCAGCGGACGGCCTCAATTTTCATGGGAGTTACCCCTTGCGATACGTGCTTTCCACCCTTTTCGCGCTGGGCCTCGGTGCCGGTTCCGCCGCAGCCGCCACTTGCGGCAACGACGCCTCGGGCTTCGAACGCTGGAAACAGGAATTCGCCGCCGAGGCAGCGGCGCAGGGCGTCGGACAGGCCGGTCTGAACGCGCTGGCTCAGACCAGCTACGCCCAGCGCACCATCAATGCCGACCGCAACCAGAAGAGCTTCAACTACTCGCTCGACAAGTTCTTGCAGGTGCGCGGTGCCGACACGATCGTCGCGCAGGGCCGCAAGAAGCTCGCCTCCAATCCCGGCTTCTGGCAGAGCCTTGAGAGCCAGTACGGCGTGCCGGCGGGCGTGCTGATCGCGATCCACGGCATGGAAACCGGCTTCGGTAATTTCATGGGCGATTCGAACGTGCTCTCGGCGATCGCGACGCTGGCCTATGACTGCCGCCGGTCCGACTTCTTTTCACAGCATGCTCTGGCCGCGTTGATGCTGGTCGATCGCGGCGCGGTCTCCCCCGACTCGATCGGGGCGATGCATGGGGAGCTGGGCCATACCCAGTTCCTGCCCGGCAACATCCTGCGCTACGGCGTCGACGGCGATGGCAACGGTCGGATCGACCTGACCAACCTGACCGACGCCATGGCCTCGACCGCCAACTACCTGCGGCAGAAGGGCTGGCAGCCCGGCGCCGGCTACCAGGAAGGGCAGCCGAACTTCCGGGTGATCCAGGAATGGAACGCCGCCGGCGTCTATCAGAAGGCGATCGCGCTGATGGCGGCCCGCATCCAGGGCTGACCCGGCGGTTCCGCGCAGGCGGGCCGGCGCTCAGGCGTCGGCCCCGTCCGGCTCCCACGCCGCAAGCCAATCGCGGGCCATGGCCAGCGCCGCCTCGACCTGCGCGTTCAGTGCCTCCACCTCCGCCGTCGTGCATCGCTGCGGCGCCCGGCGCTCGATCCGGCCAAGGCTCTGGACCGGACCCGCCAGCGCCAGCATCGCCGCACCACCGCGCAGCTTGTGCGCCACCGCCACGACGTCATCTTCAGCCTCGATCAGTCCCGCCAGCACGGGACGGGCCTCGTGCCATTCGCGCTCGAAACCGTCGAGCGCCGCCCCGATCCGCTCGGCACCCAGCATCTCGACCACTTCCTCGAAATCATCCGAATCCACCAGCGCGCCGACCGGCATCGGATCGGGAGGACAATCCGGTATAGCTCCGCGCGACTCGCCGCGCGTACCGATCCCGTCGAGGATGCGCCGGATCACCGGCAGGCGCAGCGGCTTGGCATAGACCTCGCTCATGCCGGCCTTGACGCCTGCGGCGCGGGCCTCTGCGGTGCCATGCGCGGTCAGTCCGATGACCGGTGGTCGACGATCGGCCGGGAAGCTGTCGCGGATCGCCTGCGCGGCTTCGATACCGCCCATCACCGGCATCTCGAAATCCATCAGCACCAGGTCGAAATGCTCGGCCCGCAGCCGCTCCAGCCCCTTCGCCCCGTTCGAGGCCTCGGAGACGATGTGACCGAGTTGCTGGAGCATGCCGCGCAGCACCATCCGGTTGACCGCGTTATCCTCGATCACGAGCACCGACAGCGCCGATCCGGGCGTCGCGGGTTCGGGGATCGGCTCGGGTGCCTCCAGCGGCGGGGCAATCTGGGGCAGTGGCAGCCACAGCCGGAAAGTGCTGCCCTCGCCCGGGACGCTGGAGACGGTGATGTCGCCCGACATCATCCGCGCCAGCCGCCGTGAAATGGCAAGGCCAAGCCCGTCGGAGCGCCCCTGCCGCCCTTCCGGGCGGGCCCGGGTCACGAACTCGGCGAAGACCCGTTCGAGGTCGGCTTCGGCGATGCCGATGCCGGTATCGCGCACCGTGATTTCGATCCCGGTTTCCGCAAGGCGAAGCGACACGGTGATGCCACCGCGCTCGGTGAACTTGATGGCGTTACCAATCAGGTTGGTGACGACCTGCGCGACGCGGTTCGGGTCGCCCTCGAACCAGGCGCCGAGATCGGTCTCATCGGCATCGAGGTCGAGCGGCAGATCCTTTTCGGCCGCGAGCGGGCGCAGCACCGAGATCAGGCGCTGCAGCATCGGGCCAGGCGCGAAGGCCACGTTCTCGATTCGCTCCTCGCCGGTTTCGATGCGGGTGATATCGAGCGACTCGTTGACCAGCTGCAGCAGGATTTCGGCGGAGGCGAGAGCGACGCCGACCTGACGCCGCTGGTCGGGGCTCAGCGCGGTGGTGTTGAGAAGGTCGAGCACCCCCATGATGCCGTTGAGCGGGGTGCGCATCTCGTGGCTCATCACCGACAGGAAGCGCGACTTGGCGCGGTCGGCCCGTTCGGCGGTGTCGCGAGCCGCGATCAGCCGCGCCTGGCTCGCCTTGAGATCGGTGATATCGCGCAGATAGCCGATGAAGACTGGCGCTTCCGGACCCTCGACATGGGTCATCACCGCCTCGATCGGGAACAGCTCGCCATTGCGTCGCCGCGCCACCAGTTCGACCCGGCCGGCGCCGATCAGGTATTCCCGGCCAGTCGCAGCAAAGGTGCGGATCCGCTCCTCGAAGATCTCGCGCCGCTCCACCGGTACCAGCGTGTCGCGCACCTTCCGGCTCAGGATTTCGGATTTGCGCCAACCGAACATCTCCTCGGCGGCGGGATTGAAGTCGATGATCCGTCCCTGCCGGTCCGCCACGACGATGGCGTCGAGCGAGTTGCCGATCACCGAGTTGAGCCGCTCGGCGGTGCGCGACAGCACCCGGTCGCGCTCGACCACGCGGCGGCGCTGCACGTCGATCAGCCGAAGCAGCGCGCCGAGCAGGATCAGCAGGAGCCCCCCAGCAAGGGCGGTGAGTTCGGCCTGCCTGCGCACCCGGTGGCGGTAGGATTCGGCGTCCTCGGCGAGGATGTCGAGGCCATTCAGCGACAGCTCGCGCATCACCGGCTGCACGCCGATCGTCTCCTCGAAGATCCGCTGCAGCTCCTCCGAGCCGACATCGGGCGCGGCGAAGAGCGCGTCGACCCGGTCGGCATAGGCGTCGATCTGCGTCAGCAACGCCGGAACGCCCGGATGTTCGAGCAGCGGCCGGCCGATCTCGCCGCTGCGCACCAGGCCGAGCCGGCTGAGAAGGATGTCGAAACGCAGCTTGAGGGCTGCGACGTCGCGGCCCTGCCCCAGCGCGCTGCCCTGCCCGGCGGCGATCACGTCACGCGCGAAGATCGCGGTTTCGAGTTCGAGTTGCGCCAGCGTCCACTGGGTGTTGTCGATGCCGGCGCTTTCGAGATCGCGGATCTGGCGGCCCAGCATCCAGCCGAGCGAAAGGACCGCCGTGAGCACGATCGCGGCGGCGATGCCCAGACCACTGCGGATGTTGAGGTGCCGCGCCAGTCCATGCCCGATGCCTTCCCGGACACTCACCGGCGCGGCTCCGTCACTCCGTCACGGTCATCTGCGCAAGTTGCCAGATGCTCCGCTTGTAATGCTCTTCGGTGCGGTACTCCGGCCCCCGGTCATAGGGATAGACGATCCAGAAAGGACCCTTTTCCCGGATCGACACGGTTTCGCCGTCGATCCGTGTGGCGACGATCGGCACCCGGTCCTCGATGTCCGACAGCGGGATCCGCACGCGGTAGTCGTTGAGCGCCGTCATCTCGAGCACCGCGTCGGGATCGCTGCGGAGCTCGCTCAGCCCGGCCGCCTCGATCAGCGCCGCAACCGGTACGCCGGAAAACAGGCTCTCGCCATCGGTCCAGATCGTTCCGGTCTCGAAGCTTTCCTGCTCAAGCTCGTCGAGCGCCGCCAGGTCGAGCACCAGAGGCGTCACATCGGGGCCGCCGATCCGCAGCTTGCCCGGCTCGATCTGGGCGCGGCTTTCGTCCGTGACCGGGGCGTGCTGGACCTCGGTGCGCGTCGAATCGGTTTCGGCAGCCGAGAAGCCGGGCATCGAGAGTCCGACCAGGGCCAGACCGGAAAAGGTCAATCCCATCACAGCACTCGCATAGACCAACTGCATTCTGGCTCCTTTCCGCTTCGCGCAACCACGTCCAGAATGCGCGATCTGGACGCAATTTGCGAATCCCCTCGCTATCACTCGCGCAGACCGTGGCCACGAAACCCCAGCTTCGGGGGGTTAACCTATGAAATCTGCTTGATGGCCTCGGATTCGCCCGTTTCAAGACCTATCGATTCTCGGTATCCTAAATATGACGTTGCCACGACCCGGATCGGCCGGATCGTGGCGGAAATCGAAAGGACCGACCATGCGTATCCTGATCGCAGATGACCACGACCTGGTACGCGAGATGATGGCGGCATATCTCGAGCGGGACGGCGGCATGCAGGTGATCCAGTGCGCCAGCTTCGAGGAGGCGATGGGCGAGATGGTGCGCAACGGCCCCTTCGAACTCGTGCTGCTCGATTTCCGGATGCCGGGAATGCGCGGTCTGGAAGGGCTGCGCGAGGCTATCGAGGCTGCCGGCGGCAACCCGGTCGCGCTGATCTCGGGCAGTGCCGACAAGTCGGTCGCCGAAGAGGCACTGGCCGCAGGTGCCGCGGGCTTCCTGCCCAAGACCATGTCGGCCCGCTCGATGACCAACGCGGTCAAGTTCATGAGCATGGGCGAAACCTTCGTGCCGGTCGACTTCATGACCGCCAAGGAGGTCGAGAACCCGGCACTGGCCCATCTCACCCCGCGCGAGCGGCAGGTGCTCGAAGGCATCTCCAAGGGCAAGTCGAACAAGGAGATCGCGCTCGACCACGACATTCAGGAGGTCACGGTCAAGCTCCACGTGAAGACACTGTGCCGCAAGATGGGTGCCAAGAACCGCACCCAGGCCGCGATGATGGCGCGCGATCAGGAAATGGTCTGACGCCTCAAGTACCAGTCTGTTCGGCCCTCTCCTACGTCTGCGGCCACGTGCCGAGTTCCGAAATCCGGTAGCCCCCGGGATAGCCCGGCCGCCGCCGCGCGGTCACCAGCCGTGGCCGGCGTCGACGCGGCAGGCAGCGCAGCAGCCGGGCCCGCCCCCGCATCGCCAGATGCACCCAGCGCCGCAGTTGGTCGGATGGTGCCGGCAGACCGGTCGCCGACAGCAGCGGCGCGTCCATCAGCGCAAGCGCCACCGGTCGACCGAAACGATGAAGGCGGCGCGGCAGGTAGAAGCCGAGCAACAACTCCAAGGTGATCCCGGCCAGCGCCGCATTGCTCGGCGCGAAGCGAAAGCGGTCGCGCTCGAAGGCGGCGGCAAATGCCTCAAAGCCGGCCAGATCCGCCGGGATTCCGGGGATTCCCATCCGGGCCCCGAGCCGGCGGTGATAATTGGTCCATGCCGCGCGCTCATGCGCCGTCATCGGCCGTCTGCCGAAACGGTCGAGCCAACGGATCGGCTCGAGCACGAAGGTGCACAGCACGTAGAGCATGTCATCATCGGCGATGCGGTAACGGCCATGCATCGCATTGATGCGGCCGATCGCGGCGCGGCCGCGGGCACTGTCGATGCCGTTCTCCATCGGCTCGGAGATCAGCAGCTCGGTGTCGTCATAACGCTTGCGGGGCCGTTCGGCGAATTCGCGGGTCTTCATCAGAAGCCCCGAAATCGACGGCACCGCGTAGCTACGAAACAGCGCCAGTTCGAGCGCGCGCTCGATGTCCCAGGAGAAGGCGTAGGTTGTCAGGAGCCGCGCGATCTCCTCGCAATCTCCCTCGGACGAGAGCTGCGGGATGCGGTCCTCGGGAACGGCCACGGCGTCAGGCCAGCAGCGTCGCCATGCGGCGCAGCGCCAGCGTGTAGCCTTGGACGCCGAAACCCGCGATCACGCCATCGGCCCGCAGCGAGACGTAGGAATGGTGGCGGAAGCTCTCGCGCTTATGGACGTTGGAGATGTGCACCTCCAGCACCGGCCCGTCGAAGGCGCTGAGCGCGTCGAGGATCGCCACCGAGGTATGGGTATAGGCGGCCGGGTTGATGATGATCCCCGCTGCCTGATCGCGCGCCTCGTGGATCCGGTCGATGATGCCGCCCTCGTGGTTGGACTGGAACAGCGCCGTCTCAAGCCCCAGCTCCGCGCCCAGTGCCGCGCAGTCGCGCTCCACGTCCTCGAGCGTGTCGTGGCCGTAGATCTCGGGCTGACGCTTGCCGAGCAGGTTCAGGTTGGGTCCGTTGAGGATGTAGATGCGCCGGTTCATCGACTGGTCTCCCGCCTTCGCTTTCCCCAGCGGTATGGCGGGAAAGCCCGGCCGCATAAAGCGGTTTTGCCGCCGCCCCTCCCCTGGCGGCGGCCTGGCTCAGGCGGCGCGCGGCGTGGCCGCCGGCCGCGCGGCGGCGATCAGCGCCGCGATCTCCGGACGGCAGGAGCCGCAATTGCTCCCCGCGCCCAGTGCTTCGGAGATCGTTGCGACGCTGGTGGCGCGGCCCGTCACGATCGCCTCCCGGATGGTGTTGACGCCAACACCGAGACAGGCGCAGAGCACCGGCCCCGGATCGGGCCGACCGGCGGCGGCCCGCCCCGACAGCGCCTGCCGATCCTCGCCGCCAAGCATCCCGGCCAGATGCGCGCGCGACAGCGCCACCGGCTCGGGCGAGACGAAGAGCGCCGCCACCAGCCGCCCCTCCTCCATAAGGGCCAGCCGCTCGGTTCCGCGCGCCGGGTCCGAGACGCGCATGATCTGCGCATTGGGCAGGCCGAACAGACGCCGCGCCTCCTCTTCCCAGTGCTCCGGCGTCTCGATCCCCCCCATCTCGACCTGCCAGCCGCCCTCGACCCGGGCACGCGCCCAGTAGCCGCATTCCGGCGCGGGCCGAGCCTGGGCCACCGCGAATCCGAACCAGCGCGCGGCAAAGGGGGCGACCGAGACCGGCACCGCCTTGCTTTCAGGCTGCCCCGACACCGGATCGACGTGCGCCGTCACCAGCGCGTCGACCCGGCCCGTGGGCGCGGTCTCGCCGCTCCAGTGGATCGGCGCGAAGACCTCGCCCCGGCGCACCCGATCGGTGACCAGCACGCGCAGCACCGCGCGTCCGGCGTGGTTGCGCAGCTCGGCCAGACCCGCCGGAGCGAGGCCGAGCCGCTCCGCATCCTCGGGATGGATCTCGACGAAGGGCTCGCCCATGTGCCGGTTGAGCCGCGCCGAACGGCCCGAGCGGGTCATGCTGTGCCATTGGTCGCGGATGCGCCCTGTGTTGAGCTGGAACGGGTGGTTCCCATCGGGCTCTGCCACCGGCGGCCGCGCCGTGACCGGGATCATCCGGCCTCGCCCGGAGGGCGTGAAGAACCGCCCGTCGCGGAAGAAGCGCCCGCCCTGCCGCGCCCCGGCGGCGGGCCAGCGGAACGGCGCGAGCGTGGCATAGCCCTCCGCATCGAGCACCGCGTGATCCGAGATGTCGAAATCGGCGCCCAGCCGCCCGGCCACGCCGGACAGCGCCGCGTGCTCGCGAAACACCGCCGCCGCGTCGGGCCAATCGAAGGCCTCCGGCCAGCCCATGCGCCGACCGACCTCGGCCAGAATCGCCCAGTCGGGGCGCGCCTCACCCGGGGCGGGCAGCACAGCGCGTTGGCGGCTGATCGTGCGGTCGGAATTGGTGACGCTGCCGTCGCGCTCGCCCCAGCCAGCAGCCGGGAGCAGCACATGGGCGAGCCGCGCCGTGTCGGTGGAGGCGGTGATGTCGCTCACGGCTACGAAGTCGCAATTCGCGATGGCTGCGCGGACCCGGTCGGCCTCGGGCATCGACATCGCCGGGTTGGTGCAGATGATCCACAGCGCCTTGATCTCGCCGCGCTCGACCGCGCGGAACATGTCGACGGCCTTGAGACCCGCGCCCGCCGGCATGGCCGGGGCCTTCCAGAAGCGCTGCACCGCGTCGCGATGGGCGGGGTTGTCGATGTCGAGATGGCTCGCCAGCGCGTTGGCGAGGCCGCCCACCTCGCGCCCGCCCATGGCATTGGGCTGACCGGTGACGCTGAACGGGCCCATGCCCGGCTGCCCGATACGGCCGGTGGCGAGATGGCAGTTGATGATGGCGTTGACCTTGTCGCTGCCGGAGGCGGATTGATTCACGCCCTGGCTGAACACGGTCACGACCTTCTCGGTGCCGATCCACATGTCGAGAAAGGCCGCGATCTCCGCCGCACCCAGCCCGGTGAGCGAGACATCCTCCGCATTGGCGGCAGCCAGCGCCTCGGCCATGCCGTCGAGATGACGGGCGAAACGCGGGTCCCGGCCGCCGCGGCGGTCGATTTCCGCCAGAAGCGCGTTGAAGAGCGCCACGTCCGCCCCCGGCGCGATCGCGAGGTGCAGGTCGGCGATGTCGCAGGTCGCGGTGCGGCGCGGATCGATCACCACGACCCGCATCGCGGGCCGGGCCGCCTTGGCCGCGACGATGCGCTGGTAGAGCACCGGGTGGCACCAGGCGAGGTTGGAGCCGGTCAGCACCACGAGATTCGCAAGTTCCAGATCCTCATAGGTGCCGGGGACGGTATCGGTGCCGAAGGCGCGCTTGTGGCCTGCCACGGTCGAGGCCATGCAGAGCCGCGAATTGGTGTCGATATTGGCCGAGCCGATGAAACCCTTCATCAGCTTGTTGGCGACGTAGTAATCCTCGGTGGTCATCTGCCCCGAGACGTAGAAGGCGACGCTGTCGGGGCCGTGTTCGGCGATCGTCTCGCGGAACCGGTCGGCGATATGGTTCAGCGCCGTGTCCCAATCGGCCCGCGTCCCGCCGATCACGGGATGCAGGAGCCGATCCTCAAGGCCCATCGTCTCGCCCAGCGCCGTGCCCTTGGAGCAGAGCCGCCCGCGATTGGCCGGGTGGTCCGGATCGCCGCGCACCGCCAGGCCGCCCTGCCCGTCCGGCTTGGCAAGAACGCCGCAGCCGACGCCGCAATAGGCGCAGGTGGTGCGGATCTCGCCGGGCTGCGCGGAGAGATGCGCGGGCCCGGTCATGCCGCCGCCCTGCGGCCCACCGCGTCGCCGTCGAGCAGCAGCCGTCCGTTCTCGACCCGCAGCGGATAGGTCGGGATCGATCCCTCATCCGCGCCCTGTGCCTCGCCGGTTTCGAGGTCGAACACCCAGTTGTGCAGCGGGCAGGTCACGGCGCGGCCATGCACGATGCCTTCCGACAGCGGCCCGCCCTTGTGCGGGCAGCGGTCGGAGGCGGCGAAGACCTCGTTCTCACCGGTGCGGAACAGCGCCACGCAACCGACCGGCGTCTTGACCAGCCGCGCGCCGCGCAGTGGGATGTCGTCGAGAGCGCCCACATCGATCCAGTTCATTCCGCAGCCTCCAGCGTGAGATCGGCCAGCGGCTGGAAGCGGCGCGCCTGCGCCGGTTCGGCCCGCTCGGCCCAAGGGTCCTTCTGGTAGATCGTCTGGCTCAGGTCGAAGCGGGCCACCAACGCCGCGCGCTCATCCGCGTCCGAGAGCGCCGCGCGCACCCAGTCCATGCCGACCTTGGCAATCCACTTGTAGGGTCGGTCGAGATACTTGGCGTGCTCGCGGTAGAGCTGCACGAAGGCCACCGACCATTCCTCGGCCTCGGCCTCGGTCGCGACCTTCACCAGGGGCTGGATCTCCTTGAGATCCATGCCCGCCGCGCCGCCGACCCCGATCTCGAAGCCCGAGTCGACGCAGACGATGCCCAGATCCTTGCAGGTCGCCTCGGCGCAGTTGCGCGGGCAGCCCGAGACCGCGAGCTTGACCTTGTGCGGCGTCCAGGAGCCCCAGAGCCGCTTTTCGAGCTTCACGCCGAGGCCGGTGCTGTCCTGCGTGCCGAAGCGGCAATGCTCGCGCCCGACGCAGGTCTTCACGGTGCGCAACCCCTTGGAATAGGCATGGCCAGAGACGAGCCCCGCCTCGTTCAGATCGGCCCACATCGCGGGCAGGTCCTCCTTGCGCACGCCCAGGAGGTCGATGCGCTGGCCACCGGTGACCTTGACGGTCGGCACGCCGTACTTGTCGGCGGCATCGGCGATCGCGCGCAATTCGCGCGAGTTCGTCAGCCCGCCCCACATGCGCGGCACCACCGAATAGGTACCGTCCTTCTGGATGTTGGCGTGGTTGCGCTCGTTGACGAAGCGGCTTTGCGGGTCGTCCTGATATTCGAGCGGCCAGTCGGCCAACAGGTAGTAGTTCACCGCCGGGCGGCAGACGTGACAGCCATTGGGCGTGGTCCAGCCCAGCTCCTGCCAGACGGCGGGCTGCGACTTCAGCTCGCGCGCCTTGATCAGGCGACGGACATCCTCGTGGGTGAGGTCGGTGCAGCCACAGACCGGCTTGGCCGTCGGCATGACGAAATCATCGCCAAGGCTGAGCGCCATGACCTGTTCGACCAGCCCGGTGCAGGTGCCGCAGGAGCCCGACGCCTTGGTTACGGCGCGCACGTCCTCGATGGTCGTGGCGCCGCCCTCGACGGCTTCCACGATCCGGCCCTTGCACACGCCGTTGCAGCCGCAGATCTCTGCGTCAGCCGGTAAGGCTGCAACGGCCGCCATAGGGTCCGCTTGGGCGCCCCCCTGGAAGGCAGGCCCGAAGATCAGCGTGTCGCGCATCTCCGACACGTCTTCGCGGTCCTTGATGAGGCCGTGGAACCAGGCGCCGTCGGCAGTGTCGCCATACATCACCGCGCCGATCAGCCGCTCGCCTTCCAGCACGAGGCGCTTGTAGACGCCGCGCGCCGGGTCGCGGAACACGATGTCCTCGCGGCCCTCGCCTTCGGCGAAGTCGCCCGCCGAAAACAGGTCGCAGCCGGTGACCTTGAGCTTGGTCGCGACCTCCTTGGGCCGGAACGCGGCTTCTTGACCGAGCAGCGTCTGGGCCAGCACCTTGGCCTGGTCGTAGAGCGGGGCGACGAGGCCGAACACCGCACCGTTGTGCTCGACGCATTCGCCAAGGGCGAGTACGTCCGTGTCCGAAGTGACCATCTGATCGTCGACATGCACCCCGCGCCCGACCGCGAGACCGGCGGATTTCGCGAGCGCCACGCTCGGGCGAATGCCCACCGCCATGACCAGCAGGTCGCAGGGCAGCTCGGTGCCGTCATCGAGCAGGAGCGCCTTCACATGGCCGTTCTCGCCCAGGATCTCCTTGGAGTTGGCCGAGCACATCACCTTGATGCCCTTGTCGGTGAGGGCCCGGCGCAGGAGATACCCCGCCGCCTCGTCCAGTTGGCGCTCCATCAAGTGGCCCATGATGTGCACCACGGTGACCTCGACGCCGCGCGCGGCCATGCCGGCGGCCGCCTCTAGACCGAGGAGCCCGCCGCCGATGACCACCGCCTTCGCATCCGGCCTGGCCGAGAGGCCCATCATCCGCTCGGTGTCCTCGAGGTCGCGGTAGGGGATCACGCCTTCGAGGTCATGGCCCGGGAGCGGGATCATGAAGGGATCGGAGCCGGTCGCGACGACGAGCTTGTCGTAGGGCACCTCGCCCTTCTCGCCGACCACGACCTTGCGATCCCGGTCGATCTCGACCACCCGCTCGCCGAAGCGGCAGGCGACGCCATTGGCCGCGTACCAATCCTCGTCATGGGTGACGATCTCGGCATAGGTCTTCTCGCCAGACAGGACCGGAGAGAGCATCAGCCGGTTGTAGTTGCCGCGCGGCTCGGCGTTGAAGAGGGTGACCTCATGGGCCGAGGGGTCGCTTTCGAACAGGTGCTCCAGCATCCGGCCGGAGGCCATGCCGGCGCCGATGACGACGAGTTTCTGGGTCATGGCGGTCACTCCGCTGCGATGGCGCTGGGCGCCGATTTCTTGCGAGGGTCACGGCCGTGCTCGTATTCCTCGAGGAAATCGAGCACTTCCTGCCGGTAGTGGTAGTAGTCCGCGTGCTCCAGCAGCGCCTTGCGGGTGCGCGGACGCGGCAGGTTCACGTCGACGATCTTGCCGATGGTGGCGCGGGGGCCGTTGGTCATCATCACCACCCGGTCGGCCAGCAGGATCGCCTCGTCGACGTCGTGGGTGACGCAGACCGCCGTGGTCTTGGTCCGGTCCCAGACATCCATGAGAACCTCCTGCAGCTCCCAGCGGGTGAGGCTGTCGAGCATGCCGAAGGGCTCGTCGAGCAGCAGCAGCTTCGGCGAGAGGGCGAAGGCCCGGGCGATGCCGACGCGCTGGCGCATGCCGTTCGACATCTCCGAGGCCATCCGGTCCATCGCGTCGCCGAGACCCACACGTTCGAGGTAATGTTCGACCACCTCCTGCCGTTCGCCCTGGCTGGCCCGCGGATAGACCCGGTCGACCCCCACCGCGACGTTCTCGCGCGCAGTGAGCCACGGGAACAGCGAGGGGCTCTGGAACACCACGGCGCGCTCGGGATCGGCGCCTTCGACATGGCGGCCGTCGAGCTTGATCGCGCCCTTGGAGATCTCGTTGAGACCGGCGGCCATGGTCAGCACGGTGGACTTGCCGCAGCCGGAATGGCCGATCAGCGAGATGAACTCGCCCCGGTTCATCTTGAGATTGAAGTCCTCGACCACCGTCAGCGGGCCTTTCGGCGTCGGGTAGATCTTGTGGAGTTGGCTGAAGTCGAGGAAGCGCTCGTCGATCAGGCCTTCTTGCGCCGCCTTCTGCGCGGCAGGCAGGTCGTGGACCGGACGGATGTTCGGCAGGCGGCGCGTGCCTTCGACGCGGGACTTGATGCCGACATCCATCAGATAGCCCGTCACCCGGGCCCGCAGCGCCTTGAAGGCGGGGTCGGAATTCATGGCCGCGCGGTCGCGCGGACGCGGCAGCGTGACCGTCACCGCCTCGCCCAAGGTGCCATCGGGGTTCAGCGGCACGATCCGGTCGGCCAGCAGGATCGCCTCGTCAACATCATTGGTGATCAGCACGCAGGTGGTGCGCTCGCGCTCCCAGATCTCGAGGATCTCGTCGGCGAGATTGGCCCGAGTCAGCGCGTCGAGCGCGGAGAGCGGCTCGTCGAGGAGCAGCACCTCGGGCTCCATCGCCAGGGCGCGGGCGACAGAGACGCGCTGGCGCATGCCACCCGACAGCTCGGCCGGGCGGCGGGTCGTGGCATGGCCCAGACCCACCGTCTCGATATAGCGCTGCGCCTTGGCGGCCTTTTCGGCCTTCGACAGCTTGGGATGCACCGCCTCGACCGCGAGCATCACGTTGCCTGCCACGGTGAGCCAGGGCATCAGCGAGTAGCTCTGGAACACCAGCCCGCGCTCGGGACCGGGGCCGGTGACGGGCTTGCCCTTGAAGCTGACGCTGCCCTGGTCGGGCGTCACCAGCCCGGCCATCAGGTTCATCAGCGTCGACTTGCCGCTGCCCGAGAAGCCGAGGATCGCAACGAACTCGCCCTCTGCGACGTCGAGATCGATCCCGCGCAGCACGTCCTTGCGCGTCTTGCCTTCGCCGAAACCCCTGGAGACGTTGTCGAATGTCAGGATGCTTGTCATGGCGATCACCGGTTCGGGGCGTAGGTGAAGAGCGACTGCAGCGCGAACATCACCCGATCGAGCAGGAAGCCGATGATGCCGATGGTCAGCACCGCGACGATGATCCGCGCCAGCGAGGAGGAGGAGCCGTTCTGGAACTCGTCCCAGACGAACTTTCCGAGGCCAGGGTTCTGCGCCAGCATCTCGGCGGCAATCAGCACCATCCAGCCCACACCGAGCGACAGGCGAAGCCCGGTGAAGATCAGCGGCAGCGCCGAGGGCAGCACCAGCTTGGTGATCTTGGCGCGCGGGCTCATCTTGAGCACCTTGGAGACGTTGACCAGATCGCGGTCGACCTGCGCCACGCCGAGCGCGGTGTTGATCAGCGTCGGCCAGAGCGAGCAGAGCGTCACGGTGATCGCCGAGACGAGGAACGACTTGGCGAACAGCCCGCCCTCGGCGGCGCTGACGGCCGAGACCACCATGGTCACGATCGGCAGCCATGCGAGCGGCGAGACCGGCTTGAAGATCTGGATGAGCGGGTTCAGCGCCGCGTTGGCGGTGGCCGAAAGGCCCGCCATGATGCCCAGCGGGATCGCCACGGCGCTGGCCACCAGGAAGCCGAAGAACACGGTCATGATCGAGGTGCCGATCTGGTCGTAATAGGAGGGCGAGCCGGTGAAGGCGATTTCCTTGACCTCATCCGCCCTGCCCTGCTCGACCAGCCGCTCGTTGCGCAGGGCCACCTGCTCCTCGAAGCGGGCCTTCTTTTCCGCGGTGCGAACGGCGTCCTCGTGCAGGCCCACGGCCTCGGTCCAGACCTGCCCCGGCCCGGGGATCGCGCCGAGCGAGGTCTGCACCTGCGGCGCCAGCGCGGCCCAGAGCGCGAGGAACCCCGCGATGGCTAGGAGCGGCACGCCCAGGAGCCGCCAGACATCGCGCATCTGCGCGCGCGGGTTGTCACCGGCGGCGGCCTTGATCAGCGGGGTGAGCCAGGCCAGGCCGAGGACCTGGAACCAGCGGTCGGCAACACCGAGGCGCGCGAACCAGCGGGCACGCCGGGCCTCCTTGTGGCCAGCCTCGATGGCGGTGGGATCGACTGCGGTCATGGGGGTGCTCCGGGGGTTGGGATCTGCGGAGGAAATGGGAGTGGCGGGACCCCGGGGCGGGGTCCCCGTCGGGGGTCAGCCCTGGATTTCGGAACCGACCACGGTCTGGTCGCCCTTCAACCCGATCGGCAGGCTGTCGAGATAGGCGTTGGGGGTGCGGCCGTCATAGCCGATGCCGTCGATGATATCGGCGGCCGGGGTCGGCGCCTTGTAGCCGTCGCTGTCCCAGGGGAAGTCGGCCTCGTCGGCGAGCCCCTCCTCGACCAGCATCCGCGCCGCTTCGAGGTAGATCTCGGGCTTGTAGACGGATTTGGCGACCTCGTCGTACCAGCTGTCAGGCTTGGCCTCGGCGATCTGGCCCCAGCGGCGCATCTGGGTGAGGTACCACACCGCGTCCGAATAGAAGGGATAGGTGGCGTGGTGGCGGAAGAAGGTGTTGAAGTCCGGCACCTCGCGCACGTCGCCCTTCTCGTATTCGAAGGTGCCGGTCATCGAGGCCGCGATCACTTCCGGATCGGCGCCCACATATTCGGGGCGCGACAGGATCTCGACCGCTTCCTCGCGATTGGCGTTGCCGTTCTCGTCGAGCCAGATCGCGGCGCGGATCAAAGCCTTGGTGATGGCGATCGTGGTGTTGGGGTTTTCCTCGATGAAGTCGGCGGTCAGGCCGAAGACCTTCTCGGGGTTGTTCTTCCACAGCTCGTAATCGGTGATCACCGGCACACCGATGCCCATGGCGACGGCCTGCTGGTTCCACGGCTCGCCCACGGCGTAGCCATAGATTGTGCCGGCCTCGAGCGTCGCGGGCATCTGCGGCGGCGGCGTCACCGACAGCAGCGCCTCGGCGCCGATCTGGCCGGTGGTGTTCTGCTCGGAATAGTAGCCCGGCTCGATGCCGCCTGCGGCGAGCCAGTAGCGCAGTTCGTAGTTATGGGTGGAGACCGGGAAGACCATGCCCATGTTGAAGGGCTTTCCTTCGGCGCGGTACTGCTCGATCACCGGCTTCAGGGCCGCGGCCGAGATCGGGTGCTGCGGGCGACCTTCGGCGTCGGTCGGGATGTTGGGCTTCATCGCCTCCCAGACGGCGTTCGACACGGTGATGCCGTTGCCGTTGAGGTCCATCGAGAAGGGCGTGACGATATGCGCCTCGGTGCCGTAGCCGATGGTCGCGGCGAGCGGCTGGCCCGCCAGCATGTGCGCGCCGTCGAGCTGGCCGTCGATGACGCCGTCGAGCAGCACCTTCCAGTTCGCCTGCGCCTCGAGCGTGACGAACAGCCCCTCATCCATGAAGTAGCCCTGCTCATAGGCCACCGCGAGCGGCGCCATGTCGGTGAGCTTGATGAAGCCGAAGGTGAGCTCGTCCTTCTCCAGCGTCAGCATTTCGGCCATGGCGGGGCCGGCGAGGAATGTGGAAGCAGCGAGGATCGCGGTCAGCCTTGTCATGAAGGTCGTTCCCTGTCCGTGGCCCGGCAGGTCCGGGCAAAAACAAAAAGAGCCGCCGACAGATCTCGCGACCGGAAGGTCACGGAACCATCGAGCGGCTTTGCTCCAGATCGCCCATTCGCTGGGAGAATTCGGTCGGCCCGGCGCCATTGCCTGGCCTACATCGTCGATTAGGACCCTTCCGATCCCTTGCCGCAAGGGCATTGCCGCGATGCGGCGTAGGCTTCGGGGGTCATGCGCGGAACTGCCCGAAAATTGATCACCGGGCCGGCGAAGAGTCGAAAATGCGTCCGTCGAAGAACCGTTCGGGCCGCAGCCCGGGGGCCTGCGGATCGGAATCGCCCGAGGGGAACGAAGCGCCGGTAGCCGCCAGCGCCCGGCGATAGAGATCACCGCGAAACACGGTCGTCACGCTGCGCGCGGCGGCCTCGGGATCGCGCCCGGCGCGCGCTGCCAGGCGGCGCCCGATCCATGCTGCCTGTGCGCCCCAGGGGTAGCCGGCCTCGGCGGGATCGAAGCTCACCAGACGATCCACGCGCCGCACCTCGCCCCGTGACGAGACCGTGAGGCGCCCCGACAGCGCCCGGTCGACCAGTTCGGCCGGCATGTCGAGATATTCCGGCCGGGCCAGGAGCTCGGCGGCGGCGGTCCGGCTGCCCGGCTGCGCCAGCCAGCGCCCGGCCCGCCACACCGCCCGCAGCAGCGGCTCGAAGCGCGGATCACCCGCCTCTCCGGCGCGCACCGCCAGCACCTTTTCAGGCGCGGCGTCCCAGATCGCGGCCCCCGGCAGCAGCAGCTCGCCCGTGCCGGTTTCCACCGCGATCGATCCCCAGGGTTCGCCGACGCAGAAGGCGTCGATCTCGCCCGCCCCGATTGCCTCGGCCATCAGCGGCGGTGGCACGCTGCGGATCTGCACCTCGGCGCCCGGGGCCGCGGTGTCGAGCCAGTGGCGGATCAGCTCGGCATGCATGGAAAAGGGAAAGGGCACGCCGATCCTGAGCCCCGCCCCTGCGGCGTCGCGCAGCGCCAGCACGGCGGCGCCTGCATCGTCGAAGCCGAAGCCATGCCCCCCCGCGCGCATCCGCGCGGCAAGATCGCGGCTGACACCGATCACGTTGCCATTGAGAGACAGCACCGACAGCGCATGGATCGGCGCGCCCGCCCCGCCCAGCCCCAGCGCCGTAGCGACGGGTACCGCCGAGAGCATGTGCGCCGCATCCACCGCGCCAAAGGCCAGCATGTCGCGCGAGGCAGACCAGGAGGGCGCCCGGTGCAGCGCGATGTCGATGCCCTCGGCGCGGGCAAAGCCCATTTCGCGCGCGACGATGACCGGGGCCGCGTCGACCAGCGGCGTGAAGCCCAGCGCGATCACCGGCAGGTTCATGACAGCAGCCCCGCCGCGGTGACCAGCGATTCCGCCACCTCGGCCAGCCGCCGCCCCTGATCCATCGCCGTGCGGCGCAGCAGCGCGTAGGCCTCGCCCTCGTCGATGCCACGCGCCTTCATCAGGATGCCCTTGGCCCGGTCGATCACCTTGCGCTCCTCGAGCGCGCGGCGCGTCGCTGCCAGTTCGGTCCGCATCTGTCGGAATACCTGGAACCGCGCCATCGCCGCGTCGAGCACCGGCTTGAGCCGCTCGGGGCGCAGACCGTCGACCACATAGGCCGAGACCCCGGCCTCGATCGCCGCGCGGGTGAGCCCCTGCTCGCTGCGATCGACGAACATCGCCACTGGCCGGTCGAGCGGGCCCGAGGCCAGCGCCAGTTCCTCGAGCGTGTCGCGGGACGGATCGGCGATGTCGATCAGCACGATGTCGGGGTCGGCTTCGCCGATCCGCCGGGCGAGACCGGTCGCCTCATGCAGCACGCGGATCTCGTGGTCGCCGGTGGCGCGCAGGCTTTCGACGATCAGGCGCGCGCGCTCCCGATCCGGCTCCACCACCACGATGCTCAACCTGTCGCCCATGGCGCAGCCATCCGGCCAGCTCCGCGCGTCGTCAACGCCGGCCCTCCGGACTGCCTACGAGATGCGATGAAATTCGGCACCTGCATGCTTCCTGTCCGCCCATGCGCCCGGAATGATGCTTTATTGGGCACATTCCGCCTGCCGCGCGGGCGCCCGTTGTGACGCCCGATTGCGGCAGCCCTGCCACCCCCGGGTGGCGCAGGGGCCTCGGACGGGCCGAACGGGGATGCACGCTCGCGCGCGAGACGCTACAGCGGACCGGCAAGGCGCAGGGCGAGAACGGTACGCCGGGCGCGCCACCGAAGGGGTCGTTGCATGTTGTCGTGGGGCATACCGGCGCTGCTGCTGGCAACGATGGTGAACCAGCTGCCAATCATCAGCGCCTTCGTGCCCACCGAACCGGTCTATGTCTATCTCGGCACGCAGCTGCCGCAGGGCGGCTGGAGCTCGATCCTTGCCTGCATGCTGGGGGCGTGGATCGGCGCGCAGGCCTCGTTCTGGCTCGGTCGGCTGGCAGGCGCGCGGGTGCTGGCGCGGATGGACGCGGCGCCGGGCGCGATGGCGCGGGCCCGCCGGCTGTTCATGCGGCGCGGCGCGCCCTTCGTGGTGCTGGCGCAGCTGATCTGGCCGATTGCCACGCTCAGCCAGGTGCTTGCCGGCGCCTGGGGTATGCGGCCCCTCACCTATCTGGCGGTCTCGGCGCTGGGCGCGGTGCTCGCTGTGGCGCAGTACGTGGCGATCGGCTACGCGACCGCGCGCGGCCTCGCCGCATTCGGGCTGGAGCCGGGCGACTCGCTGCTGATCTGGCTGTCGCCCTATTGGGTGCTGATCGGCCTCGCCGCGATCCTGCTGCTCGGCACGGCGCTGATCCTGCGCCAGACGCGGCACTCTTTGCCGATCCGGATCGCCTATTCGGTGGTGCTGGCGCTCGCGATGTTCGTCGCAGTCAATCTCGGCACTCTGACCGCCCGGGTCGAGGCGGTCGAACGGGTGGCACCGGTACCGCTGGCGACCGCCTGCCGCGCCCTTGATGAGACCTTGGTGGCGCGCACCGGGGAGACGCCCCTGCATGAGGCACAGCCGGTGAACCTTGCCTTGATCGGCTTCGACGACCCGGCGCGCCTGCTCGAGAGCCTCGGCTGGCTGCGCAACCGCACCTATGCGCGTGGCGACCTCGAGCCGCTCGAGATATTGGTGCTGACGCTGCGCGGCCTGCCGCCGGCCTCGTCGCTGCTGCTCGAGGGCATCGCCACCGATTTTGCCTGGCAAGAGGAGCGCGGCGCGGTACCGCGCACGCAGCTGCGTCTCTGGCCCGTCGCCATGCCCGAGGGTGCCCCGGCCGTACAACTGGCCTCGGTCGGGCGGATCGACGCGGTGACGCTACGGCTGCAGGGCCGCGTGCCGGTGCTGGCCTACGACCTGTTCCCCTATACCGACACCGCCCGCAACCGCGAGGCCGAAGTGATCACCCGCGCCGTGCCCGGCGTACGCTGGCGGCTGGCAGGGCCCGCCACGCGCGCGGAATCCGATTGGCAATTCGAGAGCGACGGACGGATCGCGGTGCTGACGGCCCCCGGCGCGCCGGACCTCGCGACGCTCTGCGAAGCCGTCGCCCGCTAGGCATACCGGCGAGAGGTCGCGCCTCGCGGTCATGAACGGCGCCCTGCCTATGCAGGGCGCCGCTTCGCGTCTCAGAAGGCCGGCACGGTCTGACGGCGCCGCTGCAGCAGCACCACCCCCGCCAGCAGCAGCAGGGCCGGGATGTAGAACACGTACTTCGTGATCCGCTCGCGCGGGGCCTGGATCTGCGACAGCGCCACCGGCGTGTCGGAATAGAAGTCGAAATTCGCCAGCTTCTCGGCCGCGGTGGTACCGAACATCGGCTCGTCGAGCCGCATCGTGTCACCCTCGGGGAAGAGCAGCAGCCCCGAGGCGTCGATCCGCTCCGCCACCTCGCCTTCGGCCACCTGCATCACCAGCGTGGTCTCGGTCATCGCGCCGGAGTTGAAGTCCGGCCCCTCGATCCTGAGCCGCAGCGTGTCGCCCGGATCGGCCTCGGCCACCGCCGTTTCGAACTCGGCCGGGGCGAAGGTCTGGAACGGGCTCTGGATCTGGTTGAGCCAGAAGCCCGGCACGAACAGCGTGAAGGCCACCAGCAGGAGCGCGGCGGATTCATGGATCTTCGAGGGCGCGAGGAAATAGCCCTGCGTCGCGGCGGCAAAGAGCAGCATCGCGAAGGTCGCCACCACGAAGATGAACACCGCCTGCCCGATTCCGAACCACGTACCGAGATCGATGCCGTAGAGGATCAGCGCCGGGTTGTAGATGAACAGGAAGGGCAGCGCGACGGTCCGCAGCGAGTAGAAGAAGGCCGTGAAGCCGGTCTTGATCGGGTCGCCGCCCGAGACGGCGGCGGCGGCGAAGGAAGCGAGGCCCACGGGCGGTGTCACATCGGCCATGATGCCGAAGTAGAACACGAAGAGATGGGCCGCGATCAGCGGCACGATCAGCCCCTCCTGCGCGCCGAGATTGACCACGACCGAGGCCATCAGCGACGACACCACGATGTAGTTCGCGGTGGTCGGCAGCCCCATGCCGAGGATCAGCGAGAACAGGCCCACGAAGATCAGCATCAGGATCAGGATACCGCCCGAGAGCTGCTCGACGAGACCGGCGAGCTCGGTGCCGATCGGGGTCTTGGTAACGGTGGCGACGATGATGCCGGCGGCCGCCGTGGCCACGCCGATGCCGATCATGTTGCGCGCGCCCGCGACGAGACCGTCGCGCAGATCGTGGAAACCGGCCGCGAATTCGGAGGCGAGGTGCCCCCCCTGCCCCCGGAACAGCGCCTTGAGCGGACGCTGGGTGACGATGATCAGCAGCATCAGGCAGGTGGCATAGAAGGCCGACTTGGCCGGGCTCTGCCGCTCGACCATCAGGAACCACACCAGCACCAGAATCGGCAGCACGTAGTGGAGGCCGGTGGCATAGACCTCGCCCACCGTCGGCAGGCGGATCTCCTCGTCGGAGGGGTCGTCCATGGCGAGATCGGGCCGCTTGGCCGCCACCGCGACGAGGCCGAGATAGACGAGGCCGAGAACGATCATCATCACCGGCGCGGCCAGCGAGGGCAGCGCGCCTTCAAGCGCATCGACGCCGTAGATCAGCGCGGTGAAGCCGACGCCTGCCACCACGAAGCCCAGCGCGAACTTGATGATCATGCCGGAGAAGCTCTTGCTTTCGCCCAGCGCCGGCATGCCGCGCTTCAGCGCCTCGAGATGCACGATGTAGACTAGCGCGATGTAGGAGATCACCGCCGGGATGAAGGCGTGCTTGATCACCTCGAGATAGGAGATGCCGATGAACTCGACCATCAGGAAGGCGGCCGCGCCCATCACCGGGGGCATGATCTGGCCGTTGACCGAGGAGGCCACCTCGACGGCGCCCGCCTGCTCCTTGGAAAAGCCCACCCGCTTCATCAGCGGAATGGTGAAGGTGCCGGTGGTAACCACGTTGGCGATGGACGAGCCCGAGATCAGGCCGGTCATCGCCGAGCCGACGACGGCGGCCTTGGCCGGGCCGCCGCGCAGGTGGCCCAGACCCGCGAATGCGAGTTGGATGAAGTAGTTGCCCGCGCCCGCCTTGTCCAAGAGCGAGCCGAACAGCACGAAGAGGAAGACGAAGGCCGTTGAGACGCCCAGCGGAATGCCGAAGACACCCGCCGTGTCGAGCCATTGCGCGTTGATTAGCGAGGTGAAGGACAGCCCTTCGTGCTCGACGAGGTCTGGAATGAGCCAGCCGGTGCCGAAATAGGCATAGGCGAGGAACAGGCCGCCGACCACGGTGAGGGCCGGGCCGAGCGCCCGGCGCGAGGCCTCGAGCAGCACCAGGATGCCGACCGAGCCGATGATCACCTGCGCCTGCGTGGGCAGGCCTGAGCGCGCGGTCATCGCCAGCGTGTCGGAGAACCAGAAGACGTAGAAGGCGCAGAAGGCGCCGATCAGGGCCAGCGCCCAGTCGACCAGCGGCACCTTGTGCCGGGGGCTCGACTTGAAGGCCGGATAGGCGAGGAAGGCGAGGAAGATCGCGAAGGTAAGGTGGATGGGCCGCGTCTGCGAGGAGTTGAGAACCGGCAGGTAGGCCCCGAACCACAGCTGCGGCTGGGCGATCCAGAGCTGGAACAGAGACCAGGCCATGGCGGTGCCGGCGATCAGCATCGCGGTGGCGCGGTTCACGGGCGCGCGGGCACCGGAATCGCTGCTGGTGACGAGATCCTGAAGGTCGTCGTCCGAAAATTGCCGGTCGTCCCGGTCCTCGCGCTGCTCTGCCATCGGACGCGCTCCCTCTCATGTTGTCCCGAAACCCCGTCGCCGAGACGGGTCGGGCCGGGGCGCGTTTCACACGCGCCCCGGCCAATCATTCAGCGTTGTCTGGCGATCACTCGATCAGCCCGGCCTCGCGATAGTACTTCTCGGCGCCCGCATGCAACGGGGCGGAGAGACCATCGGCGACCATCTCTTCCTTGGTGAGGTCGGCGAAGGCCGGGTGCAGGCCCTTGAACTGGTCGAAGTTCTCGAACACCGCCTTGGTCACCTCGTAGACGACCTCCTCGGGCACGGTGGCCGAGGTCACGAAGGTCGCGCCGACGCCGAAGGTCGCGGTGTCCTCGTCATTGCCGCGATACATGCCGCCCGGGATGGTGGCGGTGCGGTAGTAGGGGTTCTCCTCGACGAGCTTGTCGACGGCCTCGCCGGAGACGTCCACCAGCACCGCGTCGCAGGCGGTGGTGGCTTCCTGGATCGAGCCCGACGGGTGGCCGACGGTGTAAACCATCGCGTCGATGTTGTTGTCGCACAGCGCCTGGCTCTGCTCGGCTGCCTGCAGCTCGGAGGTGAGCTGGAAGTCGTCCATGGTCCAGCCCATGGCCTCCATCAGCACTTCCATGGTGCCGCGCTGGCCGGAGCCCGGGTTGCCGACATTGACGCGCTTGCCCTTGAGATCCTCGAAGGTCTCGATGCCGGCATCGGCACGGGCCACGACGGTAAAGGGCTCGGGGTGGACCGAGAACACCGCGCGCAGGTCCTCGAAGGCCCCCTGCTCCTCGAACTGCGAGGTGCCCTCGATGGCGTGGAACTGCCAGTCGGACTGGGCGACGCCGAATTCCAGCTCGCCCGAGCGCAGCGCGTTGATGTTGTAGACGGAACCGCCGGTCGACTCGACACCGCAACGGATGCCGTGATCGGCGCGGCCACGGTTCACCAGACGGCAGATCGCCCCGCCGGTCGGGTAGTAAACGCCGGTCACGCCACCGGTGCCGATCGAGATGAAGGTCTGGTTGTCCTGGGCCGATGCGCCGCCGGCGACCAGCGCCAACGCCGCCGCGGCGCCTGCGATACGGATGTTCATGCGGTCTCTCCCTTCGGGTTTTACATTATCATGGATCGCCTAGGCGATCTGTGCGCCTAAGGCTGATCTCTTGCCCGTGAAAGTCAACCGCCGTGGCGGGTCAACAGGTTACGATGCGGGAAGTTCGTGCGGAACACGCGATCCGTGCCGCGCGTGGCACGCCGCCCCACCGGTTTCAGGGGAGTCGGCGGACAGGCTGGCTCTCTCCGGTGACCGGGTTGATCCGCATCAGCAGGTCGAGCGGACCGGGTCCGGGAGGCGCGTAGAGCGCCGGCGCGCCGCACTCGGCGAGGGCCGCTTCGAGCCTAGCGGGCGCCATCTTGGCCGCGCCCGGCGGACGGCTGTCGCCGATCGAAGCGGGCAACAGCCCGAGCAGCCGGTCGGAACCGATCCGCAGGGTGATTTCCATCGGAGGCAGTGGAGGCGCGTCGCGGGGACGCTCGTCGAGGCAGGCGGCGATCCAGCGACGCACTTGCCGCCATTCATGCGGGGTCAGCCGCGCCAGGGCGGCAGCGGCTGCATCTTCGTCGAGCTGGGCCGAAGGGGGTTGCGGGGAAAGGGCCGGTCGGCGTTTGGCCTGCGCCGTCGCGAGACCGGAGAGCACGAGCGCGCCAGCGAGGGCGGCTCCGAGCATTGCACGTTTCATGACGATCACTCGCATGGGCCGCGCCGATACGGCGGGCCTGACCACGATGAATTCGGTGAGTCCTTTGGCTAGAGGTAATATTCTATACCAAGTCCGGCCGGCGCACGACGATTCTCGTGCCACCGGGCCGCGATGGTCGCCACCATCTTCACCCTCTCAGCGTGCGGCGTTGACCTGCGTGAGTTGCCAGATGCTGCGCGCGAAGGTCGTCTCGGTGCGGTAGCGCGAATCCCGGTCATAGGGATAGACCAGCCAGAACGGTCCCTTCTCGCGCACCGGCATGGCACGACCATCGACCCGGGTCGCGATGATCGGCGCGTTCGGATCGATCTCGGCGACCGGGATCTCGATCCGGTAATCGTTCAGCGCCACCAGTTCCACCTGGTCAGCCATGCCCGCGATACCGGTCCGGTCGAGCAGCGCCGCCAGTGGCACGCCGGAGAATTGTGCCTGGCCGTCGGTCCAGATCGTGCCGGTGACGAAGCTCTCCTGCGGCAGCGCGTCAAGCGCCGCGAGGTCGAACAGCGTCACCGTCCGATCCGGCCCGGTCACCCGCAGCGGCAGGCCCGTCTCGGCGGAAAGCGGGAGAGGCAGCGCAGCCAGAAGCAGAACGAATAAGGGAATGAGTGCAGTCCTGAACATGCGTTATCGCCTTCCGGTTGCATCTCCAGGAAAATGCCCCAACTCTATCCCCAAGGCCACTTCGCATTGGGAGAGCTTCTTACTCAGATGGGTAGGGTCGCCGACCTGTCCGCATAGGGTCGCCCGGCAGCGGAGCCGGGAGGCGGCGCGACGAAAGCGACGCACCGTCACGCGCATGATTGGGCAGCCGGACACACCGTTGCCCGAATTCGTCAAGGTTCTTGCCGCATAAGGGACCTGACCAGTCCTTGCCACCACCGGAGGGTGAAATGCGAATTCTGATCGCCGACGATCATGGTCTGGTGCGGGAAATGATGGCGGCTCTTCTGGAGCGCGATGGCGGCATGCGGGTGATCCAGTGCGACAGCCACACCGCCGCCATGACCGAGATGCAGCGGGCCGGGCCCTTCGAGCTGGTGCTGCTCGACTACATGATGCCCGGCATGGAGGGGCTGAACGGGCTACAGGCCGCGCTCGACCTCGCCGGCGGCAACCCGGTGGCGCTGATGTCGGGCATCGCCGACCGCGCCGTGGCCGAAGCCGCGCTCGCCGCCGGGGCGGCCGGGTTTGTGCCCAAGACCATGACCGCGCGGTCGCTGGTCAACGCCGTGAAGTTCATGGCGATGGGCGAGACCTACGCGCCGCACGACTTCCTGAGCGCCAACGACGCGCCCACGGAGCGGCACCTGCTCACCCCGCGCGAGCGGCAGGTGCTGCAGGGGCTGACCGAGGGGAAATCGAACAAGGAGATCGCCCGCGACCACGAGATCCAGGAGGTGACGGTCAAGCTGCACGTCAAGACGCTGTGCCGCAAGCTGGGCGCGCGGAATCGCACCCAGGCGGCGATGATGGCGCGCGACCGTAGCCTGATCTGACCGGTTCAGGCCCGTGCCAGCGCCGCCGCGATCCCGTCCCGCCCGACACCGGCCGCCAGCAGCGCCGAGAGCAGCAGCCGCGCCTTGAGGCCCGACAGCGTCCCGGTGAGCATCGCGCCCGCCCCGACCAGCGTCGCGGCCCCGCTGTCGCCGCCATAGACCGTGCGCGTCCTGCCTTCGCCGCAGCGCGACGCGACAAGCACCGGCACCCCCGCTTCGGTGAGCCGCGCCACCGCCTGCGCGAAGCCGCGCGGCGCGTTGCCGCGACCAAAGCCTTCGATCACGACGCCACGCGCGCCGTTGGCGGCGCAGTAGTCGAGAAAGGCCGGGGTCATGCCCAGCGCCATGCGCATCAGCTCGACCTCCTCGACGAGGCCCGCATCCTCGACCACCCGGCGCGGACCGGGATGGCGGTAGAGATGTACCTCGTCCAGATCGACCTCGCCGATCTTGCCCAGTCCGGGAGAGCGGAAGGCATCGGTGCGCGAGGCATGCGCCTTGGTGACGTCGCGCGCGGCATGGATCTCGCCCTCGAAGACGATCGCCGCGCCGATACCGCGCGCCGCCGGAGAGGCCGCGACCCGGATCGCGTCGGCGATGTTGCGCGGCCCGTCGCTGTCGGGATCGCCCGCGTGGCGCTGCGCCCCGGTGAAGATCACCGGCTTGTCACCGTCCACGAGGATGTCGGCGAGATAGGCGCTCTCTTCCATCGTGTCGGTACCGTGGGTGACGACCACGCCGGCGCAATCGGGCTGTGCCAGCGCCGCGCGGATCGCCGCGACGAGGCCATGCGCATCCGCGAGCGTCAGGGCGAAGCTGTTGAGTTCGCGGAACTCCTCGACCCGGACGTCGATCCCCTCGAGCGGGTCGTGCAGCGCCGCGAGCAGCGCGCTGCCGCCCAGCCCCGCCACCACCGCGCCCTCGGCCTCGGAATGGCGCGAGGCGATGGTGCCGCCCGTCGAAATCAAGGTGACCCCGGTCATGATCCGTCCTTCGTCAAATTCCGTTGGTGCCCGCGGCCGGACTCGAACCGGCACGCCCGAAGGGCAGGAGATTTTAAGTCTCGTGTGTCTACCATTTCACCACGCGGGCACGGGCGGCAGGCTTACGATGCCCGCGCCCGACGGTAAAGCGTCCTCGGCTCAGATATCGGTGCCCGGTGCCTCGATCAGGCTGCGCTCGGGCAGCCAGGGATTGAGCGCGAGCGCGGTGTCGAGCGCGCGCCGCGCCTCGGTCTCGCGGCCCAGCTCCCAAAGCGCCAACGCCCGCCCCGACAGCGCGCCGACATGATCGGGCATCCGCTCCAGCGTCGCGTCGATATCGGCCAAGGCGGCCGCGTAATCGCCGCGCAGGTAATGCATGTAGGCACGCTGGTTCCAGCCCTCGGCATAATCCGGGCATTCCGCGACCAGTTGGTCGAGAAGCTGCAGCGCCGCTTCGTCCTGGCCGCCCAGGCGGTGGGAAATGGACCGATCGAGCAGGTCCTGCGCCGCCGCGTCCGGCGCGTCGCGCCACAGCTCCCAAAGACGGTCCATCAGCCGCTGCGCGGTGCCGGGATCGGGAGCCCGGGCCAGCCGCTCGGTCAGTTGCGCCCTTTCCTCGCCGTGGTCGGGCGGCGGCGGACAGTCGCGTGCTGCCGCCGGAGCGGTGGCGAGACACAGGACCATGGCAGCGGCACGGATCATGCTACATGCTGCCCAGGCGCGCCCGCGCCAGTCAAGCTTTCCACACCGGACCCCGCATGATCCCGATTCGCGACCACAACCCTTCGACCCGCACCCCTTGGGTCACCTGGAGCCTGATCGTCGTCAACATCGCGATCTATCTGTGGATGGTGGTGACGCTCGACACCGGTGACGATCTGGCGCGGCTCTATTACGACTGGGCGATGATCCCGGTGCGGCTGACCGTGCTGGAGAACCCGGTTGCGCTTCTCAGCTCGCTGTTCCTGCATGGCGGACTGTTCCACCTCGCGGGCAACATGCTGTTTCTGTTCATCTTCGGCGACAACATGGAAGAGCAGCTCGGCCATGCGGGCTTCGCGGGCTTCTACATCGTCTCGGGGGTGGCGGCGAATCTCGTGCAATACGCGACCGAGCCGTTCTCGGTGGTGCCGACGATCGGCGCCTCAGGCGCGATCGCGGGGGTGATGGGCGGCTACCTGCTGCTCTTCCCCCGCGCGCGGGTCGACATCTTCGTGCTCCTGCGGGTCGTGCCGGTGCCGGCCTGGCTGGTGCTGGCGGTGTGGTTCGGGCTGCAGGTGCTGGGCGGGCTCGGCACCGATCCGACCACGGGCGGCGTCGCCTACTGGGCCCATGCGGGCGGGTTCGCCGCCGGGCTCGCGCTAACCGTGCGACCATGGCTCCGGCGCGGCGGCCCCGCCTTCTGGAGCCGCACCCACGGCCTGCCCCCGCATCCTCCTGCCCCGCCGCTCGGGCGCAGCAACATTCCCGTCGTCAGGAGACGCCGATGACACTCCAGCAACCGGTTCATCATCTGAGCTGCCATTGCGGCGCGGTCGAGCTGCGCGTGCATCTCAAGCACGGCCTGTCAGGCGCGCATCGCTGCGACTGCTCCTATTGCCGCCGGCGGGGTTACATCGCCGGGCCGGTCGATCTCGACCAGCTGGAGCTGCTGCGCGGCGCGGAGACGCTGACGCTCTACCAGTGGAATACGATGACCGCCAAGCACTGGTTCTGCCGGATCTGCGGCATCCACACGCATCACCAGCGCCGTTCGAACCCGAACGAATACAGCGTCAACATGGGGGCGATCGCGGGGCTGAACCCCCGCGATCTCGGTGAGATCCCGTGGTCGGACGGCGTCAATCACTCCGCTGACCGCTAGCGGGCTCAGGCCTCGCGGGCGCGGACCAGCTTGGCGAACTTCTCGAAGATGTCGGCATTGGCCGCGACGAGGTCGCCATGCTCGAGGGGGTCGTGCCCGTCGCGGATCGGGCCGACGAAGCCGCCGGCTTCGGTGACGATGATCATTCCCGCCGCGATGTCCCAGATCTTCAACTCGCGTTCCCAAAAGCCCTCGGTGCGGCCGGCTGCCACATAGGCCATGTTGAGCGCGGCCGAGCCGTACTGACGCAGGCCCGCGACCTCGGGCGCAATGCGCGCGATGTCCTGGATCATCGCGGGCAGCGTGCGGCGCCCGGCGCAGGGCACGCCGCTCGAGAAGATCGATTCGACCAGCCGGTGCCGCGCCGAAACCCGCAGCCGGCTCTCGTTGAGCCAGGCGCCCTCGCCCTTCTCGGCGTGGAACATCTCGTCCTTGACCGGGTCATAGATCACGCCGGCGACGATCTTGCCCTTGTGCTCCAGCGCGATCGAAATCGCCCAGTGCGGCATGCCGTGCAGGTAGTTGGTGGTGCCGTCGAGCGGGTCGACGATCCAGCGCCGGGTCGGGTCCTCGCCTTCGATCGGGCCGCCCTCCTCGCCAAGGAAACCATAGGAGGGACGCGCTTCGAGAAGCGCCTCGCGGATGGTCTGCTCGGCCTGCCGGTCGGCGCGGGTGACGAAGTCACCCGGCCCCTTGGTCGAGACCTGCAGCTGCTCGACCTCGGCGAAATCCTTGAGCAGCGCGCGACCGGCGCGACGCGCGGTCTTCATCATCACGTTGAGATTGGCGGAACGGGCCATCGGGGCCTCCTGAGGCTTGGGGCTGTCAGGCCCTTCGGGGCCCTGAGATGTACGGATCACGGCGCCATAGCCGCTTGGCGCTCGCCGGGCAAGAGGGCGCTCAGCCGCGCTGCAGCTTCACCGCCTCCTGCCGGGCCAGCCGGTTGAAATGCGCGATGTAGGGCCGGGCGGTGTCCTCGCTGCGGGTGGCGGCATAGAGCCTGCGGGTCCGACCCTGCGCCGTCAGCGACCGGATCGCGTAGTCGGGATGGCCGCGCAGGTGCCGCACCACCCAGTCGGGCAGCACCGCCACGCCCCGCCCCGACGCCACCAGCAGCAGGATCACCGCCGTCAGTTCGGCCTGGCGGATCGCCGCCGGCTCCACCCGCGCGGGCGTCAGAAGCTCGGTGAACACGTCGAGCCGGGCCCGCTCCACCGGGTAGGTGATCAGGGTCTCGCCGGCGAAGTCCTCGGCCTCGACATGCGGTCGGTCGGCCAGCGGGTGTCCCGAAGCGCAGAGGAACACCGGCTCATAGTCGAAAAGCGGCGTGAAATCGGTCTCCGGCAGGTCTTCGGGGTCCGAGGAGATCACCACGTCGACCATCTCGCGCCGGAGCGCGGGCAGCGCTTCGAAGGCAAGGCCGGGGCGGATGTCGATATCGACCTCGGGCCAAGCCTTTCGGAACTGCTCGAGCACCGGCAGCAGCCACTCGAAGCAGGCATGGCATTCGATCGCGATGTGCAGCCGCCCTGACTTGCCCGCGACCAGCCCCGCGAACTCAGCCTCAAGTTCGGCCACGCGCGGCAGGATGTCCTCGGCGGCGGCCAGAAGCTTGAGCCCCGCGGCCGAAAGCTTCAGGGGCTTGGAGCGGCGCACGAAGAGTTCGACCCCGGCCTGATCCTCGATCCCCTTGATCTGATGCGACAGCGCCGACTGTGTTATGTTCAGCAGATCGGCCGCCCGGGCCAAACCGCCGGTGTCGTGGATGGCCTTGATCGTGCGCAGGTGCCGGAACTCGATATGCAAGTGAAACTCATCATCGTGGTGAGGGTTATGAATTTGTCTCACGTCACCCGATCTGCGACAAGCTCCCCATCCAAAGGAGATCGTCCATGACCCGCCCCGCCGTCAGTTTCGAATTCTTTCCGCCGAAGAACATCGAGGGCTCGTTCCGCCTGTGGGACACGGTGCAGGCGCTGGCGCCGATGGGCCCGGAATTCGTCTCGGTGACCTATGGCGCCGGTGGGACCACGCGCAAGCTGACCCATGAGGCGGTGGACGCGATCCACAAGAAGGCGGGGCTGCGCGTCGCCGCCCACCTGACCTGCGTCGAGGCGACCAAGGCCGAGACGCTGGACATCGTGCAGGGCTATGCCAAGGCCGGGGTCGAGGAGATCGTGGCGCTCAGGGGCGACCCGCCGAAAGGCTCGGGCGGCTTCCGGCCGCATCCGGAGGGCTTTTCCGGCTCGGTCGAGCTGATCGAGACGCTGGCGGCGATGGACCGCTTCCGCATCCGTGTCGGCGCCTATCCCGAGCGGCACCCTGACGCGGCGCATGAGCTAGCCGATGTCGAGCATCTCAAGCGCAAGTTCGACGCCGGTGCCCATAGCGCCATCACCCAGTTCTTCTTCGAGGCGGACACCTTCTTCCGCTTCCGCGACGCCTGCGAGAAGGCCGGCATCACCGGGCCGATCATCCCCGGCATCCTGCCGATCGAGAACTGGAAGGGCGCGCGCAAGTTCGCGGCGATGTGTGGCACCTCGATCCCGCAGGTCGTGGCCGACGGCTTCGATCACGCAAAGGATCAGGCCGAGGCCGACCTGCTGGCCACGGCGCTCGCCACCGAGCTGTGCGACAAGCTGATCGCCGGCGGCGCCGAGCACCTGCATTTCTATACGCTCAACAAGCCGGATCTGACCCGCGACGTCTGCCACGCGCTGGGCATCACGCCGAAGGCCACGCTGAGCGAGGTGGCCTGAACCGCCGGGGGCTTCGCGCCCTCGCGTATCAGGCCTACGGCAATGGGAGGGGCGCGCCCCCTCCTCTTCACCGTTCCATAAATACGCCCTACCCGGCCCCGCCCCCCGCACTACCCTCGGGGGTATGGCCGATCTGCTGACCTTCACCGACCGGGGCATCTACTGCGAAGCGGGCGATTTCTACATCGACCCCTGGCGCCCCGTCGACCGCGCGCTCGTCACCCACGGCCATGCCGATCACGCGCATGAGGGGATGGACCGCTACCTCGCCACGGACATCGCCGCCCCTGTGATGCGGCACCGGCTGGGCGATATCTCCCTCGACACGATCCGCTATGGCGAGACGCGCTGCATCGGCGACGTCACCGTCTCGTTCCACCCGGCGGGCCATGTGCCCGGCTCGGCGCAGATCCGGGTCGAGCGCAAGGGCGAGGTCTGGGTCGCTTCGGGCGATTACAAGACCATCGATGATGGGCTCTCGACCCCGTTCGAGCCGGTGAAATGCGACGCCTTCATCACCGAATCCACCTTCGGCCTACCGGTGTTCAAGTGGACCCCGCAGGAGGATCTGGCGCGTGACCTCAATGCTTGGTGGGCCGCCAACGCCGCCGAGGGACGGTTTTCCCTGATCGGGGCCTATGCGCTGGGCAAGGCGCAGCGCATCCTGTCCCTGGCCGACAGCTCGATCGGCCCGATCCTGACCCATGGCGCGGTAGAGAACACCAATGCGGTGCTGCGCGCGCAGGGCATCAAGCTTCCCGACACGATCCGGGTCACGCCCGATCTGGATCTCAAGGCGCATGCCGGCGCGCTGGTCGTCGCCACGCCCTCGGGCCTCGGCGGTCCCTGGGCGCGGCGCTTCAACGTTGCGGGCAACCCGGCCTCGACCGCCTTTGCCTCCGGTTGGATGGCGCTCAGGGGGGTGCGTCGCAGGCGGGCGGCGGATCGCGGCTTCATCATGTCCGATCATGCCGACTGGCCCGGCCTGAACGCCGCGATCCGCGAGACCGGGGCGCAAAGAATTTTCGTCACCCATGGCTACACCTCGGTCTTCCGCCGCTGGCTGGAGAGCGAGGGCTTCGACGCCCATGTCGTCTCGACCGAATATGCGGGCGAGAACGTCGATGCCGACGACGAGGGGGAGGCCGCGTGAGACGCTTTGCCGAACTGTTCCGCGCCGTCGACCAGACCACCCGAACGACTAAGAAGGTCGCGGCGATGGCCGCCTATTTCGACGAGGCGCCCGATGCCGACAAGCTTTGGACCATCGCGCTGTTCTCGGGCCGCCGTCCGCGCCGGACGATCACCGCCACCGTGCTGCGCGAATGGGCGGCCGAACGCGCGGGCATCCCGCTGTGGCTGTTCGAGGAAGCCTACCCGATCGTCGGCGATCTTGCCGAGACGATCTCGCTCGTCCTGCCCCCGGCCGAACGGGAGGAGGACCGCCCGCTCAGCCACTGGATCGGCGAGATCCGCCGCCTGTCGAAGCAGGACGATGCCGCGCGTAAGGCCGGCATCCTCGCGGCTTGGGACGTGCTCGGGCCGACCGAGCGGCTGTTGTTTACCAAGCTGCTGACCGGCAGCTTTCGCGTCGGGGTGAGCCAGAAGCTGATGACCCGGGCGCTGGCGCAAGCCACCGGCATCGACGAGGCCGAGCTGACCCATCGCCTGATGGGGTCGTGGACGCCAGATGACATCTCGTGGCACGCGCTGGTGCACGAGCCGGACCCGACCGCGAGCCTCTCGCGCCCCTACCCCTTCTACCTGGCCTACCAGCTCGATAGCCCCGAGGATCTCGGCGATCCCGCGCACTGGATGGCCGAACGCAAATGGGACGGCATCCGTGGCCAGCTGATTCTGCGCGGCGGCGATCACCATCTCTGGTCGCGTGGCGAGGAGCTGATGACCGACCGGTTTCCCGAGCTGGCGCGGATGAAGGATTTCCTGCCGATGGGCACCGTGATCGACGGCGAGGTGCTGACCTGGGGGGAAGAGGCGCCGTTGTCCTTCAACGCGCTGCAAAAGCGCATCGGCCGCAAGACGGTGCCCAAGAAGCTCCTGGCCGAGGCGCCTGTGATCCTGATGGGCTACGATCTGTTGGAGCAGGATGGCGAGGATATCCGCACCCTGCCATTCGCCGAGCGGCGCGCACGGCTCGACGCGCTGGGGGCGGATCTGCCGCCCGAGGCACCGTTCCGCCTCTCGCCGCTAGTCCCGGTCGAAAGCCTCGACCAGCTCGCCGAGGAACGCGCGCGCTCGCGCGAGCTGATGGCCGAGGGGCTGATGCTCAAGCGAGCGGACAGCCCGTACGTCGCGGGCCGCAAGAAGGGTGACTGGTGGAAGTGGAAGGTCGATCCGCTCACCATCGATGCGGTAATGGTCTATGCGCAGGCCGGCTCCGGGCGCCGCGCCAACATGTTCACCGACTTCACCTTCGCGGTGAAGGACGGCAACGGGCTCGTGCCCTTTACCAAGGCCTATAGCGGCCTGACCGATGCCGAGTTCCGCAAGATCACGGCATGGGTGCGGAAAAACACGCTCGAACGCTATGGACCGGTGCGTCACGTCAAACCGGAACATGTTTTCGAGATCGGCTTCGAGGGCATCCAGCCCAGCCCGCGCCACAAGTCCGGCGTCTCCCTGCGCTTTCCACGTATGCTGCGCTGGCGCCATGACAAGCCGCTGGACGAGATCAACACGCTCGACGACCTGCGTGAAATGCTTGCCGCCTATGGAGGAGACACCGCCGCATGAGACATGTCCTTGCCGTCATCGCCGGGATCGTCCTCGCGCTGCTGATCCTCGCCTCGGCCCTGCCGCTGTGGGAGACCGACACCTGGTGGGTGCGCTATCTCGATTTCCCGCGCATGCAGTTCGCGGCGCTGATCGTGGTGTTCTGGGCGCTAATGGCCGGTCTGGGCGGCATCGGCCAGGGCGCGGCGCGCTGGCTGACGCTGCTGGCGGTGCTGGCGCTGGGCTATCACGGCTATCGCCTGTGGCCCTACCAGCCGCTGGCCGCAAAGATGGATCCCGGCCTCGCCAGCTGCGCCCCCGAGGAGCGGCTGAGCATCCTCGTCGCGAACGTCCAGCGTTCGAACCGGCAGGCGGAGGAGGTGATGGCCCTGGCACAGGAGCAGGATCCAGACCTCTTCCTGGTGCTGGAGACCAACGAATGGTGGGACGAGGCGCTCGCAGCACTCGATGCCAGCTATGACCACCACCAGCAGGACATCCCGTCCGAGGCCACCTATTACGGGATGCACGTCTTTTCGCGCCATCCCTTCGCCAGCGCCGAGATGCGCTTTCCCTTCGGGGCCGACACGCCCTATTTCGACGGCGTGGTCGAACATCCGGCGGGTCAGGTCCGTGTGCTGGGCGTGCATCCCCGACCGCCGCATTATTTCCAGCCCTCGACGCTGCGCGACGCGACCATGCTTCAGGCCGCGATCGAGGCGCGCGACGGCACCCTGCCCGCGATCGTCGCGGGCGATTTCAACGCCGCCGCCTGGGAGCGCACCGCCCGCCGTACGCTGCGGCTGGGGCAGCTGATCGATCCGCGCGCGGGGCGCGGTCCGATGCCGAGCTTCGACGCCAATTCGTGGTGGATGAAGTGGCCGCTCGACCAGATCCTGTGGCAGCAGGGGCTGGCCATGGCCGATTTTCAGGTGTTGCCGGGCATCGGCTCGGACCATTACCCGGTTCGCGCCGATCTGTGCCTCACCCCGAATGCCGACCAGCGCCTCGTCGCTCCGCGTGAGGACGATCCGGCCGAGGCGGAGGCCACCTTGGAGAAGGCCCGCAGCATGCGCGACGAAGCCTTCGACGGCTGAGCCCGTTGCGACGGGTTGAGCCGCCTCGCTGCCATCCATATCTTTCGCCTTCGTAACACCGCAACGGAAGGTTCGCCCATGACCATCACCCCCCGCTTCGACGCCGCGACCGAGACCGGGGGCCGCCCCCTGGGCAACCTGCCGGAATGGGATCTGAGCGACCTTTACCCGGCACCCGACAGCGCCGAGATCAAGAACGACATCGACTGGCTGGAGAAGGCCTGCGCCGAGTTCGCCGCCGATTACGAGGGCAAGCTCGCCACGCTCGACGCCGCCGGGCTGCTGGAGGCGGTGCAGCGTTACGAGCGGATCGACGTCGTCGCCGGGCGCATCATGTCCTATGCCGGGCTGCGCTATTACCAGCACACCACCGACTCCGAGCGGGCCAAGTTCATGTCCGACTGCCAGGACCGGATTACCGCCTACACCACGCCGTTGGTGTTCTGGGGGCTGGAGTTCAACCGTCTCGACGAGGATCACCTCGAGACCCTGCTCGGCCAGAGCCAGGAGCTGAACCGCTACCGTCCGGTCTTCGAGCGGATGCGCGCGATGAAGCCCTACCAGCTCTCGGACGAGCTGGAGAAATTCCTGCACGACCAGTCGAGCGTCGGCGCGGCTGCCTGGAACAAGCTGTTCGACGAGACCATCGCCGGTCTCACCTTCACCGTCGATGGCGAGGAGCTCGGCATCGAGGGCACCCTCAACCTGCTGACCGAGCAGGACCGGGCCAAGCGCGAGGCCGCGACGCACGAACTGGCGCGGGTGTTCAAATCGCAGATCCGCCTTTTTGCACGCGTGCACAACACGCTCGCCAAGGAAAAGGAGATCGAGGATCGCTGGCGCGGCATGCCGACACCGCAGACCGGGCGTCACCTGTCGAACCACGTCGAGCCCGAAGTGGTCGAGGCGCTGCGCGACGCGGTGGTCGCCGCCTATCCGCGCCTGTCGCATCGCTACTACGCGCTCAAGGCGAAGTGGCTCGGCCTCGACCGGATGCAGGTCTGGGACCGCAACGCGCCGCTGCCGATGGAAACCGACCGGATCGTCGGTTGGGACGAGGCGCGCGCCATGGTCGAGGAAGCCTATGGCGATTTCGACCCGCGCATGGCCGAGCTGGCCAAGCCGTTCTTCGAGGATGGCTGGACCGACGCCGCGGTGAAGCCGGGCAAGGCGCCGGGTGCCTTTGCGCACCCGACCGTTTCGACCGTGCATCCCTATGTGATGCTGAACTATCTCGGCAAACCGCGCGACGTGATGACCCTGGCGCATGAGTTGGGCCATGGCGTGCACCAGCGCCTCGCCGCGGATCAGGGGGAGCTCT